>CEUM01024533.1_pt1 | contig 78780 bp, 74 predicted proteins | sample 356421 | NCBI WGS metagenome assembly CEUM01 (sample SAMEA2622716, study PRJEB7988) | marine metagenome | biome: marine biome (ENVO:00000447); feature: surface water layer (ENVO:00002042); material: "saline water (ENVO:00002010), including plankton (ENVO:xxxxxxxx)" | depth 5 m
CATGCATTAAAAAGGGGCGCTTGATCCGGTGCTCCTTTTTTCGTTTAGGGGGCTGCACCAGCAGGACCCCATCAATCCGTGCAGTCATTAGTCATATTTGCACTGCAATGGTTCCGTGAAGGAAATCCAGCGCCCATTCCGACCCATATTGGAGCTGGCCATTGTTTTGCGCCCTCTAGTGGTGCGAAGGTCGGGTTTTGTTCTACCTTTTGTCGTCAATACTGATCAAATGTTGTTCTATTTGTTCCCTTAAATGCCCGTGGCATAAAAAATGCTTTCCCCCCGGTGCGTTCACAAAAACCAATAAACTCACTGGGGGAGTTCCCATGAAGAAAACCAAGTCCACATGGATAAAAACAATGGCCGGAGCGGCGGTAGCTGCATCTGTGTCGCTGGTGTCATCGATGGCCATCGCCGCCGACACCATTAAAGTTGGGGTATTGCATTCACTGTCCGGCACCATGGCCATCAGTGAAACCACATTGAAAGACACCGTCTTGATGATGGTGGACGAACAGAACAAAAAAGGCGGCCTGCTGGGCAAGAAGCTGGAAGCCGTTGTAGTGGATCCTGCCTCCAATTGGCCGCTGTTTGCTGAAAAAGCAAAAGAATTGCTGGAAAAGGAAAAGGTTGACGTTATTTTCGGTTGCTGGACGTCCGTATCCCGTAAATCCGTCTTGCCGGTGATCGAAGAGATGAACGGTATTCTGTTCTACCCTGTGCAGTACGAAGGTGAAGAATCCTCGAAGAACGTATTCTACACCGGTGCGGCACCCAATCAGCAGGCCATTCCGGCAGTGGATTATCTGATGGACGAAGTGGGTGTGAAGCGTTGGGTATTGGCCGGTACCGATTACGTTTATCCCCGTACCACCAATAAAATCCTGGAGTCTTATCTGAAGCAGAAAGGCGTTGCCGAGAAAGACATCATGATTAACTACACCCCATTCGGCCATTCCGATTGGCAGACCATTGTATCCGATATCAAGAAGTTTGGTTCCGCCGGCAAGAAAACCGCCGTGGTCTCCACCATCAACGGTGATGCCAACGTGCCTTTCTACAAAGAGCTGGCCAACCAGGGTGTATCGGCAGAAGACATTCCGGTGGTGGCGTTCTCGGTGGGTGAAGAAGAGCTGTCCGGCTTCGACACCAAGCCCCTGGTGGGCCACCTGGCAGCCTGGAACTATTTCATGAGTGCGGATTCCGAAGCCAACGATGCCTTTATCAAGCAATGGCATACCTTCATCAAAGATAAGGACCGTGTTACCAACGATCCCATGGAAGCCACCTACATTGGTTTCAACCTGTGGGTGAAAGCAGTGGAGAAAGGCAAGTCCACAAAAGTGGATGATGTACTGAAAAACATCATTGGTCTGGAAACACCAAACCTCACCGGTGGTACCGCCAAAATGCTGCCGAACCATCACCTCACCAAGCCGGTTCTGATCGGTGAAATTCAGGAAGACGGTCAGTTCGAAACCGTATGGCAGACCGAAAGTGAAGTGCCCGGTGATGCCTGGACCGACTTCCTGCCGGAAAGCGCCAAGATCGAGGCGGATTGGCAAGATCCCAAGATCATGTGCGGTAACTACAATACAGAAACCAAGAAGTGTTCAGGTCAGAACTACTAATTCGCTAGTCGTTCGTACGATTTAGAACCATTCACCAAAAGCCCTGCCCGGTTGAGCGTAGCAAGACTTGGTGGGGCTTTTTCAAAGAAGCAAGTCACTATGATGAAACAATACTGGGGAGTATTGCTGGTGCTGCTGAATATCATGTGCGTGGCGCCGGTTTGGGCGCAAAACGCAGATGAAAGCACTGGCTTTGAATCGCTGATAGGTGAGTTGACCACCTCGAGTTTTAAGAAAAAGGCCAAAGCGGTAGAGGCCATTGCCGCATTGGATGATGAACGGGTACTGCCTGTTATGGAAGCCATGTTGGCAGGGGATCTGTATTATCAAAAATCCGATGAAAAAATTGTTTTCAAGGCCGATGGGGAATCCGGCTACCTGATTACCGATGTATTGACAGGCACTGAGTTGGGCGAGGTTGGTAAGCGTGAGGTGAAAAAGATCGCGACCAACAACCGCCTGCGCAAGCAGTTGCGAACACAGATTGCCGGCTACAAATTGCTGAGCAAGAAACCGGAAATCCGCCTTGCTGCCGCGGATGATTTGATCAAAACCCCCAGCCCGGAATTCCTCCAGGTGCTGCAGACTGCCATCGACAGAGAGAAGGAACCGGCGGTATTGAAGGCCCTGAAGGTGGCGCGGGCGGTGATCCTGCTGGACAGCGATAACGAAGTGGATCGGCTGCAGGCGGTCAAAGACATGGATGGCTTTGCCAATAAATACACCATGGCCATGCTGACGCAATTGGTGCGGCAGAACGAAGACGGCAGTTACGTGGAGCCCAGCGCGCTGGTACGTGAAGAGGCCAACAGTGTCTTGAACGGGCTGCAAGCCATGGCCACCTGGTACAAGTTTGTCGAGGATGTGTTCTTTGGCCTGAGCCTGGGGTCGGTGCTGTTGCTGGCGGCGGTAGGACTGGCCATTACCTTTGGTGTGATGGGGGTCATCAATATGGCCCACGGTGAAATGATCATGTTGGGGGCCTACACCACCTATGTGATTCAATTGTTGATGCCCAATCACATTGATGCCTCCTTGCTGGTTGCGGTACCCGCGGCCTTTGTAGTGTCCGGCCTGATGGGTATCATTATTGAGCGCACGGTGATTCGGCATTTGTACGGCCGCCCCCTGGAAACGCTGTTGGCCACCTTTGGTATCAGTTTGATCCTGCAGCAACTGGTGCGCTCTGTCTTCTCACCGCTGAATCGCTCGGTAATAACACCGGACTGGATGAGCGGCTCACTGGAAGTGAACGGCTTTTTGTCCCTCACCTATAACCGTCTGTACATCATCGTGTTCGCACTGATGGTGTTGTTCGGCCTCATGCTGCTGTTGAAGAAGAGCTTCTTCGGTTTGCAGATGCGCGCAGTGACACAGAATCGCACCATGGCCAGTTCCATGGGTATTCGCACCGGCTGGGTTGATGCCATGACCTTCGGCCTGGGTTCGGGTATTGCCGGGATTGCCGGCGTGGCGTTGAGCCAGCTCACCAATGTGGGGCCGAATCTGGGTCAGTCCTATATCATCGATTCCTTCCTGGTGGTGGTGTTCGGTGGTGTGGGTAATTTGTGGGGCACTTTTGTGGCGGCGATGAGCCTGGGTTTAGCCAACAAGTTTGTGGAGCCGGTAGCCGGTGCCGTGTTGGCCAAGATATTGATTCTGGTGTTCATCATTCTGTTCATCCAACGTCGACCGCGGGGCCTGTTTGCCCTTAAAGGTCGCTTTGTGGAGGGTTAAGCCATGACGTCTCAATCCCGATTGGCCTGGCTCATGAATGATGTGGCAGGCAAACGTTTACTGGCGGTGATTCTGGCCGTCATCATCGTGTTACCGATGTTGAATCTGCTGGTGCCGGAGGATTCCTTTTTTCATGTTTCCTCCTACACCATTGGTTTGTTGGGCAAGTACCTGTGCTACGCCTTGCTGGCATTGGCGGTGGATTTGATCTGGGGCTATTGCGGTATTCTCAGCCTTGGTCACGGCGCCTTTTTTGCGTTGGGTGGGTATGCTATGGGCATGTACCTGATGCGTCAGATCGGCGACCGTGGTGTGTACGGTAATCCACTGCTGCCGGATTTCATGGTGTTCCTCAACTGGCCCGAGCTGCCCTGGTACTGGTATGGCTTTGATAATATTTACTTTGCCATGTTGATGGTGGCACTGGCGCCGGCGCTGCTGGCCTTTGTTTTCGGCTGGCTGGCGTTTCGGTCCCGGGTCACCGGGGTCTATCTTTCCATCATTACCCAGGCCATGACCTACGCCCTGATGCTGGCTTTTTTCCGCAATGATATGGGCTTTGGCGGCAACAACGGGCTCACCGACTTCAAGGATATTCTGGGTTTCAGCCTGCAGGAGGATGCCACCAAAGTAGCGTTGTTTGTCTGCTCCGGTGTGGCGGTGATTCTGGGTTATCTGTTGTGTCGGTATGTGGTGTCTTCCAAATTGGGGCGGGTATTGGTATCGATCCGGGATGCGGAAAGCCGTACCCGTTTTATCGGCTATCGGGTGGAACACTACAAACTGTTTGTGTTTGTGCTGAGCGCTGTCCTGGCGGGAATTGCCGGTGCCCTGTATGTGCCGCAGGTGGGCATCATCAATCCCGGAGAATTCTCACCCATCAACTCCATCGAGATCATTATCTGGGTGGCGGTGGGTGGTCGCGGCTTCCTCTACGGTGCCATTATCGGTGCCATATTGGTGAATTACGGCAAAACCTTCTTCACCGGTGCCTTTCCCGAAATCTGGTTATTCATGCTGGGTGGCTTGTTTGTGGTATCCACCCTGTTTTTACCCCAGGGCGTGGTGGGGGTGGTGCAGCAATGGAAAGACAAACGGGCTGAGCAAAAAGCGCTGGCCAAGGGCAATGCCGGGGAGGCGATGTCATGAAATTGATGACCAAACATATTCCCCAGCACATTCTGTACGTGGATGGGGTCACCAAATCCTTTGATGGGTTTAAGGCGCTGAACGATCTTTCGTTTGTGGTTAAACCCGGTGAGCTGCGCGCTATTATCGGCCCCAACGGCGCGGGTAAAACCACCATGATGGATGTCATCACCGGCAAACTGAAACCGGATGTGGGTGATGTGTTTTTCCGCGATACCGTGGACCTGACCAAGCACGACGAAGCCGACATCGCCAATATGGGCATCGGCCGCAAATTCCAGAAGCCAACCGTGATCGAAAGTCTTACCGTGTTTGAAAACCTGGAGCTGGCCCTGACCGGCAACCGGGGTGTGTTCAAGGCGTTGTTCCACAAACTCAACGCAGAGCAGACTGCCCGTATTGATGAGGTGATCGAACTGGTGGGGCTGGCCGAGAAGCGCAGCTGGCTGGGGGGGAATCTGTCCCATGGTCAGAAGCAGTGGCTGGAGATCGGCATGTTGTTGAATCAGGAGCCGGACCTGCTGTTGGTGGATGAACCCGCTGCGGGGATGACGGATCATGAAACCGAGATGACCGCCAAATTGCTGAAAGGCATCGCCGGTGAGCGTTCGGTGGTCGTGGTGGAGCACGATATGGAGTTCATCAAGGCGCTGCAGTGCCCGGTAACGGTGTTGCACGAAGGGCACGTGTTGGCGGAGGGCACGCTGGAGCAGGTGCAGACCAACGAGCAAGTGATCGAAGTGTATCTGGGGCGCTGATATGTTGAAAATAGACAATATTGATTTGTATTACGGCGCCAGTCAGGCGTTGAAAAAAGTCAGCTTTGAAGCAGAGAAAGGCAAGGTGGCCTGTGTCATGGGGCGTAACGGCGTGGGCAAAACGTCATTGATGCGGGCAGTGGCCGGCCAACACCCGGTGCAAAGTGGCACAATCCTCTGGGATGGTAAAGACATCAGCAAACAGCCGCCCTATGAACGGGCCAAGAACGGTATTGCCTATGTGCCCCAGGGGCGTGATGTGTTTTCCCAGTTAACGGTGCTGGAGAACCTGAAAACCGGCTTTTCCGTGCTGCCCCATGCCGAGCGCAGGATTTCCGATGAAATCTACGAGCTGTTTCCAGTTTTGTATAAGATGCTGAAACGCCGCGGTGGTGATCTTTCCGGGGGCCAGCAGCAACAGCTGGCCATTGCCCGGGCCCTGGTCACCAAGCCCAAACTGCTGATTCTGGATGAACCCACGGAAGGCATACAGCCTTCCATCATCAAGGATATCCAGAAGGTCATCTCGCTGTTGCGGGATCGGGGGGAGATGGCCATTCTGCTGGTGGAGCAGTACTTTGATTTTGCCCGCGAACTGGCGGATAACTACGCGGTGATGGACCGCGGCGAAGTGGTGCTGGCCGGTTTGGGAAAAGAGATGGAAGAGGATACTGTACGCCGCTACATCGCGGTATAGTGCACGAGCTTGGGAGGCGGGATCCGGTTTGCAGCCTGGTTAATATGTCGGTTGACATGGTGTGTGATCAGGGTGCAAACCGGATTTCATTTGTTAGCGGTCAGTGTGCCGTGAGGTAGTGCAGGCTGAACAGTTGGCCCGGGTCCTGCCATACTTTGCCGGTTGTAAAGCCGGCTTGCTGCGCCATGCTTGCAAACACCGGTAAAGCGTACTTGTAGGAATTTTCGGTGTGAATGGTTTCGCCTTTGCGCAAGCTGAAGCGTGTTTTTTCCACTTCCACGATTTGATCCAGTTTACTCACCAGATGCATTTCAATACGGGCTTCCCGCGCATTGAAATAGGCGTGGTGAAAAAAGTGCTGTGGCTTCAGGTTGGTACTGAACGTGTTTTTAATGCGGTGTAACAGATTCAGGTTGAACGCTGCGGTCACACCGGCCGCGTCATTGTAGGCGGCATTCAAAATCTCTGTATCCTTGATGCAGTCCACACCAATCAGCAAACCGTCCCCCTCTGTCAGTAAGCGTCGAATGCGCTGCAGGAAAGTCTGTGCTTCCGGGCGGGTGAAATTGCTGATGGTGGAGCCCGGGAAGAACACCAGTTTGCGTTGTGGTGTCTGGCGCCGAAAGGCGTCGGGCAGTTGGATATCCTTGTGGTAATCCCCCACGATCGGAATAACCTGGACCGAGGGAAACTGCTGGGCCAACTCCCGGGCGGACGCTTCCAGAATCTCCATGGAAATATCAATGGGTATGTAGCTGCGGGGATCGGTTAACCCGTCCAGCAACAGGCGTATCTTAATGCCGGCACCGGAACCGAATTCTAGTATATCGCAGTGTGATCCGACGATAGCGGCTATGTCGGCCATATAGCGTTTTAGAATGTCGATTTCAGTGCGGGTGATGTAATACTCCGGGGTGGAGCATATGGCTTCAAACAGCTGCGAACCGCGCTCGTCATAAAAGTATTTGCAGGGCAGGGTTTTCTGCGGCTGTGACAGGCCGTGCAGCACGTCGCGCAAAAATTCCTGGTGGTGGGGAATACTGTTGTCGATCATTGAGGGCACTGCATTGGTTTGAGTGTTATGCATCATCGGCCATCCTTATGCCGGTAAATTGCCATTGGGCGTGGGCGGGGAAAAAATTACGGTAGGTGGATCGCAAATGCCCCCTGGGGCTGACACAGGATCCCCCCTTGAGCACCCACTGATTGCACATGAATTTGCCGTTGTATTCGCCCACCGCACCGGCTGCCGGTTTGTAGCCGGGGTAGGGGCTGTAGGCGCTGCGGGTCCACTGCCAGCAGGTACCGTAGAGCTGTTGGTAGCCACCGCCTTGATTGGGAGCGGCCGGTTTCGGGTGCAGGCAGGCCAGGTCCAGAAATGCCCCCGGCTCCTCCAATCCCGTGGCCTGTTGCGCCGCGGCCTCCCATTCGAACTCGGTGGGCAGACGTTTACCACACCACTGAGCAAAGGCATCCGCCTCGAAATAACTGATGTGGCAGACCGGTTCATTGGGGGCCAGTGTTTGCAGGCCGGACAGGGTATAGTGCTGCCAGCGGTCATCCTGCTGTTGCCAGTAGATAGGGTGTTCAACCTGATTCTGCTGGCGCCAGGCCCAGCCGTCGGACAGCCACAGCAGCGGGTTTCGGTAGCCGCCATCGGCGATGAATTCCAGATACTCCCGGTTGGTGACCAGGCGCTGCGCCAGTTTGAACGGTGGCAGCAACACCCGGTGGCGGGGTGATTCGTTATCGAAATGAAACCCGTCCCCGTTGTGGCCCACTGGGATCTCACCTCCGGCATGTTCCAGCCAGCGCTGCGGCGCTGGGTTGGTCGGCGGGCTGCGGTACGCCACCAGTGCAGGAAACAGCGGGTTGAATGAAAAGCCATGCTTGATGTCCGTCAGCATTAACTCCTGATGTTGCTGTTCATGGTGAATGCCCAGCTCCACCAGCGCTGCGGCCTGTTGATCAGTGGGCGCCTGGCTTAGGTAGCGGGCCAAATGGCAGTCCACATGGTGTCTGTATTCCCTCACTTCTTCCACCGTGGGGCGCGAAATCAAACCCCGGTTAGGGCGCAGGTATTGCGGGCCCACCTGGTTGTAATAGGAATTGAACAGATAGGCGAACTCGGGCTGGTAGGGGGTATAACCCGAAAGGTAAGGGGCCAGCACAAAGGTTTCAAAAAACCAGCTGGTATGGGCAAGATGCCACTTGATGGGGCTGGCATCCGGCATGGACTGAATCACCTGGTCTTCAGGGTGCAGCGGCTCGGTGATGTCCAGGGAAAGTTTACGGGTTGACTGGTACTGGTCCAGTAGGGGTGGCAGTGGGTTGTCCTGCAGGTCCCTGTCCATGGATTGGCTCCCAAAAGCAGGTGGCTTCTATCGTTTTTTTACTCCAGCAGGGGTGAACTCTAGCATGATTGAAATGCCCTTGCCCATGGGGTGCTTTTTTATTTGGCACGTATTCACGCTAAGATGAGTCCACGTCAATCAGTCAACGTCAGGAAACATCTATGAGCCAAGTGGTATTGGGTATGAGCCGAATCCTAAGTGCGCTGCTGGTGCTAATAAGCACCATGCTACACGCGGAAAATGTCTTGCATGTGAAAGCAGGTGACACCTTTGAACTGGCTGCGCAGCCGGTACAGTCCTTTGACCGGCTGATCCTTGAAGACCGCGCCGTATTGTTGGTTCCCCCCGGCCTTAAGCAGTTGCAGCTGGAAGCGGCCTGGGTGGAGTTGGGTGAGGATGTGAAGATCCTGGCCCGGGGTGAAGATGGCAAGCCCGGTGCCCCGGGGCAGGACCGGGAAGGTCAGGCTGAGGAGTGCCAGGGCGGCCGGCGCGGCGGTGACGGTGGACATGGTACGCAGGGGGCAGAAGGGGTGTCCCTGGTGATGGCGTTGGGGATTGCGCGGTTGGGTTCCCTCACAGTGAACAGCCGTGGTGGTGATGGCGGTGCGGGTGGGGCCGGAGGCCGGGGGCAGCAGGGCGGCCCGTTCGATAAGTGTAATGCCCAACCGGGTGGGGATGGTGGTGCCGGCGGCGATGGCGGTGACGGCGGCAATGGCGGGCAGGTCAGCATAACCTATCGTCTGTTACCCGGTCACGATGCTGTGGATGCAGTGAATAACCGGGTGGTGATCCAGAATGGCGGTGGCCAGGGCGGTGAACCCGGAGCGGCCGGTGAAGGCGGTGCCGGTACTGAAGGGAAGTACATCAATATGCGGACCCTGACCGGAAACCGCAAGTGGATGGCCGGGGGTGACGAAGGGCAACCCGGCAGTGCGGGCAAACCCGGGCGTGACGGCGTTAAGGGGCAGGCACTGGTGCAGCAGGATCTGCGCGATCGCATGGACGCCGTGATCCAGACTCAGTCGGCCCAGGTGACTGCCCTCAAGGATCAACTGGTGGCTCGCTTGGCGGAAGAGAAGCGCCAGGTGGAGGTGGCGGCGAAACAGGCGATTTCGTCCCTGGAGGCACAGGTGAGTGCCCTGCAAAACAATCTGGACTCCGCCGCCAATCAGACCTCAGTGGATCAATCCATTGCTGATATTCAGGGCAAGTTGGCCCGGCAGGCCGCCCGCCTGGATGAACTGAGCGCTAAGATGGAGCAGTCCATGAGCGCCATGCAGTCGCAATTGGACGCACTGAGCAAACAGGTCAAGGGGCTGGATGGGCGGGTAAACAGCTTGTCCGGATCAGAGCGCAATCAATAGGGCCGGTGGCGGGCGTTTTTGGTGCGCCCGCTTTTGGTGCGCGACCTATAGTGGTGCGCTGGTTTCAGTTTTATGACATGATGGCCCTGCGAAAGCCCCAGAAAAGCCCGGAAATCCAAGGCTTTGCCGTTTTGGCACACTCGTTGCTTTTCTTGTCGGGAGTTCGTTAACCAAGGTGCAAGCCTTATATCGTCTAACCTCTGGGGGTTATTTTAATTATGTTAAACAAACAATCCAAAATGCTTCGTTTGAGTGCTCTTTCTCTGGCCGTTGCCGGAGCTATGGCCGTTGCGCCAACCGCTGCTAACGCTGAAGTGTCCGCTTCTGTTGGTGTTGCCAACATGTACTTGTGGCGCGGTTACGATCTGGGCAATGGTGATGCTCAGGTATCCGGTGACCTGAGCTATTCAAACAGCGGTTTCTACACTGGTGTATGGGCTGCATCCGGTGATTCTGCTGCGGGACAGGAATACGACCTGTATGTGGGCTATGGCGCAGAGTTCGGTGGCGTGAGCATTGATTTGAGCGTGTGGAACTACATGTACCCGTCTGCTCCAGAAGGCAATGACCAGATCCTCGATGATTTCGGTGGTTTGAGTGAAGCCATTCTGTCCATCGGTTTTGCCGGTTTCAGCGTAACAGCCTACGACAACATCGCCGGCGGTTCCGGTTATGAGTACTACACACTGGCCTATGGTTATGAAGCATTCTCCATCCTGGTGGGTAAGCACGACAATATCGGTGGACCGGATGATAACGGAATCTATCAACCGGCAGAAGACGTGACCCACGTTGATTTGTCCTACGCCTACAATGACAATCTGTCGTTCACGGTCAGCCAGCAGGTTGATAACGAAGACGACGACGATCCTAAAGTTGTCGTGTCTTACAGTCTGCCTATCGACATGTAAGAAGCAGAGAATTTCGATTTCTCTCCGAGTGGGCCGGTATTCGTACCGGCCCTTTTTTGTGTCTGCCCAAATGTAAACCTTACACCTTAATTCCGATATCATTGGCCCAAATCGACGTTGGGCAGGGATATATGGATAAGTTGGGATTACTGGAAGTGTTCAGTGAGGTGGCCAGAACCGGCAGCTTTGCCCAGGCCGCCGTCGGCATGGGGGCCTCCCCGTCAACCATCAGCAAAGCCATTGCGCGGCTTGAATCCCATCTGGAATTCAGTCTGTTCGTGCGCTCCACCCGGCGCTTGCGTTTAACCCCGCAGGGGCAATTGTATCTGGATTCAGTGCGCACCATATTGCAGTCCCTGGCCGACAGTGAGCATCGTCTACGCCAAAGTACCCTGACACCACAGGGTGTGCTCAGTATCAACGCGCCGGTCTCCTATGGTCGGTTGTATCTGTTGCCACTGCTGACGGAATTTCGCCAGCGTTTTCCGGAGCTGGATGTTAATGTCAGCTTCTCCGATCACTATCGCGATACCATTGAAGAAGGCTTTGACCTGTCCATTCGCAGTGGCCAGTTAAAAGACAACAGCCTTATCGGCCGCCAGCTATCACCCATTGATTTTTTGATTTGTGCGGCGCCGGATTTTTTGCACCAACGGGGTGTGCCGGGCTCAGTGACCCAATTGATGGCGCAACCCTGGATTCGGTTTCGCTTCAAGCAGACCGGGCGCATTATGCCCGTCTTCTGCCCATTGCAGGCCAGTGGCGAAGACAGTATTGATCCCGGCAGGCAGTATGTGGTGGATGATGGCGAAGCGCTGGCGCAATTGGCGGCCCAGGGCCTGGGGCTGGTGCAATTACCGCATTTTATTGCCCGTAACTGGTTGCTGTCAGGGCAGTTGGTGTCGCTCTATCCGGCAGTGCGTCCTCCCACGTTCGGTGTGTTTGCGGTGTATCCCATGCAGGAAAGAACACCAGCAAAAATTACCGCCTTCCTGACATTCCTGCAGCAGCAACTGGCGGCCATGGGGGAAGACGGACGCCACACCTGGGTGGATGACGTTGCTCCCCTGTGTATGACCCTTAGCGGATAAACGGCTGCTGAGAGAGACGGCGGTACTGGATGGCATCCGCCACTTCTTCGGCTTTGGCCTCGGAGGCGATTTTTGACAGGAGCATCAATGCTGCCTGATAGCTCACCAGGCTGCCGTTGGAGGTGATCACGCCGTCGTCCACAACCACATTGGTATTTTCCTGCACCTTGACCGCGGGAAAATCCCGTTGCAGCTCCGCTTCGCCACCGGCCCAGGTGGTGGCCTGCTTACCGTCCAGCAGGCCTGCTTTGGCCAAGACAAAGGCACCGGAACAATTGCTGGCCACCCACGACGCATGGCGCCCACTGGATCTGACGTACTCTATTACATCCTGTCGTCGCAGAATGGGCCCCATATCGTAAGCGCTGGGCACAATCAGCACATCCAGCGACGGTTGTTCACTCAGTTGATGCTGTACGTTCAACGAAATATTTTCGTGGGTGGTGACACTGGGTTTGGAATCAATGTGGATCAGACTGACGTTATAGTCCCTGAACCAACTCAGTTGGCTCGCGTGACCAAAGACTTCAAGCGGCGCCGTGATGTCGGAAGTCAGGACGCCATCCCATACCAGGATCCCTATTTGTTTGTCCGCCGCCTGGGAAGACAGGCTGAGTAAACTGGTCAGAAGCAGGGCTAGAAGCGTACGTAGCATAGTGTTTTCTCCCATATGATGTCGATGCGATGAGGTCAGTGCGGGCAAGCATACGGGCGTAGCAGTGCAGTGAACAGGTGCCTGCGGTCGTTTCAGTGGTGACGGAAATTCACGACTAATCTAACGGACAGCTTTGGCCTGCGTGCGGGAAGTTTTCCCGGTTTGATATGGCTCAACTAAACGTCTGATCCGACAGTATCACTTCAATTTCCTCCACAATCTGTTGCTGGCGTTGGGCGTTAATGCGCTGGCGCAGGTTCCGGGATAACTCTTCAAGGTGATCCCTGGCCCCTTCCATCTGTCGAAGGCGCCAACGGTTCTCCGTATGCAGGGAAACGGTCAGATAGTGCATCAGGCCCTGTTGCAGATAGTGCAGCTGCAGTTCCTGCAGCAGTGTTGCGGCTGGTAATGTTGTGCAGAGGGAGGCGGCGTTGCAATGATCGGGCTGCGGCAGCGGCAGTAGCTGCACGATTTCAGGCTGGTTGTGGTCGTGATAAAGCACGCGAATACGACGGGGGAAGCCCGTGCGCACACTTGTATCGACAATGCTGTGCATCACTGCCAGGGATTCGTCAATGCCTGCAGCGGCCCGCAGCGCAATAACGTTGTCGTAGGTTGACAGTTTGTCTGCCAGGCGGGTTCCAACCGCCAGTATGATCTCGGTATCCTGTAATGCCAGTTCGTGAAAGCGTTGTGCCACCAGCTCGTTGAAACCACCACAGAAACCCCGCTCCGATCCCAGCACCAGCAGCAGGTCGGGGCCCGGTGCCGCCGGCAGTTGGCCGGCAGCCGCGCCGCCGCGGTGAAACAGAAATTGATCCATGGCCTGGCGGCAGCTGTCAAACACTGAGCGCTGGTGACCCTGGGCTTTTTCCAGGCGCAACATTTCCACCCGAGCCAGGTTGCGCATGGCAGTGATGATATCGTCCAGCTCTTCATACAGTTCCAGGCGATAGTTGTTCTCGGCCCGTTGACTCATGTTGGTTGCAGCCAGGTTTGAATTTGTTGCCGCCACTGGTCGCGGCTGGCATCCAGGGTCAGCTTGCTTTGCTTGGCGGCGGCTTCCAGCTGCAACAGAATGGAGGGGAGCCGATTCAGCTCGCAATCGTCCAGCAGTTTCTCGTTATAGGCAATCAGCCAGGTCAGTTGGCCGGTGGCACTCACCGGGGTTAATCGATCCTGCACCATGATCTGGCGCAGCACCCGGCCCCGTTTCAACTTTGCTTCCATGGCCGGCTCCAGCCGGGTTCCAAAACGGGTAAAGGCTTCCAGCTCCAGAAATTGCAGATAGTCCAGGCGGATGCGGCCGGCTTCCTGTTTGATGGCTGGGTGCTGTGCCTTGCCGCCAATCCGCGATACCGAGCGGGTTACATCAATGGCGGGCAGCATGCCGGCGGCAAACAGCTTTTGATCCAGGTAGATTTGGCCGTCGGTAATGGAAATCAGATTGGTGGGAATGTAGGAAGCGATTTCTCCCTGTTTGGTTTCCACAATGGGTAGAGCCGTCATGGAGCCACCGCCCAGTTCCGGAGACAGAACCGTGGTGCGCTCCAGCAAGCGCGAATGCAGGTAAAATATATCGCCGGGATAGGCTTCCCGCCCCGGTGGCCGATGCAATAACAGGGACAGTTCCCGATACGCTTGTGCGTGCTGGGTCAGGTCATCGTAGATGATCAGGGTATCCTTGCCGCGCTGCATCCAGTATTCGGCAATGGCGCAACCGGAAAACGGCGCCAGGTAGCGGCAACCGGAAAGCTCGTTGGCTTCGGCCACCACCAGGGTAGTGTAGGCGGTGGCGCCCTGCTCCTGCAGCGTATCGATGAGGGTGGCCACGCTGCTGCGGGTCTGGCCGATGCTGACGTATACGCACAACACGTCTTCGCCCTGTTGTCGCAGTATGGCGTCCACGGCCAGGGAGGTTTTCCCCAGGCCGTTATCGCCGATGATCAACTGGCGCTGGCCTTTGCCGATGGGAATCTGGGAATCGATGATGCGGTTGCCGGTGTACAGTGGATTGCGGACAAAATTGCGGTCCAGAATGGTGGGAGAGGTCACCTCCAGTAAGCCCCGCTGATGATCGGCAGGCGCCGGCATGTCGTCCAGGGGCCGGCCCAGGGGATCCAGCACCCGTCCCAAAACACTGTCACCGATGGTAATGTCCAGGCGTCGGCCGGAACGCCGAACGCTGATGCCGGATGACAGGGAGGCCTTTTGCTCCAACACGATCGCGCCCAGCTTTTCCGGATCCAGCAGAAACACCAGGGCAGTACTGCCGTCTTCCAGGTAAATCACCTCGTCCATCATGGCGGACGGCAATCCCTGCACCCAGATGATGCCGTCACCCACGCTGATCACCGTGCCCTGTTCGGTGATGCGGGTGCTGATGCTGTAATCGGGGTTGAGATCAAACAGCGATCTGGAATCAGATGGCATGGTGCAATTCCGCCTTAAAGAATTCCAGTTCATCCACCAGATTGGCATGCAAGGTCAACGGCCCGATGTTAAGGCGAATGCCACTGATCAGCGATTCGTCCAGGCGGGTGTCCAGGCTCACGGTCTGGTGCAGTGTGTCGGTCAATGTGTGCTGTAGCTGTTGCAGTTGATCGGGTGCCAATGGTCGCGCCGATGTGACAAGCAACGTGGTTTGCTTGTGCAGGGCATTGGTAATCTCGTCGTGTTCTGCGGCCGATAACGCCTGCAGGTCTTCCTGTAACATGTTGAGCAGGGCGTTATCCAGATCCTCCCCGGCTAACCGGCGCAGCAACTGTTGAGTTAACAGCAGGGCACCCTGTTGGGACTCCTGGCGGGCCTTTGCTGCCAGTGCTGCCTTGTCCTGTTCCAATATGGACTGCAGGCGTTTCTTCTCGGTTTCCGCCTCCTCTCGGACTTTGGTCATCGCCTGTTGCCGTTGCTCGCTTAATTCGGTTAACAGCGCCTGTCGCTGGTGCGCTCTTTCCACATCCCACTCATCAATTTTGGCTTGCAGGGTCTGTTGCAGTGATGCCGCCGCTTGCTGTTGCGCTTCGGCATCCTGTTGTGCCTGTTTCAGCTGCTGTTGACGGCGGGCAATGGCAGCCTGAACCGGCTTGAACAGAAAGCGTTGCAGTAGCCAGATCAGTACCAGGAAATTAACGATTTCCAATACGAGGGTAAGTGGGTCAAGTTCCATCAGCAGGCGCCGTTACTGAACGAAGTATTCAAGCAGTGGGTTGCGAAACAGTATGATCAGCACCACCACCAACACGTAAATCGCCAACGATTCGATCATGGCTAACCCGATGAACAGGGTGCGGGTGATGATTTTCTCCGCCTCCGGTTGTCGTGCCAGTGCATCCAGGGCCTGGGCAATGGCTTTGCCCATGGCGTAGGCCGGCAGGGCACCACCAATGGCGATGGCCAGGGCGGCTACCACAGTGGACAGTGTGCTGAACCAGTGTAGGTCGGTCATGTGTTTTTGCTCCCTTGTTCAGATGAGGTTGTTTTATTTTCCAGGCTGGTGCCGATATAAAGCAGGGCCAGTACGCCGAAGATGTAAGCCTGAATCAGCGCTTCCACCAGGTGCAGCATCATCAGTGGTACCGGCACCAGAAAACCGGCCACCAGCAGCACCAACAGAATGGCCATCTCCAGGCTCATGATATTGCCGAACAGGCGAATGGCCAGGGCCAGAGTGCGGCTGATCTCACTCATCAGGTGAAACGGCAACATAATCGGATTGGGGGACAGATAATGCTTCAGGTAGGTTTTCAGCCCCAGGTTGCGGATACCAAACCAGTGCACCGAGACAAAGACGATTACAGCCAGTCCGGCGGTTACCGACAAATCTGCAGTGGGGGAATGCAGCCCGGGAATCAGCCCCAGCAGATTGGCGCACACCAGATAGACCCACAAGGTGGCAATAAACGGGGTGACTTGTTTGTAGTGGTTGGGCACCACTTCTTGCACCGCGTTTTCCATCATGGCAAACAGGGATTCGGCACCGGTGCGCCACAGGTTATCTTCCTGTTGCAGTTTATGACGGATAAACGCACTGAACGACAACAATAGCAGCATCACCAGCCAGGTGGTGAGTAGAGATCCGCTCAGGGAGAGCGTCCCGAAGTGGATACCTTGTGCTTCGTTCATGAACGCCCCCGGATATACCACACCATATTCCAGATGCCGGCGACCACACCGAGAATGATAAAGCTGACCGTCCAGCGGGTGCCGAATTCTGCATTCAGGCTGTCCAGCCAGCGCCCGAAGTAGGCCCCGCCTACCATGGGGATCACCAGCAACAATCCCAGGGTGCCACCGTACATCAACAGCCCGAACAGCCCCGCCGGCGCCTGTTCGCCCCGATCCTGTCGTGCGTTATCCCGTTGCAGCGATTCGCGGAAATCATCCCGTTGATTCACAGCTGTCCTCCTTGCTGATTCATTTCCCACAGCCTGCGTGCCAGGGCCTGTTCCATCTGCGTTACGTTGCGCAGGGTTGTGTCCTGGGTTTCACTTTCCTGTTGCCAGCGGGTTTCCAGCAGATGCAGCAATTGCTGGCGGCTGTCGCTCAATACAAACTGGGTGGTCATCAATTGCAGCCGGTTGTTGTGAAACCACAGTGTTGCTCCGGGTTGGGCAATATAATGCCAGTGGCTGTCGTCTGTTTTATAGCGCGCCAATCCTGGCTGCAAACAGGTAACAAAGGTTTCATGGCCGGCCTGCAGGCCAAAACGGCCACTGCGATCCGTGGCAACAAAACTGTGGGCGCCATCGATCTGCTCTTTACGGGTGCAATCCATCAACACCAGAGTGAAAGGGGTCATGAGGCGTTCCCCTGCTGGCTTGCTGATGTGGTGCTGGTTTTATTTGTGAGCGTGCCTTTCATGTAGCAGTCAGCTTCATCCAGTTGATCAAAGCGGCCGTCCAGAAAACCTTCACAGTCGTCAAGCAAATCATCCAGCTCAACACTGACGCCGGCAATGCCGGTGTGATCCGCCACCACGCTGAAGGGTTGTGTTAAATAGCGCTCCAGCTTACGAGCCCGTTGCACGACTTTGCGGTCTTGCGCCGATAATTCCTCGATCCCAAGGATGGTGATGATGTCTTCCAGTTCCCGGTAGCGGGCCAGATGTTCTCTGACTGCCATGGCAACGGTATAGTGGCGTGCGCCCAGCATGTGCCGGTCGAGCATGCGGCTGCTGGATTTCAGTGGGTCAACGGAGGGATAAATACCTTTGGCAGCCTGTTGGCGGGACAGTATGACTTTGGTGTCCAGGTGATTCATGATGGCGCTCACCGCCGGGTCGGACATGTCATCTGCCGGTACATACACGGCCTGCACCGAGGTAATCGCGCCGTGCCGGGTTGAGAGAATCCGCTCTTCCAACGATGCCACTTCGGTAACCAGTGTGGGTTGGTAGCCCACCGTGGCCGGCATGCGACCCAACAGGCCGGAAATTTCACTGCCGGCCTGTACGAAACGGAACATATTGTCCATCAGGAACAACACTTCTGATTGCAACGAATCCCGCAGATACTCAGCGTAGGTGAGGGCGGTGTAACCCACATGAAAGCGCACACCGGGGGATTCATCCATTTGCCCGTACACCAGCAGTGCCTGGGGCAGTACGCCGGAATCCTTCATCTCATGCCACAGTTCGTGCCCTTCCCGCATGCGCTCGCCAACACCGGCAAACACGGATACCCCTTGATGCAGGGAACTGACCGCATGCATGAATTCCATCATCAGTACCGTTTTGCCTACTCCGGCACCACCGAACAGCCCGGTTTTGCCCCCTTTTACGAACGGGCACAGCAGATCGATCACCTTGATGCCGGTGGTCAGAATTTCCTTGGCGGGTACGGTTTCGGTCAGCGCGGGTGGCTGCGCCAGAATATTGCGGTAGTCGCTGCTTGCGAAGGCGGGCATCTTGTCCAGAGGCTCACCAAAGACGTTGAGCATGCGTCCCAGGCAGTCGGGGGCCACCGGCACGTGCAGTGGTGCGCCGGTGTCGAACACCGGCATTCCGCGCGCCAGGCCCGCGGTGCTGTGCAGGGCGATGGCTCGGATACGGCTGGGGTTAAGGTGCTGGAACACCTCCAGCAACACCGGTTCCCGGTGATCGCGTACCATCAGGGCCTGATTCAGCGGTGGCAGGTAGCGGGTACAGATGTCCACCACCGGCCCATGCACGGCGTCGACTTGTCCTATCAGGGTGGTGGTGGCTGCGGGATCCTGTTCTGGCATGGCCATGCTCTTGGTTGTTAAGAGGTGGTTCAGCTCGAATCTAGAGTATTATCATCCATGGGTTTCTGATGTGTATCAAGGCCGGGATGATTAGATTGCAGGGTCTCTATTCAAACAGGTTTTTCAAATTGGCCAGATGGGCGTTGCCGATCTCCTGTTTTTCTTCCTTGGATTTACTGGAACCACGGCCTTCCCAGGCCAGATCATCCTGCGGCATCTCATCCAGAAAGCGGCTGGGGGTGGGTTCGAATTCTTCACCGTACTGTTTGCGTTTGGCGGTATAGGTCATGGTCAGTTCGCGCTTGGCACGGGTGATGCCCACATACATCAGGCGGCGTTCTTCCTCGATGTTGTCTTCCTCAATGCTGGAGCGGTGGGGCAGCAGCTCCTCTTCCATGCCCATCAGGAACACATAGGGAAATTCCAACCCCTTGGAGGCATGCAGGGTCATCAACTGGACCCGGTCGGAATCGTCCTCTTCTTTTTGTTGCTCCAGTATGTCCAGCAGAATCAGTTTGCCGATCACGCTCTCCACGTCGTTTTCATCGTCGGCTTTTTCCAGCATACGCTCGATGGAGGCCACCAGTTGCCAGACGTTTTCCATGCGTTTCTCGGCCATCTTCGGGCTGGAGGATTGTTCCACCAACCAGTTTTCATAATCGATGTCGCGGATCATCTGTTTGATGGCCCCCACCGCATGGCCGCGCTGAATGTTTTCCCGGGTTTCTTCCACCCAATCGTGAAAGCGTTTCAGCATGGCGTATTGTTTGGCTTTCAGGGTTTCCGCCAGCCCCATTTCACAACTTACGGAAAACAGGCTGCGTTCCCGGCTTTGGGCGTATTGGCCGAGCTTCTCCAGGGTGGTGGGGCCCAGCTCCCGGCGCGGGGTGTTGACGATGCGCAAAAATGCGTTGTCGTCGTCGCTGTTCATGATCAGGCGTAAATACGCCATCACGTCTTTGATTTCGGCTTTGGAAAAGAAAGAGCTGCCACCGCTGACCTTGTAGGGAACCTGAAACTGCTGCAGTTTTAATTCAATGATGCGCGACTGATGATTGCCGCGATAGAGCACTGCAAAATCCTTAAACGGGCGTTTGCGCTGCATGTGTTGATTGAGAATATCCCCGGCAATTTTTTCCGCTTCATGATCTTCACTGCGGCAACGAATGACTCGAATCGGATCACCGAAACCGTGTTCACTCCACAGTTGTTTTTCAAACACATGAGGATTGTTGGCGATCACCTGGTTGGCGCATTTCAGAATGCGGCCGGAGGAACGGTAATTCTGTTCCAGCTTGATTACTTTTAATGCCGGGTAGTCCTGTGCCAGTTGTGCCAGGTTTTCCGGGCGGGCACCACGCCAGGCGTAGATGGATTGATCATCGTCGCCCACCACGGTAAAGCGGGCACGTTTCCCCACCAGCAAGCGCACCAGCAGGTATTGTGAGGTGTTGGTGTCCTGGTATTCGTCTACCAGCATGTAGTAGATGCGATTGCGCCAGCGTTCCAGCACCTCCTCGTTGTCGCGCAGTAACAGCGTGGGCAACAGAATCAGATCATCAAAATCCACCGCATTGTAGGCCCGCAACATGCGGTCATACAGCGCATAGGTGTGGGCGGCGCGCATCTCATCTTCATCGTTGGCCCGCGAGATGGCCTCGGAGGGGGTGATCAGATCGTTCTTCCAGTTACTGATCTGGTGGCGGATAAAATCCACCTCGTCTGCCCCCACCTCCGACTCTTTGTGCAGTAGCTCGGTTAACAGGGTGCGGCTGTCCTGATCATCGAATATCGAGAAACCGTTTTTCAGGCCCAGGTGCTGCTGCTCCTTGCGGATGATGTTGAGGCCCAGGTTGTGAAAGGTGGATACGGTGAGGCCGCGGGCCAGCTTGCCTTTCACCAACTGACTCACCCGCTCTTTCATTTCCCGGGAAGCCTTATTGGTAAAGGTAACGGCTACGATGCGGTGGGCCGGGATCTCACAATTTTCGATCAAATGAGCGATTTTGCGGGTGATCACACTGGTTTTGCCGGAGCCTGCGCCTGCCAGCACCAGCAAGGGGCCGTCAATGTAATGAACTGCTTCTGACTGGCGGGGATTCAACTTGCTCACGGACTGCGCTCGAATTGGGGTACATGGGAGTCACCGGGCAGCACATTTTACACGTAGAGTGTCACTTTTGGATACTAATCTGTCCGGCTGGTCAATTGGATTGGTTTGGGCTTTCACGTATGCTCGGATGCCATTCAAGCCAGAGAAATAAGGATTCAGCCATGAATGATGTGAATTTCAGCCTTGCCGGCAAAGTGGTGCTGGTAACCGGTGCTTCCAGTGGATTTGGTCAGATGTTTGCGCCGTTTCTGGCCCGTCAGGGGGCCAAACTGGTGGTGGCTGCCCGCCGCCGGGACCCGTTGCTGGCGCTGGAGGAACAAATTGAAAATGACGGCGGGCGTTGCCTGGCGGTGACCATGGATGTGGCGGATCGGGCTTCCATCGTAGAAGCCTATGAGCAGGCGGAAGCGGCCTTCGGTTGTGTGGATGTGGTGGTGAACAATGCCGGCATCGGCCTCAGCAATCCGGTGCTGAAAATTACTGAAGACGAATGGGACAAGGTACTGGATACCAACCTGAAAGGGGCCTTTCTGGTGGCCCAGGAGGGGGCCCGCCGCATGAATGCCCAGGGTAAGCACGGCTCCATTGTCAATATTGCCTCGGTGCTGGGGCTGCGGGTGGCCAGCCACCTGACTCACTACTGTGCCTCCAAGGCCGGGTTGGTGCAGATGACCAAGTCCATGGCCCTGGAGCTGGCGGATTACGGTATCCGGGTAAACGCCATCTGCCCGGGTTATATCCTCACCGATATTAATCGCGATTACTTTGATACCGAAGGCGGCAAACGCATGATTCAACGCATTCCCCAGAAAAAACTGGGCGCCATCGAAGACCTGCTGGGGCCTTTGTTGTTGTTGACGTCGGATGCCTCCCGTTACATGACCGGATCGGTGATCTCCGTGGACGGTGGTCATGCGGTGAGTAAGCTTTAGATTTTTATATGATTGACTTTTACAGAGGATTCTATGGATTTTACATTATCAGATGAGATTGAACGCACGCGTTTGCAGGTGCGTGAATTTGTGGAACAGGAAGTGCTGCCCCTGGAAACCGACGCGGCCAATTTTGATGACCATGAAAACCTGAAAGAAAGCGTGGTGGCGGCGGTGCGGGAAAAAGCCAAAGCGCAGGGGTTGTGGGGTTTTCAACTGCCGAAGGAGCGGGGCGGCCGTGATCTGGGTATTGTGGGCATGGCGGCGCTGTATGAAGAAGCCGCCCGTTCCCCCTTTGGCCCGGTGGCCTTCAATTGTGCGCCGCCGGATGACGGCAATATGATTGTGCTTAATAAAATTCTCAGCGAAGCCCAAAAAGATCGCTGGCTGCAGCCCATTATCGACGGCAAGGTGCGATCGGCTTTTGCCATGACCGAGCCCGATGGTGGTTGTGGGTCCGACCCCAGCCTGACCTATACCCGTGCCCAGCAGGTGGGCGACAAATGGATCATCAATGGCCGCAAGTGGTTCATCACCGGAGCGGAAGGGGCCCAGACCTTTATCCTGATTGCGAAAACCTCCGACGATGAACGCAAAGGCCTCACCGCTTTTCTGTTTGATAAGGATCAGCCCGGCTGGGAGATCGTACGCCGTATTCCCATTATGGGGCCGGAGGAACACGGTGGGCACTGTGAGTTGAAATTCGATGGTCTGGAAATACCCGATGAGAACCGTCTGTTGAATGTGGGTGACGGCCTGAAAGTGACCCAGATTCGCCTGGGTACCGCCCGCCTGACCCATTGTATGCGCTGGCTGGGGTTGGCCAAGCGTTGCATGGAAATCGCCGGTGGTTACGTGGAAAACCGCATGAGCTTCGGCACCACCCTGTCCGGGCACGAAGGGGTGCAATGGATGATGGGGGATGTGGCCAAGGAGATACACATAGGGCGCCTGCTGACCATGAATGCGGCCTGGAAACTGGATCAGGGGGATTTTGCCCGCAAGGAGATTTCCATCGCCAAAATCCAGGTGGCCGACACGCTGCACAAGGCAGCCGATACAGCCATACAATTGTGTGGTGCCCGTGGTTACTCTAAAGACACGATGATCGAGTGGATTTACCGTTATGCCCGGCAGGCCCGCCTGGTGGATGGGGCGTCGGAGATCCACAAGATGGTATTGTCCAAGTACTATCTGGCAGAGAAGCACGATTTCTTCAAGTGGGGCGTATAACGTCACCCTAAACACAATAAGAAGCAATACAAAGCAGGGGATTTACCATGCCAACCAAATACTATCTGGCATTTGCCTCCTCCAGGGATCTGGAAGGCGCGGCCATCGAGCTGCTGCGGCGTCATGAAAACGGGGTAAAGGACAGCCATATCCCCCTAATGGAAAGCACGATGGACTATTTCATACCGGAAATGCTGGATGCCTTTCTGGTGCGCACGGTGGATGCCATCGGGCTCAGCAGTATGCCCACCAAGGTGGTGCATTCCACCGCCGATGTGATTGGGAAAACAGCGAAAATGCTGGTGCCCCATTTGTTGAAAAAGCGCAGCAATAAAGAACTGGAGCCGATGATTGGATTTGTCGATGAAATCTATATTCGCCCTGAGCAGGCGGATAATGGCCTGGCCAGCACCGGTTGCGAAATCGATCAGGCCACTTACGAGCGTATGAAACGCGTGGTGGCAGGGATTCAGGCCGGCGAGGTGCAGGCCAATCGTGCGGAATTGTCCGAGCTTATGAGCCTGACGGTGGATATCATGCTGGAAGGCTTCATGAAACGGGCCATCAACTTGCTGAAGCACGGGTTTGTGGTGCGTAAGATCGCTGACGGTGCCATTGCCACCTGCCAGGCCGCCGGGCATGGGGTGGTCAATAAAGTGTTCAAAAAGCTGGACGATGAGCAGATGCTGCATCTGGCCAACTATTTCGACACGCTGATTCTCTCGGCGCAGCGCTGAGGGGCCGGTGAGGGGCCGGTGAGAGGCCGGTAAGCCGTCAGCGGCGTTTGGCAAGCGCCTTACCCCGGGCTAGAATGGCGCCATTCCAGCCCAGGTAATGATGATGCCATGAGTGACAAGCCCGCCCAGGACAACCTGTTCGCCAAACCCCTGCCCCATCTGGTGGATTTCGCCTTCGATGAGCAGGTGGCCAGCGTTTTTCCCGATATGATCCGGCGTTCGGTGCCCGGTTACGAAACGGTGATTGCCATGCTTGGGGTGTTTGCCAGTTCATTGGTGACCCCGGGTTCCCGTGTCTATGATCTGGGCTGCTCCCAGGGGGCGGTGACGCTGGCCCTGCGCCGCCATATCCGGGAGGCGGACGTAACCCTGGTGGCAGTGGATAACGCTGCCCCCATGATAGAACGTTGCCGCAGTAATGTGGCGGCGGACCTGTCTCCCAGTCGGGTGGAGCTGCGCTGTGAGGATATCCAGGATACCCCCATCCACAATGCCTCCCTGGTGGCCCTGAACTATACCTTGCAGTTCGTTCCCCTGGACCAGCGTCTGGGGCTGATCCAGCGCTTGTACAGCGGAATGAATCCGGGAGCGGGCCTGATTCTGTCGGAAAAAATCGCCTTGCCGGAAGGGGAGCAGCAGCCGTTCACCCACTGGCATCATGAGTTCAAGCGCTTGAACGGTTACAGCGACCTGGAGATCAGTCAGAAGCGCCAGGCCATTGAGAACGTGTTGATCCCGGAAACCGCTGCCGCCCATCGTGAGCGATTGCTGCAGGCGGGATTTCGCCAGGTGAGTTGCTGGTTTCAGTGTTTTAATTTTGCCTCGTTTATAGCCCTAAAGTAACCAACCCTGATTGATGCAGTGAATGATGGATTTTACCGCCTTCTATGAGCACGCCGGGCAGACCGCGCTGGCGCCTTACCTTGACGCAATACGGGCCCGATTGCAGCAGTGGCAGCCGCAAACCCATGGGGATTTCGCCCGTTGGCAGCAGTGTGTAGAGAGCTTGCCCCGGGTGGCCGTGTCCTCCCTGGCGCTGGATCAGGCGGCCGTGGGGGTGGGCCAACCTGGGGATTGTACCGAGCCTGAGCGGGAGCAGATTGAAACCGCCCTGCGCGGATTGCACCCCTGGCGCAAGGGCCCTTTTGATGTGTGCGGCGTGCACATTGATACCGAGTGGCGCTCGGACTGGAAATGGGATCGGCTGGCGCCCCATGTGGACTCTCTTCAGGGGCGTACCGTGCTTGATATAGGCTGCGGCAGCGGTTATCACCTGTGGCGCATGTTGGGGGCGGGAGCTCGCCTGGCCATCGGGGTGGACCCATCGTTGTTGTTTCACATGCAGTTTCGCGCTATTGAGCATTTTACCGGTCCGCAAGCGCTGCATCATCTGCCCTTGGGGATTGAAGATCTGCCGCCCGCCATGGGTGCCTTCGACACCGTCTTCTCCATGGGCGTGCTGTATCATCGCCGTTCGCCCTTTGATCACCTGATTGAACTGCGGGAGCTGCTGCGCCCCGGGGGGCAACTGGTGTTGGAAACCCTGGTGATTGAAGGTGAATTGGGGCAGGTACTGGTACCGGATGGCCGCTATGCCCGGATGGGGAACGTCTGGTTTCTACCCTCCGTGGCTACCCTCGTACAGTGGCTGCAGAAGGTGCGCTTCAAGAATGTGCGCTGCGTGGATGTCACCGCCACCACGGTGCAGGAACAGCGGCCTACGGACTGGATGAGGTTTCAATCACTGCCGGATTTTCTCGACCCTGTCCATCCCGAGCGCACCATCGAAGGGTACCCGGGGCCCCGGCGTGCCATCATTCTGGCGCAACGCTAACGACTGTCCAGGCCAGGGTGCCGATCCTCGCTTTCCAGTTTGGTCAGCAGGCGGGTCAGCTTGCTGTGTTCCGTACTGCTTTGTCCGGAGTGAATGTAGTGTTCCACCTGATCATACAGCTGCTCCAGCAGCTTCAACCGATAATCGTGATTTAACAAGCACTTGGCTACATGGTGGGGGTCTTCCCCCTGTTCCCGCATGCGGCCGGCTTCGGCCAGGGCGGAGGCCAGTTCTTCTTTGCTCGGGCGGCCCATAATTCACCTCATTGATGTGTTCCTGCTAACCAGTTTAGCACCGAATTCCTTGACTAATGCGCCCTGATCCATAGACTAGGCCGCCGATGGTTCCTGCGAAGGATTAAATGGGAACGCGGTGAAACACACCTGTCATGGCACAGGTTGTTGAGTCCGCGGCTGTTCCCGCAACTGTAAGCGAAGAGCGTTTTTCAACCACGGCCACTGGGCAACTGGGAAGGCCGAAAAGCGCAATGACACGTGAGCCAGGAGACCTGCCATCACACGGATTGACCCGGCATTGGGTGAATTCGTGCTCGTCACCTACCAGTAACGGGTTTTTATTGGTGCGGCTACCGTCACGGTGACGATACCCATACGTGGTTACCGAAGACGGATCCCTTTTCTTTCCGGGCCTCTCCCTTTGGTGCGCGCGTATTCCTTCATAGTGTTGTTATAGCAGGGGTATTGCATGAAGTTGCGATTGTTCGTCGCCGGTCTCGGTGTTGTTGTTTCCAATGGGTACGCAGAAGAAGCGTTGCAGATGGCGGCCTATTCGCCGCAGGTGGCCGACGAAGTGCTGGTAACGGCCACCCGTTCGCCGGTGGCACTGAAAGATTCGATTGCGTCGGCCTCGGTCATCACCCGGGATGATATCGAAAAATCCCAGGCACGGGATCTCTATCAGGTGTTGCGGAGCCTGGCGGGGCTGCAAATCCGCCGCAATGGCAGCCGTGGCAGTGCCACCAACGTGACCATGCGGGGTGCCGGTGCCAGCGGCACGCTGGTGTTGGTGGACGGCATCAATATCGAAAGTGCCACCTTGGGTGAAACCAATCTGGAAAGTATTTCGCTGGACCAGGTTGACCGTATCGAGGTGGTGCGTGGGCCCAAATCCAGCCTCTATGGCTCCAGCGCCATGGGCGGCGTCATACAGATATTCACCCGCGCCAATAAAAAAGACGGGGTGACCTACACCCTGGGGCGTGGCTCCAATAATACGGTGGACACCAGCATCAGTGCCAACGGCTCCAGCGACAGCAGTCAGCTTAACGTGACGGCATCCCATGTTGTTTCCGATGGAATCGATGTGCAAAGTCGTGATGATGAGGTGGCGGGTTCCGCCGCCTATGACGACGATGGCTACCATCGCACCAATCTGTCCCTGAATCTGGAACAGGCGCTGACCGAGCAGATCAGTGCCAACCTGTTGTTCAGCGGCAGCCGCTCACAGGCCGATCATGACAGTTTCTATGCTTCTAACGCCGGCAATACACCCTACCTTGAACAGGAAACCCGATTGTATTCCGCCGCCCTGAAATACGAGCGTGAACACTATTCCACAAAACTCCAATATGGAAAGCTGGAAGACGCGTCGGACAATTACGAAGGGGATGGTACGGCTGATGTCGATCGCTTCGGAACCACTCGCGAGCATGGCTTTTGGGAAAACACCCTGACGCTGTCGCCGGGGGTTCAGTTGAATTTCGGTACCGATTATACCCATGAAGAAATAGAAGCACCCACGGCGTACCGTCAAACCCGGCGCGATAACTTTGGCGGCTACCTGAATACCCAGCTGGAACTGGGTTTGTTGTCACTGTCAGCCGGGGTTCGCCACGACGATAACGAACAGTTCGGCAGTAAAATGACCGGGGACTTTGCTGTGGGGCTGCATGTGACGGAGGACGTTACGGTTTCCGCCAGCGTTGGCACGGCCTATAAGACACCTTCGTTCAACGATTTGTATTATCCGGATGTGGGGTGCTGTGTCGGGAACCCGGATCTGCAGCCGGAAGAAGTCGAAAGTTATGAGCTGGGCGTGGACGCTTACCAGGAATGGGGCAGCACCTCACTGCGTGTGTATCGATCCGACATCGAGAACAAAATTGATTGGGTTTTTGTCACGCAGTATATCCCGTTGCAGGTGGATGAGGCGGATGTAAAAGGCCTTGAACTGCAAGTGGGTACGGAATTGTTCGATACCATGATTGCCGCCAGTGCCACCTATGAAGTGGTGGAAAATGCGGCTACGGGAGAGGATCTGGAGCGTCAGCCGCGACAGCGTATCGCGCTGGATGTGGATAGGGCGTTTGGCCGCACCGAGCTTGGTTTTTCCGTGTATGCCCAGAATAAACATTATGAAGGTGAAGGGGAGGGCCGCATTACCCTGCCCGGGTACGGTGACGTAGCCTTACGTGCGGCCCATCGGATTAACGAGCAAGTGACCGTTCGTGCCCGCATCGACAACCTGTTTGATAATGATTATGTAGAGATCTATGGCTACAACACAGAAGGCCGTTTTGTGATGGTATTCTTTGATTATACGCCGCGCTAAAACCGCTCACGAACATGGGGCGCTTTCCGGCTAAGCCACCCGGGAAGTGCCCTCTCTTGTTGCAAGCCAGTTGAATTAAAACGGCATGCTTTATGACATCAAACGATGACATCATGGGTGGCATTGATCAGCCCCAGTACAGGAACGTGCAGATCAAACTGCCGTTGCTATTAATTTGTGCATTCGCACGCATTCATTTTGTTTAAATAAGGCAAGCGCCTCTCTGCTTTGCTATGCTCGTCATCACTTTAGCAACATCCTTTCAGCCGGTACGGAATCTGGCTAGAATCTTGCTCACCTTTTTTGAAAACTGAAACGTACGCATCCATTGAAAGCAAGGAGCAATGTAATGGAAGCTTGTCATTCCCGTTCCAACTCTGCCTCACAATCCACCACTGCAGCCCAGACTGTTGCGTTGCACAGCTACGCAGGCAAATCCATTTTCATTACCGGCGTGACCGGATTTGTCGGTAAGGTCGTGTTGGAAAAACTGTTGCGCTCTGTGCCCAAGGTAGAGCGCATTTATCTTTTGATTCGAAGCAATTCACGTTACCCCACCGCAGCAGAACGTTTTCAGGCTGAGGTGGCCACCTCCACCATTTTTGATGTGCTTAAAGATGAAGGTGAAGCTGAGTTCGCTGCCCTCTGTCAGCGTAAGTTACGGTTTGTCAGTGGGGAGCTGACGGCGGAGCGTTTCGGCTTGGAGGAAAGCGCCTTTGCCGAGTTGGCGGCTGAAATAGATCTGGTGGTTAACTGTGCTGCCAGTGTCAATTTCCGCGAGCCGCTGGATGATGCTTTGGCCACCAATACGTTGAGCCTGTACAGCATTATTCAATTGACCCGAGCCAGAAAAGTACCGCTGGTGCATGTGTCCACCTGTTATGTAAACGGTTATAACGAAGGCACCATCGAGGAAACCATTGCGCCTCCCGCGCAGCTGTCGTTGCCACGGAATGAGGCCGGTTTCTATGATGTGGAGCCTTTAATTGCAAGCATGCAGGAAAAACTTGCAACGCTCAGCGCGAACATCAGCGATCAGGATCAACGTCAGGCAGCGTTGGTGGAACTTGGTATTGAGTTGTCACAGCAGTACGGTTGGAATGACACCTACACGTTCACCAAGTGGGTGGGTGAGCAGGTTTTGTTGCAACACCTGGGCGGACAAGCGCTGACTATCCTGCGGCCCTCCATCGTGGAGAGCACCTTATTTGATCCCGTACCGGGCTGGATCGAGGGCGTCAAGGTGGCCGATGCCATCATTATGGCCTACGCCCGTCAGAAGGTGACTTTCTTTCCCGGTGATCGTCAGGGGGTTATCGACATCATCCCGGCGGACCTGGTGGCCAACAGCATCATTGTCGCCGGCGCGGAAGCCCTGGGCGGTATGCCGGCGCACCGGGTGTACCAGTGCAGCAGCAGCGAGCAGAACCCGCTCACCATCAAAGAGGTGATTGAGCATGTGGTGTATGAGGCCAGGCACCATCACACCAATTATCGCAAACTGTTCCTGCGTCAGCCCCGGCGCCCGTTCATCATGATTCCCGGCTGGTTGTTTCATTTGGGATTGGGTATGGCCTACAGCGCAGGCGCCTGCTGGCAAACGTTGAAAGGATTGTTGGGGGCTGAGGCCTCCGTTGCGCTTTCAAATCTGGATGCTGCCCGTAAGTTAGCCGGCGTGTTTTCCTTTTACACCCGACCCCGCTATCGGTTCAGCAATAAAAAGTTGCTGGCATTGGCGAGTCGCCTCAATGATGAGGAGCGGGCTGCGTTTCCCATGGACACGGCTGAGCTGGATTGGCAGCACTATTTCCGCCGGGTTCACCTGCCCGGCCTGAATCATTACGCCCTGGATGCCAAGCGCGCCAGATTAAAATCCGCCGCCCCGCAACGGCGCCCTGTGGCCACCGAGGTTGTAAAGGTGACCAGCTAAAGGTGACCGGATAGTCAATTTGGCCTTATTGGACCTGTTCCCTGGAGGATAACCTCATAAACTGAGCATGTGCTTAATAAAAAACAATAACGAACTCAAGCGCAGGCTCTATGAACATTCGAACTGTCTGGACTTTGGTGGCCATGCTGCTGGCAGGCCACGTTTCGCCCTGCCGGGCGGCGTTGGTGGAAAACCTTACCATGGGCAACGCCAAGGCATTGGCACTGGGTAACGCGGTGACCGCGGATCCCCCCGGTGTGGACGCCATCCATTTCAATCCCGCCGGGCTCACCCGGCTGAAGGGGCGTCAGTACAACCTGAAAGTACTGGCGGCCTCGTTTGGCTTTACGGTGGAATTTGGCGGTTATGATGACATCACCCAACAGCTGGTGGACAACAACGGCTACAACGATGAAGCCGCATACAGTACCAGCGAAACCACCACCATCGGTTTGCGCATACCCTTTGTGGAGGGGATTACGGAGTGGCCGCTGCCGGTTCTGTTTTTGCCGTTGGGTGGCGCAGCCTACAATCCTGCCGGCAGCGATGTGACCTATGCCACTGCAGTGTATGCGCCTATGGCAGCGGGTTATGTACGGGATGATGATGATCCGGCCCGTTTTATGGGGCAGCACATGTCGCTGGCCAAGATTACCTATTTTTCACCTTCATTCGGTGTCCAGCTGACGGATATGTTTTCTGTGGGGGCATCCCTGGGGTTTTCCTGGCAGGGGGTCACCGCCAAAACCCAGATCCGGGTGCCGAATATGGCCTTGGCGTTCGGTGAAAATCTAACGCGTGATTTCCAGAATCAGGGGCTCTGTCCGGAGCCCGGCGATCCAGACCCCTATATTAATTTCTGCGGCCTTGATCCATCGGTAGCGCGCCTGGGGCCGTTCACCGATGTCACCAGCCTGGAATTCGATGCTGAAACACCGCTGGTACCCAACTTTAACGTGGGTTGGTTGTGGCAGGTGACGGAGTGGTTGAGCTGGGGGATGGTGTACCAGTTTGAAAGCAGAGCAAACCTGGATGGCTATTACCGATTGGAATACAACGAGGAGTGGGTCAACTTCTTCGATGGCATCTATCAATCCGGGCTTTATGACACCATCACCATGTTGGTGGCGTTTCCCACCGGGCAGGCCAATTCCCCCCATGGCCGGGGTATCGAACACGGTGAGGCCAACATTGAAATCGTCACGCCGGCCCATTTTGCCACCGGGGTTGCCGTTCAGCTCACGCCAACGCTGCAACTGAACATTGATGCCAAGTGGACCGACTGGGCAGTATGGGATGGATTGAAAGTGGAGTTTGATCAGCCACTGGATTTCACCAAGCTGGCGACATTGGTATCCCCGTATTCCGAGCTGACGGAGCTGACCATTCCCCGCCACTACAAGAGTGTGTGGAACTGGGCTTTCGGTGTGGAGTATCGTTACAGCGACCGGCTGGCGTTGCGGGCCGGTTATGAACCCCGTAAATCCTCCATCCCCGACAACAAGCAGGACGTGTTGTTGCCGCTGGGGGACGCGCAATTGTTTTCACTGGGTTTTGAATGGCTGATGCCCGGTGATCAGGTGTTGGAAGTCGGTGTGGGTTATATGACGGCGGATGCGCAGGTGCCGGCCGGCGGCAGCACCAATGCCAACAGTTCCGATCACTTTAATAATTTTATTTACAACCCCTACGCAGGCACCGAGTTTTCATCGTCGGCCACAGCGTACCTGTTCGAGTTAAGTTACACCGCGCCGTTTTGAGTAACCGCTGTTAACCGGCCCTAGCGCGGGGCCAGGCCGTGCATGATTACATCCACCAATGATTGCACTTCAATACCCTGTTGCTTGGAGTCGACAATGCTTTGCATAACAAAGTCCGGCCGAATCAGCATGTCAACCGAGCCCAGGATCAGGGTATGCAGGGTGACATTGGACACATCGCGAATTTCACCCCGCTCGATGCAGTTGGCCAGGGCCTTGTCGATAATCTTGAGGTAGGGTTTGATGTAGCGATCCCGCACATACAATGCCCGTTGTTCTTCGTCGTTCAACCCGCTGAATATCAGCTTGAACATGGCGGGTTTGCGTTTCGCCACTTCCAGCATGACCACGATGTAATTGCGCAACATGGAAAGCGGATTATCCAGGGCGCTGTCCAGTTTGAGATCGGCAATGAGTAAACTGAATTCATGGCCGATGATGGAATCCACCACTTCATTCCAGAGCTTTTGCTTGGAACCGAAGTGGTGGTTGAACAGGGAATCACTTACCCCCAGCTTTTTCGCCAGAGCCCGCAGTGAAACACTGTTGAAACTTTTTTGTGAGAACTCCTCGAAAGCGTGTTCGAGCAGCTGTTCGCGGGTAAGGGTATCTGCATTAGCGGCAGGTCTGCCCGGTGCGCGTCCCATGATGTGGTATCCAGATGCAATGTGAATGGGTGAATATTATCACGGCTGCAGGCAAGGGTGGGCATGCTTCAACGGTTGTATTTGGGGTTATCGATTTCCAGCTTGGCACGGGCCAGTTGTAACAGCATGCCGGTCAGCGCGGGATTGATGGGGGTGTGGCCGTTTTCAATTGCGCTGCATAAGGTTTTATTCAGAATGTCGGGATCGGTTTCATTGCTTGCCAGAAAGGTCTGCAGTTGCCGGGTTTCCAGTTGCTGGAAACCCGGTGCCTGGAGTTCTTCCCGCTGCACAATGGCAAGCACATTGGCGGCCACCCGGCGATAAAAACGGTCGGCTTCAGTGTCTGCCGGCGGTTGCCGCAAATAGTCCGTGACCGCGGTGAGCAACTCCTGTCTATGTGGGCGGTTTAATGGCATTGTCATTCCTCCGCGATGGAATGCAGTAATTGCATCATGTCATACTCGGTTTCCGCCACCCGGCGGCCAATGGCGGCCTGCTCCACCGAGCGCACCTGTCCGCTCAGATAGCGATGGGCCTGATACTGGCAGATGACGCCCCATTTGAGGGTGCCGAACAGCTCCCAATAGCGCACGTGGTTTGGGTTCACGCTAACGCCGCTGGCGGTAGTGTAGGCGGCAAACAATGTACTGCGATCACCAAAACCACCGACGGCTTTCTCCGGCTGGCTGAAGCGCCAGGCGCGCACGCAGAGCCAACCCAGATCCTCCATCGGGTCCCCCAGATGCGTCAGTTCCCAATCAAGAATGCCGTTCAAACCATCTTCATTCACCAACAGGTTGCCCAGGCGAAAATCGCCGTGCACCAGTGTGTGTCGGGAGCAGGGGGGGATGTTGTCCTGCAGCCAGCGAAACGCCAGGCTGAACACCGGCAGTGTTTCACCGAAACCGCGATGCATCTGCAGCAGGTCATGCAACTGGGTGGCCGCATCCTGCACCGGAAGAAAGTGCAGCGTGCCGGTGTCGATACGGTGGATCTGTGCCAGCGCCCGGGCACACTGGGTGGTGAGCTGATCACGGGCTGCCTGCAGGTGCGGGGCTTTCAGAATTTTGGGTGCCAGGGATTCGCCGCTCAGTGCCTGCATCAGGTAACCGTTGCCCAGTTGCGGATGCTGTTCCAGGATATGGTAAACCTGTGCCACCGGCGCCCCGGCACCGGCGGCGGCCTGCTGGGTTTTGGCTTCCATGGTTTTGCCCACACAGGTACCGAATTGCTCGCCACCGGCTTCCAGCCTTAGTATCAGCGGTTGCAGGTTGGTTGCAATCAGCCAGGTGGCCGCCGAGGCCCCGGCGGTAAGCCGGGTGCATTGCTTGATCAGACAAAGCTTATCCACGGTATCGGCCACAATGGGTTGCAGGGCCTGTTGCAGCGTGTGCGGTTGTATCATGGTGATGGCCTCAGCAGGCAATGCCGACGGGCTTGCCGTCCACCATCTGATCCAGGTATTCCGACATGCCATAACCGGTTACGCCATCGCACTCAAATCGGCTCATGGCTTCGGTGATGCGTGTGCTGCGCCATTCACCGCTGTCGGTCTGGCGTCGATTGCGCAGCGGGATCAAGGCCAGCGCAGTTCCATTTAACTGATAGCGGCGGCCACTGACGGTGGTCAGGCTGACCTGTTGGGATTGGGCCTGATGGTGCTCATCCAGCACCGAACGCATTTCGGCCTGTTCGATCAAGTCGTATTCCGCCGGGCCGCCGTTGCGGCAGTCGTACACCATGCCCCACACATGGTGGCGCCCGCTGGCCATGCGCACGATGGAGACATTAACGGCGAACTGATCATTGAACACCATGGGCAGCCAACGATACCAGTACAGGTTCTGCCAATAGCGCGGCCCCCAGGAATGATCGCGCAGGCCAAAGCCGCTGAGCGAAAAGCGCTGGCCACCGATGGTGACCCAACCACTGCCGGTCATGTGTTGTTCGTAGTGGCCGCGGGCAAAGGATTCATCCGGATCTTCCTCGATGGGGTTGCCGTTTTCATCCACCGCTTCACCTCCGTACACCGGGGTCATACCGTTGAAGGTGATCTCGGCGTGGGCGGGATGGGTTGGATTGTTGCTGAACGCCGCTTTCGGGTTTTCCATATCCTGTGGATTTGCCAGCAACACAACCGTGCCCTCGTAGCGCACCTTGAGCGTTTTGAAGGGCTCAACCACTTCAAACTTCATGCCGCCGGCGGCCAGGGCATTGTTGTTGCTGATGGGCGCGCGCTGGAACATAAACGCCACCTTGCCATCGGGCAGATAAAAACAAAAAGACATTTCGGCATGGCCTTCGTTGGGGCGATTGCCCACCCGAAACCAACCGCCGCACTGCTGCTGATGATCGAACAGGTTGATGTACATGCTTTCATTGAAGTTGGAGGCGGCTTCAATGGGATGCATGTATTCGTCTTCCGGCTGCAGGCGGATGGTGGCGTTCTTGCCCAGGTCCATAGCGGTCCCCTCTGGAATGTGAGTTCTTATTCTGTGACTGGTTGGTCAGTTTGCCAATGCAAAGTGCCCATGACAAGGGAAAGTCTACATTATATTGAGCGTATGCTCAATAAATTTGAAATGGAATACTGCCTGGTTGCCGGCACGTACCGCTCCCGCTAAACGGCAAACAAAGCCCGGTAGGACAGCGCTTCAGTGAGGTGGCGCTTGCTGATGGCGGCGCTGTGTTCCAGGTCCGCCAGGGTGCGTGCCACCTTCAGGATACGGTGGTAACCGCGGGCGGACAGCCCCAGTCGCTCCACCGCCGTTTGCAGGAAGCGGGTATCGTTCTCGCTCAAAGCGCACACCGTATCCAGTTGTTTGGCGCTGAGGTCGTGATTGGGGCAACCCTGACGCTGTAACTGAATCTGCCGGGCACTGCTGACCCGATCCCGCACGCTGTCGCTGGACTCACCCCGCTCATGATGTTGCAGCTCGCTGATGGGCAGGGCATCCACTTGAATGTGCATGTCGATGCGGTCCAGCAGCGGCCCGGAGAGCTTGCTCTGATATTTGTTGCAGCACAGTTGAGGGTTGTTACAGCCTTCCGGCGGCTTGTCGGGGTGGCCGCAGGGGCACGGGTTCAGTGCGGCAATCAGCTGAAAATTGGCCGGGTACGTGATCTGCTGAGCGGCCCTGGAAAGCGCGATCTCGCCGCTTTCCAGAGGTTCCCGCAGTACTTCCAGTACTTTGCGGGGGAACTCGGGCAGCTCATCCAGAAACAGGATGCCGTTGTGTGCCAGGGAAATTTCACCGGGTTTGGGGTTGCTGCCACCGCCGGCCAGGGCGGCCCCGGAGGCGGTGTGGTGGGGGGTTCTGATGGGCCGTTGAAACAGCGGCCTTGAGTTGATGCGGGATACGGAGTGAATGGCTGCCGTTTGCATCATCTCTGCATCGGTCATAGGCGGCAGAATGCCCGGCAGGCGGGCGGCGAGCATGGATTTACCGGCACCCGGGGGGCCCATCATCAGCAGATTATGCTTGCCGGCTGCGGCCACTTCCAACGCGCGCTTGGCCTGGTGCTGGCCCTTCACGTCCGCCAGGTCGGGATAGTCCATGCTGGGCTCTGCGTCTTTTGGGTCCGCGCTCTGAAATGGTTGCGCCGACGCCGGTTGTTTGAGGTTGCCGCACACCTGAATCAGGTGACCACAGGGGAAAATCCGGCTGTGTCTGGGCACGGCGGCTTCAGCGGCGTTCGCCGCCGGAACGAACAGGCTGTGTTGGTGCTCCGTGGCGGCGATGGCGGCCGTCAGCACGCCCTCCACCGGTCGCAGCTGGCCGGACAATGCCAGTTCCCCGACAAATTCTGTTTGTTCCAAAGCCGCTGCCGGAATTTGCTCGGAGGCCGCCAGAATGCCGATGGCAATGGGCAGATCAAAGCGACCGCCGTCTTTCGGCAGGTCGGCGGGCGCCAGGTTGATGGTGATGCGGCGCTGGGGAAAATCAAACTCGGAATTGAGAATGGCGCTGCGCACCCGTTCCTTGCTTTCGCGGACTGCAGCGTCCGGCAGGCCCACAATATTGAAGGCGGGCAGACCGTTGGACAGGTGCACCTCCACGGTAACCTCCGGGGCGTTCATGCCTACACGGGCTCGGGTTTTGACGATGGCCAGGGCCATGGGGGGTTCCCTCCGAATGATAGCTATCCGTATATAGACAGCTACCGGGAAAACAGAGGGCTGATAATCAAGCGTCAGCCACGGGCCTGGTCCGAGTCGCCCGCCAGCAGAAACTCCACCAGCTTTTCCTTCAACATAGTGAAATCCACGGGTTTGGCGATGTGATCATTCATACCCGAGCGCAGCGCTTTCGCCGTATGCTCAGGCAGGGCGTGTGCGGTCAGCGCCAGCAGGGGGATGGGGCCGTGGTTGGTTTCCTGTTCCCACTGACGAATGCGTTTGCTGGCTTCGTAACCATCCATCACCGGCATTTCACAGTCCATCAGGATCAGATCAAAGTCCCGGTGGTGTCTGGTGTAGAGCGTCACCGCATCCTCGCCGTTGCAGGCCACGCTGGTGTGCATACCCAGTTTTTTCAGCATGCTGGTGATCACCATCTGATTGACCGTGTTGTCCTCCACCACCAATACGCGCTTTTCCGACAGCGGCATGAAGGGAGGATTCTGCGATGGCTCGTGCTCGGTGGCGGGTTGTTGCAGCACACTCATGAGCGCCTGGCGCAGCCCCCGTACGGAGGCCGGTTTCTGGATGGTCATATCGATGCCTGCCGTCTTCAGGTCAGCGGCAGGCGGAGTATTGCGCATGGCTGTTAACAGAATGCGGTGGCATTCGGCAATGTCAGCGGAGGCCTGGATCAGGCGGGAACATTCCACACCGTTCATACCGGGCATGTTCATATCCAGGGTCACCAGTTCGAAAGGATCACCGGCCTGGGAGGCTTCCCGCAACATCTGCAGTGCTTTTTCACCGTAGTAGGCCACCGAGGGCCGCATACCCCAGGCTTCGGTTTGTTCCTTGATCACACGGGTGAACTCCGGTGAATCATCCACAATCAACAGCTTTTTACCTTTCAAAGGTGTCAGTGACACGATGTTGGCACGGGTGAATTTTGCGTCGGCTAACTCGCATTGAATGGTGAACCAGAAACAGCTGCCTTCCCCCTCCTGGCTTTCAACACCAATTTGCCCCCCCATCAGATGAGCGAGGCGTTTGGAAATACTAAGGCCCAATCCAGTGCCGCCGTATTGGCGGGTGACGCTGTTATCCGCCTGCGAAAACGCTTCAAACAGGTTTAATTGATTGTCGTGACTAATCCCGATACCGGTGTCGGTAATGGCAAATTTCAGCACATGCCGTTTGCCGTCGCGCTGCTCCGGTATTTCGCTGACCCGTAAACTGATGCGGCCCTGGTTGGTGAACTTGAACGCGTTGCCCATCAAATTGAGAATGATCTGCCGCAAGCGGGTTGGATCGCTGTTGATAAACGTCGGTGTGCCGGGGGTCAAAGAGCAGAGCAGCTCCAGGCCTTTGTCTTCCGCGGTGACAGAGAATACGGAGGCGCACTCCAGGCATAACTGATCCAGGTCGAAGTCGATGTGTTCGATATCCAGTTTACCGGCTTCGATTTTGGAATAATCGAGAATGTCATTGATGATATTGAGCAGTGCTTTGCCGGAGCTGGCAATCACATCAACATAATGTCGGTGGGCCGGTGATAAATCCGCATCCTGCAGTAGCGCGGCCATCCCCAATACGCCGTTCATGGGAGTGCGGATCTCATGGCTCATGGTGGCCAGAAAATCGCTCTTGGCTTTACTGGTTTCTTCGGCGCGTAGGATTTTTTCGCGGGTTTTCACCTCTTCAATTTCTGAATTCATTTTCAGTTCCAGGTAGCGGGCCTGTTCCTGCGCGGCGCGGCGCTCGCTTTCCAGAGCCTGTTTTTGCGCCTGCTCCCTGCCTAATCGTTCCATATTAATGCGATCCGCCAGCGCAAACGACAACAGGATGATTTCCAGCGAGGAACCAATCTGAATGGCGTGTTCGATCAGCACGGTGCTGGGAATAACACCGAATTTGCTCAGGGCCGTGATCATCCAGGAGGCGATGAGGCAGGTAAATGCCAGGCAGTAGTAGCGCGCCACCCGTTGCCCCGCATACAGCATGTAAAACCCGGTGAAAACACTGATGCAGGCACTGGCGACGCCGAAACCGGAAGTCAGCACAATGCTGCTATGGTACGGCAGCACGAAACTGCTTGCCAGGAGAGTGGCCCAGACACTGAAAAACAACAGTTTTACTTTGTACAAGCGCGGAGCACGCCGCTTGATGTCCAGCAGCGAGATGGCAAACATCATGCTGGAGCAGCCGAACAGCGCGATGCTGGCGGGGATGGCCCAGGTGTTGATAGCGGGTAGCCAGGGCCAGAGATATTGGAAACCGAAACCCTGAATAGCAGCGTTAAACAGGAAACTGCTGGACGCAACGCAGGCGTACAACACATAGCTGGGATGACGCACAATGCTGAAAATAAACAGGTTGTAGATGATCATCACCACCATGACACCGTAATAGATGCTTTCAGCCACCCATAATGGTTGTTGATCTTCAAAGAAGTGATTGCGGTTCCAGACACTAATAGGAACCTGCAGCGCACCCTGGGTCTGCACCCGCATATAAATCGTATGTTGTATGCTTGAATAGGCGTGGAAGGGAAAAACAAACTGGTGATTTTTTATAGGGCGGTAGGCAAACGGAAAGGTGTCACCGGTACGGTAGTAATGGGTAAACCGATCGTTATTCTCGATAAAGACGTCAATCTGATCCAGCGCCGCATAGGCGATGTTCAGTACCAGCTCTACATCCGCTGGTGCGCTGCTTGTCAGGTCAAGCTTGATCCACAGGGCATCACGGCTAAAACCATAAGAGGGTGTTTCTGCCTGGGGGATGCTCCACTGCTCCTCAGGCAAGCGACGTATGTCATTGACGGTCAGCTCACCGGTTGGGTCCAGGTAATGGAGCGTGTACAGGCCGGCATCCTGTTGCCGGAAATTACTGCCGATATCAAGGCTGTTTTGTGCAGAAACACCGCAGGAAAATAATGACACACCGATCAGCAGCAGCCGTATCAGGCCCCAATAGAGATGGCGGAGACTTTTGCTGTTTTGAGGGTTGACCATGCTGCTGCTGCGTCGGTTGTCGTTAATTAATAACTATAGAACAGAGCCCCGCAGCTGCCCAAAAAACGTGCAATACTAATCCGAACCTGCCTCACTGAAGCTGGTTAGGCAATTGCGGCCGTTTTGTTTTGACTGATAGAGTGCCGCGTCAGCCCGGTTCACAAACAGGTTAACGTCTTTAGGTGAGTTGGGAATACCGGCATAGAGGCCTACACTGCAGGTCACCCTCAGATTACCGGATTCCAGCGGAATAACGGTGTTTTCAATTTGTTGCAATACCCGCTGGGCGACGACTGTGGCCCCCTCGCTATCGGTTTCCGGCAGGACAAAACAGAACTCCTCGCCACCGTAGCGCGCCGCCAGGTCGGTGGGGGCCCGATTGGATGCCTGTATCTGCTCTGCCACCACCTTCAGGCATTGATCACCCGCCAGATGGCCGTAGTTGTCATTCACGGATTTAAAGTGATCAATATCAATCATTAAAATGGCAATACTGTGTTGGTAACGAATGCAGCGGGCGAACTCATCTTCCAGGTACTGGTTAAGGTAACGCCGGTTCTTGAGGCCGGTCAGCTGATCAGTATCGCTTAATGTCTTCAGCTTCTGGTTGGCCTGCTCCAGTTCCACAGTGCGTTCGGCCACTCTTTGTTCCAGTGCCTCATTGGCCTGGCGCTGTGTCTGCAGAGCCAGGGATTGCGCTTCGATGCGCAGGGAGCGTTCCTTGTTGATGCGCTCGGCCAACGCAAACGACAACAGTAACGCTTCCAGTAGTGAGCCGATCAGCAGAGCGTACTCGGTGAACAGGTTGGAGGGAATGACATTGCTTTTACTGAGTACGATGACGATACCGCCGGCGAACAGCGCAGCCCAGGCCAGCGTGTAGTAGGGTGCAGACGGCCGTTTCTCAAACCAGGCCACGATGCCGACTATCAATCCCATGACGCACGCCACCAGGGCCACCGGCACCAGAATACTGATCACATGGGTGTAGGTGGTAAAAAAACTCGCCACGATGGCGCCGCAACAGAGCAATGTGAAGCCAAAGAAAAAGCCGTTGGCCCAGGGTTGAAACGGCTTGTCGGTGGCCAGGAAACGCCGGGTGAACAACACGGCGAACAAAATACAACTGGCCAGAAACACCAGAATGGACTGGTCATTCCATTGGGTGGCATTGGGCCACAGAAACATAAAACTCCAGCCTTGCAGGCCCGCCACAAACAGCGCAAGGCTTACGATATAGCTGACGTAATACAGGTAGGCCCGTTCGCCCAGGACAAAATAGATCAGCAGGTTATACAAGGCGATAATCAGCAGGCCGCCGTAATAAATGCCGTGCATGATGGTGGGGCCCACCTGCAGGGTGTGAAAGTTGTTCTCATCCCACAGAATGATGGGCACCATCAGCGAACTGGTGCTTTCAACCCGGATATAAACCTGCGCCTTGGTGCCGGTGTCCAGGGTCAATGGCACCAGAAAGTTGTGATGCTGGATCGGGCGGGACCAGAAGGGTAGCTTGTCACCCAGGATGAATTCCTGCAGGCGTCCGTCTTCGTACCGGACATAGACCTGCAGGTGATCCAAAACCGGGTAGGCAAATTCCAGGAGCCAGGATGTCTGCGGTTGAGGGTTCTGCAGTTCGAGGCTCAGCCACCAGGCAGAGGTGCTGTAACCTTGGGAGAATGTGGATCTGTCATTGCGTATCCAGTCCTGCCGGTGCCGGATGTCATCATAGGTGAGTGTGCCGCCGGGATCTTCGAGATAACGTACCTGATCGCCCAGTTCAATCTGCCCCAGGTTAACCGAGGCGTCAATGGTTGCTGCCTGCAGCCAGGAACAGCACAGAACCATGAGCCAGGCCAAGGGGGCCAGGCGGGTGTAGGGAGATGTTGGATGCAAACCTGATGTCCGATTCTAATTCTTATGTTGTCAGTCCGTTAAATATAGCCGCTGGAACTGGGGTGTGCCTCTTTTACAGGCCGGATGCGGGCTATTGCAGTTCGCTGCGTGCAGGTGCCGGGCATTGAATGGGGGGGCAGGGCCGGGGTGATTGGCCGGATGGCCGCCGGCTCATTTCCGCCACTGTGTCTCGCAAGTTGGTATCCTGGGGCGCCAGTTGCAGCCCGCAGCGGGCTGCCCGCTCAGCCTGTTCCAGACAACCCTGCGCGCGCAGGGCATAGGCATAATTGTTCCACCCCTGGGTCAGCCGGGGGTGTTGTGACAGCAACTGCTGATAGTGTGCGGAGGCGGCATCGGCCTGTTCAGTAGTGAGCAACAGGTTGGCCAGGGCAAAGCGGGGGGCAGGGGATTGCGGCCAGGCCCGGGTCGCGCTGGTATAGGCCTGTTGCGCCAATGCCTGATGCCCGATTTGCTCCAGGCCATGGATCAGCCTTGTATAGCGGACCGGGTCTGCCGTGCCGGGAACCCGGTCCGGTGGCAGTACCACGCGGCCCCAGCGTTCACTGCGCTGCCAGGTGTTGTCAAACACGGTTAACGGGGTGATGCGCCGTTTCAGGTCACCGGAGCGCAGCACCAGTTCCCGGGTCTGCAGGTTATAGCCCACTGCCACCGCGAAATGCCATTGCGGCAACCAGTCTATGCCCAGGTTCTGTAGCACCAGCACCGGGTGCCCGGCGGCCAATTCCTCCAGTAACTGGTCCAGGGAATCCACCGGGTAACTGATGAAACCCTGGCGGCGGCTGGCGATGTCCATCTCCACCGGGAAGCTGCCCCGGGCTTTGGGGGTGAATACCTGGGCCGCCAGTTGCTGCGGTTGCACGCCTGCCTGGTAATAATTGAGTACCATGGCCAGGGCCGCCGGCCCGCACTGAAAATCGGCCTGCTCTATAAATGGGGTGTCGATGATCTCGGCGCTGGGCGGAATGCGTTGCGAAAGGGTGGGATCAATGGTGAATGGAGGGTTCAGGGAACAGCCTGCCAGCAGCAGGCTGAGCCCCAAAACGAGTCGGATCACTGATTGTTGACAGGCTTGATAGCTGGGAAAATATTGGTGGTACCGAGCAGATCCAGCACGATCAGAATCACAAACACCAGCACCACAAAGCCGACCACGCTGCCGCCGGCCTGCATCTCTTCAACCTGGGTGCTGAAGGCCTGCAGTTCGTCTGCTGTCATTTCTGCCACACGCTGTTCAACGTGCGCCGGGTCAACCCCCAGGCTAAGCAGGGTGTCACGGGCCTGTTGCTGATCCAGCACGGCCAATACCTGGGCCCGGGTGGATTCGCGGTCTGCATCCGACAGCATTTTCTGGGTGGGAATCATGGCTGCCTGGGCGCTTGCACTCAATATGCTGACCACGACCATGGTGGCTGCCAGCAGGCGGGCGACCCATTGTTGTAATGCGTTTGCTTGGCTCACGGTGTTCTCCTTAGGAGCTGTTTTCTATGGGTGGTATTACAGGCAGTATACTAGCCAAATATCAGGCGATAAACAGCCACTCAGTCGGCATTTTTTACAGGGCTATTTGGCCCGGACGGGCCTTGTTCCAGTGCTGAAACCTGTTTTTCCAGGTCTTCCAGCCGCGCTCGGGTGCGGGCCAGCACCTTGGTTTGAACGTCAAATTCTTCCCGGGTGACCAGATCCATGCGGGCCAGCGATTCCCGGATCACCGCGCCCAGGTTATGACGTAAATCCTGTCCCAGTTCACCAATATCCTGGGGCAGGCGTTCCTGCACCAATTCCAAAATGCGGTTTACTAAGTTTTCCTGACGGTTCATGATAGCTCCTTCATGATCTAGGCGGCAGTGTATCACGCCCCTTTGGGGAGTCACCAAAATGCGTCAGGAAAACACACGCGCACCATAATGAAGCCTTCATTGGGCGCAGCGTGCATGCTTTTGGTGCGATATAATGGTGCCATCATGGCGGTAAAACCCTAGCGTTTTAGGGTTAAACGCTTGATTCTTCGCAATTAAAACTAATAGGCATGGTTTGTGCTAACACCTGTGCATGTTCCGCGATTGGGCAGCATGCTGGGCGATTGCACTGATTTGCGAATAACGGGACCGTAGCAATTTAAGCTTTCGAGCATTAATAGGAGATGTTCTTATGAAACTGGTTACTGCTGTAATCAAACCATTCAAACTCGATGACGTGCGTGAAGCACTGTCTGAAATTGGGGTTCAGGGTATTACTGTTACTGAAGTGAAAGGCTTCGGGCGACAGAAAGGCCACACTGAGCTGTATCGTGGAGCAGAATATGTGGTGGATTTCCTGCCCAAAGTAAAAATTGAAGTTGCGGCTTCCGATGACCTGCTGGACCAGGTGATCGAGTCCATCAGCAAGGCTGCCAACACCGGCAAAATCGGTGACGGCAAGATCTTTGTTACGCCTCTGGAACAGGCGATTCGTATCCGTACTGGCGAAACCGGTACTGACGCGATCTAAAACAGTTTCACCCTAATAATCCATGCCTATTTATTTTTAATTTTGCGGAGGCAAGACCGTGGAAAACAATATTTTTCACCTGCAATATGCGATGGACACCTTTTACTTCCTGGTGTGCGGCGCGCTCGTAATGTGGATGGCGGCAGGTTTCGCCATGCTCGAATCCGGTTTGGTTCGTTCCAAGAACACCACCGAAATCCTGACCAAAAACGTGGCTCTGTTTGCCATCTCCTGCATCATGTATCTGGTGTGCGGTTATTACATCATGTACGACGGCGGTGTGTTCCTGTCCGGCATCGCCGATGTCGACGTGGCCGCCACCCTGGGTGAGTTTGCCGGCCGTGAAGACGGTTTTGAAGGCGGCTCCATCTATTCCGGTGCTTCTGATTTCTTCTTCCAGGTTGTGTTTGTCGCCACCGCAATGTCCATCGTATCCGGTGCGGTTGCTGAGCGAATGAAGCTGTGGGCGTTCCTGGCCTTTGCCGTGGTGATGACCGGTTTCATCTACCCAATGGAAGGCAGCTGGACCTGGAATGGTGCCGACGTGTTCGGCATGTACAACCTGGGTGACCTGGGTTTCTCTGATTTCGCGGGTTCCGGTATCGTGCACATGGCCGGTGCTGCTGCTGCCTTAGCCGGTGTGCTGTTGCTGGGTGCCCGTAAGGGTAAGTACGGCGCTAACGGACAAGTCAACGCGATCCCGGGTGCCAACCTGCCACTGGCAACACTGGGTACTTTCATCCTGTGGATGGGCTGGTTCGGTTTCAACGGCGGTTCCGTATTGAAGCTGGGTGATATCGCCAACGCCAACTCTGTGGCCATGGTGTTCCTGAACACCAATACCGCGGCGGCCGGTGGCTCCATCGCTGCCCTGATCACCGCCCGCCTGCTGTTCGGTAAGGCTGACCTGACCATGCTGCTGAACGGTGCCCTGGCCGGTCTGGTGGCCATTACTGCAGAACCCTCCACCCCGACTGCCCTGGAAGCAACGCTGTTCGGTGCCGCCGGTGGTGTGCTGGTTGTGTTCAGTATCCTGGCGCTGGATAAGCTGAAAATCGACGATCCTGTGGGTGCCATTTCTGTACACGGCACTTGCGGTCTGTTGGGTCTGTTGCTGGTACCGCTGACCAACGACGGCGTGAGCTTCAGCGGCCAGATCATCGGTGCCCTGACTATCTTCTTCTGGGTGTTCATTGTGTCCCTGATTGTGTGGGCCATCCTGAAAGCGGTACTGGGTATCCGGGTATCCGAAGAGGAAGAGTTCGAAGGTGTGGACTTGGCTGAGTGTGGTATGGAAGCGTATCCGGAATTTACCGGTAGCGGTAAATAATCAGCAAGATCCTACCCAAGATCGAAAAAGGCTCCTTCGGGAGCCTTTTTTTTGCTCCGTATTTCACTTCAAACTGTGATCTGGTTCACGATATTGTCGACATACTTAACACCTAACCCTATTAGATGTTTTAAGTTGTTGATATATATGAGTATTTTTATTGGCCTGTTTATTGCTAAATAGGGTGGTGTTGGGGGTTCCCGCTTATTTTGAGGATGTAATGATGATGAAGACTGTTAAAACTCTAGCGGCCGCAGCGGTACTGACCGTATCTGCGTCTGCAGCAATGGCTGCGCCGTATTATGAGTCCTATGAGGGCTATCAGAACGTATGGGAAGGGGAAACCTATACCTTTGGTTTTGATATGTGGTATGACAACGCCACCTACGGCGTGGGTACCGATTCAGCCCTGACTCTGACCAATGACGCTTCCGGCGCATTCGGCGCCTGGGATTCAGGCCTGTTGACTCTGGGCATGTATTCCGAAGATTGGAAATACGAAGAAACCACCGTAAGCCTGACTGCCTGGAACACTCAGACCGGTTCTGAGCTGTTCAGCTTGGGCAGCTACACATGGAATGGCACAGACTGCATGCTGTGCAGCACGGATTACACCGTTGAATTTGACCTGAGTGATGACCAGCTGGCAGCTTTGAGCGGCGAAGGTTGGGGTAACGTGGGCATTCAGGCATCGGCTTTCCGATACGGCGATAATGATTTCGCCATTGAGTATGTCAGCCTGTTGGTAAACACCGTTGAAGATGGTGTTGCCGTGCCTGAACCCGCATCAATCGGTCTGCTGGCACTGGGTCTGTTGGGCCTGGGTGCGGCTCGTCGTCGCGTAGGACGCAGCTAACCGCTGCGCCTTACTGGGTTTCTCCCCTCCGCTAAAAGCCCCGGCAGTGCCGGGGCTTTTTTTGTGCTTGTTTCCTTCCTGGTAGAGCGTTACACAAGGCGGCCATTACTCAACGAAAAGCCAATGCTTTAATACAGAGGGAAAATAGTGTTAGGTTGCCATCACTTTTATAATGTTGGTGAATTCAGGGGGGAGTGATAGCAGAGCAGGATAACCGTATGAGATTGTGGCCCATGGAATGTTTGAAATCAGTGGTGATTGGCCTGGGGATGTTGTTTGCGGCGAGTGCGCAGGCGGAGGTCTACCGCTGGGTGGATGAAAGTGGCAAGGTGCATTTTTCCGACCGGGCGCCGGATCAGGGCGCGGTGGAGAAAATAGACCTGCCGCAGGCGGAAGAGCCCGCTCCCAGCCGTGACCTGTCCGATTTTGAGCGGCTGCAGCGGCAAAAAAAGCTGGTTAAGATGCTCGAGGAAGAACGTCTGGCAAAGGAGGCCCAGCAAGCCCAATTGGCCCGTGAAGCCGAAGAGCATGCGCAGTACTGCACCCGCTTCAAAAACCGGCTTGGTTATATTGATCAGTACACCCACTTCTATGATGAAAAAGAGGACGGCACCCGGGAGTACATGAGTGAAGATCAGGCCGATGCCTATCGGGCCCGCCTCAAGCAGCAATATAAGGAAGAATGCGGCGAGGCCTGAGCCCCGCCGGTGGTGACGTTGTTGCGCTTACTTGCCCAGATCCCGCTTCATGAATTCAGGTAACGCCAGGGCGCCCTTGTGGATGCCCAGGTTGTAGTATTGGGTGGCAAATGGTTTGTCGGCTGCGTCCTGTTCCCGGAACTGGGTGACCGAACCCTGCGGGCTGGCCATGGTGCAGGACCACCAGCCGGTGGGATAAACCGGTTGCGGGAACGGCAGGGTGTGACATTGATGAAAGCCGGCAGCGGCCATATCCTCATGAATCTTTTTGATGATGCTGTTGCTGTGCAGCAGGGGGGATTCACTCTGTTGTACCAGCAGACCTTCCGGTTTCAGAGCCCGCAGGCAATCCCGGTAGAAATCCACTGCAAACAGGCCTTCCGCCGGACCCACTGGATCGGTGCTGTCGATGATGATCAGGTCCATGCTGCCCGGTGTACAGTTTTTGACCCAGGCAATGCCGTCATCGAACAGTAGCTCTGCCCGCGGGTCAGTGTTGGACTCACACAATTCCGGAAACCACTGTTGGGAGGCCCAGGTCACCCGTTCATCGATATCGATCTGGGTGCACTTCTCCACACCAGCGTGTTTCAGAACTTCCCGCAAAGTCCCACAGTCACCGCCACCGATGATGGCGACGGTTTTCGGGTTGGGGTGGGTAAAGAGTGCCGGATGGGTCATCATCTCGTGATACAGAAAGTTGTCCCGGCTGGTCAGCATGACACAACCGTCCAGTACCATCAGCTTGCCGAAGGTGCGGGTGTTATAGACTTCCAAATATTGGTACTGGGTTTGTTCTGCATGCAGTTTCTCGGTGATTTCAAGGCCGAAAGAGGTGCCTTCTTCACCAAATATCTCAGTGAACCAGTTGCCTTTGGAAGATTCGCTCATGGGGTGTAGCTCCCGATTAAATGGGGTTGGATGCGGCGCGCAAAATAACTCAAAATGGACAGATTACCAAGCGCTTTTGACGCGAGGCGTATAGGTCTACAATAACGTCCTTTCGCCCTAATCTGCAATCTGGAACCCCACCACATGTCTGACAGCAGCATCATCAACACCGCCCGTGACACTTACAGTATCGATAACTGGAGCGACGGCTATTTTGACATTAACGAGCAGGGGTTGCTGGGCGTAGGCACCACTGCCGTCAAGGTGCCCCTGCAGGAGATCGTGGCGGCGGCACAGGATGCCGGTATGCGGACCCCGTTACTGTTGCGTTTTGTGGATATTCTGCGGGATCGGGTGGGCAAACTCAGCATGGCGTTTGTGCGCGCCATGGATACCCTGGATTATAAAGGGCGCTACACGGCGGTGTACCCCATTAAAGTGAATCAGCAGCGCCGCGTGGTGGAGGAAATCTATAATGGCGGGGTTCAGGATCCGCGCTGTGGTGTGGGGCTGGAAGCCGGCAGCAAGCCTGAACTGATGGCGGTGCTGGCCTTGAGCCGGGGCGACTCGGTTATCGTATGCAACGGCTACAAGGATCGCGAATTCGTGCGCCTGGCCCTGATTGGTGAAAAGATGGGGCGCAGAGTCTACATCGTAGTGGAAAAGATGAGCGAACTGCAGCTGGTGCTGGATGAGGCCAGCGCCATGCAGGTTAAGCCGCGCATTGGTTTGCGCGCCCGCCTCAGCTCCATCGGCAAGGGTAACTGGCAGAATACCGGCGGTGAAAAATCCAAGTTCGGGTTATCCGCCACCCAGATACTGCAGGTGATCCACACCCTCAACGAGCACAACGCACTGGATCGCCTGCAATTGCTGCACTTTCATCTGGGCTCTCAGATCTCCAATATCCGCGATATCCAAAGTGGTATGAAAGAGGCGGCCCGCTATTATTCGGCCCTGCGCGAAGCCGGCTGCCAGGTGCAGGTGGTGGATGTGGGCGGGGGGCTGGGTGTGGATTACGAAGGCACCCGCTCCCGCAGCTTTTGTTCCATGAATTATTCCATGGAAGAGTATGCCTATAACATCCTGCTGGCCCTGCATGAAGTGTGTCAGCGGGATGGTTTGCCGTTACCGGACGTGATTTCGGAATCCGGGCGGGCCTTGACGGCCCATCATGCGGTATTGGTGAGCAACGTGATCGGGGTGGAAAGCCCGGCCGCGCGGCAGCCCACCGAGCCCAACGTGGATTCACCGGTGGTGCTGCAAGAGCTGGCGCGCTGCTTTCATGAGATCGAGTGGGCAAAACGCAGCCGCTCTCTGTCGGAGTTGTATCACGAGGTTCTGTACCGTTTGGGTGAGGCCCAGGATATGTATACCCACGGTGTGCTGAGCCTGCCCCACAAGGCCCAGGCGGAAGAAATCTATGGCGCGGCCTGCCAGGCACTGAAGCTTAAGCTGGACCTGTCATCCCGCGCCCATCAGGATATTCTCAACGAGCTCAATGAAAAGCTGGCGGACAAGGTGTTCCTGAATTTCTCCCTGTTTCAATCCATCCCCGATGCCTGGGGGATTAACCAGGTGTTTCCGGTACTGCCCATTGCCGGATTGGATCAGCCCTTAACACGGCGTGGTGTGGTGCAGGATATTACCTGTGATTCCGATGGCAGAATTGACCAGTACGTGGATACTCATGATTTGGCCACCAGCTTGCCGCTGCCGGAGTGGCATGATCAGCAGGGGATGTCCCTGGCGATTTTTATGGTGGGGGCCTATCAGGAAATACTGGGTGACATGCACAACCTGTTTGGTGACACCGATGCCGTGGATGTGGCGCTGGATGGTAATGGTGGGTTCCGTTTTATCAATACCCTGAAAGGGGACACCGTGGATCACATTCTGCGTTATGTACAGTTCGATACCATGCACCTGCAGCAACAGATTCATGAACAGCTGGTGTTGACGGATCTCAGTCGTGGCGAGCAGGCGGCGTTCCTGAAGGAACTGCGGGAAGGTTTGACCGGTTACACGTATCTGGAATAAGCATGCCGCCAACGCCGCGTTTTCATCTGATTGTCACGTCTATCTCAAGTAAGATTGCGCTATAGTGGTGATAATCCAATCAGAACAATAGCCCGGGAGGAGCTTGCTGATGTCCGCGCCTATGGATCCACGAAACGTTCATACCATTGAGCAGGCCAAAGCCATTGTACAGGAGCGCGAGCTGACCCATGTGAAAGTGGGTGTTGCGGATCTCGATGGTATTATCCGGGGCAAGTACATGAGCCGGGAGAAATTTTTTTCCGCCCTGGATAAAGGCTTCGGATTCTGTGATGTAGTGTTGGGCTGGGACAGCAATGACCAGCTTTACGAAGGGGTGAACATTCAATACACCGGCTGGCAGACCGGTTATCCGGATGCGCCGGTGCGTATCGTGCCACACAGTTGCCGGGATGTGTACGCCGAGCCGGGCATGCTGTTTTTTCTGGCCGAGTTTGAGTCGGCGGCTGCAGCCATTTGTCCACGGGGTTTGTTGAAACGCATTCTGGATATGGCCGGTGCCATGGGGTTTGAGGCCAAAGCCGCGTTTGAATACGAGTTTTTTCTGTTCAATGAAACCCCCCATTCAGTGCGGGCCAAGGGATATCAGAATCTGGTGCCGATTACGCCGGGCTTTTTCGGTTATTCCGTGCTGCGCAACTCGGTGCATGCGGAACTGTATCAGGAGCTGCTGGCCCTCTGCGAACAGATGGATTTCCCGTTGGAAGGCCTGCACACCGAGACCGGCCCCGGTGTGCTGGAGGCGGCCATTACCGTGGATGAGGCCATGGCAGCAGCGGATAAGGCGCTGTTGTTCAAGACCTTCACCAAAGTGTGGGCGCAACGGCACGACATGATGGCCACCTTTATGGCCAAGTGGTCCAACGACTATCCCGGGCAAAGCGGCCACATCCATATTTCGCTGCACAACAAACATCACCAGCCGGTGTTTTATCAGGCCGGTGCCTTACACACCATGAGTGAACTGCAAAAACAGTTTGTGGCGGGGCAGCAGAAATACATGGCAGAGCTTACCGCCATGTATGCGCAAACCGTTAACGCTTACAGTCGTATGGTGCCCGGTTTCTGGGCGCCCACGCACGCTACCTGGGGGGTGGAAAACCGCACCACGTCGCTGCGGGTGATTCCCGGCTCAGAGAAATCCCAGCGCGTCGAATTCCGTTTTGGCTCCGCCGATGCCAATCCCTATGTGGCGCTGGCGGCGGCCTTGGGCTCCGGCTTAATGGGCATCGAACAGCGGCTGCAACCGGAACCCCAGGTGAAGGGTAATGCTTATGAACAGGATTTTCCCGATCATCTGGCATTACCGGAAACTCTGGAACGGGCGGCGGGGAAACTGGCCAGGTCCCAGGTGGCCCAGGATCTGTTCGGCAAGGCGTTTGTAGAGCACTATGTGGCAAGCCGGCTCTGGGAAGCCCAGGAATTCCGCAAGCATATTACCGATTGGGAACTGAAGCGCTACTTCGAAATTATCTAACTGATCAGTCTGAGGCGCCACTATGAAAGAATTTTCGGTTATCTCGCCGGTGGACGGCAGTGTGTATGCCCAACGGCATTACGCATCAGTGGAAGAAATCAACGCTGCCCTGGCCCGCGCGCAACTGGCACAACCGCAATGGCACAGTACCGCGTTGGCGCAACGCCAGCAATTGTGTTCTGCCATGGTGGATGCCTTCCTGGATAACAGCGATGAAATCGCCCGGCAGATCTGTTGGCAAATGGGGCGGCCGCTTCAGTATGCCGCCGGTGAAGTGCGTGGATTGGCAGAGCGGGCACGGTATATGATCGAGGTTGCACCGCAGGCGCTGCGCACCATTGAGCTGGAAGAGCAACCCGGTTTTACCCGTTACATCAAACGCGAACCACTGGGTACCGTGTTGGTGATTGCGCCGTGGAACTACCCTTACCTGACGGCCATCAACAGCATTATTCCGGCGTTGCTGGCCGGTAACGTGGTGCTGTTGAAACACTCGGCGCAAACCCCGTTGTGCGCCGAGCAGTTGCACCGGGCGTTTGTTGCCGCGGGGCTGCCCGCCGGGGTGTTCCAGTTCCTGCATCTGGGTCACGCCGACACCGAACAGTTGGTTGCGCATCCGGCCATTGACCAGATCGCCTTTACCGGTTCGGTGCCCGCTGGTGCCATGGTGGAGCGGGCCGCGGCCGGACAGTTCAAACACGTGGGCTTGGAGCTGGGGGGTAAGGATCCCGCCTATATCCGGGCGGATGCCGATCTGGATTATGCCGTGGCCGCTGTGGTGGATGGTGCGTTTTTTAATTCCGGCCAAAGTTGTTGCGGTATTGAACGTATCTATGTGCACGAAGCCGTTTTCGATGAGGTTGTGGAGCGGGCAGTGGCACTGGTGCAGCAGTACCGGTTGGGCCGATCCGATGAGCTGGAGACCACCCTTGGGCCCCTGGTGAAAACCAGCGCGGCGGACTTTGTGCGCGGGCAGATTCAGGAGGCGGTGGTACAGGGTGCGCGCTGTCATATCGACGAATCCGCGTTTCCCATGAGTCAGGCGGGAACACCTTACCTGGCGCCGCAGTTGCTGACCCAGGTGAATCACAGCATGCGTATCATGACAGAAGAATCCTTTGGTCCGGTGGTGGGTGTGCAGAAAGTGTCAGGTGATGAGGAGGCTATCCGGTTGATGAACGATTCTGACTTTGGTTTGACCGCCGCGGTGTTTACCCAGGATGAGGCCGCAGGTGTCGCCATTGGCGAGCGCCTGCAAACCGGCACGTTTTTTATCAACCGTTGTGATTACCTGGACCCGGCCCTGGCCTGGACCGGAGTCAAACACTCCGGGCGCGGTTGCACCCTGTCTGTAGTGGGCTTTGAACAGGTAACCCGTCCAAAATCATTTCATTTGAAGCGAGTGTGAAGGCGATGGCGTCATGGCAGGCAAACTGGAATTATCCCACCGCGGTACTGGTGGGGGCGGGGCGTTGGCAGGAGGTGGTGGCCTGTTGCCGGGACCTCAACATGGGCGCGCCCTTGCTGGTCACCGATCCGGGGTTGGCGGCACTGCCCTTGACCGGGCAACTGCTGGAGCATTGCCGCAGCAACGGCTTGAACAGCAGTGTGTTCAGTCAGGTAAAAGGCAATCCCACGTCGGTCAATGTTGATGCCGGGGTGGCCGCTTTCCGTCAGGGCCAGCACGATGGTGTTATTGCCCTGGGCGGCGGCTCGGCGCTGGATGCCGGTAAAGCCATTGCCCTGATGGTGGGCCAGGAGCAGCCCATCTGGGCGTTTGAAGATGTGGGCGACAACTGGACCCGGGTCAACACCGAGGGCATGGCGCCCGTGGTTGCCATACCCACCACTGCCGGTACTGGTTCGGAAGTGGGCCGCTCGTCGGTGATCACCGATGAGGTCAACAAGGTCAAAAAAATCATATTTCATCCCAATATGTTGCCGCAGAAAGTCATCCTGGACCCCACCCTAACCACCGGGTTACCCGCCGGCCTCACCGCCGCCACCGGCATGGATGCCCTGTCACACTGCCTGGAGGCCTATTGTGCCAATGCCTACCATCCCATGGCGGAGGGCATCGCGGTGGAGGGTATTCGTCTGGTGAAGGGGTTTTTGCCGCGAGCGGTGGCCAACGGTGAGGATCTGGAGGCCCGTACTCAGATGCTGGTGGCCTCTGCCATGGGGGCCACGGCATTCCAGCGGGGGCTGGGTGCCATGCACGCCATCGCTCACAGTCTGGGGGCATTGTACGATGCCCATCATGGCACATTGAACGCGATTCTGATGCCCTATGTGTTGCAGGCCAATCGCTCGGTACTGGAAGAGCGCATTACCCGTCTGGCCCGTTATCTGGATCTGCCGGAGCCGGGTTTTGATGCTTTTCTGCAGTGGGTGTTAGTGTTGCGCCGCCAGGTGAACATACCCAATGACTTAAGCGCGCTGAATATTGATGCAACGCAGGCGGATGTGGTGGGCGCCATGTCGGCGCGGGATCCGGCGGCGGGGGGCAACCCCATTGCCTTCAGCGCCGGGCAATATTCCCAACTGTTTCGCGCTGCGGTGGCAGGTAAGGTTTAAACGCTGTTGTTCGCAAGGAGCCGGGCGCGCTGGTTGACCGCCGTCAGGAACCTGTCGATGGGGCCCGGCTCCAAATTCTGATCGTCCAGAATCGGTAAATCCGGCTGCGCCGCCAACAGCGCCGCCACAAACAAACCGTTGCCTTTGGTGTGGATCACCTGTGTTTGATCGGAATTATAGACAGGCGTCGTAGCGGCACCGCAGGAGGGTGATCGGCTCTGCACGATATAGCCACACAGCTCAGGGTAGGTTCTGCCGACAATACGGCCCATGGTGTGCAGGCGCGCGCTGACGTTGCGCCCGGGATCATCCCGGCCCACCGCCTCAATTGCACCATTGCGCTGGATAAGGTTGACCGGCGCTCGGGGAATACCCATGCCCGCCATGCTTTCCGGGCACAGGGGCAACAAACGAACGTGCGGTGCGATCAGCGCCAGAATATCCGGCTTGAACTTGTCCTGGCCGTCATAGCGCACGCGCATGCCCAGCAGGCAACTGCTGATGCCCACCAGTGGCTTTGGCTTCTCATGATCAGGCTTCATTCCGGCATTGTAGAGCGCCGGGGTTTGGCCCGCAATTCATCACTGGCAATACGCATGGCATAGCGGATCAGCTCTTCCCGGTCCAGCACGGTGCGATCGAACAGGGAGCTGCCGGCGGAATCCTGCAGCATGATCACCCCATGCAGGGAGCCGCGCAGGAACATGGCCGTTTGCAGCGGGCTCTCCACCTTGTCCGGATCGATGGTGCCGTCTTCCAGCCCTTGTTCCACTGCCGAGCTCATCAGCGCCATCAGTTTGTCTTCCACGGCCATCATTTCCAGCAGGGTACTGGTGGGGTTCTCTTGATTAGCGGGTTTTGGGTTCACCATCCCCATGCGCATGCAAAGGCATTGAAAATGATCATGATCCTGTAAATAGAACTGATAGTAGGCCTCACCCAGGGCATTGATGGCCTCAATGCCGGTGCCGGTGGTGGCCAACGCCTGCTGCATACGTTGAAACAGGGTTTCACCGGCGATCACCGAGAGCCCCATCTGAATGTCGTCCTTGTCTTTGAAATAAACGTACAGCAGGCCCCGGCTTAACTGCGCCGCCCGGGCGATGTCATCCATGGTGGTTTTTTCATAACCCTTTGAAAGTATTATTTTTCTGGCGGCCTTGAGGATGCTGTTACGGCGTTGAAGCTTTTCGTCGTCGTTTCTGGATCTTGATCGCAAAGTCTGGAGACTCCCAACTATTTTTACCCGGATATTGACATTTTGTTAATTATTATCAAAATGTCAATAGGTGACAAAGTGTCAATTGTGGTGCTGTGGAGAGGTTGTGATGAGGTCAGATAAACAAACCGGTTTGATTCACCTGATGCTGCTGGCCGGGATTTGCTTCGGTCTGGCTGCCTGTTCAGAGCGCGAACCTGATTCCGAACCCGCTGCGCTGCAGTCCGCAACACAGAGCCGCCTGCCGGTGCGCGTGTCCTATGTGCAGAGTGACAGCCCCAGCGTCCACCAGACGTTTATCGGTACCTCCAGGGCGGCCAATCGCGTCACCATACGCTCCCAGATCAGCGGCCGTCTGTTGCAACGGGAAGTCAAACTGGGCACCCGCGTCAACCAGGGTGATGTGCTGGCCATGGTCTATAACCCCGGTGCCACCCCCCAGGCTCTGGCGGCCAAGCAGCGTTGGCAGCAGGCCCAGGTGGAGGTGGCCCAGGCGCAGCGGGATTACGACCGTATCCAGAGCCTCTACGAAAAAAAGGTGGCATCGATTCAGGAATCGGAATCAGCCCGCAGTGCGGTCCAGGCGGCAAGGGCGGCCACTGATGCGGCCGAATCCCAGTATCAGCAGGCGCTGCAAATGGATGCGGAGCAAACCATCCGCGCGCCGTTTTCCGGTGTCATCACCGCCACGCCGGTTGAGCCCGGTGAAGTGATTCAGGTGGGCGAACCCCTGCTGCAACTGGCGGACCCCAACGAGGTGGAAATCGAAATCATTGTTACGGATGCGGCGGCATCTTCGGTTCAGGCCGGGGATGTGTTGACGGTACTCACCCCGTTTGCCGGCGAGCAACGCTACGCCGGTGTGGTACATGAAGTGACTCCGTTTCGCGAGCGGGGTGCCTTGCCCACGGTGATCGTGCGGGTGGCGGACACCGGTATGACCCCCGGCACCACCGTGCACGTGGAGTTTGAATCCACACTGGCGGGCCAGTTTGTATTGCCGGCCAGTTCACTGATCAAAACCGGCCACCGGCAAAGTGCCGTCTATCGGGTGAAGGCAAGCAACGAGGTGGAGCTGGTTCCGGTGCAGCCGCTGCAGGTGATCGATGATCGCGTTGTCATCAACGGGGCGTTGCAGGCGGAGGATGCGGTGGTGATTGCCGGTAATCACCAGCTCTATCCCGGCGCTGCGGTCACAGTGGTTCAATGAGGTTGCAGTGATGAGGGCACCACGATGACACTGTACCGTATACTGGCCCGTTACCAACGTTTTGTGTTTGGCTTTGCGGTGTTGATGACACTGGCCGGTTTGGTGGCCTATGGCAGCATGGCGCGGCAGGAAGACCCCAGTTTCCCCTACCGGGTGGGCACCTTGCAGGTGGTGTTTCCCGGTGCCAGCGCCGATCAGATTGAAAAACTGATTACTGAGCCATTGGAAGAAGAAATGGCGCAGGTGGAAGAAATCAAACAGTTGGAATCGGTGTCCCGCGACAATGTGGCGGTGCTCACCATACAGTTGCAAGATCGTATCTACGACACCGATGCCGCCTGGGATCGGGTGAGACGCGCCATGGAGCGCGCCGAGCGGGCTTTTCCCGCAGGGGTAACCGAGCTGGAGTTGGATGACCGGCGCATGGATATCCCCACGGTGGTGTTGAGCGTGACCGGTCACGATGATCCCGTGGTGCTGGCCGATGCGGCGGATGACATCAAACACCATTTGCTGAGCGTGACCGATGTATCGCGAATTGAAATCAATGGCGCCCCGGAAAAAGAACTGGTGATCGCCACCGAGGAAACCGTTCTGCATCAGTTGGGGATCAACCGGCAGACCATCGTTGATCAGCTGCGGCAACGTAATGAATTGATTCCCGGTGGCTTGATTAATAACGGCACCCGCTTTATCCGCATTAACACCCGTTCCGACGTGCAGCAGTTGAATGATCTGGCGTTGTTGCCCATCACCCTGCCCAACGGGCAGCGCGTACCATTGAATGCCCTGGCCAGTATCCGAGTTGAGCCGCGGCAACCCCTGGCTGCGCAAACGTTTCACAACGGTGAGCGTGCCGTTTCCCTGGGGGTGATCACCGTGCGGGGACAAACCGACACCATTGTTTTCGGTGAACGTTTGCGCGCAAAGCTGGAAGAGATCCGCCCCCTGTTTGCGCCACTGGAGATTCGCGAAGCGTTTTTTCAACCAGCGTATGTGAAATCCCGGCTGGATAATCTGCAGAACAGCCTGCTGCTCAGCGCCGGTATCATCGCCGTGATTGTACTGCTGGCCTTGGGCTGGCGCACCGGATTGCTGGTGGCATTGGTGTTGCCGGTGGTGGCGCTGATTACCCTTGCTGTCTACAACATGGGCGGTGGCATTCTGCACCAGATTGCAGTGATCGGTATTGTAATTTCCCTGGGTATTCTGGTGGATAACGCCATTGTCATTGTGGAATCCATTGAAACCCAACTGCGTCAGGGATTGACCCGCGCCGCTGCGGTTAAGCAGTCGGTGACCCAATTGGCAATGCCGTTGTTTTCCTCCACCGGCACCACCATAGCGGCCTTTATTCCATTGCTGTTGTCCAAGGGGGGAACCGCTGATTTCACCCGGGGCATTCCGGTGATGATTGTGCTGGCGATGATCACCAGTTATGTGATCTCGGTGTTTCTGCTGCCGTTGGTGGCATTTTACTGGTTGAAGCCCGGCAAGCAAAAAGCCATGCCGGGCAGCGCCTGGATAGCGCAGCGGTTGGTGTGGGTTCAGCAGCGACATTATCGAGCGGCTTTAGTGCTGGTGCTGGTGTTGATGATCGCCGTACTGGCCATGGTGCCGAATCTGAAAATGCAGTTCTTTCCTTCCGCCGATCGCAATCAGGTGGTCATTGATCTGGAACTGCCCACCGGCTCTCCGGTGGATTATACCGCCGCCCTCAGTGCGCGGCTGGAGCAGCAGTTGCAGCAGCAACCGGGTGTGGCATCGGTGATGCGTGCCGTGGGCATGACCGGCTTTCGTTATTTTTATAATCTGTCGTCACTGCCCAGCGCGCCCAATCGTGCGCGTTTGATGGTGAATACCCAAACCTTTGCCGACAATCAACGGGTGATTGACTGGATAGAGCAGGATGCAAAATACCAGATGCCGGAGGCGACGTTGATTGCCAAGCCACTGGGCCAGGGGCCGCCATTGCCCGCTCCTATTGTGATTCGCTTACAGCACCCGGATAAGGGCGTGCTGGTGGGGGCTACCCACCAGGCGTTGCAGGCCCTGTATGCGGTGGAAGGTACCCGCACCATTCGCACCAATATGGATACCGGCATTCCGGAACTGCAGCTGAGTATCGATGATTACAGCAGTGCGGAACTGGGTATCCGGCGGCCCCAGATCACCGGCGCCATTTTTGGTCAGGTGCGGGGTTTGGATGCGGGGCAATACCGCTACAGCAATGAGCCCATCACCATGCGGGTTCGGTCCCGCAGCGGTGAGCACACCAGGTTGGATCGCATGCCGGCGCTGTATTTGTATCAGGATCAACAACCCATTCCATTGCAGACCATGGCCCGCATCAATGCTGCAGTGGCGGACAGTGAAATTTATCATTTCAACGGCTTGCCCAGCGTGAATATCTACAGTGAATTGCAACCCGGCGCCGCCTTTAATCAGGTGTTGTCGGCGTTCTTTACACGCATTGAGCAACAGCCGCTGCCGGCAGGTGTCAACGTGGTGGTGGGGGGGGAATCCGAGGGCTCGGAGAATGCCAACAAGGCCATATTGAAGACTGCTCCCATCGGCATCATGGTGATGATTTTTTTCATGTTGCTGGAATTCAATTCCTATCGCCGCCTGCTGATGGTATTGAGCACCATTCCGTTGGCCGCGGTGGGCATTCTCCCAGGCCTGGTGCTGACCGGTTCCCCGTTCGGGTTCCAATCCCTGTTGGGAGTGATTGCGCTGGTGGGCATCGTGGTGAACAACGCCATCGTGCTATTGGATGTGGTGGATTCGGAACTGCATGCCGGCAGCTCGGTGCTGGCGGCCGTGCAACGGGCCATTGCCCAGCGCACCGCGCCGATTTTGCTCACCACAGCCACCACCATTTTAGGTCTGCTGCCGTTGGCGCTGTCCAGTTCCACCCTGTGGCCGCCGCTGGCCTGGGCCGTGATTTCCGGTTTGGCCATGAGCACGCTGCTGACATTGATTGTAGTACCGGCCCTGTGTCAGTTGCTGTTGCGGGAGGAGCCGCAACGGGCAACCGACACCCAAGTGGTGGCTTAACAGAGTGTGAGGTTCAGTCGGTTGCCAGGAACGGAATGTCACGCCGCCCCAGCCAGTCCACCACGCCGGGGGCCAGGCGCTTGGCCAGGTACATGGCCCAGGCTTCCGGGGAAATAGGGCGCACCGCCAGATTATTTTCGATCGCATCCATGATGCCCAGTGCCACCCGGTCCGGGGTGTAGTTGCGTTTCTTGTAGAAATCCACGGCTTTGTTTTTCACGCTGTCGCTCTGGCCCAGTTTGCCTTCGAATACCGCATTGGCGACGATGGGAGTATTAATGATACCCGGGCAAACCGCCGAAACGCCGATACCGTATTCATGCAAATCGGCCCGTAACGCTTCGCTGAATCCCAGTACCGCGGATTTCGACATGGAATACACGGGCATATCCTTGGCGGCGATGAAGGCCGCGGCGCTGGCCAGATTCACGATGTGGCCGCTGCCTTGCTCAATCATATTGGGGGCAAACAGATGGCAACCCAGCATCACCCCTTTGACGTTGACGTCCAGCACTTTGTTCCAGGTCTTCAGTGAGGTATCCACAAAGCGGCCGGCGACACCGATACCGGCATTGTTGATCAGAATGTCCAGAGCAGGGTGTTGCTGGTGCACTGCCTTGGCCAGTTTTTTCATCTCGGTGCTGGAGCCCACGTTGCATATCCGGGTGGTGCAACGGGCACCCAGCGCGCGTACCTGCTGGGCGGTCTGCTCCAGGTTGTCGGCGTTGATGTCGGTCAGCCAGAGTACGGCGCCGCGGCGGGCCAGCTCCAGCGCGGTGGCCTGACCGATGCCGGAGCCGGCGCCGGTGATCAGGGCCACTTTGTTTTTGAAACCGTCCTGGTTTTTAAAGGTTGTCATGCTGCATTCTCCTTGGCGCGATCAAGTGATTTCAGGTAGCGATCGATCAGCTGCGCTACTTGCAAAGGGTGGGAGCGGGGGGCCCAGTGACTGGCCTCCAGCGTACGTCGGGTCAGGTTGACAGCATAACGTTCAATGTCGCTGAAGATATAGGGACGCACGAATGGATCCTGTTGCAGCAGGATCAGCTGCACCGGTAGGGTAATGCTGCCGGGTTCGGGTAACCTGGGCGGGCTGAATACATTCTGTCGATACAGTTGCAGGGTGTCCAGCGCCACGCTGCGGATCTCTTGTTCGCTGTGTTCCAGATAGTCGTCATCGTCCGGTACCCCGCCCTGCTTCATGGTGTGTGGCCAAACCCACTTACCCAGCGGGCCAAACAGGGTTTCCGGCAGTTTGGGAACGTGAATGGCGAAGATATACCAGGAGTGGGACAGTTGAGCCAGGGCTTTGCGGATGCCGGACGGACCACTGCGCAGCCGTTGGTTGATCCACTGCCACAGCAGCCCTACGTGGGGGCCGGACAGGCTGGTGTAGCTGGCCAGGCGGTTGGCGTAAGCCGGTTCACTGACAAACGACCAGCACAGTACGCTGCCCCAGTCGTGCCCGATCAAATGCACTTTTTTGCCGGGGGCGGCTGCATCCAGAACAGCGGCAAAGTCCGGCAGAATGCGATCGATGCGATAGGCGCGGCGATCCTCCGGCCGGGTGCTGTTACCGGCACCGCGCAGGTCCAGGGCCAGGATGTGGTAGTCGCTTTCCAGTTGCTCGATGACGCTGGACCAGACCCGATGATCATCCGGAAAACCGTGGACGAACATCAGGGTCGGTCGGTCCGGGTTGCCGCATTCGCGTACCCAGATGGCGACTTCTCCTGCCGGGACAAAATACTGTTTCACGGGGTTCCCTCTGTAGTCTTGTTATGATTTTAATGTGTTATCAAGACTAGCCATGATCGTGGTGCTCAGCCTGTGATAGATTGACAACCATCAGTCATTATCGGACAGTATACGAATGTCTACTGCATTCATTCCTGCCCGTTACTTCCGGGCGCTGTTAATCATGCTCCGGGAACGGGGCCTGGAGCTGTCTGAACCCCTGGCGCTGATGGGGGAAACAGCTGAGTTCGTGACCTCCCAAAAAGAGGATTTCCTCACGCTGGCGCAGGTGGAAGCCCTTGTGGAATGGGCGGTGCAGCAGACCGGGTCAACGGCCCTGGGCATGTACCTGGGGGCGCGACTGAACCTCTCGGCCCATGGTATCGCCGGTTATGCCGGGCTGTGTGCGGCCAATCTGGGCGAGGCCCTGCGGGTGGCGCAGCGCTTTCAGCCGCTGGTGATGCCCATGACCAACCTGGTGGTGGAAGAGCACCCGGATGTGAGCCATGTGCTCATTGAGCCGTCTGTGGTGGTGTCGGAGCCCACTTGCCAGGTGATCCTGGATACTACAGTGGCCTCCATCTATGTGCAGGGCCGTTACCTGTACCCGGAGCCGTGGCAGGAGGTAAGTGCTTATATTCCTTATGCGGAGAGCCGCTATGACGCGGATGCGTTAAAGGCTTTCAGCGATGTAAGTATTCACTTTCAGGCCAGCGAACTGCGCCTGACCATACCGACCCAACTGTTGAGCTATCCTCTGGCGCTGGCCAACGAGCAGGCCTTCAATCACGCTGTGCGTCAGTGTGAGGCACTGATGAGCGCCATTCCCCGCCCCGGTGGCCGGGCAGAGGTCTTGCGTCAGGCTCTGCTCAATGGCGGCCTGCCGTTGCCTTCCCTGGAAAAACTGGCGCAAACCCGCCATGTGTCCGAGCGTACCCTGCGCCGGCAGTTGCTGCAGGAAGGGGTGCGCTGGCGCGAGCTGGTGACCGAAGTCAAAATGGCCCTGGCGCAACAGTTTCTGGCGGCAGGCAATGACAGCATCACCGCAATCGCCTTACGCTTGGGCTATAACGACAGCGCCAATTTTGCCCGGGCTTTCCGCCGCCACTGTGGCATGAGCCCCAGCCAATGGCGTCAATAACCTCAATTTAAAGGAGATCCCATGATGGTGCCCGCTGCCTGGTTTCAAACCACCATTCGTCTGCAACCCCGTGCACGGGGCTTCCACCTGGTGACCCACGAGATAATGGCCGCGCTGCGCGAGCCTCTGCAACAATACCAGGTGGGGTTGGCCCATTTCTTTATCCAGCACACCTCGGCGTCACTTACCATTAATGAGAACGCCGACCCGGATGTACGGGCGGATATGGAATCCCATTTCAATTATATTGTGCCGGAAAACCAGCCCTACTATTTACATACTTTGGAAGGCAGTGACGACATGCCGGCCCACATCAAGCACAGCCTGTTGGGCAGCAGTATCAGCATTCCCATTGGGCAGGGGGCGTTGGCATTGGGCACCTGGCAGGGCATTTACCTGTGTGAGCACCGGGACCATGCCGGTGGGCGCACGGTGGTAGTGACCCTGAATGGGGCATAGATAGATCTATAAGCCTGATTTTTAACCAATTTTTAGTCAAGCTGATATAAAAAAACAACTATCAATATCAAAAGGTTTGAACTTAAGGGGTAATAGAAAAATAGATCATAGATTCATGATTTTATAGATAAAAATAAAATCGATTTTTTAGGAAATTTTTTAGCAAAGTTCTCTAGGTCGTCTATAAATATCTTTACCTCTTGGGGTTAGTCGATTTTGAGGACAGTGAGATGAGCTATAACAACGATTCTGATGACAGCAAAACCAATGACGATTCCAGCGTGATCACCTTCGATGATGGTCGTGACCGTTCCTTGAGCTCCCGTGAAGCAGAGCGCCGTCAGTTGGAAGCGGACATGGCCCGCTTTCTTAACCATGGTGGTGAGATCAAGCAGATAGACCGGGATGTGCGGATGGACCCACCCCGCAAACCAGAATCCAACTATGGCAGCCGCCCCATCTGAGCGCGGTAAAAGGATTTCAGCCTTATACTCTTATTGGAAGTATCTTTGTTTGGACTGTGTTTTCATAGCAAGTAACGCTAATAGACAGTTGAAAACAGTTAGTGACTTGAGATTTAACGCCCCGATTATTCGGGGCTTTTTTTTGCTGGTGTGGTTTGTCTGTGAAGGGGATTCAGGCGCTGCGGGCAATGAGCGCCACGGCATCCACCAGCTCATCCAGCGAATGGATTTCGACACTGGGTTGGCACAGGCCGGAATCCTGCTTTTTGTTCTCATTAAACCAGATGGTGTGGTAACCCAGTGCCCGGGCTGCTTCCACGTCTTCCTGGGGATGATCACCAATGTGAATGGCCTGGCGGGCGCTGATGCCCATCACCGTCAGGGCCCGCTCGAACATGGCTTTGTGTGGTTTTGGCTGACCTTCGGTTTCGGAGGAGAAGTGCCCCTTAAACCAGTGTTCGATGCCGATCATCCCCAGATTGGCGTTGCCGTTGGTGAGTGCGATCAGCGGGTATTGGGCTGACAGGGTTTCCAGTATCCCTTCTGCCTGATGGAACAGAGTGATCTGATTGCGGCCCCGATAGAACACGGCAAAAGCCTGTTCACTCATTGCATGGGCACGGTCGTGTGCCAGGCTGGCATTGCTGAACACCTGATAGAGCAGTTTCTTGCGAAAGTTGGTGGGGTGATGCGCCACTTCCGGATGCTGTTGCAGGACGTGCTTGTAGGTTTCCTTGAGTTGATCCATTTCCAGGTGCGCAACGGCCTCGGGCACGTGTTCTGCAATCCATGAGCGCATGGCTTTCTCGGCTTCAATAATAACGGGATCGATTTCCCACAACGTGTTATCCAGATCGAAGGTCAGTAGTTTGATCATGTTGGCCCGGTGTCCGCAGTTTATGGGTGTATGTGTATGGGGGTATAGCTGGAGGCAAGGGTACTGCATATGCGGGCGTGCCGCCAAATCGCGGTGTATGTCAGCCGGTTGCTCTTGTCGACCCTGCTATTTGCGTTCCTGCGGGTAACCTAACTGATTTCTGGTGCTAGATGATTGCAGTCATAAATCAAAGGGTTAATGATTTCAGGCCCATCGGCAGGTGTTCCTTCCCTCAGCAGGAAGCGATCACGGCTGCGTTGCAGTTGGCCAAAAATTTACTTCCTGTCTACAGTTTATTAGTTGGGAGAAGGATTATTTTGTCCACCTGCTCAAGGAGATAAGCATGCTACTCAATATATCCGTCGCCAAGCGCCTAAGCGGTGGAATCGGAATCGTGGTCATCACATTGGTTGCCCTCACCATGTTTGTGATGTCCGCCTTCAAAGATGAGCACATGACCACAGAGTTGATTCACGCCAACTACGTGCCGGGTACCAGTACCCTTTATTCAGCGGACCGTGACCTGCAGCAGGCACTGGTGGCTGAGAGGACGCTCCATTCCATGCCCCCCGGCAGTGAGGATTTCGCTAACCTACTGAATGATCACGCGGAAAACATGCAACAGGCGCGGGATCGGGTGGATAAGTTCTATCAACTGCTGCCCGATGAAAAAATTACGGAGCTGATGGCGGTGTACGCCAAACTGCGGGATGAATGGGAAGCCAGCAGCAATGAAATTGTACGGCTCGCGCAATCCAGTAATCAGGCGGAGCGTCGACAGGCGTTGCAAATGAGTATTGGCCCCGGCGCGGATAAGTTTGAAGCCATGCGCGGTGTATTGGACCAGATGCAGGAACGGTTGGAAGCAATGCTTTCGCAAAAACATGATGCCGCCACAGCGAACTACGATGTTACCCAAACCACTTTGACCTGGTCGGTGGTGGGAGTAGTGTTGGCGGCTGTTTTCCTGTCCTTCGTTCTGCTGCGCAGTATCACCAGCCCACTGCAAGTAGTATTGACGGTGGTACAGCAACTGGCCCAGGGTGATCTCACGTTTCGCGCCCACGCCCGACGTAAAGATGAATTCGGCGTGTTGTTGAATGCCATGGATGACACCATGGACCGGTTGTCCGATACGGTGAACAATATCCTGGCCACCTCAGATTCCCTCACCAATGCATCGTCACAGGTGTCTTCCACTGCGCAAAGCGTGAGTCAGGCCACCACCGAACAAGCCGCCAGTGTGGAGCAGATCAGTTCCTCGGTGGAGGAAATGTCTGCCTCGGTGGATCAGAATGCCGACAACGCAAAAGTCACCGACAGCATGGCATCCCAGGCTGCCCAGCAGGCATCTGAAGGTGGCGAGGCGGTACGGCAGACCGTGGATGCCATGAAGCAGATCGCAGAGAAGATCAGCATCATCGACGACATCGCCTACCAGACTAATTTGTTGGCCCTGAACGCCGCCATTGAAGCGGGCCGTGCCGGCCAGTATGGCAAGGGCTTTGCTGTGGTCGCGGACGAAGTGCGCAAGCTGGCGGAACGCAGCCGGGTTGCGGCACAGGAAATCGGCGACGTGGCGGGCAGCAATGTGCAACTGGCGGAACGTGCTGGTCAGCTGCTCAATGAAATGGTGCCGGCCATCACCAAGACTTCAGACCTGGTGCAGGAAATCGCTGCCGCGTCTATTGAGCAATCCGGTGGTCTGGGGCAGGTGAATTCGGCCATGAATCAAATGAGCCAGATTACCCAGCAAAATGCCGCCGCCTCGGAAGAACTGGCGGCCACGTCGGAAGAAATGAGCGGTCAGGCGCGACATCTGCAGCAACTGATGGATTTTTTCAAGGTGCAGGCAGAATCCCCGGATAATGATGAAGCCGACCAGGATGTGGCTTGAACCATGGGTATGAGAACAAGGTGATTTCATGAAGCGGTGGTATGGGATCGTGGCCGGCGCATTGGCAGTGGCAGTCTGTGCCAGTATTGGCCTGGCGTTGTCATCTCAGCAAGTGGGTACCACAGCGCTACTGTTGTTGATGGTGGCGATCATCGCCATGGTGGTGGCACTGTGGGCGGCCTGGAAAATGGGCCGGCAATTGCGTGACCTTGAAACCAGGGCTGCGGCGGAACAATCGACGCAGAAAACCCTGAACGAAGAGGCGACGCTACTGACCAACTACTTGGCGCTGTTGACGGATCTGGTACCCCTGTGGAATCGTCAAACCGGTTTGGCCCGCACCCAGACTGAACAAGGTATGACGGATCTCAGTCAGCGTTTTTCCGATATTCATGATCGATTGCAGGTAGCCATTGAAACCTCCCGCCAGACTGCCAGTGGTATGAGCGGTCAGGAGGGATTGAGCCAGATTATCGAATCGGCCGATCAGGTGTTGAATCAGATCGTTGTGAATTTGCGTTCCACCATTGAAAGCCGTGATGAGATGCTGGGTGAGATCAGCAAACTATCGCAAATCACCGACGAGTTGCGGGCCATGGGCGATGAAGTGGCGGGAATCGCATCGCAAACCAATCTGTTGGCCTTGAATGCCGCTATTGAGGCGGCCCGTGCCGGTGAGCAGGGGCGTGGGTTTGCGGTGGTGGCGGATGAGGTCCGTACCTTGTCCAATCGCTCCGGTGAAACCGGTTCCCGCATTACCCAGCGTATTGAGCAGGTCAATCAATCATTGGAAAGCACACTGGCCACTGCGACGCAGTTTGCGGAAAAAGAATCGGAAATTCTGCAACAAGCTGAGCGTACCATCGGTGAGGTGTTGCAACGATTTCATAACGCAGGCACGCAGCTGGTCGAATCGTCGCAGGTATTGGAACAAGAGAGCAGCCAGGTGCGCAGCAATGTAGGTGAGGTATTGGTGGCGCTGCAGTTTCAGGATCGGGTTAGCCAGATCCTGGAACACGTCATGACGGATATGGATAAACTGAGTCGGACCTTGCATGAACACCAGCAGGCGTTACTGCAGGGGGATGAGGTACCGTTGTTGGACGTGGCCGGCTGGTTGCAAACCATTGAGAGCACCTACACCACCCTGGAACAAGTTGCCGTGCATAAAGGTGCCGATGCGCAGCAGGGCCCGGCGGATTCTTCCATCACATTTTTTTAAGGAGTGAACGATGGCGAAAACCATCATGATCGTAGATGATTCTGCCAGCTTGCGGCAAGTTGTGAGTATTGCGCTTAAAGGAGCCGGTTATGAGGTGGTGGAGGCGGTCAATGGTCAGGATGCATTGGGCAAACTGGATGGACGTAAAATCAATCTGGTGGTATCCGATGTGAATATGCCGGTTATGGACGGTATTAGCTTTGTCAAGGAGATGAAAAAAATGCCGAGCTATAAGTTCACCCCGGTGATCATGCTGACCACCGAAGGTTCTGACGATAAGAAAAAGGAAGGCCAGTTGGCCGGGGCGAAAGCCTGGATCGTAAAGCCCTTTCAGCCTGATCAGATGTTGAAAGCGGTTTCCATGCTGATCACACCTTAGGCTGGTTTCAGCATGGATATTCAGCGTCGCACCACCGCCAAACAGACCACCATTAAATTATCCGGCGATCTCACCATCTATGAGGCAGCATCCGCCAAATCCCTGTTGCTGGAAAACCACAAAGGGCTGGATCGCAAAGTATTGTTAAACCTGCAGCAGGTGGAGGAGCTGGATACCTCAGGTGTTCAGCTGTTGCTGATGCTGCAGCGGCTGGTACAGCAACAGGGCGGTGAGCTTGAAACCGTCGAGGTAAGTGAAAGTGCAGGCAGCATATTGCAACTACTGCGGTGTCAGGCAGCCCTGAACCTGAAGGAGATAGACCCATGAGCATGGACAGTGCGCTGCAGACTTTTTTTGCCGAAGCCGATGAATTGCTGGACTATATGGAATCGGCCCTGTTGCGTCTGGAGCAGGGTCAGGCCGACAGCGAAACACTGAATGAAATCTTTCGGGCTGCCCATACCATAAAGGGGTCTGCCGGGCTCTTTGGCCTGCATTCCATCGTAGGCTTTACCCATTTTGTTGAAAATGTACTGGATAAGGCCCGTGCCGGCGATATCGTCATTGATGCGGGTCTGCAGGGGTTGATGCTGCATTGCAAGGATCACATTCTGACGTTATTGAATGACGTTAAAGCCGGCCGCGAAACCTCTCACGACACAATGCACAAAGGTGAAGAGTTGTTGCAGCAACTGCAGCCCTGGCTCGCAGGTGAGGTGATTGCGTTGCAGGAACCGGCGGACCAAAGTAGAACATCGCAGGCAGATTCTGACCGGGATTCAGGTGCCTGGCATATTTCCCTCCGCCTCAGTCCTGATGTATTGCAAAACGGTATGGACCCGTTATCGTTTTTCCGCTTTCTAAGCGGCATTGGCGACATTGTCCAGCTGGCCACACTGGCGGACGGCTTACCGCAAACCATGGAAGAATTTGATCCTGAAATTCTGTACCTGGGGTTCGAGATCGATCTGGTAACCGATCAGGATCGTGCGGCTATCGAAGAGGCATTTTGTTTTGTGCAGGATGGCTCCGATATTCGAATTCTGCCGCCCACTGCCAAGGTCAGTGAGTACATCAATTTGATTCAGTCGTTGCCCGAGAGTAATCAGAAACTGGGGGAGATCCTGATTAAAAGCGGCGTGCTGACTCAGGCGAATCTGGACAGCGCGCTGGATGAACAGACCGTTCAGGCCGCCTCGCAATCGAGCCCCCAAATGCTGGGTGAGATCCTTACCGGCAAGCAGTCAGTGCCGCGGGAGGTAGTGGATGCGGCACTGGACAAACAGAAAAAATTGAAAGAACGCCCGGCACAGGAGAGTCGGTTTGTCCGGGTTGATGCAGAAAAACTCGATAACCTGATCAATCTGATCGGTGAACTGGTAATCAGTCGGCAGCGGGTTGATCTGTTGGCAGCGCAAACCGAACACGGGCCACTACTGGATGCGGTTGCCAGTCTGGGCGGGTTTACCGAGCATATCAGAGATGCTGCCCTGACATTACGCATGGTGCCCATCGGCGATACCTTCCAGCGCTTTCGCAGGCTGGTGCGGGATACCGCGGCGGAGTTGGGCAAGAGCATTGAGCTGAAAATTCGGGGAGCTGAAACCGAACTGGATCGTTCAATGGTGGAAAAGCTCACCGATCCGTTGACCCACATTGTACGCAACGCCATCGATCATGGTATCGAGGCGCAGGCGGTGCGCACGGGCCGAGGCAAATCAGCGACCGGCACCCTGTGCCTGTCTGCCTACCACGATGCCGGTATTATTGTGATTGAAGTGAGTGATGATGGTGGTGGACTGGATCTGCAGCGCATTCGGCAAAAGGCGGTTGCCAATGGTTTGATCGAAGACACAGCCAATCTGTCAAATCACGATTTGAGTCAATTGATTTTTCACCCCGGTTTATCCACCGCGGAAAAAGTTACCGACCTGTCCGGTCGTGGTGTGGGTATGGATGTGGTGAAGCGCAATATTGATTCGCTTCAGGGAAGCGTGGATGTTGATTCGGTGCCCGGTGAGGGTACCCGACTCAGAATCCGCCTGCCGTTGACGCTGGCCATTATCGACGGCTTCCATGTGGCTTCCCGTAACACCCACTTCATTATCCCCCAGAACACCGTGCTGGAGTGTATGGATCTGGATGCCCTGACTCAGGATCAAGGCCGGGAATGCGTTAATCTGCGTGGCGAACAGATTCCGTTTATTCGCTTGAGCAAGATTTTTGCATTACCGGAGAGAGAGCAGGTGCTGGATGTGGTGCGGGAAAAACTGGTGGTTGTACAGTTTGGAGAAACCCGCTCCGGTATTGTGGTAGAGGATCTGTTCGGGGAAGTACAGACAGTGGTGAAACCGCTGAGCCCGATCTTTCAGGCGTTGCAGGGCGTCGGTGGTTCCAGTTTATTGGGTACAGGGGATATTGCCTTTATCCTCGATGTACCGCAGTTGATCGAGTTGGCCGTACGGGTGGAAGACAGGCTCAGTCGCGCCACGGTTCGCTCAACAGCGAAGGAGAAATAGCGATGAATGTGCAGCAGATTGTAGCTGATGACGCCGATGCGGCGGGTGAAAACGCCAATGCCAAACAGTTTCTGACCTTTCGTATAGGCAAAGAGTACTTTGGCATCGAGTTGGAGCAGACACGTGAGATCCTGGAATACACCGGAGTTACTGAGGTGCCATTGATGCCCAGTTTTCTCAGCGGTGTCATCAACCTGCGGGGTGAAATGGTGCCGGTGATCGATCTTGCCGTGCGGCTGGGTCGGGCTCCGATTCAGGTGCAACGTCGAACCTGCATCATTGTGGTGGAAATACACGCACAGGATCAGGATCACGTACTGGGTCTGTTGGCGGACGGCGTCAGTGAAGTGGTGGAAATCCCCCATCAGGAAATCGAGAAGGCACCTTCGTTTGGTTCCAATATCCGGGCTGAATTTATTCATGGGATTGCCAAACGGGATAATCAGTTTGTGGTCCTGCTGGATGCTGCCAATGCCCTGTCGGTGAATGAATTGGCGCATTTGGTTGAGACAGAACTGCAATAACAGTGAGGCTGCCTCCAGGGCAAATCATGTTGCGTAACGTGAGATTGAAAATCAAAGTAACGGCCGCCGCCTTGGTTATGCTGCTGGTGGTGGCCAGTGTTGTGGGCGGTTTGCAGTTGGAGTTGATTGCGACAGGGCAGCTGTGGATGGCCGGAGCCGTTGCGTTGTTGGTGATCAGCGCAACCATGCTGCTGTTGTATTTTGATCTGAAATACACCCTGGGCGGGGAGCCTGCCGTTGCGATGGAAATGCTGGACAACATGGCCTGCGGCCGAATCACCGCTGCGCAAGGCGGGGTCGAATTTGGTCAAAACTCTTTGCTGGGGCGTTTGGTATTGGTACAGCAACGCTGGCGTCAGTCAATCGGACAAGTGCGCGCGGCCACTGAAGCATTGACCATGGTGGCGGATCAGGCAAATCAGACGGCAGGATCGCTGGCCGATGGGGTGGCAGAGCAGGCCGGCAGCCTAAACACCACCTCGTTGGCAATGGAGCATATGTCAGCTTCGATTGCCAGCAACAATCAAAACGCTGGTTTGACGGAGTCCATTGCCCGGCAGGCCAGCGCCGATGTGGAGGAATGCAATAGAGCCGTATTGGGTACGGTTCAGGCCATGCAGAATATTGCCGAGCGCATCAGCATTATTAACGATATCGCCTATCAGACTAATCTGTTGGCCCTGAATGCGGCCATCGAAGCGGGGCGTGCGGGGGAAAACGGTCGTGGCTTTGCGGTGGTGGCGTTGGAAGTGCGCAAGCTTGCGGAGCGTTGCCAGCGGGCCGCTCATGAAATCAGTGAGGAGGCAACCGCCAGTGTCAGGCAGTCTGATCTGGCAGGTCAACTGTTGGATAAAATGCTGCCTTCCATCCATAAAACTGCGCAGCTGATCCAGGAAATATCGGCGGCTTCGCAGGAGCAAGCTGAGGGCAGCCAGCAGATCAATGGCACCGTCGGCCAGATCAATAGGACCTTGCAGGCAACCGCCGAATCTTCGCGGCAGTTAACCACTACCGCTGCTGATCTGATGGTGCAGGTGCAGGGTTTACGTCAGTCCATTGGTTTTTTCAGCGCCAGTCATTCGCGGCCTGAAGCGAAACCCAGTATCCCGCTGCAACCCCAAGGCAAAGCGCAGGTCAAGGCCGGTTCCAAAAAGGCGGCTAAAAAGGCAACTAAACCAGAAAGCAAAAGCCACACCGGATCCGATGCCAAGCCCGCAAGGCGCAGCCGTGCCAAGGTAGTCACAGCGCGCCGTAAGCCAAGCCGGGCACAGCCCCGGCAACCCTATAAGTCGGTAGCCAAGCCGGAGCCTGTGTCGGTTGCCAGGCAGAGCAGGGCACAGATCATCAGCCCCCATGGGGATGACGAGGATCGTTATTTCGTTGGTTACGATTAGTTAATAAGGATGTGAAAGCCATGACGGCAGCAACCAGTGAAATGGCATTGAGTGAACAGGAGTTCAAGCTTTATCAGGCATTGTTTGCCCAGAAACTGGGGATTCATCTGCCGGATCAGAAAATCACCCTGGTGGGCACGCGTCTGTGGAAGCGGTTGCGGGCCTGCGGCATCAGCAGCTACACCAGTTACTTCCAACTGATCAACCAGCCGGAACAGGAAGCGGAGTTGTGCCGGGCACTGGAACTGATTACCACCAATGAAACCTACTTTTTTCGCGAACCACGGCATTTTGACTATTTGCGCGAGCACGTGTTGCCGGCGCTTAAACTGCAGGATTGCGTGCGCATCTGGAGTGCGGCCTGTTCCAGCGGCGAAGAGCTATACAGTATTGCCATGGTGTTGGCGGATCTGCGCAGTGGACGCTGGGAGCTGCTGGGCAGCGATATCAATCAATCGATGATTGAAAAGGCCCGCCGGGCCATTTACGTCGATCAGCGCACGGATCAGATACCGGCAGACTATCGCCGTCGTTTTTGCCGTCGCGGCATCGGCCCCCATGAGGGCAGTTTGCGTATAGATTCGGATCTACGCAGCCGGGTCCGGCTGCGGCGCATTGAGTTGCACTACACGCTGCCGGATATCGGTATGTTCGACGTGGTGTTTTTACGCAACGTGATGATTTATTTTGATAACGAAACCCGCAAACAGGTGGTGCAGAGGATTGTGGAGCACCTGAATCCCGGTGGCCATTTATTCGTGGGCCACTCGGAAAGCCTGCGTGGCATCAGCCCCAGACTGAAGCAACTGCTGCCCGCCATCTATCGTGTGGAGGCCGGTTGATGGGGCCGGGCCCCACCGTTGTGTTACAGCCCGGGGAATGGTTCTTTGGCCAGGCACCCGGTGTAATCAGAACCTTGCTGGGCTCCTGTGTGGCTGTCACGGTCTGGCATCCTATCCTGCGCTGTGGCGGCATGTGTCATTATCTGCTGCCCAATCGCCCCCGGGTTGATCAGGGTCTGTTGGTTCCCAATGGCCGTTACGGTGTCGACGCACTTCAATTTTTGCATTGCGAGATGATCGAACGGGCGCCAGTGCGGGAATACCATGTTTCATGCTTTGGCGGCGCCATGATGTTTTCAGGAAATCATACTGTGGGACAGAGCAATATGGCGCTGGCCATGAAGTGGATGAGCCTGCACCTCCTGTCACCCAAACAAACGGAAATGGGTGGCTTGAAAGGACGCAAAATTCAACTGGACCTGGACAGCGGCACCCTGGAGGTGACGAACCTGGATCCGGTACCCTATCAAGGAGAGAAACTATGACCATCAATGTATTGGTGGTGGATGATTCGGCGGTGGTGCGTCAGGTACTGCAGGCGATTCTGAATGAGGCGCGGGATATTCAGGTGGTCGCGGTGGCGTCGGACCCGATTTTTGCCCGCCAGCACATGCAGAAGCAGTGGCCTGATGTGATCGTGCTGGACATGGAAATGCCGCGCATGGATGGGCTGACCTTTTTGCGTCAGATCATGAGCGAGCGACCCACTCCGGTGGTGATCTGTTCCTCGCTGGCGGAGAAGGGCGCAGCCCTGACGGTGCAGGCGCTGGCAGCCGGTGCTATCGATGTGGTGACCAAACCCAAGTTGGGCGTAAAAGGCTTTCTGGAAGACACCAAACAGCAATTTTGGCAGATTATCCGCGCCGCAGCGGCTGCCCACGTTCGTAAACCCAAGGTCAGTACAGAGACAAAACAGCCCATCGCAACCAGCGGCAAAGGGGATACTGCTGATCTGGTACACCTGGCCCATACCACCGAGTACCTGGTGGCCATTGGTACTTCTACCGGTGGTACCCAGGCATTAGAGGTCTTGCTCACCAAACTGCCGCGTACCTGCCCCGGTATTATGGTGGTGCAGCACATGCCGGAAAAGTTCACCGCAGCCTTTGCCGAACGTATCAACAGCCTGGCCGAGATCGACGTGAAGGAGGCGGAAACCGGCGACCGCGTGCTGCCCGGGCATGCGCTGATTGCGCCCGGCGGATACCATATGGAAGTGCAGCGCAGCGGGGCTCAGTATGTGGCAAAAGTATTCCGGGGGCCGGCGGTGAATCGGCATTGTCCCTCGGTGGATGTGTTGTTCCGATCCGTGGCAAAGCATGCGGGGCGCAATGCCACCGGCATCATCATGACCGGGATGGGGGATGATGGTGCCCGCGGGCTATTGGAAATGCGTAACATGGGTGCCCGCACCATCGCCCAGGATGAGGCTTCCTGCGTGGTGTTCGGTATGCCGAAGGAAGCCATCAATATTGGCGCGGCCGCGGAAATTGTTGCGCTGGGTGATCTGCATAAAACCCTATCCCGTTAATCACAGCCCTGCCAGGTCTAGTTTTCCTCTTTCTTTTTCGCCCTGGGATGGGTTTGATCGTAGACCTTGGCCAGATGCTGGAAGTCCAGATGAGTGTAGATCTGCGTTGTGGAAATGTCTGCATGGCCCAGCAGCTCCTGCACACCCCTCAGGTCACCGCTGGACTCCAGCATGTGGCTGGCAAAGGAGTGGCGTAACAGGTGGGGGTGCACGTTGCGGTCAATGCCCTGTTTGATGCCCCATTGTTTGAAGCGCTTTTGCAGGGTGGATGGGTGCAGCCTGGTGCCCCGCTTGCTGATAAACAGGGCGTCGGTTTGCGGATTGAATTGATCCCGTAATCCCAGCCAGGTGTCAATGGCGGTCTGTGCCTTGCGCCCTACCGGCACCAGCCGTTGCTTGTTGCCTTTGCCGGTCACCCGCACACAGTGGTCCTGTTGATCGTAATCCGGCAATGCCAGATTGAGCAGTTCGCTGAGCCGTAACCCGGAGGAATAAAACAATTCCAGAATCGCCAGATCGCGAACCGCCAGAGGGTCATCGTCATTAAAATTGAGCAACTGATTCATCTGATCCACGTCCAGGGTGTGGGGCAGTTTCTTTTCACCTTTGGGCGGACGAATGCTCTGGGCGGGGTTGGTGGTGGATTCACCCTGCTGAATGAGAAAACCGAACAGGCCGCGAATGCTGGCCAACAAACGTTGCAGGGTTTTGCTTTTGCTGCCTTTGTGGTGACGCTCGGCAATCAATAGCCGAATATGGTGCGCTTGGATGTATTGCGGGTCGGACAGTTGGTGTTGTTCGCAGAATTGTTGCAGCAAGTGCAGATCGCGGCGGTAGCCGGCAACGGTGTTGGCTGACAGCATGCGCTGCCGGGTGATGTGATCCAGATAGCGTTGAATGCTGTCAGCCAGGGTGTGCATGCCCGCCTACTTCAGAAAATGGTACAGGCGTCGGCTGAGGATGTCGCCGACGTAGCGGGCAAAGGTGGTATCCATATTGGAGTTGAAATGATTGGGATCGTGACTGCCCAGGGCCAACAGCCCCAGCTCGCCGTTGAAGTGCAGCGGGATCAGTGCGGCTGAGCCATCGCTGTGTTCAAAGCCGGGAAACAGAAACGTCATTTCCCGTTGCCGCAGAGTGGTACAGATGATGCGATCACCGCGCATCAGGCCGCCCACGGCAGCCTGCACATCACTCTGGCTGGTGACGCTGAACGGTCCGCTTTCGGCGCTGGATTTAAACAGAAACAGATTGGCCTCATCCAGTCTGAATTCCTTAAGCAGGACCTGTCGCAGGCGGCTGCTCAGTTCCGCCAGGTTGCCGGCCTCCAGCAATGCCAGGCCCAAAACCCGGATACGGTTGAACAGTTTGTCGTTGTCGCGGGCGATGCTGACAAAATCATTGAGCTTGTGGCGCAGTTCGGTATTGCGGTTGCGCAGCACGCTGGCCTGGCGTTCCAGCAGGGAACTGGCGCTGCCCTGGGCATGGGGCAGTTCCATATCGTAGAGAATATCCGGCCGGTTCAGGAAAAACCCCGGGTTTTCCCGCAGGTAATTGGCAACGTCCGCTGCCGTGATTTTGCGTTCTTGTTGTTGTCGTTCAGCAGTGGTTTCGCTCATAAATACACAGTCCCATCGTATACGGTGGTGGCCGGCCCGGTCATGAATACCGGTTGGTTTTCCCCCTGCCATTCGATCAGCAGGCTGCCCCCGGGCAAGGATACATTCACTTTACTATCCACAAGATTAGCAGCAATTGACACAACTGCTGCCGCGCAGGCGCCGGTGCCGCAGGCCCGGGTTTCACCCACGCCCCGTTCAAACACCCTTAAACGGATGGTCTGGCGGTCAACAACCTGACAAAAACCAATGTTGGCCTTGTTGGTGAATCGGGGATGGGTTTCCAGCTTGGGCCCCAGTTTTGCCACCGGCGCTGTGTTGACGTCCGACACCTGCAATACGCCGTGGGGATTGCCCATGGAAACGCAGGCCAGCTCAACAATATCACTGTCCACGTTGAACTTGTACAGGTTCTGGCGGCCTTCTGCCTGCAGGGGAATCTGCTCAGGTTCAAAGATGGGAGCCCCCATGTTCACCCGCACCAGATCTTTGCCCACCAGGGACAGCTCAATTTTACCGGTGTTGGTTTCCACCGGAATGACGTCTTTGTGGGTGAGGCCCTTTTCCCGTACAAAGCGGGCGAAGCAGCGGGCACCATTGCCACACTGTTCCACTTCGCTGCCATCGGCATTGAAAATACGGTAGGTGAAATCCACATCCGGCGAGCTGGGTGGCGATACCATCAATAACTGGTCGAAGCCCACACCGGTATGGCGATCCGCCAGCCGCCGTATCTGCTCGCTATTGATCTGGATATTCTGGGTCACCTGGTTGATGACCATAAAATCATTGCCCAGACCGTGCATTTTGGTGAAATCAATTTTCATAACGGGCCCTTGTTTTTCCCTAGGGTACCAGAGATTCCAGGGCAAATTGATCCTCATAGGTTTCACGGCGGCGAATGATGTGAAACCGGTCATCATCCACCATGACTTCTGGGGCGCGATTGCGGGTGTTGTAGTTGGAACTCATGACGAATCCATAGGCGCCGGCGGAGCAGACCGCCAGCAGATCACCGGCTTTGACGTTCAGTTCGCGATCCTTACCCAGGAAGTCACCGGTTTCGCATACCGGGCCCACCACGTCGCATAACGCGGCCTCACCCTGGTGGGTGGGTTGCACTGGAATGATGTCCTGCCAGGCACTGTAGAGTGAAGGGCGGATCATATCGTTCATGGCGGCGTCCACCACCACAAAATTTTTGATTTCGGTGGATTTCAACAGTTGCACTTCGGTCACCATGATGCCGGCGTTGGCGGCAATGGCCCGGCCGGGCTCCATCACCACCTTGAGTTTGCGATCGCCCAGCTTGGCCAGCAGTGCGCTCACATAGTCGGCGGGGGCCGGTGGCTGCTCGTCCCGGTAACGTACGCCCAGGCCACCACCGATATCCACATGTTCGATGTGAATGCCGTTGGCCGCCAGTTGGTCGATGCGTTCCAGCAGGCGATCCATGGCGTCCATAAAGGGCGTGACCGTGGTCAGCTGGGAGCCGATATGGCAGTCAATGCCGCTGACCTTGATGTTGGGCAGTTCCGCTGCCCGCTGGAACACTGCAATGGCGCGGTCGATATCAATGCCGAACTTGTTTTGCTTGAGGCCGGTGGAAATATAGGGATGGGTCTGGGCGTCCACATCCGGGTTGACCCGCAGGGAGATGGCCGCGGTCTTGCCTGTCTCCACCGCCACCTGGCTCAGGATTTCCAGCTCTGCCTCCGATTCCACGTTAAAACAGTACACGCCCACTTGCAGCGCCCTGACCATTTCTTCGCGCAGCTTGCCGACACCGGAAAACACCACCTTGGCCGGATCGCCACCGGCCCGCAGTACCCGTTCCAGTTCGCCCTGGGAGACGATGTCGAAGCCAGCCCCCAGTTTTGCCAGTACATTGAGCACGGCCAGGTTGGAATTGGCTTTAACGGCATAGCACACCAGATGCGGGTGCTGGCCAAAGGCATGGTCAAAGGCTTGCCAGGCGGTTTCCAATGCCTTGCGGGAATAAAGATAACAGGGGGTGCCTACTGCTTTGGCGATCTGGTCTACAGGCAGGTTTTCAGCAAACAGCGCATTGTTACGGTATTCAAAAACACTCATTCAGGGGTCTCTTCCGGGAGGGGCTCGGGGGTCTCGCTTGCCTTGGCTTCAGGGGATTTCTGCTCTTTGTCATCCACCACGCTGGCACAGGCCGGGGTGCGGCAATCTTCCTGGTTTGCCGCCTGATTGAGAGTGTGGGGTGGCGGTTCATCAGGCATATAGAGTTTGCCTTTTTGCCCGCAGCCACTGAGGACAGCCGCCATCAGGCCAACCGTCAGCAACGTCTGGCCATTGAAGAATCGTGGTAAAACCATGGGAAATGTGAGGTTCCGTAGCCGGTAAAAATTTGTCCTATTATAGCCGGGTGTGGGTGCCCATTGCATCAATCCCATGCGCGGATTCCCACTCTGCCAGAGCCTGCAGGGTGGACCGTATAAACTGCTCGGGGCCCTGTTGCAGGGCGGCGGCCCGCTGTGCCGGTATCTGCACCTCCCCCTGGCGGTGTTTGAGGGACCAGCGCACCAGGGGCACCACCACATGAATCAGCTCCTTGCCCTTGCCGGTCAGGTAGTAAAGTTTACGTTTTTTACTCTGTGGATGGTGTATCCACTGCACCACGGTCTGGGCCTGCAGGCGGGCCAGGCGATCACTGAGAATGTTGCTGGAGATGCCTTCGTCGCTTTCCAGAAACTCCTTGAATTCGTGTTTGCCGAACAGCAGATCCCGCACTATCAGCAGGGTCCAGTGATCCCCCACAATATCCAGCCCCAGCGCCAGGGGGCAATGTGAGTGTGCCTGATGTTCTTTCTTGCTCACCATTGCGGATTCACCCTTGCACAACTTTTACTTGCATAATGCAACTATACTCAGTAACTTTACTTGCATTATGCAAGTA
>CEUM01066035.1_pt1 | contig 77946 bp, 55 predicted proteins | sample 356421 | NCBI WGS metagenome assembly CEUM01 (sample SAMEA2622716, study PRJEB7988) | marine metagenome | biome: marine biome (ENVO:00000447); feature: surface water layer (ENVO:00002042); material: "saline water (ENVO:00002010), including plankton (ENVO:xxxxxxxx)" | depth 5 m
GGAAAGGGTGCCGCCGCGAGCGGACGCTCGAACGCGGGCGGTGGAGGCGATGGCGCCCCGTGGAGGAGCGGTAAGGTGAGCGCGCACGACGTGGCCATGGTGCAGAATCTTTTGGAGCGATCGCTTCGGCTGTACATGTCCAAGGAGGACGTCGTGAAGCACCTGGAGGAGACTGCTAAGATTGAGCCGACGTTTACGCGTTTGGTGTGGTCGCAGTTGGAGAAGAGTAATCCGGAGTTTTTCAAGGTGTATCACATGATGGTGCGGTTGAAGAGTCAGATAATACGATTTAACGCCGTGTTGGAGAGACAGTACGAGTGGATGAGGAAGAATGGGAAGATTGGAGAGAGGACGGATGGCGTGGGCGCGAGCGGGGAGGCGGCGACGCATGAGCCGAGAGCCGAAGTGGACGCGGAGGCGACGTCGGCGAAGGGAGCGAAGAGACGAAAGAGTGCGCCGCAAAAATTGTCAGAGGCGGTGGAGGCGGTGCAGACGACTAGGGCGTCGAACGCGTCTGGAGCAAAGGTGACGGAGCTGCCCGTGCTCTCGCCGGGGACGACGGAGGGGTGGTCTCAGCCGTTCTCCGAAGCTGTGGATGCGGTACCGTTCCCGCAGGCACCCGTGATGACGCCTTATCAAGCGCATCCAGAACTGAGTGAAGAGATTTCGCAATTACTCGCGCAGACGCCAGCCATGAACGCGTCAGACTTGCAGGTGGACTTTGAGAAGCACTTCGACGCGCAAGCGCAAACGTTGTTTCCTCCAGACAGCGCGCCTGGCACTAATCTTTCTCGCGATTTCGCGCTGGAAGACGTGCCAGAGTTCAACTTATGATTCATTCGTGTTTATTATAGATAGAATCGCATAGTCCATTCGTTTAATGCGCGCCCGCGCACGCCGCGCTCTGACGAGCCGTCGACGCTCGAGCCTTCCCTCACACGTTCACGCCCCGGCCTCTCGCATGCCACTGCGTCACCTGAAACGCGTGCGCGTGCAATTCAACCCGCTCGATCCGCGCTGCACCGCCGCTCGCGAGTTCTTATCCCGCCTGACGTCCCCGAAAGCGATCGCATCGAACCCTGAGTGTTCGATCGAACCGCGCGTGCGCGACGACGACGCCCCGCCCGTCGTCGCCGTCGAGTTCGCGAGCGGACAGAAGGACCAGTTCAACGTCCATCGCATGACCGTGGACGACATCGCGAGGAGAATCAAGAACGTGAGCGATCAGTTGGCGGTGGAGCAGGCGCTCGGGGACGCGGGGCGAACTTTTTCAGAGATGAAGTTTGACGTCAAGGGCACGTGAACATGAACGAAGAGAGACGGATGGAGGGATCGATCGTGCAGGGGGAAGCGCTTCGTCGGCGTGCGCTGGAACACCGGGCGCGTTGGGAGGCGCAGCGGAAGAGAGAGGAGGAGAGACGCGAGCGGGAGCGGGAGGACGAAGCAGTCGCGCGAGCGCTTCGAGCGCGCGGAGAGGCGACGAACGCCGGAGGCACGAACGCGAATGGAGACGCGAACGCCGGCGCTCAAACGGAGGAGGAAGAAGAGAGGGTGTGTAGGATATGTTTCGCCGGTGAAGACGCTGGAAGATTATTTTCTCCGTGCCTGTGTCGAGGATCGATGGGACTGGTGCACGTCGACTGCCTCAACGAGTGGCGAAGCATGAGCCGTAACCCGAGGAGCTTTTACGGATGCGATCAGTGCGGATATCAGTATAATCTCGAACGCACGAGAGCGGCTCGGTATCTCGAGCGCGAAGAACCGGCGCTCGTGCTCGCAGCCCTCGGCGTCGTCGCCTTGACAATCGTCGCGGCGGCGACGTGTCGGCTCTCGAGCCACGCGCTCTTCTACGCCTTGACTCGCCTTCGCGGCGTTCTGGACCGTCGACGCGCTTTTCCAAAACTCTCAAAAACCCTTCGCGCGCTCACGGTGGACGGCATCACGACGCATCGAGGCGTCATCCTCCACGTCTCTCCGTGTTACGTCGAGGTGCTCTTTTACCGTCTCGTCCGATGGGTCCCCCCCTGGCGAGACTTCCGACGCCTCGACGCCTCCTGGATCCACTCTCCCTCCATCGCCGGCACCCACGCTCATCTCGACGCTCTCACCGGCGGTTTCTTCACCGTCGGTCTCGTCGCCTTTTGCGTCAGCATGTTTCGGAAATTCCGCCTCCTCGGCGCGCGCCGCGCCGCCGAGTACGTCGGTCCGGGCCTCGCCCTCACGTTTCTCGCCCACGGGTCGAAAGGGTTACGCCTTCCCCTCTTCGCCGGCGCGCTCTACGCGTACGCTCGACTCCACGCGGCGGCGAAAACGCAGAGTCGAGCCTTACTGACCCGCTTGGGCCAACGCGTGTTAGAAGTCTCGAGGTGATACAGAACGAGCCGACCGACCGCTAACCACCGCGCGTCGTCGACGCGCGAATCTCGGTCGCACCGACGGGAGACGCGCGAACGAAAATTCACGCGCGCGTGGATCGCGTCGACGACGACGCGCGCGCGTGAATCGCGCGCACGCGGCGGTCCCATCGTCTGGACGCGCGAGACGACCGCCGCGCGTCATGTCGGACGACGACGACTACGGGTTCACGTACTCGGACGAGGACGAGTGCGACGAGGAGGAGGTGGACGTGGAGAATGCGTATTATAACGCCAAAGGTGCGCGCGGGGGAGGGATCGATCGCGGTCGCGCGAGACAGGGAACGCGAGGAAGAGATGTACCCACACCCACTCGCGCGTTCATGTCTTTCTTTCCTGAGAGAGAGAGAGAGAGGAAAGAGTGAACCGACTGACTGACGCGCTCGAACGCTCGCCGCGCGCGCAGGTTTGCTCGAGGATGGGGCGCGCGAAAATGCGTTGGAGGCGTTCGCGGAGGTCATCTCCATGGAGCGCGAGAAGGGTGAGTGGGGGTTCAAGGCGTTGAAACAAATTGTAAAGTTGTTGTATAAAATGGGCGACGCCGAGAAGATGTTGGAGAGATATAAAGAGCTGTTGGCGTACGTCAACGACGCGGTGACGAGGAATTACAGCGAAAAGGTGCTGAATTCTATCTTGGACGACATCGGGACGAACGAGGACATGGGTTTTTTACAAGAGTTTTACGAGACGACGTTGAAGAAATTAGAAGAGACGAAGAACGAACGCCTGTGGTTCAAGACGAATCTCAAACTGTGCGCACTCCTCTTTGACGCCAAGGAGTTCCCACAGATGCAGCTCATTCTGAGAGAATTACACAAGAGTTGTCAAAACGAGGACGGCACGCTCGATCAGCGCAAGGGGACGCAATTATTGGAGGTGTATTCCATCGAGATTCAAATGTACACGGCGCAAAAAAACACGAAAAAGCTCAAAGACTTGTACGTCAAGGCGTTACAAGTCACCTCGGCCATTCCCCATCCGCGCATCTCGGGCGTCATTCGAGAGTGCGGAGGAAAGATGTACATGACGGAGCGCCAGTGGGAGCTCGCGGCGACTGATTTTTTCGAAGCCTTCAAGTCCTACGACGAAGCCGGAAGCGAGCGTCGGGTGCAGTGCCTCAAATACCTCGTCTTGGCCAACATGCTCATGGAGAGCGCGGTGGATCCCTTTGACGCGCAGGAGGTCAAACCATACAGAGACGATCCCGACGTCACCGCCATGCGCGCCCTCGTCGGCGCCTATCAACGCAACGACATCACCACCTTTGAACGTCTTCTCTCTGCGCACCGCGCCCAAGTCATGGGCGACGACTTCGTCCGCGACTCCATCGAGGACTTGCTCAAAAACATTCGCACGCAGGTGCTCCTCAACCTCATCAAACCCTACACCACCATCACCATCCCACACATCTCCACCGAGCTCAACATTCCAGAGGACGACGTCGAGGCGCTCGTCGTCGCTTTAATCCTCGACGGACGCGTCGACGCGCGCGTCGATCAGCTCGCGCGCGTCGTGCGCATTCGCCGCCCGCCGGGCGCCGACGCGCGCGTCGACCCGCGCGCCGTTCGCGCGCGCGGACTCGCCCGATGGGCCGCGCGCCTTCGTCGCCTGCACGTCGCCGTCTTGGGTCGACTCGTTTCCAATCCACGCGCGTGACGCGCGCATGCAATCCATCCCGCGTCCCTCGCGTCCCTCGCGTCCCTCGCGTCTCGCGTCGGCGCGCGTCGCGTTGCGTTTCACAGTCTCCGGGTGCCGCGCGCGATGATGATCGCGATGACGATCGCGCGGTCCGCACACGCCCGCGCGTCGTGCGCGCGCCCCGAGCGAGGCCATGCGCCGAGGGAAGACATCGCGCGATCGACTCTCGCGCGCGCTGTGCGCGCTCGTCGTCGTCGTCGCGTCGTCGTCGCGGTCCGCGCGCGCGTTTTATCTTCCCGGCGTCGCCCCGATCGATTACGAGAGGGATGATTTAGTCTACGTCAAGGTGAATAAACTCTCGAGCGCGGTGACGCAGATGCCGTACGATTACTATTCGTTGCCGTACTGTAAACCGGAGAGGGTGAAACACGCGGCGGAGAATCTGGGAGAGGTGCTGCGAGGCGATCGAATCGAAAATTCATTGTACTCGCTGGAGATGCGATTCGACGATCAGTGCAAGGTGCAGTGTCGAAAGACGCTGAGCGAGAAGGAGGCGAAGACGATGGAGTCTATGATTCGAGATGAGTATCGAGTGCAGATGATTCTGGATAATTTACCGGTGGGGATGACGCAGTACGTGACGGATGAAAAGGGAACGAGGAAACGGTACGAGAGAGGCTTTCCGGTGGGATTCGCGGCGAACGACGGAAAGACGTACGTGAACAATCACGTGCGGTTCACGATTCTCTATCATCGAGATCCGGACACGGATTTGAGTCGAATCGTTGGATTTGAGTGCGTGCCGTTCAGTGTGAATCATAAGTATAAAAAGTGGTCGGACGACGCGCCGTCGTTGAAGACGTGCAATCCGAGATCCAAGGTGTACGTCTCAGAGGCGAGCCCGCCGCAAGAGGTCAAAACGGGCGAGGAGATCGTGTACACGTACGATACTTTGTTCAAGGAGAGCGATATTCGTTGGGCGAGTCGTTGGGACACGTATCTGTTGATGGTGGACGATGAGATTCATTGGTTTTCCATCGTCAACAGCATGATGATCGTGCTCTTTTTGTCGGTGATGACGGCGCTCATCATGCTTCGAACGTTGCACCGCGACATCGCCATGTATAATCAGCTCGAGACGGCGGAAGAGACGCAAGAGGAGTCTGGATGGAAGTTGGTGCACGGAGATGTCTTCCGTGTGCCGCCGAATTACTCGTGGTTATCCGTGTTCACGGGCACAGGCGTGCAGCTCATCTGCATGACCACCGTCACCATGTTCTTCGCCGTCCTCGGGTTCCTCTCCCCGGCGAACAGAGGTGGGCTCATGACGGCGATGGTGATGCTCTACGTCATCATGAGTTTCATCAACGGCTACGTCAGCGCCTTCTTGTTCCGGATGTTCAAGGGACAAGCGTGGAAGATGAATGCGTTGAGGGCGTCGTTGATGTATCCCGGCGTCGTCTTCGCGGTGGGAACCGTGCTGAACATTCTCGTGTGGGGCCAAAAGAGTAGCGGTGCCATTCCGTTCAGCACGTACTTTGTATTAATGTTTCTTTGGTTCGGTATTTCCGTGCCTTTGACCTTCGTGGGAAGTTACTTGGGATTCAAGAGAGAGCCCTTGGAGGAGCCGGTGAGAACCAATAAGATTCCTCGGCAAATTCCTCCACAGCCTTGGTACATGCACGACGTCTTCTTCGTCCTCGTGGGAGGCATTCTGCCGTTCGGTGCGGTGTTCATCGAGCTCTTCTTCATCCTCACGAGCATATGGCTTCAACAATTCTATTACATTTTCGGCTTCCTCGCTCTCGTCTTCATCATCCTCATCGTGACGTGCGCAGAGATCACTGTCGTGCTGTGCTACTTCCAACTGTGCACGGAAGATTACAGATGGTGGTGGCGCTCGTTCTTGACGAGCGGTGCTGCCGCGTTCTACATGTTCGCGTACGGTATCGTCTACTACAAGACTAAGCTGGTAGTGACTCACAAGATCACCACGTTCATCTACTTTGGATACATGACCGTCTTATCGTTTGGATTTTTTATCCTCACAGGTACGGTCGGTTTCTTGGCGTGCTTGGCGTTCGTGCGTGCGATTTACGGTAGCGTGAAAATTGATTAGCGTGCAGCGTGCAATGATGAATTACCAGTACTGCATTATTTCTATTTGTTACAAATCGCGCCACTACTTGCTCGCTTCAATCAACGCCTGAAATTCCGCGCTCTGTTTAGAGTACAAATGCGAGAGCACGTTAAACTTCAGCGTCAACATATTGTTCGACTTGCTAAGCATGTCGTGCGCTTTATTCAATCGTTCGTTCTCGACGAGGAGTCCTTGCAATTCGCTTCTCAAAAGACGTACGTCGTGATCCAAATCTTCTTCATCATCAAACGACATCCCGTCCAGGTAGTCGTCGCGACGCGACGGCGCGCGCGTCACCTTGGCCGCTGGCTTCGCACGAGCCGGAGGAGGGGTGCGGTTTTCACACTTGAAAAGCACGGCGACTAATTCCGCGATTTCCGCATTCTCATCTGCGCTTCGCGTCTCGGCCACAGCGCTACCGCTCGCCAAGGGCGAATGCGCGTTGAACTGCTCAGATGTGATCTTGATAAAGTAGTCGACGAATTCGGAATACGTCACGACACGTTTCTTGTCGATAGACATCGCTTTGAAGACGGTGGCGACCATCTTCTTGGTTCTCGCGGCGCTGTCGGTGATGCTGCTGCCGGCGTCGAGCGACATGGCGATGTCTGCGTTTTCGCTCAACTCGTCGAGGAATTCCTGCATCACGATTCGTTCCTTCTTTTCGTAATCAATGAGCTTGTACACGTCGCGAAGATAGCTTTTGATGACCAGTAAATCAACATCATCGATGGAGCTCAATTTCTCCTCTTTACGCTCCTTCTCGCTCTTCCTCAAACCAGCCTTGAGCGCTTGTTTGCTTATGAAGCGCACCCCTCGTCTGAAGGCGCTCATGCTTCTGACGCGAGATTTGTCCGCTGATTCGAGGAGCGCATTCTTCTCCTCTCTAGTGAGCCTGTTGAGCGCTTGGTTTTCATTCGCCGTCTGACGAGCGGTGAAGTATTGCACAAACTCATCGAACGAAACGCTCTTGTTCTGGTCGGCGTCCATGCGCGAAAAGACTTCGCTCACAATCTGCGAGACATCCTCGCCTGCGGACGTCCCTTCGTCCAGCAGAGTACCGATCTCTGGGTTCACGTGCAACGCAGACAAAAACTCCACGAGCGTGATCTCCTCGTTTTCATCGTAATCGATCAAATTGAACACTCTTCTGAGGTAATCTGTGTCGACGACGGGCTGCTGCTCCTTCGGAATCGATTTCTTCCTTCTCATGGACGATCTCGAATCCGTCGACATCGCCGGCTCGTGTGTCGCATCTGGTGTTTGCGCGCTCGTCACCTCATTCCGCGCCGAATTTTCTCTCTCCGGACTCTTCGCGCTTCTCTTCGACGTCGAGTCTGGTTGAGAACTCTTCTCGCTGACGTCGTCCTTCTTCTTCTTCGACGCCTTCTTCGGCGTTTGCTCCTTGGTCATCTTCTTCATCCGCTTCTTCGCTTCGTTCTCGCTCATCATGAACAGCGCCAAAAACTGATCCACGCTCACCCAACTCTGACTCGCCCGCTGCAACGAATCGAAGACGGCGTCCAACATCTCTCCAGTCGTGGAATCCTCCGTCGCCCCTTGCATGACGTCCGTCATCTTCGGATCTCCCCTCAATCGCTCGAGAAACTCCTCCACCATGATCTTCCCTCTCTTTCCATCGTCCAGTTTCGCGAAGCACTCTCGCAGGGTCTTCTCCCGCACGATCAATCGTCGAGCGTTCGGGCCCGATGTGATCGGCTTCGGGGCGGGTCGACCTTCGTTCGCCCCTCGCTCCTTTGTCGACGTCCCGTTCATGCTCGCGCCGCGCGAACCGCGCGAACGCGCATCGTCACCATCTTGCGAGACGCGCCTCGGCGCGCCTCGCGGGTCATCGCGCGGTCGTATCCGCGACATTGTTTGGCGCCGAGAGAATTCAATTTCCCATTTCAAGCATCCGCCTTGAGGAGAGTGGCTTGTTTTTAGATAGAGTTTAAATACATTCAGTACGTGACGAATGTCCTAAGTGCGGCGTGAATCACTTATCGCGCGCAACGTCATCACCGCGCGGCGACACCGAGCGACGAGCGACGCTCGAGGAGAGAGCGACGCGCGAGGAGAGGGCGACGCGTTCGATGATTTCGACGACCGCGCGCGCCGCGGCGGTGACCTCGGGTCTCGCGGTGACCTCGGTGACCTCCGCGAGACGCTCGACGAGGACGGGGCGCGGGGAAGCGACGAGACGGGACGCGGGGAAGCGACGGGGGATCGGTGACATCCTCGACGACGAGTTCAACTCGGATGGGAAAAAGAAGGAGAGGAAGAGTAAGGGTAAGCGCGCGGGCGATGGTGGGGCGCAGTTCGATCGCGCGGCGTCGACGAGCGGGGCGGACGGGGAGCGATGGATAAAGGTGGGCAACGTGTCCGAGTTGGAGGAGAAACCGATCAAGGCGTTGGTCCTGGCGAACGGGAACTTTTGCATGGTGAAGTACGGATCGATGGTGTTCATCACAGCGTGTAACTCGACGGCGTACCAGTACCCGTTGATTGACGGGGACCTGTTCGAGGGGCCGTCGGGGGCGGCGATTCGCGTGCCGCTTGACGGAACCGAGTACGATTTGGCCACGGGAGAAGTCATCACGTGGTGCCCGCAAAATAACATGATGCGTAAGTTTTTGGGTGGGTTGAAGAAGGCGGCGACTCCGGTGCCGCTCCCGGTTTACCCGACGAAGATTAACGACGACGGTGACGTGTTCACGTACTTCATCTGAGCGTAGAGGAGTCTAAACAACAATTCGCGCGTCCTATTAAATCGCTAATGCTACATTCATTCATTCATTGTCAACTTTGTTTTTGCCCTTTGCCTTTGTCGTCCTCTTTTGCACGAATCGCATGCCGATGCTCTTCGCCACTTTTTGCGCACCGCCGAAACGCTTGAGAGCGTTGACGATGTCCATGCGACCTCCGGCACTGAGCGCCTTTTGTGAAGGCATGCAATCGGGATTTCGCCGCACGTCGGGATCTTCCGAGTTCACGATGAAGTTTTTGATCTCCAACTCGAGCGTTGTGAGCGACCAGTACCCGCGCGGACGCGATTTTGATCCAGTCCAATGCAACATGTTCCCGACCTTGACGAAACCGCCAAGATTTTCTATCTGTTGCACGGCGTCCCAGTGATTGCCATCGCGGAGCTGCTGCCGAGTGGGCATGGTTTTGTCCTCACCAAAACCGAGACCGAGGAGTGTTTCTTTCAGTTCAAGCAGTTTCCTCTTCTGTACCTTGGTGCGAAGTTTCTGATCAGCCTCGAGGTACGCGTCCGACATGTCCTCGATGACGTCCTCTTCGTCCAAGGACATGGATGACCCTTTCATCGCGATATCGGCGACTTTGACGTCGATGCCCGTGAACGATTCGACTTCTTTGTTCGCAACGCTCTCCAAAAAATCTCTCGATTCCTCCAGCATGCTCGAAATCTCCTCGAATACGATGCGCTCATTGAGCGGGTCCACCGTGTTGCTCGCGTCTCGACGAATGTTTTGCACGACGCCTTCGATGGCAAACTTCAGAACTGAGGCCCGAGAATCGTCGGATGCTGCCACTAACCACTTGCCCTGAAGCGCACCAAACTTTGGGTTCTGTAAAATACGAAACTGTATCTCGTAACGGTCGTCTTTTTGCACGACATCCATTGCCGTCGATTCTTCCACGCAATGGAAAAGTTCGCACTTGAGAAACACGTGTCTCAGTCGCAATCTTTTGATGTTTTCCGATTCGGCGCGAGACATCGCATCTGCGTTGTAACGCTGGATGTACTCCGTGTGCATGAGGTGCGGCACGAATTTCGGCATATTGTCGTAATTCGTCAACAATTCCCATACCAGTGCGGGCGGCGCCTCTATGCGCACCGCGGCCAACGCTCGGCGGTGCAGTAAACTCTCCGTATCGTAACGACGCATGTGCACTTCGAGTGCGCCTGAATTTTCAAAAGGCGTGATGTCGCTCGAGAACCATTTCCCGCTCTGTCTGCTCCCACCGATGGCTTGCCAGCTCTTCGGCGCTTCAGACGCCTTCGCGCCGTTCTGTTCGCCCCTCGGTCGCATGTGCACACCATTCGCCGCGGCGTCTTCGTCTTGACTCGAATCTGCGCTCGGTATGGGCACCTTGACTTCACTCAAGCCGAGGTATTCGCTCGATTTCAATGCGAGCGGGTCTTTCTTATCGTCGAGATCGATGCTTCGCGCCCCGAAAGGGGTCTCGAGCTGCGGTAAAAATCCCGGCGATCGCAGTCTTCTCTGATCTCTCTTCACCGCTTGCCTCGTAATGCTCGCGCTGATGAACGGGATACTCTCGTCAACGGCTCGCTGAAGAACTTTCACGGGAACTTTGTACCTATTCGGTCGTAATTCTGCCCGATACTCTACTCTACACTTGTACGACTCGCCGAAGATGGGAAGAATGGCGAATGAACCGACGAGCGTAAATTCGCTCCTCTCGTCGACGTTTCTCGCCAAAAATCCAATCTTGCCCGGACCGTTCTCCCAGTTCGGCGGTCCTTTGGACTTATCGACGATGCGCACGCTCACCGTATTTAGCATTCTCGGCGTGAACAGCGTGTAATCCATCGCCAACATGCGTACCTCGGTCTCCGCCGACGCGTACTGCTTCGGTCCTCGCCTCGCCACCAACAACGTCGGCACGAATTCCGACAAATTCTCCCCGTTCGACAGACACGTCCACACCGATTCAGGCGACGCGTTTATTTCCATTCGCGTCACCACCACCGCGTCCTCTTCCTCCTCGTCCTCCTCTTCCTCCTCGTCTCGCTCCGCCGAGACGCCGGCGGCGTCGACGACGTCTCCTCCTCCGACGCGTCCCGACGCCTCCCTGGACGACGACGACGACGACGACGACGCGCGAACGATCGCACTCGACCGCCTCCGCACCGTCTTCCTCGCCTCGACGCCGACGCGCGCGCCCCCGTCCCCGTCTCCCACCGTCGTCACCGCGCGCGCCCTCATCCACGGCCTCGCCACCGCCCCCTCGCGCCCGCGACGCCGCCCCCCCACCCCGCGTCCCGACGCCGACGCGCGCGACGACGCCGACGCCGACGCGCGCGACGACGCCGACGCCATCGCCCCGTCGACCGACGACCGACTGCCGATCGAATCGATCGAATCGCCCGCGCGCGCCCCGGTCGACCGACCGGTCGACCGACCGACCGACGAGTCACGACCACCCATCCCATACATACACACCGAAACTCAGTCTTTATGTATGTGACAATGGTCCGTCGTCCGGACACACTGGTCGACGGTCCGTATGTATGTGACAATGGTCCGTTTTTGTCGTCCCCTGTCGGTCGATCGACGCGACCGATCGCTCGATCGACCGATCGAATCCCTCCCCTCGCGTGCGCGCGATCGTTCGTGGCCGATCGTGACTCGTCGTCAGTCCCTCCCCTCGATCCCCACGCCTCGGCCACTCGTCCGCCCCGCGCGCGACGGGCGAGCCGAGACGCCGCGCGCGCGGCGGGCGTCGCATCACTCGCGCGCGCGGCGTCGTGGGTGCGTCTCGTTCGAGTCGATGCGATGCGATGCGCGCGAGAGAGGGAAAGGGGGTCGGGGCGTGGGCGCGCGTGTTCGCGCGTCGCGTCGCGTCGCGTTCGTCGTCGTCGTCGCGCGGGCGAGGACGACGGCGATGGATGATTACTCGCGCGCGCGCGAGGGTGGATGACCTCGCGGGGTGATCGGCCGCGCGCGATGGGACGGTGGTGGACGCGCGCGAACGCGCGAGGCGGGCGTGGAGCGGTGGATGCGGTGGAGGGAAAATAGTGGCGTCGCGCGCGGTGGACGATGCGCGCGGTGGACGCGTGGGTGCGACGCGGAGACGCACGAGGATGACCTCGGACGTGGGCACGGGCGCGCGAGACTGATGACACATCCGCTCTTTTCTTTTGAACGCAGATTACTCATGCCGACGACGACGGCGCGCGGTGCCGCCTCGGCGGTATCGATTCGATCGTCGAGAAATACATGTGCGTGTTCGTTCGCGCTCGTCGAGCGGTCGCGATCGCGAAGGGAGAGGCGCGAGGACGATGCGATCTCGTCGGAGAGTCGTTATCGAAGAGTCGATAAGGTGGATAAGGGAGGAGGGCGCGCGGGGGCGGGACGCGCGCGGGAGGCGTGCGGGCGCGGAGCGAGATGGGACGCCGAAGCGCGGTCGAGAGGGATGTGGTGAAGGAATATGACCGATTGGCGCGCGCGTGGAGGGTGAACCGACGGCGATGCGGCGCGAGAGAGACGCGCGAGGCGCACGCGCGCGCGCGGTTTTTAAAAAGAGCGCGAAACGACTGACGACGGATTACGCACTTTTGCTTTTTTTTACGACGCGTAGTTTTAGGCGATGTCCGCAAGGGCACTTCGGCGCGAGCCGCTGTGCGTCGCGCGGACTCGACGCGACGCGTTGCGATTGCGCGCGCGACGCAACGAGGCGACGAGCAGCAGACGCACGCCATCGCCGACGCTTCGGCGAGCTCGACGTCTTCGTCAAGCGCCGATGCGCTCACGAAGTACGTCTCCGAGCGTGGCGGTAAGCGTGTGATCCGTAAGGTTCTCATCGCGAACAACGGTATGGCTGCGACGAAGAGCATCCTCTCGATGCGTCGATGGGCTTTCAACACGTTTGGCGACGACCACGCCATTCAGTTCTTGGCCATGGCGACGCCGGAAGACATCGCCGCGAATGCCGAATTCATCCGCTTCGCGGACGATTACGTTGAAGTTCCGGGTGGTTCCAACAAGAACAACTACGCGAACGTGCCGCTCATTACAGAAATCGCGAAGCGTGAAGGTGTGGACGCTGTGTGGCCGGGTTGGGGTCACGCGTCCGAGAACCCGAAGCTCCCGACCTCGCTCAAGGCGATTGGTGTGCAATTCATCGGCCCGACTGCGCCTGTGATGAGTGTGTTGGGTGATAAGATTGCGGCGAACATTTTGGCGCAAACTGCGAAGGTTCCGTCCATCCCGTGGTCTGGTGACGGTCTCGAAGCCAACTTGACCGAGGAGGGTACCATTCCGGATGAAATTTTCAACAAGGCGATGGTCACTACCGTCGACGAGTGCGTCGAGGCGGCGAGACGTATTGGTTTTCCGGTCATGTTGAAGGCCTCCGAAGGTGGTGGAGGTAAGGGTATCCGTATGAGTGCGGATGAAGATCAACTTCGCGCGAACTTCGAGCAAGTCAAGGCGGAGGTTCCGGGTTCGCCGATGTTCATGATGCAGCTCTGTACGCAAGCGCGTCACTTGGAGGTGCAAATCGTTGGTGATGAGTACGGTAACGCTATCGCGCTTAACGGCCGGGATTGCTCCACGCAGCGTCGCTTCCAGAAGATTTTCGAGGAAGGTCCTCCGACCATTGCCAAGCCGGACATTTTCAGAGAGATGGAAAAGGCTGCGCAGCGCTTGACGAAGAACATTGGTTACATCGGTGCCGGTACCGTCGAGTACTTGTACAACGCAGAAACCGACAAGTACTTCTTCTTGGAGCTTAACCCGCGTTTGCAGGTCGAGCACCCGGTCACGGAGGGTATCACCGGAGTGAACCTCCCGGCGACGCAGTTGCAAGTTGCCATGGGTATCCCACTTCACCGCATTCCCGAAGTCAGAAACTTCTACGGTCGCGACACTGAGGCCACTGACGAAATCGACTTCATTGAAGAGGATTACATCATGCCGAACTCGCACGTCATCGCCGCGCGTATCACCGCCGAAAACCCGGATGAAGGTTTCAAGCCGACGTCTGGTGGCATCGAACGTGTCCAATTCCAGTCTACGCCCAATGTGTGGGGTTACTTCTCCGTCGGCGCGAACGGTGGTGTCCACGAGTTTGCCGATTCTCAGTTTGGTCACATTTTCGCTTCTGGTCGCAACCGTAACGAGGCGCGCAAGGCGCTCGTTCTTGCCCTCAAGGGGATGGTTGTGCGTGGTGAAATCCGCACCGCCGTCGAGTACTTGGTGCAACTCCTCGAAACCGATGAGTTCAAGGATAACACCATCGATACCTCTTGGTTGGATGGCTTGATTGCGAAGAAGGAAATCGCCAACAAGCAAGATGCGCACATGATTGTTTTCGGTGCTGCCCTCTTCCGTGCGTTCAACATGGCGAAGGCGGAAGAAGCTGCTTTCACCGAGTTCTGGCAGAAGGGTCAAGTGTCTGTTCAAGGTGTCGACAAGTTGATTCGCTTCCCGGTCGAGCTCACGTACCAAGACATCAAGTACAGTTTCGAAGTGACTAGAAACGGTCCGGATACCTTCACTGTGGAGACTCCTGAAGGACAGAAGATCGAAGCCAAGATTCGCGAGCGACCGGATGGCGCCCTCGTCGCCATGTTCGGCGGTGAGCAACACGAGATTGAAGGTCTCGAAGAGCCGCTCGGCTTGAGAATGATTCTCGACGGCCAAACTTGGTTGTTGCCGAATGTTTTCGATCCGTCTGAGCTTCGTACCGATGTCACGGGTAAGCTCATCAGATTCCTCCAAGAAGACGGCGCCGAGGTTGTCGCCGGCAAGCCGTTTGCTGAGGTCGAAGCGATGAAGATGGTTATGCCTCTCATTGCCGCTGAAAGCGGTAAGGTTTCTCACGCGAAGGCGGGTGGTGCTGTCATCGAAGCTGGTGACTTGCTTGCGACCCTTGAATTGAAGGATCCGAGCAAGGTGAAGAAGATTAGCACTTTCAGCGGTCAGCTCCGAGTTCCGGAAGCCGACGACGCTGCGGCCACCCCCGAAGAAGCGCTCGAGGCCGCCGTGACGCGTGTCAACATGTTCTTGGATGGTTATTCTTTGAATGGCGAAGAGTGCATCTCTGAACTCTTCAACGCGCTCACTACTCTCCCGGCTGACCAAGGCAGATGGGAGCGTGCCGCTGATGTCTTGGAGCAAGTCATTACTCGCTACTTGAGTGTCGAGTCTCTCTTCGAAGGTAGGAACCTCGATGCCGTCATGCAAGAATTGATCCGTGCGAACAGTGGCGACTTGACGCCAGTGTTGAACCAAGTGCGAGCTCACATGCGCTCCAAGGAGCGACAAGAATTCATCGTGTCTTTGTTGAAGCAAGCGCCGACCCTCCCGCAGCGAGTCCTCTCCCGAGGCCCCATTTCTTGGGCGGATGATCACGCGCCGATCTCTGACTCTCTCCGCGGTAACATTGACCGATTGTCGCATCTTCGTGGAGCCGAATACGGAGATGTTGCGCTTCAGGCGTCCAACATCCTCCTTGAACGACGATTGCCTTCAATCGACAAGCGGACAGAAGAACTTAAGAGAATCTTGCTCGGTGCGGCGCCCTTGGCGCGAGCCTGGGGCAACGTGCAAGCGGGTGACCTGCAATCTTTGGTTGAATCGCCGACGCTCGCGGTCGATTTACTCCCGGCTCTCTTCTCGGACAGCGATGAGAAGGTGCAAGATGCATCCCTCGAAGTGTACGCCAAGCGTGTTTACAGAGCTCACAATGTCATCAGCACGGCTGTGTCGAGAGACGACGGTATGACCTCTATCGCGTGGAACTTCAAGTTCAACACCTTCCCGGATGAGAGCCCGCTTCGTTGCGGTCTTTTGGCCCGCGTGGACAACGTCATGGATGCGAAGGCGCGATTCCCGGCGATGCTGGATCGCCTCGAAGCGAACATCAAGGAAGCTGGTGCGCAGAGCGACGACATGTTGCACGTTCTCCACGTTGCGATCTGCAAACAATCGTCGGACGATTCCGTCCCAGGTGAGCTCGAAGCCTTCATTGCGACGCAAAAGCCGAGACTCGAGGCTATGGGCATCAAGTTTGTGAACGCACTCGTCTACGCCGATCTCGAGCTCCCATCATACTACACCTTCCACTCTCAAAAAGATTTCAAGGAAGACATGTTGTATCGAGGTGAGCGCCCGACGGTTGCTCACTTGCTCGAGCTCGCGCGCCTTGAGAACTACTCCTTGACTCGTCTTCCGACGGTCAACCGTGATCTCCACATGTATGTCGGTGAATCTGAGACGGGCTCTCGCCGTGGCCCAGCCAAACACTTGTTGCTTCGCCGTCTCTCTCACTCCAAGGACACCATGGAAGGTGGTTTGGAGCGTGTGCTCAACAAGGCTGTCGAAGCTTTGTCCCTTTCCATGCTGGACAACCGCGCCAAGGGAGTTTCCTCGTCCAGAATTTACGTGAACTTCTTGCCGCATCTCGAGGAACAAAGTATGGTCGCCGCGATCGCCGCTCTCAAGACGAAGCTCTCTGACTTCATCAGCCGTGAGTCTGCCACGCTTCTTGCGCGACGTGTCGACGAGATTGAGATTCGTATCCGTGTCGGCAAGGAAAAGGTTCCGCTCAGATTGGTCGCCACTTCCATGTCTGGCCAATGGCTCAAGGTTGACATGTACAAGGAATCCTTGGACTCGTCCAGTGGCAAGGCCGAACAATTCTGTCTCTATGGCCCCAACGGCGAAGAGCAAGCGTGCTTCCTCGAGCCGTACCCGCAACCGGGTGCGTTGCAACAAAAGCGCGCTGTTGCGCGTGCCATCGGCACCACGTACATTTTCGATTTCCTCGGTCTCTTCGAAAAGGCTTTGGTCCTCGACTGGCGCGCGCACATTGCCGACGTTGGTGGTACTATGCCGGCTGAGTTTTTCAGCGCCACTGAGCTCGTTCTCGGTGAAGACGGTGTTCTCGTGAAGCAAGAGCGTCCGGCCGGCTCTAACAATGTCGGTATGGTCGGCTGGCACTGCTTCATGAAGACGCCCGAGTACCCCGAGGGACGTGAAATGGTCATCGTCGGTAACGATTGTACGTTCATGTCCGGTTCCTTCGGTGTGAAGGAAGATGATGTGTACGATGCCATTTCGAAGTACGCTCGCAACTTGGGCTTGCCGAGAGTGTACATTGCGTCGAACTCCGGTGCGCGCATCGGTCTCGTCGAAGAGCTCAAGCCGTACTTTAAGGTCGCCTGGAACGACGATTCCAACCCGGGTATGGGCTTCAAGTACTTGTACTTGACCAAGGAAGATTACAAGGCGTTCCCCGAGGGAACTGTCGCCGCTGAAGAAGTTGTCGATGCTGGTGAGACCCGAATGAAGCTCACCGACATCATCGGTCAAATTCACGGCATTGGTGTTGAAAACTTGCGTGGCTCTGGTATGATTGCCGGCGAGCAATCTGCCGCGTACGCTGACGCTTTCACTTTGTCTTACATCAGTGGCCGTTCCGTCGGTATCGGTGCGTACTTGTGCCGCTTGGGTCAACGTAACATTCAAATGACCAACGGTCCTCTCATTCTCACCGGTTACCTCGCCTTGAACAAGCTTCTCGGCCGCGAAGTGTACACGAGCCAAGACCAGCTCGGTGGTCCGCAAGTGATGATGCCGAACGGTGTTTCTCACTTGCAAGTTGATGATGACCAACAAGGCGCGCGAGCCATCTTGAAGTGGCTTTCTTACACTCCGGCGACTGCATTCACTCGCGCGCCGGCACTTCGTGTGTCTGACCCGGTCGACCGTGACATTGAGTTCATGCCGACGAAGACGCCGTACGATCCGCGCAATATGCTCGCAGGTGTCGACATGGATGGTTCTTTCGCCAAGGGTTTCTTTGATACCAACTCGTGGACCGAGACGTTGCCGGACTGGGGTAAGTCTGTTGTTACGGGTCGCGCCCGTCTCGGCGGTATCCCATGCGGTGTCATCGCCGTCGAGACGCGCTTGATGGAGCAGCGCATCCCCGCCGATCCGGCCAACCCGGAATCTCGTGAGGCTGTGTTGGCCCAAGCTGGTCAAGTGTGGTTCCCGGATAGCGCTCACAAGACTGCGACTGCCATCCGTGATTTCAACAACGCCGAAAACTTGCCGCTCTTCGTCTTCGCCAACTGGCGTGGTTTCAGCGGTGGTACCCGGGACATGTACGGTGAAATCTTGAAGTTCGGTGCGATGATTGTCGACGAACTTCGCGTGTACCGTCACCCAGTGTTCATCTACATTCCGCCGAACGGCGAACTTCGTGGTGGTGCTTGGGTCGTCGTCGATCCGACCATCAACGAGGCCAAGATGGAAATGTACGCAGATGTGGAATCTAGAGGTGGTATCCTCGAACCGCCGGGTATCTGCGAAGTGAAGTTCCGTTCCAAGGATCAACTTGCGGCGATGCACCGCTTGGACCCAATCCTCGCCACATTGGACGAGGAGCCGGAGGCGAACAAGGAAGAGATCAAGAAGCGTGAGGCTAATCTCTTGCCGATGTACACTCAAGTGGCGCACGAATTCGCCGACCTTCACGACCGCAGTGGCCGCATGAAAGCCAAGGGCGTGATCCGTGATGTCGTTGAATGGAAGGATGCTCGTCGTTACTTCCACGCTAGACTTACTCGCCGACTTGCTGTCGACGAATTAGCGAGCAAGGCGAAGGCGCAACTCGGTGACGTCGAGCTTGAAAAGCCGATCGAAGCCATGATCGAAGACGCCATCGCCGCCACCGGCACCGATGCCAGTGACGACCGCGCCGTTGCCGCTTTGCTTGATTCTAACTCTGACAAGGTCATGTCTACTGTCATGTCGAAGGGCCGCGCCGCCAAGGTAGCCCAATACGTGAGTGAATTGAAGGGCCTTGATGCGGAAGAGCTCCGCGCCATTCTGGACTCGATGTAGAAAATTCCGATTCAATTAATGCTTTGCAAGAAAAATACAAAAACAAACATATTCAAATAATCAACCCATGCATTACAAATACATGGCGGTCGCGCGCGGTGCGCTCACTGCAAGAGGACGAGGATTCGTCGACACAAGGCAGCCGACTGAGCTCTCCAAAGCAAGTCTCCGTACGTCGACTTGGGTGAGTGCACGCACACGACGAGCGCCGTCGCTAAATCACTAGTAATATCTAAATCCGCGTGAAGCGCGGCTAATCGGACACTATGATATAGATCCCGCGTGAATCCAACTTCTCCGTGCGGTAGCGCGTACCGCTCATACGCTGCCCTTATCAGACGTTTGAGCGCCCACACGATGGCTCGCTCCGAACCGTGATTCAGAGCGTCTGCGACGTCGCGGCGCACGCTCGTGAGCGCGCGCGGTTTCGGCACTCTCGCGCTCAAGGGTAGCAAATCTGGCAGAGGAGAACCGCAAATCGTGACGCTCTGCGTGGACAGAACGAAAACATCCACAGAGTGCGCTTCACCTGAGACGACACTTTCGACGGAATCCGCAAACTCGAAACGGATATCAAACTTCTTTACCACGTGCGAAAATCGAGGCTTCAATCGACGCGTCACGTCTTCGCGTATTAAATCCTCGGGAACGTCAGCGCCACGCGTCACGACGATCAAATCAACGTCAGAAATCATCGACCGCGCTTCGCCTCGAGCCACCGAGCCGCGGCAATATATACCGATCAAATCATCCTCCACGATGTGTTCGCGCGCTATACTCGCGGCATCGATCGCCGCGTGTCGCCATTCGTCGTTCTCCGTCGACATCCAGCCCGATTGATCACCCCGTTCCACTTCACCCGAGCGCGCATCGCGCGGCAAAACGGCACCGATGCATTCATCGACGAGGCCCGACGACACGAGCCTCGCGAGTGCGTTCGGTCGATCGCTCTTCTCCATCCAGTGCCGAAACTTTGCCGCGACGGTGTCGAGCCGCCGGTCGTCGCGAGGACGCGTAAACCGCTGCGTGACGGCGATGGACACGCGGTCGCCCAAACTTTCCGTGTAGTGCGCCCAACGAGGCGGAAAGACCAATACATCGCCTGGTTCGATGACAGCCTCCCACGCGCACGCACTCTCGGGGAAATGTCGACCTCTTCGACGCAACGGATGCCAATTCGGATACAAACCGACGCTCCGCAACGCGTAGGGCTGATACAATAACATTCGCCGTCGTCCCTCGCCGATTTGCGTCAGCGTCGACCACGACGCGTCAAAGTGCAGCGGCGACACAGACCCCGCCAGCGCGAGCCACAGACGACGCGTCTGCGACTCTTCACCGAGCGCGTCGAACGCGTCGCTCGCCCCTCCCTCGCACGCGCGGAGCATCTCCGGCGGCGCCGCCGTCTGGACGTACGCGCCGCCGCCTCCGTTCACGCGCAACACCCCCGCCACCGCCGTCGCGAACGGCATTCGAACCATCACGCTCGGCGCCTCGAACGTCCCATCTCGCACCGCTGGGTGCGATTCCTCGCAGTACGCGAACGTCCGGCGCTCGGCGTCCGCGTCGGCGACCACGCGCGCGTCCACGGCGGCCGTCGCGTGCGCCTCCACCAGTCCATCCAACGACCAATCCTTCGCCTTCGTCCACGCCTCGGCCCCCCCGCGCAGCACGAGGGGTTCGCGCAAGTCTCGGAGCGCGCGTCGGAGCGCGTCCTCGCCCGCCGCACCGCGCGCGAGCACGTCGTCGGCGTAAGAAATCTCAGCCACGGGGCCCACTGCGCGCGGTCGATCTTCTTCCGCGAGCGTCGGCGGTGTGAGCGGCGTTCGACGGCCGGGCGCGAGTTTGAAGCCGAGCGCAACTTGCGCGCGAACGCGCGCGCCGTCCCACGCGTCCCGCGCGCGAACGCGCGCGTCGGCGAGCATTTGTGACGCCCGCAGCCTCGTCAGCGCACCGACGGGACGGGACACCGCGCCGCGCGACGCCGCGCGCGTCGAGGATGACCACCGACGGTCGACCGCCTCGAGTGGTCCAAAATCTCTTCAGGGATGCCGTCGATCGCGTCATCGAGACGGAGGTGTCGCCGAAGAAGGGGGAGGCGCGCGAGTACTCGTCGTTTTGGGAAGTGGCCAAGGCGATGCAAAAGCGCGCGTCTCGAGCGCGAGCGCGGGCGCGAGAGGCCACGCGCGGGCGCGTGGTGAACCCTCTTCCGGTGTTTTTCGATAAGGACGGGCGAACGGGGGCGTCGGCGGTTTGGTGGCGAGACGCGTTCGCTGTGTCCGCCGCGTTGGACGGCGACGGCGGGCGCGCCGAGTCGGCGGCGGAGGAAAGCGATCTCGGTCACGCCGCTCGAGCGACGCTCTTCTTCGCGCAGGACATGTCTCGCGAGTTACTGTATGATTTACGCGTCGCCACGCACTCGCTGAGCTTTTGGGAGGTGCTCAGAGACCGTCCGCGGGGACAGGCGCGGTTTTTGTTATTCAACACCGGGCCGAGAAATTTCACGAATTTGACGCGAGAGGGGGCGTATCGGTTTTGGTGTCACGCGCGCGCGTCGCTCACGGGTAAGGATGCGAAATTTGCGTTACCGAGCGCGAGCGCGCGAGTCATCATCGACGGACGTGTGCGCGCGCTCGGTGAGTTACAAACGGCGTTGGCGAGCGTCGTCGGGCGCGTGCACCATCACGCCGATAGAATCGCCAACGCGTCATTGGCGGGCGCGCGGTCGATCGAGGAGACGCGACAGACCATCATGGACGCGGCGGACGGACTGTTGGAGTGTTTGGATGAGGTGCGAGAGTACGCGACGAAATCGAGCGAGACTGTGGGGCACTTGGAGCGAGTGACGAGCGCGTCGACGATGACAGCTACGGAGAGCCCGAAATTGTTGAAATCGCTCAGTCGATTGTCGAGGAGCTCGCGCGCGAGAGACGCGATGCCGGATTTACCAGAACCGACGCCGAGATCGAGGCGATCGAGCGAGGATTTAGATCACTCTCCGGACCCGGTACCTCGACCGCAAAGTCGTCTGCAACGATTGGCGAGCATGGATTTGAGTCAACACGCCGACGCCGCCGTCGCGCATCGGTTTCGGCAACCGCTCGTCGTCGACGGGAAGCCGTTGCCGTTGCCACGAGTGAACGACACGCTATGGCAAGCATTGAATAGGGTGGAGGAAGAGTGGTTGAACGTGCGCGACGCGTCGCACGACGCGTTGGATAGACATGCGAAACCATCGAAACACGTGCGGAGATGGTTGGCGTACACCATCGGCGGCGTCTCGCTTGCCGTCGCCGCCGCCGTGACGATTCGACACAGTCGACTGTGTGGAAGCGAGGATTTAGAAAACGCCATCCGTGCCTCGCACGCCGCCATCCTCACATTTCTCCGCACGCGTCTGTTCGATCCAGTCAAAGAATTGCGAGACGAGCTCAAAGCCGCCTTTGTCTCCGACCGTCCCGACGACGCCATCGAGCGTCTCGAGGAGAGCAAATCCTCCCTTGACCGCATGCTCGGCGAGTACACCCGTCAGGCGTCTCGTCCCGGGTACTCGGACTCCCTCTATCGCGCCTACAAAGCCGTCGGTGGCGGCAGTAAGGGCGAGGGCGAGGAACGCGTCGTCGTCGTCCCCGACGCCACGCGTCTCGTCACCGCGCGCGTCGAAGAGGAATTAAAATCTCCCCTCACCAACATGCTCGCCGGTGATCTCATGCAACTCTTACTCCTCCAGACGCAGGTGATGAAAGTAGAGATGGAGAGCGCGTTGATGCAGATGGATCAACTCATGCGCGCGAATCGGTTAAATTTTTCCCTCATGGCGTGTTTCCCCGCGGCGCTGTTCGCCTACTTCTCCGCCCTCACCCTCAAGGCATCACTCTCGCTCTCCGTCTATCGCCGACGCGCCAAGCGTCGAGAGGAGATGCGCATGCTCTTACACGAGGCTGAACGCGCGTTGACAAACTTAAAAATCGCCGAGCGGCGAAGCGTGCAACAGGGCATGCTCATCTACGCCCTCGACGCCCTCTACGCCGCCGTGCAGAGACATCAACACTTATTCACGCGCGACGAGTGGCGAAGCGTTCGCATCGACGTGTTAGAACTCGCCGATCCACGGGTACCGATCGATAATAAATTGGTCACCGTGACGCGCTTGGCGAGAACCAAGGCGCTCGTGCCGGAGCCGCACCGCGTCGCCGGGCGACACCTCTAGGCCAAGAAACGCACCGTAGTCGTTGGAAACAACTCGTTTCGATCTCCCACGCGATCGCCCGCTCGCGTCGCTCTCTCGCGCGGTGCTCGGCGCGCGTCCCGGCGACCGTTTCCGTTGGACCGTTTCCACGACGATTCATGGCCCCGACGCGTCACTGCGCGACGCGCGCGCGATCGGACTCGAAGAGGAGCGAACGCGGAGAGAAACGGTGTCATGTTGCGGTTTGTCGCGCGCGCGACGGCGCGACGCGCGTCCGTGACGACGACGGCGTCATCGACGACGACGATGGAATCCAGAGCCTCGACGACGAGCCGATGGATCGCGACGACGGCGACGCGTGAGATGGACGGCGTCCGCGCGAGCGGTGGTGGAGGCGGGAAAATGATGTTCGGCGTCGTCGCGTGTGGATTGGTGGGCGGCGCGTACGCGTTCGATGCGTCGTACGGACCGATGAGTCGACCGGATGAGGATTGGGAACATTGGTTTCTCCATCGAAAGATGTATTATTCGAGGGAACTTAATAAGCTGAAGTCGTACGCCACGAGTGGGTTCTCGAAGGAGTATAAACAGGATGTGTTTTTTAGTTACGAGCGACGATTGCGAACGTTTTCGCCGCCGGAAAAGGTGTTTGATTACTTTGCGAGTCAGAGGCTGAACGGGACGACGTACATGACGCTGAGCGACTTGGTGCGCGCGCTCTTGCCCTTGCATCCCGCGGTCGGGAGCGAAGAGACGCGGGCCGGGAAGCTGGCGGGGGAGATCGCGGGTGGAATCTCGAGTGCGAGCGTGGTGACGTCTGAGGTGATGCAGAGTAAGCTGTTTGAACTCTTCGATATGGATAAAAACGGCTTGTACGATTTTTCCGAATATCTCTTCTTCTCCACGCTCGTGGGCATCGATCGACAGCGCGCCACGGCGACGTTTCACAAGTACGACGAGGATGGAAGTGGATCGCTGGATGAAGGCGAATTCAGGGCGATGATGAAGGATATGCGTACGCAGACGAGGCGCGCGAGCGGCGTGCGCACGGGTCTCGACACGGGTTCGACCAACCTCGACGACATCGGCGCCGGTTTGCTCGATTATTTGTTCGGACCGAAACGCAACAAGCGCCTGAAACTCAAACAATTCCACCAATTTCTACAAAATTTACGTTGGGAGATGGACAATCTAGAATTTAGGCACTACGACTGCAAGAAAAACGGTTGGATCACGCCTCGAGATTTCGGCTACGCCCTCGTCGCCGGATCCAAGGTGGACCAACTCCCGACGTTTTTACACCGAGTCAAGGAGCTCCCCGGGCTCGAGGGCAAGCGTCAGATCAGTCGCGCCGAGTTCTTAGCCTTCGCTCGCATCGCCAAGCACGGCGACGGCAAGTTTCAAATGCACATGAAGGAGGTTTCCGACTCGGGCGCGCCAATCACGCGCAAGCGGTTTAAAAAAATGGCCAAGCGCTGCGCCGGCATCAAACTCAGCGACGAGGTCGTGAACATCGTCTTCCACGTCTTCGACGTCGACAGCGACGATACATTATCCTACGACGAGTTCTTCAACGCCCTCATCACGTGGAAGTAGCGGCGCTCTCTCGCGCGCGTTTGTATTCCCACGTCCCGACGCCGCGCGCTTTTTGTCCCCTCCTCATTCCTCGACGCGCTCCTCGCGTCATGAAACGCGACCGTCGCGCGCGCGTCTCGTTCGAAGACCCCGACGATGAGAACGACGAGGACGACGTCGTTCGACACGCTCCCGGGTCCACGGCGGCGCTCGTCGCCGACGTGCTCGCCGCCGAGGGCGCGCACAAAAAGCGGGACGAGTCCAAAGCCGACGAAAACGCCGCGCGCGCCACCGTCTTACCGAGCGGAAGAGACTCGGACGATGAGGAGGACGAGGATGCGCGTGATCGCACCGTTCCCCGCGCGAATGATGCGGATGAACTGGCGAGACGCGCGGTCGGGGCGGCCGAGACGAGGGCGCTGTTGCGGTCGGAGATGGCGGCGGGCGTGCGCGCGCGCGACGACGTCGAGACGAGAGCGAGCGTGGAGGACGCCGAGGAGGGACGAGAGGCGACGGGGAAGGAGAATGATGGATTCATGGCGTTTAATCTGGACGAGGAGCGGCGAGATGGGTACTTTGACGACGATGGGAATTACGTGGAGTACGCCGAGGAGAAGGACGAAGCCGACTTGTGGTTGGACGAGGACGCCAAAGTGGACGAGAGATTCGCGAGCGGGGCGATCAGGCGAAGCACGGCGGCGTTGGAGGAAGAGGAAGACGCAAAGGCGATGAGCGAGGGCGAGGTGGCGGTGATGCAGCGCGAGATTGCAGGATACTTGAATCCGGGAGAGACGGTGTTGGGCGCGTTGAAGCGTTTGGGCGGCGGCGCCAAGCCCGGAGGCGGACGCGCGGGGAAAAATAAAGGGAAACCGACGAAAACGATGAGCGAGGAGGAGAAACGAGCGTTCGATAAATTGACTGAACTCTCGAGCGCGTTGATGGGGCAGGGTGAGTACGAGGTGTACACGTTTCGTAAGGAGGCGTTTGAGCGCGCGGCTCGACTCTACGCGCCGACGCCCTCCGTCGTCGAGGACGCGAACGACGGTCAAGACATGTTCGCGGACACGGACGACGAGGCGGAGGAGCCGGCACCGGCGGCGAAGAAAGTAAAGACGACAAGGGCACCGAAACGGGACGAAGCGCCGACGAAGTCGACAGCGTTGGACTTTTCCGCCATGAGCGTCAAGGCGCTCAAGGCGTACATCGTCGCGCACGGAGGCGCCGTCGACGGTCACATCGCCGAGAAGAGCGAATTAGTATCGCTCGCGCGATCGCGTCCACGCGTCATCGTCCCAGAGGGATACGTCTGGAGCGTTGAGCGTTCGATGTACTACTCCGAGGCGAGTGACTTGTGCTACGAACCCGCGAAGAATTTGTTTACGGACGGAGCAGATGCGTGGTGGACGTACGACGAACAGCGCGGATTCGTGGAGTGGCGCGGCTAGTAGAAGAATTGCATTAAAAAACAAATAAACAAACGACGATCGATCGTTGACATCAAGACTCGAAGATTCGTCGAGACGCGTCAAACGTTGCCCCCACGCTTCGATACAAGGCGGAGTTTTCCTCATCCTTCGCCTTTTGTTCCTCCGTCGGCCGTTCGGGATCTGCCGTCTCGTACGCCTGCGCGTTCAGAATGTACAGCGTCCCGTCCACGATGGACACTGACGTGTACACACGCTTATTCCCATACGTCGTGATCAAACGATACTCGTAATCATAAAAAACCACTCCAGATTTCTCCCCTCGCCGCCTCGTCGAGCGCGTCACCGTCACCCCGCCCGGAACCGTGCTCTCCTTCGCCGCCTCCGCCCGCGCCAGCCGCTCACCGATCTCCTCCAACGATCCAAACTTATCCAACGAATCAATCGTCACGGGCGTCACCGTAACGCCGATGTTACTGTACTTTTCATCCGGATTTTTAAATAAAACCTCCGCGCCCGGTTTGCTCGCGACGACCCACGACGCCGGGTAGCCCACCTCGAACGCCTTTCTTTCGTCCGCGTACCTCTCGAGCGACGGCGCGGGAGAGGACGAGGACGCGCTCGACGACGCCGTTCTCGTCGTCACCACCGCCGCCGTCGTCGCGAGCGCGACGAGCGTCGCGCGTCGAGACTCGCGAACGGGTCGGCCGCGTTCGAGGTGCGCGGGGACGACGACGACGTTCCCGTCGTCTCGCGACGCGGACGCGCGCGCGACGCGGGTCGACGCGGTCGCGCGCGCGCGCGACGTCGGCGTCGTCGTCGCGCGCGAGACGGGCGTCGGCGTCGACGTCGACGTCATCGAATGAATGAATGAATGAATGAATGAAGGCGCGCGATGTAACGCCAGAGCGCGTCGTGTCGTGCGTCATGTCCGACGTGGACGCCGGTGGTGACGCGGACGCGGGCGGGGAGTACATCAATCCCGCCCCGGTCGTGCGCGCGAAGCGCATCGCGCGCGCGAACGCGTCGCGCGCGCTTCAAGAGGCGCGCGAAACCGCTCGGGACGCCATCGACGCCGAAGAAATCTTTGACCACGTGCGGGATATCAACGATCCCGAGCACCCGTACTCGCTCGAGCGACTTAACGTCGTGCGAGAGGAAGACGTTATCGTCGATGACGCGGGGTGTCGAGTCAAGGTGTCGTTCACGCCGACGGTGCCGCACTGTTCCATGGCGACGCTCATCGGGTTGAGCATTCGCGTGAAGCTCGCGAGGACGCTTCCGAAGAGGTTCAAGGTGGACGTCGTCATCGCTCCGGGGACGCACTCGAGCGAGAGGGCGGTGAATAAGCAGTTGAACGATAAGGAACGCGTGGCGGCGGCGTTGGAGAATGTCAATCTGCTGGAAAAGGTCGATTTGTGTCTGAGCGGGAAGACGGCGGTGTGACGACCGACGACCGAAAGAGAAAAGAGGAAAAATTCTTTGTTTGTACTGTACGTTTGTTTTTGTCAATAGCTAGATGGATGCACTAATATAGTCGTGAATGATCGCGTTCGCGCGCGCGCGCTCACCCGACGTTGAGACGGAAGACGTCGTTGAAGATGAAGTAACTTCCCGGCGCGAGTCCCGCCGCCTCGGTGGGCATGAGCTGAAACGTCTGCGAAAACTTTTGCGCGTGCTGTTCACCATCGATGAGCAGATTCCCACACACCATCACGATCACACCACCGTTCGGCGACGGTTGCGTGTCCAGCGTCACGACCTGGTGTTTCACCTGTTGAAACGGAAGCGCGCGGAGCTTTTCGACGATCGCCGCGCTTCCCTTGTACTGTCCGGGTCTCGCGTCGCTGTGTTCAAAGTTTAACATCGAGTACGACTCGTTATACAGCGGACCGAGCTGGGAACGATCGGCGTCGAAGGTGTTGTAGTAGTGTTCCGCGAACGCCTGTTCGATGACGTCCGTCGTCAGTCGTCGAGTCGATCGATCGATCGAATCAATCGAATCAATCGGTTACAGTGCGCGCGACGGGGTCGACGCGGAGACGCGCGCACCTTGCCCACTTGGTCGAAATTCGCGCATATGTTTTGCATCGGGTTCGCCATCGCGATCGATCGGTTCGTCTCGCGCGGATGAGGTCGCGCGTGCGTCTGACGAACGTGTCGGCTCGATCGCGCAGCTTTTCGGCGTCGCCGTCTCGCGGAGAGGCGAGAGGCGAGAGGCGAGAGCGACGCCTCGCCCGGGTGATGACTGGAGAGGCTAATGTAGTTACATCTAATCTAAAATACGGCGTAGGAGCACGCGGTGCCGTTGGCGTAGGTGAAGGAAGAGTCGAGGAGACGCTGGGCGGCGGAGCCGACGAGCGAAAAGGCGACCGAGTAGACGCGGAGCGGATACAGGGAAGGCACGACGCAGTCGGCGTGGGTGGAGTTGTACACGGTGGCACTGACGTAGACGTTGCCGAAGATACAGCGCGCGCTGCCAGATTCGTAGGTGAAAGATGTGCCGTTGATGGCGAAGACGGCGCCGCCTCGCGCGTTGCCAGCCGTCGGAGAGACGGCGGTGACGGTGGGCGCGGCCTTAGCACGCACGCCGAAGGTGTTCGCGACGGCGGCGATCGTCTTATTGGTCGGTGATGCGGATAATTCGATGGGTTCCGACCCGGTCAAGTCCTCGTCGCGACCGATGAATAGATTGAACTCATTCTTATCGCCGTCGAGGTAACTCGCCAGCGTCTCGCACTTGACCAAGGCTGAGGAAACGTACGTGGCTTTGAACATCTTGGTCGAGTACGTGAATCCGCAGTGCAGCGGAGGGCCGTTCGGCGAGATGTAGATGTCGGTTCCGGAGATGTCCACGATGGAACCGCCGTCGACGGTCAGAAATCTCGGGTACACCGTCTTCGAGCGTACCGGTTCGAGAATCTCCAACTGGTGTTCAAACGCGGGAACCGCGGACGTGCTGTTCAAAGAAATGGTGACGAATCCGGGGGATAGCACTCGAGGTATCTCGCACCCGTCGCTCGTGGTGAACGACGTCGGGTCTATTGATAGACCGTAGTAGCATAGCGTCGGAATGGGTTGAACGTTCGAAATGTACCCTTGAGCAACCGCTTGCACGCCGCCAGCAGAGGCGGATGGAAACCACGTGGTGACCAAACGCGTCAGCGACGTGGCGGCCGTTCGCGTTTGAGGTGTAAACCACAGGGGTATCAACGTTCTCGGTGCGCCTGAGTATAAACTGTTCGCCGAGACGTGTACGGAAGACCATACTTTTGACTCCGAGATGGGCGCTTCGCACACGACGAGCGCAGATGAAATTATCGTCGCAACCCGAGTGGTGATGACGCCCGCGTCCGACGTAAACGTGCAATTCGGATCCCCGTAGGCGCCGTGACCAAACCCTTGACCGGTTCCGACCCAACCGCTGCCCGGAGAGGAGATGAGCGCGTGCGTGGTGCTGATCCATTTGAGAGGTTCCCAAAACTGGGGAGACTGTTCTCTGCCGATGACGGCGAGCGTTTGGATTGTCTCCGGAGTTCCTGGTAGGGTTACGATGGAGTCGACGTACGTGTCCGCAATCGTATCCGAGGAAACACTACCGAGCAGTAACGAGCCTTCGCCGTTTGGTCCGACGAGTCGGACGTCGAGAGTGCTTCCGCGAGCTAAGGATGTTGAAAGACAGCTCAAATCGCCATACGGCTTCTCCCTCGCGGCTACGCGCACCGTGCCAAATAAGCACTGCCAATCATAGAATTCGTTGCGTTGCTTTGTCAACGAACCTGTCGCGCCGAAAAGACTGATTTCTACACCACCATCCGTCATCACACTTATTCCACTGTTGTCTTTGTAGGCTGTGGGAGTGATGCTCGCGTCGAAATCATCAACGAAGGAGTAATCGCCGTATCCTATCACTGGATACGTGGGATCACCTGCACGTAAACTTGTCGAGACTGCGCTGCTGGAAGATGGACTTTCACACATCGCGACAGCCGACGAAATCGCGACTCCACTTGACGTGACTGAACCAAACACGCATGACAAAGCCGTGGGGCCGCTGTTCGCGAAGAACGTGGAGTCCGCATCATACTTCTCCCAATCGGACGACGATGCCCCTGCTCTCAAAAAGTTTCCAGAAACGGTGACGATGGTTCCTCCAGAAACGGTGCCTTCAGCTGGCGCGACAGAAGTGATGTATGGAGATGCGGTCAACAGGAGCGTCAGGTTGGTGTTACTCGTCATGAGGTTGCCGGCATTGTAGAACTCGACGATTGTGAAACCGGCGTACTTCGTCGAGGGTGATAAACACGAGACGGCGTTGATCTTTGTACCTTTTACCGTGCTATCACTGCCCGAAAGCACTGAACGAGCGTCCGCCGACGCGACCGTTGTCGCTGCTGTAAACTTATCACCCCATCGACACTTCTGATTCGATGTTTGAGTACCCAACGTAGCGAGTGATGACATATCGACACCGTCTACTGTCACATTAGTACCACCGTCGATGTATGCTCTCGGAGGTGAGATACCTCTGATGGTGGCTCGAAATGCAACACCAAAAGTGCCCGGCGAATCGAGCTTTGTTGTAACGGTACCTGCAGTTGAGTCAAATGCCGCACCATACACAGACTTTACTTTCACTCCTTGCTTGAAAAGCACAAGATTATCATTGCCTTCTTGCGAAGTTGAAGAGGACTCATCATATTTGAGCAACAGCTTTACCGACACGCCAAATTGATAAGCGTCGGGGGTGAGCACCATCGTGTATGGGGTGACGCCATACGCGTTGATGTTGTTGGTATACCACAATGAATTCAGGGCTGATGTAGTCAACGTGCTCTTTAAGAACGTAGATGTTATGCTTCCTAGCTTTGGAACAGATCCTTCTTCGAATGTCACACTGGACACGTCATCATCACCCAAAAGTATTCCACCCGCGTAGCCAACCACATTAGTTGTGATATAACGTGATGAAGACGGCGGAAACGACACGACGACGCGCTCTTGTTGAGCGGTGGCGAACCCATGTTGATCGTAACGAAGTGAAGAGTCAGTTCCGACCCACGTGTTCAGAGAAACAAATCCACTGGATTGAAGTTGCTGCACGTCCACTGACACGTCGCCGAATGAATCAAACTCGTACACACCGGGTACCAGAGTAACATCTACGACCACTTGATCAGTTGCATTATCCAACGAAATACCGTCAACTTTTTGGGAGGCTTCGTTAATACCCGGTGCTGTGATGGAACCGTAGTCATACCACGACTCTGATGCAGAACTTGCATTTATGATAACACGCATGTTCGCCCCAAACGAGCACGCGTTCACTTCATCAGATTCCGACGCATATTGATTGTACGTTGGATAAGACGCGTCGATACACCCTGGCCCTGTGATGCGAGCACTCTTTGATCCCTGGTCACTAGCCTCTGAAGATGAGTAGCTCCAATAGCTTATCTCCGTTGCTCCCAACCCAGACTGTCCAGATACAGTACTGAGAGAAGCATTCAGAGCTCCGTAGAAATGTGCGATATACGTACCACCCGGATAGGCCGTGAACTCGTGGTACACATCTTCCGTGTAATCTGCCTCACCACTCCCGGTTGGAAACGAGTCTGAGACGTAAAACCCAGGTCCTTCAAACTCGTACACGGCGTGCTCGACCACGCCCCAGACACTCACGTTGAAATGCACTTTTACACCACTCACGCATGAACCATCATCGCTCGTGGCAAAAGGGTTGTAATTTGGTGCAGATTTATCCGTACATCCGGGACCGCGGATCCGAAAGGTTCTTGCCATGCTGTCCGTGACTGATGATCCAGTGTATCCAAAGTATAAATGGTTTGTTGAATCCTTTACCATCGCCTGCATCGATCCCTCAAACTTTACGAAGTAATCTACAGATGGGTGTGCACACATTGTAATCTCGTGTTCTTCACCAAAGTACGTGAGTTCACCCGAGAAGTGGGTGGTTTCATTGTACGGGGGCCCATTAATGGAGTACCGCCCGTAATTCAATAACACCAGATCATGACTTTCCACCGTTCGCTCGACATCTGCCACCGATTGTATCGTAAAAGTGACGTCAACCGGTGATTCTATATGTACTTTTCTCATGGCGTGGTTGCTCTTATCCGCAACCACGTAAGATGAATCAGTCACGTATGATATTGATACCGGCGTGTTCAGGAGAGCGCTGCTTCCGTAAGTGCTATCTAAGAAGCCAGATTTTCCGTTATAGCTACCACCGACGCTAACCACCGTCGCAGCGTTCGAAGCCGTGGAGTCTGACAAAACAATTTTCCTCAACCGATGCGTTCCACGATCGGATACTATCAATACACCACTACTGAGGCCAGTGTCGTAATTGTATGCGATCCCAGCAGGGTAGTTGAAGCGTGCCGGTGTGGCCAACTCACCATCCGAGTCCAACACAGTAGCGCTCGATGATATCGTACCGTCACCGAGGACCGTCGTCACTGCCCCCGTCGATAGCACAAACTTTCGTATCGCATGATTTCCGGTGTCAGCGATGTACAATGTACGATTCGCGGCGTCCAACGTCAAGCCTTCCGGCGCCGAAAATCGCGCGCTACTGGCGGTCGCACTATCCACCATTCCCGCCGTGGTTTGGCTACCAGCGACGCTAGTCGCGCTCACTGCGTTGTACGACAACTTTGAAAGGTGATGGGTTGAATTGCTAAGGAAATAAATCGCTCCATCACTCTCGTCCAATACGAGTGCCATCGGCGGCGTCGACAAACCGGAAATCACTGTGCTCACCGTCTTGCCGGATACTTTTCTAATCGCATTGTTACCCGCGTCTGCTACCAACACATCACCCCGGGAGAAATACGCGCTGGTTTGAGAGACGAGCACGACGCCCTGTGGTGAACTAAACAACGGCTCTGTGGGATTGCTACTCGAACCGCACGCCGCCTCAGACGCCTGTCCATCTCTCAATCCCGACGATCCCTCGGACGACCCTGCCAAGTGCACCATCTCGTTTTTCGACAGCGTTAGCGTCTTTATCGCGTGATTTCCCGAGTCCGACAAGTAACACAGCGTTGAGTTGCACGACACGCTCGACGGTGAGTTGAGCAGACTCTTTTCAAACCGTCCATCGCGGTTTCCCGCCACGCCCGCGCCGACGATGTTGCCGATCACGGCGTTATCGTGGCAGTCAACCACGGCAAATGACGCGTCGGTGCGCGCGAAGAGCGCCGAGAGGACGACGACGACGAGGCGCCACGCGATGGGACGACTACTTCGAAATGGCCGCGCCATGTTTCACGAGCGGTTACGTCTCACTACGTCGACCTGAGCGCGCCTTCGTGCGCTAGAGTCATCGCGCGACGCGAATGTTTCATCGAGACGCTTTCCACGCGTTTCGGTGGCGCTCCGAGGACGGATCGAGACTCGGTCGGTGGTCTCGGTCTCGTCCGTCAGAGCCAACGAGTGAGGAATGCGCGATGGCCGCTGCGGGAGAGAACCGACGACGCGCGAGGACCGACGCGAAGACGCGATGACGACGCTCGAAACGATGATGAATGATGTGTATTTGGTACTCAGATGATAGTATACTGACAACGGTGAGTGCGTTGAATGGAGAAAATCAAAGACGCCGCGTTACTCTTTCCGCCCGTCACCGACGCGTTCGAGTCTCTCGCATCCCACGCCCTCGGCTCATATCTAGATTATCAATGACTCCAATTAGCTTTCAATAATACTCTCAGCTGTTGTTGATCTCCTTAAGCGCGTGCGCTTGCTCGATACCCATGGCCTGTAAAATCGTGATGACGAGCTCCTTGCCGTCGTCGAAGCCGGCGCGAATTTCGTCGGATAACTTTTCCGCATCGTCGTGACCACTCGGAAGCTTCAAATCTTCGCGAGTGTCACCCTTGTCGTCCATGAGGGACATGTGATCGTCTTCATCGATGTCCAACAACGTGTATTCCGCGCGCGAGACAACCGGCACTTCGAGGTTGTGCGACGACGGCACGAGTTCCTCCATCTTCTTGTTGGTGAAAATGTCGAGCGCGGTGAAGTGGCACTTGGCGTGACCGTGCTTACCGGTCTTGGACGTCGTGACTTCGATCACCTTGGTCGGGCGACCCTTGATGACCTGCGAACATCGACAGAAAACGTGCGCTCAACCGTCAGTCTCCGAGCTCCGATCCCGATATCTCCAGGGTTTCCCCGCGCGGTCCGCCGCCGCGCGCGCGACCGTCTCCACGCGCGCGCGATCGCGTTCGACGCGTGACCGCGACGCCGCGCGAACGAACGAAAATTGTCCCATCGTTCCATCGCGCGCGCGCGTCTCCTCGCGCGTCGCGCGCGTCTCGCCCGAACACGAATCCACCCTCCGCGCTCGCCGTCGCATCGCGCGCGGGGCGCCGTGAACGCACCATGAAACCACCCTTGCGCACCGAACCGGCCTGCATGGGCACCGTGTGGGAGGCGCCGGCGTCGGCGGATTCAAAGGTTTCGACTTCGTGTTCGCTGTCGGACATGATTCGCACGCGTGAGATGTGGCGACGCCATCGCGCGAGGGCGCGTCGTCGTCGATTCGGCTCGGCGGGCGCGCGGGGGGATGGTCCATCTCGTAGTGTGCTGGTTTTGAAAGCCGTGTGGGATACAGAGAAAAGGGGGTGGGTGATAAACGAAAAACGCCGCGTGTGCTTTCGAATGATGATCGGTGGGGAGTGATGGGTACACACACACCCAAAGACGAGTCGTGAATCACCCCATTGTACGAGGTACACGCACGACCTCGACGCACCGTTCGACCGACGACCGACGACGCGGCAATGCGCCGCGCCGCGACCGCGACGATCGCGCGCGCGGCGACGATCCCTCGCGCGCGCGCGGCGACGATCCCTCGCGCGCGCGCGGCGACCATGTCCGCGTCGTCGTCGACGGCGTCGTGGTGTCGATACGAGGGGCGATTTCTGTCCTCGAGCGAGGCGCGCGCGTTGGACGAGGACCTCATCGCCGGTATCGGATGCGAGGCGTCGTCGCTCGAATCACTGATGCGCACGGCGGGGAAGAACGCGGCGACGGCGACGTTAGCGCGCGCGGTCGGACACGACGCGTTCGTCGTGCTGTGTGGTCCCGGGAACAACGGCGGCGACGGGTTGGTTTTGGCTCGAGAGGTGGCGACGAGACGAGAGAGGTCCGAGGTGAAGGTGTGGTATCCGAAGGGACCCGGGAAGAGCGAACTGTACGCGAAACTCGTGGATGAGTGTCGAGAGACGCGCGGGGTGACGTTCGTGGACGAGGAGGAGGTGTTGAAAATGATGGACGCGCACGCGCCGAACGCCGCGGAGGTGAAGGCGACGTGCTTCGTGGACGCGATGTTTGGATTTTCGTTTCGAGGGGACGTGCGAGCGCCGTTCGTGGAGGTGATGAAAAAGCTGATAGCGCTGACGAACGCTGAACGCGATGAGCGCGCGTTGTTCACGGTGAGTCTGGACATTCCGTCGGGATGGAACGTCGACGGCGCGCCGAGCGGAGACGAGGTGTTTGTGCCAAACTTGTTGATTTCACTCACGGCGCCAAAGTGCTGCGCCACCTTTGACGATCCCGCGCTCGGCGAGCCGACGCCTCGAATGAAGAGTTTGGCGCAGACGCACGTCGTCGCCGGGACGTTTTTGACGGAGGAGATGTGCGAAAAATACGGTTTACTCGCCGTTCCGCTCCGACGCGACTCGGTCGAGGAATACGCGCCTTTAGATTTGTCGCGAAAAGCATAGGACCTAGTTTGTTGTTGTTTTACACAAATTGCGACGCGTTCGTATACACGGCGAAAGAACTGACCATGCGATCGAGCACAGCCTTCTCCGAACGCCACTTGCTCGCCGGCGCGGTGACGACGAAGGCGAACAGTCTCCCCGTGTTATCAATTGTGATTTTCACGGTATACTTACGATCGGCGTCCACGTCGAACACGGCGTAATCCTTATCATTCTCCGTGATCCTCGAGCTCTTCACCCGTCCATTCGAGATGGAATCTTGCATCTCGCTCAGCGCACCGGCGACCGCTTGCAACGACGAATCTGTCAGAGCGAACGACGCGCCGTCTTGACCCGCGCGGTTGAGCGTCAAACAATACGCCTTCACCTCCCCTCTCGAACCTTTTTTCACCCATCGAGAGTCTTGCCCACCGCTTCCTTTCTCCACCTTGGACGTCGCTTCCTCCACCCACGAGCTCGCGACGTCGTACGAGTACTTGGCCAAGGATTTTTTCGTCCCGCCCAACCCGCCGTACGTCGCCGGAGGATCCGCCGCGCCGTAAAACGTGTCCCAGGTGACCTCCGTCGCGTCTTCGCCGCCACCGCCGCCGCTCGCCGAGCCGTACGCGGCGTCGCTCGGGCGCGGTTCGACGAGCGCGACGGCGCCGAGAACGGCGAGCGTGGACGCGCTCAGGGAGAGCGCTCGTCGAGATACGACGGGGACGTCACGATGATGATCGGCGTTCGACGCGCGCGTCGTCACGGCGCACGCGCGCGAACGAGACGAGACGCTCGGACGCGCGCTTGAGACGCGCGTCGCGGTCGGGATGGAGGAGAGGGCGAACATGTCGGCGCGAGTCGACCGTCGGACTGTGACGCGGGGCGGACGCTGAGTCGGCGGTTTGGGTACGCGCGTCTGCTACTGTTTTACTACCGCGAGCGAGGATGAGATCTACGCCGTGGCGTCGCTGTTGTTGAAAGCTTCGAGGGTGTGGTTGGCCACGAAGGCGGGTATGCACTCCAGACGATCGATGAAGGTTTCCGCCGAGCGTTTCACCTCGGGCGTATCGACGAAGGTGGTTGGTTTCAGCGTCACGGTGGAAGCCTTTTCGTCGTACTTGAAGGCGAACGTGTCGGTGGGCTTGACAGCGAAATCAGAGAGGAGTGAAAACGTCGCGCCACCGTCTTGACCTTCGGTCATCTCGATCTTGTAACCGAAGATTTTGTGACACGCCTCTCGGAAGGCGGAGATTTGACGCTTGAAGACAGTCATCAAACGTTGCTCGCGTTTCTGTAAATCTTCCACTTTCCGCTTCAAGATGGTCATGTCTGCCTCGTTCGCGGACGTTCCAGAGCCATCTTTGAGCCTCGATAACGCCTCACGCAATCCATTGGCTTCGCTTCGCAGTGATTCCAACTCTTTTTCCATGTGGCTTCGCCTCGCCGCAGCGACTGGATTCGATTTGAAATGAAGCACTTTCGTCGCCTGCGGATCTGGAACCGCGCTCGCGGCGGCGCGTTTCAATCGTTGCACGAGTTCATCGCGTTCGCGTTCCAGAACTTGCACGCGAGTGTCCGTTTCCGGGGTTTCCTCGCGCTTCGTCGCAGCCTCTTGCGCCGCCTGTTCGGCAGCTTGCGCTCGCGTTTTCGTCTCATTCAACTCTTTCTCGAGCGCGGAGACCTTACTAGTCGCCGCATCCTTCGCCTTTTCGAGCGAAGATATCTTCTTCGTCGCCGCATCCTTCGCCTTTTCGAGATCTTTGCAACGACGTTCCAATTCGACCTTTTCTTTGTTCGAATTTTTCGCCGCCGCGACGTTCGCCTCGTCTTCGTAAGACTTGACGAGGCGTTGCAAGCTTTCCATCTCGTTCTTCATCAGCGATTTTTGGCGCTCGGCTTTCGCGAGCGCACCGGTCGCTTCCGAAGCCCTCGTTTCGGCGCTTTGACACTTTTCTTCAGCCTCGGACGCTCGTCGAGCCGCGGTGGTTTCGTTCATCTGAGCCTCAGCGAGATCGGACATCATCTTTCCTTTGTCGCCGGCTTGCGCGGTGAGACGACTCTCGAGCGTGATGACACGCTGCACGAGATCAGAGGGGAGTTTGACGTCACCGGTCACGCGCTCGATGACTGAAGCCCAATCGTTTTCGAGATACTCGAGTTTGGACAGTCTCGTCTGCAAAGAAGACGTCTCGATGACACTCGCCTCGGCGCGTAGCGCTCGCGCCTCGGCGGCCATGGCCCGCTCCTCACACGTCGCCGCAAACTCGGATTTCCGCCGCAGCGTCTTAACCTCGGCCGCTTCTTTCGTCGCGATGCGAAGTTCTTCTTGTAAGACTTTATTGGTGGCGCGCAACTCTTCAATCTCGGGAGTCGTCTGCGTCGGCGACATTGACGTCGCCGCGTCGAGCTCCTTACGCATTTCAATCATAGAGGCTTCGGCGACGGCCACCAGCCCCTCGCACGAGCGCACCGCCTCTTCGCTCTGTTCGACACGTTCCGTGGCTTCGTCGCGTTCCGCTTCGGTGCGCTGCAGACTAGTCTTCAGACTCATGTTTTCTCGCTTGAGATTTGAAATTTCGTCCAGGTGCTCGGCGACGGCGTACTCCAACTCTGCAGTCTTCTCCGATAAATCCAATATCTCCGCCGCTTCCTCCGCGGAATCGTTTGCGCGTTCCCGATCGATGCTAGCTTCTAACTTGACGCGCTCTTCCTTCACCTGAGCCAACTCCAGCGCGAGAGTTTTCGCTCGAGACTCGGCATCGCACGCGCGCTCGACTTCTCGTTCCAGCGCCAACATGTTCGCCTGCCGCTCTTCCGCGAGCTCATCTCGCATCGCGTTCTTGCTCTTCTCGTGCTCTGACTTTAACTCTCGCAAAGTTTCCACCTCAGCCTTCACCGCCGCGTGTAAAGATTCCGCATTCGCCGTCTTTTGTCTCAATTCGATCGTCTCGCGTTCGAGTTCAATCAACTTTTCGCCGCGTCTCTCAAACTCCGCGACGAGCTCTGATTTCACCATGTTCGTCATCTCGTACGCGTTCACCGTCGAACCACCGTGCACAACCTCCAGAGGCTCTTCGTCTTCATCTGCACCGCTCGCGTCGCGCCCACGCATCGTGTTTCGACGTCCTCGCGTCGCCGGCGTCGGCGCCGTAGCGTTGGATTCTCTCCTCTTTCCTCGCGTTAATCTCGCCGCGCTCGACTGTACGACCTCGTCCAGGGCCGGAGACCGCGGACGCTTCCCTCCCCGACGTCCTCGCGTCGCCATCGTCGCCGGCGTCGGCGCGTCGACGAGCGGTTCGGTCGTCGCGAGCGACGTCATCTCGGCATCCGAGGCAGCCGCGCTCAGGCGCGCGCTTCTTCGCGTCGACGACATGGCGCGCGCGCGAGGGAACGAACGAGCGCGCGAGGTAGAGATGGATCGAACGTATTATTCGAGTCGCGTTCACCTCTCGTCCGCGCGCGCGCGACGTCGTGTGCGGTGAGATTGAGCGATTCGATTGAATACGCGCGCGCTCAACCGCGCGCCCGGGACCAAGATTGTCACCCGCGCGCGATTTCCGGGGACGCGTCGACGCAGAAATTTTTAGAATGATACGTGTATGTATTGATAGCTCCCTCAATCACCCTATGCGTTCCCCGTCTACTCTATTTACCCGCCGCAGTCAAAAGCGTGCTCGCCGTGGCGGAGTCGTACTTGAAGGTCGGTTCAAGCTTCTTGGCGAGCTTGTAGTAACGAGCCAAGCGGTGGATTCGGGATTCGATGAGAATCAAGCGGAACTTGGAGTCCATGTCCTTGCGGTTGCGCTCCAAGTGCTTGCGCACGCTCACCGCCTTCTTGATCAAGCAATAGAGATCCTCCGGCAAGGACGGCGCGAGGCCCTGGCCGCGAAGGATGCGCAAGATCTTCGAGTTGGTCACCGTGCTCACCTGCGCGATGCCTTGGTTGTCGCGAAGCATGACACCGATCTGGCTCGGCGTCATCCCCTTCTTCGCCATCTTGACGATCATCTCCGTCACCTCCGTCGGGGTGATCTTCAACCAGCTCGGCGCCGAGCGCTTGTAGGGCAAGGCGGAGCCGGACATGCCCTTACCGGGCGTGTGCATGCGACCCATGGTCGGTGTTCTCGCTGTGTTTTACGACGCGAAGGATCACTCGATGACTTCTCGAACGTTCGCTCGAGTTCGCACCGACCGCGCTCGTTCGCGCGCCTCGGAAAGGCGGCGTCGGCGTCGTCGATCGACCTCGCGTCCCCATCGCGAGGTGTTCTTTTCCGAGGGACTTTTCACCGATCACGACTCATCGATCGTTCCCTTTTTTAGGGTTTGTCTCACCACCACCCATGGGTCACGATCGGTCGAGGGTCTCGCTCGGTCGCGTTCGCGAGTCACGACCCACAAACGAGTCCCTCACCACCGCGCGCCCCTCGCCTCGCCTCGCGTCGTTCCCGTGCGGCGCCACGACGCGACTCGAGCGGGACGACGACGATGCTTCGACGAGCGATCGCGTCGGCGACGCGCGTCGCGAGACGAGAGGTGCGCGCGCGATCGATCGAGCGAGCGATGCGGCAACGAACGACGGCGACGAGACGAGGCGAGACGAGGAGGATCGCGCCGATCGAAACGGGCGAACGGGGACGCGCGCGCGAGGCGGTGGTGGTGGACGCGCGCGAGAGAGAGGCGCGCGAACGAACGAGCGAACGAGTGACTGACGATGATGATGGCGCGATGATGCGCGGTGCGCGCGCGCAGGCTCTGTACGCGTCCGTGAGAGCCTCGAGCGGGGGGGTGGTGACCAACTTGGAGAACGCGACGGGTTTGTACAAGGCGGAGCTCGAGGGGAAGATGCGAGGGGAGGATATCTTTGATCACCACGCGTTTTTGCGCGCGCCGACGGGGACGGAAGAATCGCCGTGTGTTGTTGAGTCCACGATGGAGTACCGCGTCGTCGGATCGCCGGATCCGGACGACGACTCCATCATTCACTGGGGGCGTCTCGAGGAGGGCGCGCCGCCGATGAAGATTGGGAGCGAGTGGTTCGTGCACAAGCGCGTGCCGGGAGGAGGCCATCACTGAGTGAGAGTGAGGTAGCAAGAAACGTTCGTTTTTCGTTTGAACGATTACTTTCGTTCGTTCACTGTCTCGAGACGTTTCTCTCGCGACGGTTTGTTCTCGCGCTCGACGGACGACACAGACGACACTTAGCACGCTTGTAATCATGTGAACAACAATAATCGAGAGCACATTGCGAGACTGCAGAATGCATGCAATGCACACAGAAAAAAATCACACGCGGCGACGACGCGGCGCGCGGGAACACCGCGGTACCGCAGTGTGTCAAAAAGAAACAAACCCGTCAAAAAAGTCTGTGGAGCTGCCAAGTTTCGATCTCGGTACCTCGCGCATGCTAAGCGCGCGCTCTACCAATTGAGCTACAGCCCCTCGTCGAAACGCATGTGCGGCGCGAGCCGCACGCGCGTGGCGATCGCACGCTCGTATTGAGACGTGCTTTTCCACTGTGTACACGCGTCTTACAAAACATAACCAATACCTCACCCACGGTGACTCCGCGAAAGCTATGGGTCACTTTTGGGCGAGAGGGGAACGGAGGTGCCACTCGCGACGAGTCAGGTCTCGTCGACCCACCGATGCGGGCGTCACATCGACGTCGCGCGCGCGCGTGCGTGCGTTCGACGTTCGCTCGACGCGTCGACATGAGCGCTCGAACGGCGCACGCCGACGTCGCCGAGGCGTGGCCCACGCGTCCGCAGCGCGATTTCGACGCGAGCATGCGGTGTGGGATCTGCGGTGATTTCTACGAGATGCCGGTGAGCTTTCGAGGATGTCATCACGCGTTTTGCTCGGATTGCGTGCGCAGGGCGTTGCCGGTGATGGAGAAGTGTCCGACGTGTCGAGAACCGGCCGAAGAGAGGGATCTCTTGCCGAATAAGGCGTTGGAACACGCGGTTGAGTGTTATAAGAGGGTGAGAGATGAGTTATTGGGGACGACGCTCGCGGAGAGAGACGCGCGGGCGAGAGGGGAACGGGAAGGGACGATGACGACGACGACGACGGGGAGAATGGGATCGTCGGCTCGCGTGCGAACCGTGGATCAGCTCGACGAACCGTCTCGACCGGTGATCGAGCGAGACGATGAGTTTGTGGAGGAGGAGGACGACGACGACGAGGACGCCGAACACGACGCCATCGTCCTGGACGCCGAGGAGGAAGAATTCGCGAATTGTCCCGTGTGCGATTCGAAAATTTTGATCGCGAACATGAACGTCCATTTAAACTCGTGCTTGGTGAAGAATGAGCGTTTGTCTTCGCCGGGGAGGCAACAAAGCAAACGCGCGAGGACGGCGACGACTGCGTCGGAGACGGTGCCGAAACGCCTGCCTAAGCTCGCGTATCACGTGTTCGCGTTGAACAAACTGCGAGAGATGTGTAAAAACGTGGGCTTGAATTCGAGCGGCGATAAGAAGCAGCTCGAGGTGAGACACAAAGAGTTCACGACGCGAGTGAACTCGATCATCGAGTACGGGAGGGTGCCTGATTTGCCCGCCATCGCGCGAGAGGTGAACAGAGAGGAACAACGCAAGCATTGTGCGGGAGCCAAGGCGAGAATTTTCAACACGATGGCGACGAGCAAGGAAAAAGCAACGGCGACCTCTGTGAAGACGTGCGACGCGACGTTCGCCCGGCTCATCGAAGAAGTACGAAACAGACAGAGAAGTAAAAACGGCGACGTCCAACCAAAGAAGAACGTTCCGGTTGAAAAGTTGACAATCGATGATCACGACGACGATGACGGCAACGGCGAGGACGACTGGCACGATGAGGAAATCTTGCCTCTGAGTCAGATGGCGCCTCGATACGTCCCGACGGACGATGACGAGGACAACGCGAATTGACAAGTACAGTAGACGTAGCAAAAAGATAGAATGAATATAGCGATCACAAAAAACTACCTTGCCTAACGCAGCTCGCCCACCGGCGCTTCGGCGAGCCAAAGATCGTGAATGAAATCGTACAGCTTTGCCGAGACGCTGACCTTGTATGGCGTCGGATTCGTGTATCGTAGATGATCCGATCGCAGTTGCTTGATGGCTTCTTTGCAGCGCGCGCGAGACGTTTCTAAGCTCAAGTCTAAGTCGGCGGGCGCGCCTCGCTTCCCGTCCCAGACGCACGTGAACAGCGGCTGTATCTTCGAGGGCACCACGTACGCTCGCTTGCTCTCCAAGAACGGGTGTCTGCACAACATGCGCTCACCCACCTTTGGCGCGGGCTCATCCACACGCGTCATCACGTCCACGATGGCCTCGCCCGTCTGCGAGAACAACCGATAGCCATTCTTACATCCAGGAATGGTGACTTTTGCTAAATCCTCGGAGAGTTTGATGCGAGGGGTTTCATCCACCTCGACGAGTTTATACACGCACCCGAGCGCGGGTTGCTTGAGACACGTCACGAGGTGCGTACCGATGCCGAAGGCGTCGATTTCGTGACCATGCTGTTTCAACGAAAACAACACCTCCTCGTGAATGTCGTTCGACGCCGTGATGGAAACTTTGCTCAAATTATCCGCAATTTTCGTTCCGAGTAAGCGCTCGATGTCGCGCAAGAACGCGCGGGAACACTTACTGAGATAAGATAAGTCGCCGCTGTCCAATCTGATTCCCACGGCGGCGTACCCGAGCTCCCTGAGCGCCAAGGCCACGGCACAAAAGTTCGGGAGTCCACTCTGGAGAACGTTGTACGTGTCCACCAACGCTAAGAAAGCCGATGGAAACGCGAGCGCGTACGAGGTGAACGCGGCTAATTCGCTCGTGTTGGTCTCGTTCCATCGCAAATCCGGTTCCATGTCGTCTCGCACCGCCTCCAAGCGCTTCATCTTTTCCATCACCAATGCCGGAAAATCTTCACATGTCGACCCGTTGGCGGCTTTTAATCTCGGGTTTTTCACGCAATCCCATCCAGAGTGCGACTGCACGTACGAGTGCGCGTGCGTGCCTTTGATCGGAATCCCAAACTGCCGTCCCGCCTCGACGTTGCTCGTCGCGTCAAAACCGCCCAGATACGCGTACCGACTCGCGCTCACCCCACCATCCACGCCCTGGGCCCGCCGTAATCCGAATTCTAACAGCATCACATCCTCTCCCGCCACCAATCGATGTCTTGCCGCGTTCGTCGCCACGAGACTCGCGTAATTTACGAGACACAATAGCGTCGTCTCGAGCAACTGCACCGTCGCCAGCGGTCCCTCCAATCGAAGAAGCGGCACTCTCGGAAACACCACCGATCCCTCCTTCTGCGCGTACACCCTAATATCACTCGCGTCAATCTTGAGCAAATACTCAAAGAACTCATCCTCCATGTTCGCCCCCACGGGCGTCGATTTCAGATACTCGACGTCGCGCTCGGAGAATGAAAAGTTGCTCACGAATCGCAACGCCTCCTCCAGTCCCGCGAACACGGTGAACTCGCCGTGAAATGGATTCTTACGAAAGAACAGTTCAAACACCGCTCGTCGATCGTGCGTGCCGTTTCGCCAATACGCGTACGCCATCGTGAGCTGATACGTGTCCGTGAGCAACGCCGTGACGAGGGCGTTGTGACACGCGCCCAAACGACGCGCGCCGTCCGTCGTCATCGTCGACGTCGCGACCACGATTTGGGTCGTCGCGATCGCTCGTTTCTCGGCGAGCGTCTCGGCGACGAGTCGACGAGCCGACGAGTGAGGCCCTGACGAACGGCACTCGCCGACGCGCACGCGCGCCATCATCATCATGGCTTTCGAACCCGCAAGCGAGGCCCCGCACACGGGCACGACCATCGTCGCGTGCGAGTACGCCGACGGTGTCGTTTTGGGCGCGGACACGCGCGTGAGCACGGGTGCGTCGGCGCCATCGCGGCGACGAGACGCGCGCATCATCATCATCATCATGTAGATTTTGACTCGAATCGATTGATTAGAAACCTTCGCGCGTCGCGCGACGACGATGCCCGCGACTGACGATGCGACGACGACGGCACGATGTGATTTTACGCAGGCATCTACGTCTCCAATCGCGCGTCGGATAAGATGGTGGCGCTGAACGATCGAACGATCATGTGTCGATCGGGCTCGGCGGCAGACACCGAGGCGGTGAGCGGTTTTGTTCGAGACCTTGTCGAGCGACACGAGATGGAGATCGACTCGAGTGCCGACGTGAAAACGGTGGCGACGATCGCGAATCAAATTTCTTATCAAAATAAGGGTGCGAATCGTGGACGCGGACTGAGCGCGTACACCATCGTCGGCGGTTGGGACGCGCGTCGAGGCGCGCAGGTGTACGCGTGCACGGCGGGCGGAAACATGGTCAAGGAGCGCTGGACGACGGATGGGAGCGGCTCTACGTACATTTGGGGATTTTTAGACGACGGGTGGCGCGAGGGGATGACTCGAGAGGCGTGCGAGGCGCTCGTGACGAGAGCGATCGCACTCGCGATGTCCGTGGACGGTTCCTCGGGCGGGTGCGTTCGATTAAACACGGTGAATCGAGAGGGGATTTTTCGAACCTTTATTCAAGGGAGCGACGTGCCACCGATGCTCGGAGAGTTGTCGCAGACGCACGGACGACCGGAGATCGCGCGTCACGGTCATCAGGGTCAATCTGGGGGCGTCATGTTGTAAAAAATATCCAAACCGGTTCGCCTCGCGCGGCGAGACTGAGCAAACCCAGCGCGCGGTGAATCGACACTCTGACGCGCGTCGCGCACGCGCGCGCACGTTGTCGACCGCCCGCGTCGCGTGAACGACTCGACGCGAACGCGTCGCGCGCGCACACGCCGACGTACGCGCGAGAACGACCGATCACGTCGACGCAGACGCGCGCGAAGAGAAGAATCGCGCCGCCGCCGCCATGGGAGGCGCGGATGAAAAATCGCCGAAGCGCGCCAAGACGGCCGACGCGGACGAGGACGCGGACGATGGAGTGAACAAACACACCGGAAACCCGCTCTCGCAAAAGTATTACGACATCCTGAGCAAGCGCAAGACGCTGCCGGTGTGGTTACAAAAGCGAGAGTTTATCGAAAAGTTAAACTCGAGTCAGACGATGATTCTCGTCGGGGAGACGGGGAGCGGTAAGACGACGCAGGTGCCGCAATTCGTCGTTGATGCGGGATACACGGCGGATGGGAAGATGTGTGTGTGCACGCAGCCTAGGAGAGTGGCGGCGATGAGCGTGGCGAAGCGTGTGGCGGATGAGATGGACGTGAACATCGGCGAGGAGGTGGGCTATTCAATTCGTTTCGAGGAGGCGACTGGACCGAAGACTATGTTAAAGTACGCGACGGACGGTATGTTGCTTCGAGAGGCGATGACGGATCCGTTGTTGTCGAGATATTCCGTCATCGTGATCGATGAAGCGCACGAGAGGACGCTGGCGACGGATATTTTGTTTGGTTTGTTGAAGGAGGTGCTCGTCAAGAGAAAGGATCTCAAGTGCGTCGTCATGTCCGCGACGCTCGAGGCTGAAAAGTTTCAAGGATACTTTTTAGACGCGCCTTTGATGAAGGTTCCGGGCAGAATGCACCCGGTCGAGATCTTTTACACGCAAGAACCGGAGCGAGATTACTTAGAATCGTCCATTCGCACCGTGACGCAAATCCACCAGTGCGAACCTCCAGGAGACATTCTTTTATTCTTGACTGGTGAAGAGGAGATCGAAGACGCGTGCGGGAAGATTCGGCGAGAAATTCAGAATTTAGGTGATGAAGTGGGCGTGGCGAACGTAGTGCCGTTATACGCCACTCTTCCGCCGGCAATGCAACAGAAAATTTTTGACAAGGCGCCGGAGGGGAAACCGGGCAAGCTGCCGGGACGGAAGATTGTCGTGTCCACGAACATCGCGGAGACTTCGCTCACGATCGACGGCATTGTGTACGTGATCGATCCTGGATTTTCCAAGCAAAAGGTGTTCAACCCGAGAATCCGCGTAGAATCTCTACTGGTGTCGCCTATTTCTCGAGCGTCCGCGCAGCAGCGCGCCGGTCGTGCGGGTCGTACGCAGCCGGGTAAGTGTTTCCGCCTTTACACGGAGCAATCCTTCAAGAAGGATTTGCAGGAACAAACGTATCCGGAAATTTTGAGATCAAACCTCGGCAGCGTGGTTTTACAGCTCAAGAAGCTAGGCATAGACGACTTGGTGCACTTTGATTTCATGGATCCTCCCGCTCCGGAGACGCTCATGCGCGCTCTTGAATTGTTGAACTACCTCGGTGCGCTCGATGACGAAGGTGAGTTGACGACGGTCGGACAAGTTATGGCTGAATATCCGTTGGATCCGCAGTTGGCCAAGATGCTCGTGACGTCGTGCGAGTTCAAGTGCTCCAACGAGATACTCTCGATTGTCTCCATGCTCTCCGTGCCGCAGTGTTTTATTCGTCCGCGAGATCAAGCCGAACAAGCGGACGCCGCGAAGTCACAGTTTGCGCACGTGGACGGTGATCACTTGACTTTACTCAACGTGTATCACGCGTACAAGCAGGCCAAGGAGGACCCCGATTGGTGCTGGAACAACTACATCAGCCATCGAGCGATGAAGAGCGCCGACAACGTGCGCACGCAGCTCGTGCGCATCTGTCAGCGATTCAACTTGCCCCTCGTGAGCACGGATTTCGCGTCGAGAGGGTATTATCCGAACATTCGCAAAGCCATTCTCAGCGGCTATTTCATGCAAGTCGCCCATCTCGAGCGCGGCGGAAGATACTTGACAGTGAAGGACAACCAAGAAGTGCAAATTCATCCGTCGACCGCTTTAGATCGTCGACCGGAGTGGGTGTGTTACAACGAGGTTGTGTTGACGTCGAAGAACTACATTCGCACCGTGACCGACATTCGAGGCGAATGGTTGATCGACTTAGCGCCGCACTATTACGATCTCTCAAACTTCCCCATGTGCTCCGCCAAGGAGGTTCTCAAGAGATACTACCACCAGCGCGAACGCGACGCGAAGCGGTGAGAAAAGCGCTCGTCCGATTCCTACTTAGCGTTAAAACCCATGTATTAGAAGAAGAAGGGACGATTTGTTCGCAACGCGCGCGACTTTGGCGCGCGCGCGCGCGCTCTTTCGAGCGTCCATCCGCCGGACGGCTGCGCTGCGGGAGGGCACTTTTTGGCTCCTAACGACACTCGACGTCGATGTACGCCGAGTCGCCCGACGGCGACTCGGCGTCGGCGCAGACCGCGTTTCGAGCGTCCGAAAAGAAGTATCAACTGAAACTCGTGGAGCAGTTTCGAACGAGCGCGAACGGGCGACGCAGAGGCGGTCGTTTCACCGCCGTCCCAGTGGACCTGAGCGATGCGCTCGATGTGTCGGCCTCGGCGTGCGCGAGGGGCGCGCGTCTCGTGCGAACGGACGGGGAGATGAAGGTGTACGCCTTTGACGAACATCCGGGATTTTATTACGTGTCGAACGCGCTGTCGAGCGAGGAGCAACGGGTTTGGGTACGCGCGGCGGCGACGGAGCTCTGCGAGCCTCCGGCGAGGACGAATTTCGGGAAAGAGTACGGAGATCTGCCGGTGGGACTGTGGAACGCGGCTTTACAAGATTTGATGTTGATCGATGGATCGTGGCAAAGGCCGCAACGCGAGATCAAGCGCGGTGATGCAGAGGAAAGACTGTTCGCGAGGAGACTGTTGACGAAGCTACGGTGGGCGACGGTGGGGTCGCCGTTTAATTGGACGTCACGCATATACGAGCCGAACGTTCCGCGACGAAAGATTAGTGATGCGCTCGTCAATCTCACGCGACGCATAGCGCAATCGGTGCCGGGAGAGGATTGGATATTCGACGCGCAGGCTGGTTTGGTGAACTATTATCAGCCAGGAGACACTCTGAATGGACACGTCGACGACGCAGAAAATAATCTGGACAGACCCATAGTGAGCATTTCGCTCGGATGTCCCGCCGTTTTCTTGCTCGGATACGAGGATAGGAGTCGAACACCGATGGCGATGATACTTAGGTCGGGAGACGCCGTGATTCTCGGCGGAGAGTCTAGAAGATGTTATCACGGAGTGCCGCGAGTTTTCGCCGCAGACGACGGCGACTTCGCTCCGTCTCCCGCGTTCAACGCCGAGCACTGGGACGTCGATTTCGAAGAGTACATCTCACACACGCGCATTAACATTAGCATTAGGGACATAGACTGAGCGGGCGAATCGAATTAGTTTCTAAAAAGCGCGCCGCCTCTCGCGAGCGCCGTCTTCGTCGGCAAAGGAACGGACAGAATCCAATCGAATTGAATCAATGACTAGGCAATTGTTTACAAGACGCGCGCATCAAAAGGGCAGCTTCTTGTCCTCCTCTTCCTCCTCGTCGTCGTCTTTCTTCTTCTTCTGCTTTTCGGCTTCCTCTTCTTCTTCATCCTCGGGTTTTTCGCCCGGCTCTCCCGGATTCTCCTTGCGCTCCTTCTCTTCCTCCTCTTCGTCCGGCATCTCCGGATCACCCGGCATCTTTTGCGGCATCGGTGTCTTCGGCTCCTTCAGGTCCGGGAAAATGTCCGGTCGTCTCGACGGCACCGCGCGCACGTACTCCTCCGGAAAGTCCAACACCGACCCCTCCTCTTCCTCCGTCTGCGGATCAGCCCCGCGGAACGCCCGCGCGACCGTCGCCCGCGCGGACATACCCTCCATCGACCCCTTCGCCCGCGTCACCCGCACCGTCATCGTCGACGACGCGACACCACCGCTCGGCGCGAGAGAAAACCTCATCGTCGCCTTCGTCGTCACCCTTCTCGTCCGCGTCCGCGCGTTCGCGACCACCGTCACCGTCGTCCCTCTCGCGCTCGCGCGCGCGCACATCACCGTCCCAATCGTCCCCATCGTCCCCATCGTCCGTTCGCTCGTTCGCGCGCGCGTCGATCACTGCGCGCGCGCGTCCGTCCGCACCCCGGTCGCGGCCGCGCGACGGGCCGCCTGGGACGGCATGGATAGACATCGCCGGTCGTGACTCGTCAATCTGTCCCGGCCCGGTCGATACCCACGACCGCGCGCGGGGCCAACAATGCATACTACTGTGACCAACCGAGTCACGATCGCGGACGCACCGATGCTCGTCGCGAATAAAGGCTAATGTATGACTCTGGGAGTCCCAGAGTACGACACTCTATCCATCCCGGCGACCGACCGACCGACCGACCGCGCGCGCCCGCACTCGACGACGGGGACGAGATTGGGCGAGGGACGCGCGATGGCCAAGGTTGGCGAGGGCGACGACCGATGGATCGTGGAGGACCGCGCGGACGGGACGAACGTGCACGGATGGCACTGGCAGGAGAAGGACGCCATGCCCTGGGCGCGCGCGAGGTTTGAAGAGACGTGCGTCGGGTTGAAGACGACCGCGAGCGAGGCGACCGGGGACGGGGTCGAGACGACTGGGATTGAAACGTGCGCGGGGGAGGCGTACGTGAATAAGAGAAAAGGGAAAATCATTCCCGGATATGAGATCGAGCTCGAGATCGCGTACGTCGGGACGTGGAACGGGAAGACGTGTCGGGGAAAGGTGCGATTGCCGTACGTGGCGGATGAAAACGCGGACGAGACTCCGGAATGCGTGGCGGCGCCGGCGGGAGATTCGCGAGAGGACGATGAAGTGAAGGGGATGGTGCAGAGAGAGATCGTGCCGAAAGTTTTGGACGCCGTGCGAGGGTTCGTGAAGGATATGGCGGCGGGTGGACCCGGCGGAGACGCGCCGGCGAGCGTCGAGGAGGAGAAAAAAGCGCGAGACGCCAAGGAGGCGGAGGCGGCAAAGGCCAGCGCGAAAGCGAGCGCGTCGGCGCCGCGAAGCGATAAGACGGCGCCTTTGTCGCAAACGAATCACACGATCAAGATGACGGAGAATTTTTACTGTCGTCCGAGAGATATTTGTGAGTGTTTGATGGACGTCAATCGGGTGCAGCATTTTACAAGGAGTCGAGCGAGCGGATTAAACGGAGCTCCCGGGCCGTTTGAGATGTTCGACGGCAACGTCGTCGGTGAGACGGTGGAATACGTTCCCGGCGAAAAGATCGAGCAAAAATGGCGGTTCTCATCGTGGCCAGACGGTCATCACTCCATCGTCACTCTGACGTTTCGAGAACCGGAGCCCGGAAACTGTTTCGTCGACCTCGTGCAAACTAACGTGCCCGAGTGCGATAAATTCGGCAACGAGACCGTGATGGACACGACGGAAAATGGATGGAAAAATCTCATCTTTGCTCGCATCCGTCAAGTGTTCGGTTTCGGCGCGTAGCCTTTAAATCTTACATCTCGATCTAAAGAGCGTCGTTTGATAGTTGCCTCAATCCAAGACGCCCGAACGAACGAACGAACGAACGAACGACATGTCGTTCGAAAAGATCGCGCTCGGCGAGAGCGGTGCCCAGGCGCACGAGCTGCTCGGTGAATCGAACACCGAGATGGCGATTTTGGTCGTGCAGGAGTGGTGGGGTATAAACGACGTCGTCCTCTCGCACGCGCGCGAATTGCGCGATCGTCTCGGTGCGACGGTGCTCGTGCCGGATCTGTACAGAGGCAAATTGGGCGTGGACGTCGAGGAGGCGCATCACTTGATGTCAAACTTGGATTGGGGACGCGCGGCGAAGGAGCTCGGCGAGGCGGCGACGCACCTTCGAACGAAGAGAGGAGCTAAAAAAGTGGGCATCGTGGGCTTTTGCATGGGCGGAGCGTTAACCCTCATCGCGGCTGCGAATGGAAACGTGGACGCGTGCGCGCCGTTTTATGGAATTCCAGGAGAGGATGCGTGCGATGTCACGAAAATCACCGTTCCCGTGCAGGGACACTTTGGCGCCAAGGATAATCTTGCCGGATTTTCAGACCCGGAGGCTGCGAATAAACTCAAGGAAAAGCTGACGGGTGCGGATCAAGAAATCTTCTTTTACGATGGCGTCGGCCACGCATTCATGAATAAATCGCCGCAACCGTACGACAACTTTGAGGCGCGAGAAAAGGTGCAAGGATTTCCGCCTCTCGACGAAGCCACCGTCGACTTGGCGTGGTCTCGATTGGAAACGTTTTTCCGCAAACATCTCTCATGAGATTACAAACGCAAAACTAATCAAAATGTACACTATCGTCGCTGTACGAATACTCCCCACGTGTACGGCGGAATCTTAAATACCCCGTCCACAAACTCGCTAGACTTGGAGACCTGGTCTCCGATGAGCGGATGGAGCTCAAGATCGACGCCGGCGAAATCAACAGTCAGATCCAATTCTCCGTGAGAAATGGCGTGTGGCGTGGCGTTGAACACGAGCACGATTCGTTTGTAATGTGAATCAAGCTTTTCGAGCCCAGGAGTCGATGCGTCGCCATCGTTGATGCTCGCGATGATCAACCCGGGCACCTGCGCCGGACCTCGGTTATAAAACTTCATGCGTCGTTGAATCTCATGGGTCGTTTGCAGACGTAACAGCGGCGTCGAGCGACGAATGCTCAGCAGTTGGCAGAAGTTGGCCGTCGCCGCCCGTATTTGCGCCTTCGTGGGACGCATGGACACGTCGGCGAGCATCGGCACTATGAATTCGTAACGGTCCCCATTCTTCTTTTCACCCGGTAGTCCTATGCCAAAGTTGTGAGTCTCTCCGCTGTAATCTAATCTATTGAACCAATCTCCACTCGAGTAAGAATCTCTGTCTAAAGATTTGCTTCGCAAAATTTCATCGCCGGCGTGGAAGAAGGGCACGCCCTGCGACAGAGCGACTATCGCCGTGGCCAAATGGTTGACTCGACAGCGGTCTTCCAGCCCGACGCAATCGGCGGCTCGTAGCATGACGCAATCGAATAAAGTTTCGTTATCGTGAGCGCTGACGTAGTTGACCGTCTCTTCTGGTTCACCCGCGTACGCCACGTTCGAGTCCGACCACGCCGCTGAACTCGATTTGACCTCCAAACCGTGGCGATTCACAAAGACATAGTCTCGCAAGTTGCCCGCGAGCGCGGCGATGATCTTCTCTCCATCCTCCATGACACGGTACCGCTGAGAGTCGGCATCACCTTGATCAACGGCACCGTTGGGTGTGTAATATAACCCAGTGAGAAATCCTTGCATGCGAGGATCGCCGAACGGGCTTCCGCCTATGCATCCCTCTCGAACTCGATCGTTGAAGCTTCCTATTCCCGTGTGCGCCAAATTTAACTGCGAGGCATTTTTCCCGACTCTGCCGTTCGCAACCTCGGCGTAATCCCAGCCCTCGCCGTAGAGATAGAGAGAACTGCCGTCTACGCCATCCTTCTCTACCGTGAGCGATCTGAGTGTTTCTCTGGCGCGCGTCATTGTTGAGAGCATCAAGTGACCCATCAGGTCAAACCTGAATCCGTCCACCTTGTACGTTCGCGCCCAATGCACGAGATCGTCGACGATGAGACGATCCATCATGTAGTGCTCGCTCGCCGTGTTGTTGCAGCACGTACTCGCTTCGATGATACCGTCAAAGTTGCGACGATGGTAGTAACCCGGGACTATTTTGTCCAACACGCTGTTCACGTCGCTCGGACCCGAAGAGAGGGTGTGGTTGTACACGACGTCGCAAATTATCCGTAATCCGTGCAACGCGAGTGATTTGACCATCTCTCTGTACTCTAAGATGCGTCTCGAACCGTCGGGGTCCGTCGCGTAGCTGCCCTCGGGCACGCCGTAGTGCACCGGGTCGTACCCCCAGTTGAAGGCGTCCGAGTGCGCGACGTCCATGACGGCTTTTTGCTGATCGCGCGCGTTCGGCGGAAACTTTTCAAGCTGGGAAAAGTCAACTTTGAGTTGATTTTCCTCGAGCTCTGGAACCGAACCAAAGTCATACGTCGGTAGAAGATGCACGTGCGTCAAGCCCGCCTCGGCGAGCTCGCGCAGATGGGTCACGCACGCGCTCGTGGTTTCGCCGAACGCCGCATATTTACCTCGCGCTCGCGCGCTCACGGTTTCGTCCAACGCGCTGAAATCTCGCACGTGGAGCTCGTAAATAGAACAGTCCACGGGGTGCGTGAATCTGGGTTTCTCCAGAGCGTCCCATCCCGCGGGCTTGAGCTCGTCCTTGGAGGTGTCGCACACGTGCGCTCTTCGACCATCCGCAGCCAGACTCCGCGCGTACGGATCGGAGGCGACGTTGGTCGACACTTTACCAGTCGTGGGATTGAAGACTGTGACCGCGTAATTATAAAACTTGTCGTCGAGATCGGTTCCGCGCACGCTCCACACGCCCGTCGCCGGATCAAGCGTCATCGCTCTCTCCTCTCGCGAGTCATCTCCCCTTGGCGAATCGAAAAGAATCAGCGTCACCTCCCTCGCGGTCGGCGCCCACACGCGAAGCGTCACCTCGCCGTCGCGTCCGAAATCCGCGCCGAGCGGTCCGTCATACGCGTATAAATCGTCGATGGCGCCCTGTAACTGCACGCCCGTCGCGTCGAGCGGCTCGCTCGCTGTGTTGGACGCCGTCACAGCAAGCTGACGCTTCAACATCTCCCGCGCGTCCACAGTGGGCGGCACTTGGAGCGCGCGATACCCCGCCGCCTCAAGGTGCGGAAACTTGTCACGAACACGCGTCGGAAGCGTCTCAATCTCTCGCAGTTCCATCATCGCATCGCCTCCGACGACGCCTCGTTCGCCCATCAATTCCAAACTCGCCTCGGCCGAGCTCGTCAAAAAGAAGCTCCCACCGTCGACCCCGCCCGCGAAATCCGGAGGCACAGCAATGACATCTTCGCTCACCCAAATCGCGCGCTGTTTCTCGATGTCACCCTTCGGCAACGCCTTCAAATCCGGCTTGACGTCGAAAACGCCCGAGTACCCGCTCACCAACCACACCTCTCGTCTCCCGCCGGACACGTCCACCTCCTCCGCTCTGCAATCATGCGCCTCTCCCGCGTGTAAAAGCACGCTCACTGATCGCGCGTTCTCCTCGAGCTCGATCTCAAACGTCACCCACGCCCCATCGTCGCCGTCGACGCTGCGGAGTTTGGGCGCCACCGGCGCGTCCCACGCCGTGAGCCGTCTCGCGTCGCCCCACACGTGCGCCCCCCACGCGTCGTACGCGCCGTCCGGCCGATGATACCGCACGACGAGTGTCTTCTTCGCGTCCGTCTCGACGTCCGCGATCGGGCGATGCGCGCCGCGAACGACATCGAGACGATCGAGACGACGAAAAAGATTACGACGAACACGATGACGTCCGAGACCGAGCCGCGCGACGCGCGCGGCGGCGACGTCGACGCGAGACGCGAGACGCGTCGCCATCGGTGCCGGGATCACGTCGCGCGCGACGCCCGAGCGACGCCCTTCGTTCGCTCGTTCGGCGGCGTGTGACGCGCGATTGATTATTCAATTCAGTTTGACAGCACAGATATTTCCTTTGAATTGACTGTCGTTCGGTGACAACGACGACTCATTAGAACGATAGATGCATTGATGGGACTAGTACCGTACGATTTGTAAAAATGATGATGAAATGATTTCATTGAAATGAGCGAGTCTCGATGTGAGACGCGTGCACGCGAATGTCGCCGTCGGCGATTGTACGAGATTAGTACACGTAGCCCTTCTCGTACATGGACGCACCTTCCGTAACGCTGTTCGTCACGTCGAAAACGCCGCGTTGGGCCTCGGAGTTTTCGCGAGCGCGACGGAGAAGGATTTCTTGCGCCTCCTTGATCTTCGCAGCATCAGACGAGCCCGCCCACGTTTTGATCACAGAGTTTTGAAGGGCACGGGCGTACGAGAAAGACACGTGCCACGGGTTCGGTTGCTGGTTCATGGCGTTCAAGTACATGGTGGAGTCCAATTCGGACAAACCGCCGGACAAGAACATGATGCCAGCCGTTTCCGGCGGCACTCTGGAGTTGAGCATCTTCAAGGTGTACTCGGCGACTTCCTTGGCGTTGGACTTCTTCGGGCAGTCGGCACCCGGGGCAACCATGGACGGCTTCAAGAGCATGCGGTCGAACTTGACGTTGTTGTCGGCCAAGTACTTGAAGGTTTCCGCCCACACCATGGACGCAACTTCAAAGTTGCGGTCGATGTCGTGGTCGCCATCCAAAAGAATCTCCGGCTCAACGATCGGCACCAAACCAGCGTTTTGGCAGATGGCGGCGTAGCGGGCGAGGCCGTAGGCGCAGTCAGTCACGGCAATCTTGGACGGACCGGCCGGGATGGACACGACGGAGCGCCACTTGCAGAAGCGGGCGCCTTGCTTGTAGTACTCGGCGGCGCGCTCAGCGAGGCCGTCGAGACCTTGGCACCAGGACTCGCCGTTGGAGTTGGCGAGCGGGCGCAAGCCCTTGTCAACCTTGATACCCGGGTACATGCCTTCCTTGCGGAGCGCGTCGACGAAGGAGGTACCGTCGGAGCAGGATTGGTACAAGGTTTCCTCGAAGAGGATGGCACCGCCGACGTATTCGCCCATACCCTTGGTGGTGATGAGCAACTCTCTGTAGCGACGACGGTTCTCTTCGGTGTTTTCGACGCCGACACCCTCGAGACGGGTACCGCACGTGGCGTTGGACTCGTCCATGGCGAGGATACCCTTGCCCGGCATGGTCATGTTTTGCTGCGTCGACAAAAATCGCCGACCGAACGCGCGCGGAACCATCGTCAGTCACTCGTTCGCTTCGCGCTCCGCTTCGCTCCGCGCGCGCGCTATAACCCTATCCATCCACCACAGGCATCACCCCGCGCGCGTGCCGTCATCGTCGATCGTCGATCGTCCCCCCACCCCCGACGCGCATCGCTCGACGCGACGCGCACAAAATCCAACCCATCATCCCTCGCATCCCACGCGCATCACCCTCCCATCTTCACGATCGTCCCCCACCGATCGATCGCGGTTCGAGCACACTCGTCGCGCGCGCGATGCGACGCGCGCGCGAATCTAATCATCCGCATCCGTCCCCCCGTCCGCCCCACCCGTCCGCTCGCGACGTCGATCACGCACCGCGGTCTCGAGCAATTCATCGTCGTACTGACCCGCGCGCGCGGCGACGGCGCGCTTGGCGCGTCGCGCGGTCGTCTTAGAGACGACTCGCGCGCCGGTGAACGAGGTGGTGGACGCAGAGGCGAGCATCGTGGAAAAGTGACGCCGCGCCCCGCGGGGCGAGGCGCGGCGGCGCGACGACGTCGAAGGGGACCCTAAACCCCCGAATCCACCGATTACGACTCTACGAGTACCTCCCTCTCAGGGCCCGCGCTCCATATAACACACCCATCGAACCCCATACACATACATCAGACATGCGTGTGACCCCGTGCGTGTACCCCCCCCCTTCCTCCCGCGGCCGACCACGGCACGGATGACGACAGACACGGCGGCGGATGACGTCGACGGGTCCCGACTCGTCGATGCGCGTCCATCGACCGGCGGCCACGTCCTCGGGCGCCGGCGCGATGGGACGATGGCGCGAGTCACGACTCGGTGTGTGTGTCCCCCAGCACGCGAGTCGCGATCCATCGCGCGCATCGTGGCGACCGCGCGCGGGCGAGCGCGCGCGCGAGGCGAGGATGGATGGGATGGGCGCGATGACGTCGGCGCGTCACACCTCGACGGTCTCGACGCGTGACGCGTTCGCCGTGTCGTGCGGAAACGATGGGACGGCGATGGTGTGACGCGGCGCGAACGCTCGCGCGCGCGTCGGGGACGGCGATGCCGACGACGAGCGGGGCGACGACGACGACGAGTAAGACGATGACGGCGATGCCGAGGGGGGGCGTGATGATGGGGAGGACCGAGGCGGGGGCGACGAGGGCGCGAGGGAAAGCGACGAGGGCGAGAGGTGGCGTGCGCGCGAAGGTGGTCGGGAACGCGTCGCCGAACGCGATCGAGGGACCGCGCGCGGTGGCGGCGGTGACGACGCGAACAAAGGCGTCGCCGGCGAGGGCGGAGGCGACGCCGGCGTACGCGCCGGCGGGGACGGTGAAGACGGGGGTGTATCCGGTGGCGCCGACGGCGAGTAAGACGTATCAGAACGCGGATGGGATGCGGTATAATGATGGACGATATACTAAGTTTCAAGAGGACGTCAAGAGCATCGTTCCCGAGGAACGAATCTACACCGATCCGGTCAAGACGTTCGCGTACGGGACGGATGCCTCCTTTTACCGTCTCTTGCCGCAAGCCGTGGTGAAGATTCACAACGAGACCGAGGTGAAGAAAATCTTACCCGTGGCGGCTGAAAATGAGACGCCGGTGACGTTCCGCGCCGCCGGTACCTCGCTCTCGGGACAGGCGGTGTCCGACTCCATCTTGCTCAAGCTCTCGCACACGGGGAAAAATTTCAGAAATTACGAAATCAAGGGCGACGGGAGCGAAATCACCGTCGAACCGGGCTTGATTTTGGGCGAAGTCAACAGACTGTTGCAAGCGCACAAAGCAAAGGGCGGTCACGAGATTCAGTACAAGATGGGACCGGATCCGTCATCCATCGATTCTTGCATGATTGGCGGCGTCGTCGCCAACAACTCCTCGGGCATGTGCTGCGGCGTCAAGCAAAACACCTATCACACTCTTAAGGATATGCGCATCGTCTTCGTCGACGGCACCGTGCTCGATACCGGGGATAAAGAGAGCAGAGACTCCTTCATGCGCACGCACAAGCATCTCGTCGAGGGAGTTCAAGATCTCGCTCGACGCGTGCAATCGGACGAGGAGCTCACCGCGCTCATCAAGAAGAAGTTTGCCATCAAGTGCACCACAGGGTACTCGATCAACGCTCTCGTCGATCACGACGTGAACGATCCGATCGAAATCATCAAGCGCTTGATGATCGGCAGCGAAGGTACGCTCGGCTTCGTCAGTCAAGCGACGTACAAAACGGTGGTGGACCATCCCCACAAGGCGAGCGCATTCATCGTCTTTCAAGACGTCGAGGACGCCTGCAAAGCCGCCGCCGTGTTGCGCCGTGAGACGGACGTGGACGCCGTCGAACTCTTCGATCGCGCCTCTCTCACACAGTGCGAGGATCACGAAAAGATTATGAACTTGGTGCCGACAATCAAGGAGGCGCCCAAGTACGGCGCCGCGCTTCTCATCGAGTGCCGAGGCGCGACGGAGGACGCGTTGAACGCGGGCGTCGGCGCCGTGGAGAAATCTCTCGACGGCGCGGGCGTTCGTTTCTTACACCCGCGCGCGGAGACGTACCCGTTCAGCAAGGAGGAGGACGTGTACAAGGTGTACTGGGACGTTCGTAAAGGTCTCATTCCAATGGTTGGCTCCAGCCGCGAGGCTGGGACGTCAGTGCTCATCGAGGATGTCGCGTGCGAGGTGGACAAGCTCGGCGCGATGACCAAGGATTTGATCGCCATGTTTGAAAAGTTTGGTTACGACGACGCCTCGTGCATGGGTCACGCCCTCGAGGGCAACTTGCACTTGGTCTTCTCTCAAGGTTTCCGCACCGACGAGGAGGTGCAAATGTACTCGGCGATGATGCAAGAGATGTGCGAAATCGTCGCGGAAAAGTACCAGGGCAGCCTCAAGGCTGAGCACGGCACCGGACGCAACGTCGCGCCGTTCGTCGAGATGGAGTGGGGCACCAAGGCGTACAACATCATGTGGGAGCTCAAGGAATTGTTCGATCCCGAGTATGTCTTGAATCCGGGCGTCATTTTGAACCGCGATCCGCACATTCACGAGAAGAATCTCAAGCCGAAACCCGTCGCCGATCCTATCGTCGATATGTGCATGGAGTGCGGCTTTTGCGAGTCCAACTGTCCAACGCGTGACGTGTCCCTCACGCCGCGTCAGCGTATCACCGTCTATCGCGAGATTTCTCGTCTTCAAGCCATCGAACCGAACGCTCGATCGGCGGAGGAGCAGGGTCGTTTGGATGAATTCCTCGACATTTTCGCCTACGCCGGCAACAGCACGTGCGCCGCCGACGGCATGTGTGAAGTCAAGTGTCCGGTCGGTATCAACACCGGTGAACTCGTGAAGAGCATTCGTAACCGTGAGATGGAAACTGCTCGCTCCGCGAAAAGTATGGCTGGCATGGTGGCGCGAAACTTTGGCGCCGCCACGTCGGTGGTGCCGCCGCTCCTCAACACGGTGTCCATGGCGCACGGCATCCTCGGCGAAGGCGTGTTGAAGGGGGTGTCTGGAATGCTCAACAAGGCGACGGGTAACATGATTCCGGTCTGGAATCCGTACATGCCGACCGGTGCGCCCAAGCTTCCGGAACCGCTTCCGGCTCGCGCGGACGCCGCGCCGTCCAAGGGCATTCCTCGCAAGGTGGTGTACCTGCCGTCGTGCGTCACGCGCATGATGGGTCCGGCGAAGGGCGAAGAAGCCAACGGAGGTGTCGCCGACGCGATGATGAGCATCTTGGACAAGGCCAAGTATGAAGTCGTCTACCCCGAGGGTCTCAGCTCTCAGTGCTGCGGCATGATTTTCAACTCTCGCGGTCTCAAGGATCAGTCCTTGGCCAAGGGAGACGATCTCGAGCGCGCGCTGTTGAAGGCGTCCGACGGCGGCAAGTATCCCATCATCGTCGACACGTCTCCTTGCCTGGCGCAAATCAAGGAACAGCTTCAGAGCCCAGAACTTCGATTCGCTCTGTACGAGCCGTCCGAGTTCATCGCCAACCATTTGGTGGACAAGCTCGAGTGGAATAAGGTGAAGAAGCACATCGCCGTGCACGTCCCGTGCTCGTCTAAAAAGATGGGTGTCGAGCAGACGTTTATGAAGTTGGCGAGCAAGTGCGCCGACGAAGTGTCCGGCTCTGGTATTCCGTGCTGTGGTATGGCTGGTGATCGCGGTATGCGATACCCAGAAATTACCGACTCTGCGTTGGGTTACATGAACCTTCCGAAGGGTTGCACTGACGGCTATTCGACGAGCCGCACGTGCGAGGTGAACCTGTCCAATCACGCAGACGGAGTTCCATTTAGGGGACTCGTGTATCTTATCGACGAGGCGACTTCGCCGAAACAACAGTAATCGCACAATTTCGCTTTACGGTTCTCATTAGTACATTTAATTCGATTTTAGACGCAAACAAGCTACTCACAGTTTTGATTTGTGCGCCGCCCCTCCGCTCAGGCGCGCGAGTACGCCTCCGAGCGCCTCGACGGTGGCGGGTTCGTTCAAGAGTTTCCAACCCCCTTTTGCCTCTTCCTCGGCGTACGCACTCCACTCCGCGCTGAAGTGCGCGCGAATCGTGCGTTTCGTCTGCGCGCGCGCGCCCGAGGGCACCTTGACGTATCGATCCAAGGCGCTCTCTGCCGCCGCCAAGAGCGCGCCCTCGCCGACGACTTCGTCGATCAAACCGAGACTCTGCGCCTCCGTCGGGCGCACCAACGTCCCGAGCTGTAACAGCCGCTCGCCCTTGACGCGATCGGTACATCTATATAAAAATAATTCTGCCCAATATTTGGGCACTGAAATCCCCAACGCGACTTCGTTCAACCCAAACGAACCGCTCGTCGTCTGCACTCGATAGTCGCAACACAGCGCGACGACGCACCCGCCCGCGGGACACGCCCCGCGTATCGCGCACACCGTCGCCAATCTCGTCTCGAGCAAACGCGCTAGAAATTTCGTCTGCGTGAGCCAGAATTCGCGATATCGCCTCCACGTCGATCGCGGGGCGTACAGCTCTTTGATGTCGTTGCCGGCGGTGAACACGGCGCGTCGGAGCCCGCTGGCGAAAATCACCCCTCGCACCTGTCGTGGACGTCGTCAGTGCGTCCGGCCGATCGAGACGCGCGTCGAGACGAAACGAAACGAGCGCGTCGAGCGCGTCGAGCGCGTCGAGCGCACCTTTGGATCGCGCTCGAGCGCGGACAAAGCGTCGGCGAGCGCGCGCCAGAATTCCAAACTCATCGAGTTTACCGGTTCGCGCTCGAGCCAGACGACGGCAGTCGCGCCCTTCCCGCGCTCGATGCGAACGCCGACATCGTGCGAGCCGACATCGTGCGCCATCTTTTCGGTCGCGTCCAGCGCGTCGGCGCGCGAAGGAGCGCGGCGAAGTGCGGAGGAGCGAACGGTACGGATGTCTCGCGCCGTCGACGCGAAAGACGCGAGCGACCGAGCGCGGAGGCCCGATGCGCGTCGCCGAACGAAGACGCATTAGCAGCTAGACTATGATGGACTAAAGCTATAAAACTAACACTGAGCGCCGAACCACCGCGCGTTCGAACGGCGCTCGCGACGCGTTCGCGTTTGCGTTTGCGTTCAGAGATTACCAGCTGCCGACGCGAACGGTCTCGCCCGGCCTCCTCGTGTCCTCCACCTGTTTGAACTCGTGCGCCCTGAGATGTCTCAGCGTCGACGCGAGGGTGGTTTGACACACGCTCGGTCGCGCGCGCGCGATCTCTTCCAGCGCAGACGCAGCGAAACCGCTCGCGCGGTGCCGCTCGAGCGCATCCATCAACTGCAGTGGTCTCAACAGCGCCTCCCTCGGCGGTCGCTCGCGACGTTTCACCACGCTCGAGGGCGATGGTGCGTATCCGTAATCCACGGCGGAGACGTCTGCGGTGTCCACGGTGAGACTGGACATCATCTCCGTGAGCCTGACGTCCTTGACTTCGACGGGCGAAAACTCTCTCGGAGCGCTGACTAGGGACTCCGGCTCGACGTACGGCTTGATCGGAGTGGTCCCCGCGCGGGGAAGCGTGCGTCGGGCCACGTTCGCGCCGGTCGCGGCGGATGTCTTCGACGCGAAGGCGCCCATGGTGGGAGAGTCGGCGACTGACGCACGCGGGGACGGCTCGGACTACAATACAAATCAATAAAGTTCTATTTCCGCGTATCGAAGCGCCTGGCGCACCCACTCCGGCGCCGTGCCGTTCGGAAACTGCGTGTTGATGAAGTTTCGAACGAAGTTGCCGAATTTTTGGTCGATGATAGCTTGATGCATCGCCGCACATAGACGCATTTGATATCGTAAGTTGTGAATCGTGAGCAACTGCGCCGCTCGTGGTTCTTTCGTCACTATGGCGTGCATTTGCGCTCGAGTGTATGTCTTACACGTCAAGCAGTCACAACTTTCATCGATCGGTCTGTGATCGTGCTCCGTGATGGAAGACTTTAATCGAAGAAACCCTTCAGGAATGAGCGCGGTGCCGAAACGTGCGGTGCGAGACGGGTACACACAGTCGTACATGTCCGCCCCGAGCGCGGTGCATATCACGAGATCCAAGGGGTAACCCACTCCCATAACGTATCTAGGTTTATGATCCGGTAGACGCGCGGTACAGTGCGATACCACGCGCACGAAATCTTCCTTTGACTCACCCCCCGCCAAACCGCCCACAGCCATGCCTGGCAGGGCGTCTCCGCGCGCCAGCAATCCTTTGAGCGATACGTCTCGTAAATCCAAGTCTAACCCTCCCTGCACGATGCCGAATAAACACTGTTCGTGAGGTCGCTTGTGCGCCGCGATGCATCGATCGATCCATCGCGTCGTTCGGTGAGTCGCCTCCTCGAACCTCGCCCGGTCAGCCGTCACACTCGACACAACGTCGTCCAGAGCCATGATGATATCCGCACCGATATCGTTCTGAATGTGAATGCTCTTCTCCGGCGTGAGTAACATTTGTTTACCATCGGTAGGCGACTGAAACGTGACCCCTTCCTCCGTGATGTCCGCCAGGCTGAGCAGAGAAACCATCTGAAAGCCGCCGCTGTCGGTGAGCATGGCGCGGCGCCAGTTCATGAATCCGTGCAACCCGCCGGCTTTCGCTAAAACATCCGCTCCGGGACGGTTCCCGAGATGATACGTGTTGCCCAAGATGACTTGACACTCGATTTCCTCCAATTGCTTGCTCGTGAGGCCCTTGACGGAACCTTGCGTCCCCACGGGCATGAACATCGGCGTGCGACACTCGTAGTGCGGAAGCTTTAACGTCGTCGCGCGGGCGCGTCCATCGGTCGCGAGCACCTTAAATTCAAGTGGGGAGGTCGACGTGGACGGTTCGCTCCCGTCGCCTCGCGCGACGACGTCCTCACGCTCGCTCATGCGCGCACGATGAATCGGAGAGTCGACGTGTAAAGCGCGACGGCTGCCGCCGCGGGGCGCATCGCGTTGTGAACCACACGCGCGTTTATTTAAGATTAACAACACACTAGTGAGAATCGAATCTAATCGCAATCCATTTTTTTATGCTCGCTGATGTCCATACCCGCGATGTTGCAGAGTGAACCCGCTCGAGACATGGCTTGACGCTTGGGAATGTCTCTTCGTTTGTAGAAGAGCACGTACGCAGCGCTGGTGTGTAACGCATCGCTCGAGTCGACCGGTGAGCAATGACTGTCATCGTACAGGTGCCAAGTTCCTTCCTCGGCGTGCAGAGTGTATGCGGTGTAATGACCGCCGCCCATACCTCCGAAGTGATTCACTACTGCGCACAAGTCGTACACCGGCTCTGGTCCGCCACGAGAAGAAGTGTTGGGGAGAACGTAGGGAGACAAGTCGAGGCCGTCCAGAGGGAAGTCCACGAGTGTGTCAATCTTGTTTCGCCACGTTCTACTGTAACTGAAGCGTTTCAGATGCATGACGAGAATGGGCGGCATGCGCCACAAGTCAAGCTTCTTGAGCGCTTCTACATGCGTCTTACAGTGCTTGCAGTACCACATATCATCCTTGCCGAGAGGCTCTTCTTGGATGAACGAATCGATACAAGCTGATAGAGGCGTTCCCTGAACTGTCGCACAACCAAGACTGTTTTCTTGTACGCTGTCATGTTCTTCAATGATACGATCAAACATCTCGTCGTCAAATGAGTGCGTTAGGGCCTTGGAAGACCAGTCCACCGCAACGCAGTGCATCGACAGACCCACGGTATACTGTATCTCATGAGAGTCCGATTCGAGCGTAGAAGAACCGTACTCGTTGAAGGAAGCTGAGGCACTTTTGTTGGTGTACTTGAGCTTGAACGAACTCGAGCCATTGTTGGTGTTGCTGTTGACCGCAGGCGCAGACTGTTTCGCCGCAAACTCTGTACGCGAATACTTCGCACTGAACTTTTCTACTATTTGCTCGAGAGCGAGCGCTTGGTCTGGCCCAGCTTTCGAACCCTTAGGAACGGACATCGGAACGATCCAGGGGAACCCAAATCTCACGACGGCAGTCCCCGCAACCGTGCTTATGGGTGAGTATGGGGTCTTGGTTTGACTCAAGCCTTTTCTGTGAACGAGCACGGTGTCCACAGTCTCGGACGTTCCATCATCATTTAACGCCGGTAAACGATGCGCGTAAATTACTTCCCGATCACTGATTTCCGATAGCAGCATACCCATGTTTGAAAGTGTGCGCTCCAACCGGTGATTGTAAACTTCACAAAGCACCACACGCTCATCCATTGTATCGATATCCGCAGCCTCACATAAAGCACTCAAAAGCATGGCCACGTCACCCGTCTTTGGTAGCTTCAGACCGTAAGTGACAGCCGACACTTCATCACCGTAAGTGACCAGAGTCACTTTTATCATGCGCTCGCGTGCCGACGGTACTGGGATGGAAAGATACATGAAAGGGTCAAACTTGACAGATTTGTTTCCGCACGATGGGCACACCAACGTCGATCTATATTGCCCTTGGAAGGTATCCACGATGCATGAGTTGTTTCTCGCCGTGTGAGCTTCCCATGATTCTGTCGCTATGTCCTCATCCGATCTCCCATCCGAATCCTTTTCGGTAATGTATGGTTTATTCTTCACTCTATTCAAATCTTCATGCAAGCCATCCAACAGGAACGCCAAAAGTTCCTGCGCATCTTGTTGCATATATCCACTAAACTGCGGTGCAAAGCGAGCGAGTGAAGACTTAAATTTACGAGGTGTCACAGTCAGAGCACCATCGCGCCAAAGTGCTCCAATCAAGTTGGCGTACTCCTTCGCCAGCTCTCCGCCCAAGCTGATGGGATTGTCTGTATTGATATCTGCTTCATATTTGTCAGATAAGAAGTAATCTGTGAGCAGTGAGCAATGACTCAAGCATTGAAGACCACTATTCATGAAGCAAGTGTTACCCAGGTTGCTTAGTCCCGCTTTGCCGCGAGCCCCCACTTTTGCGGCGTCTTCGCACGTGGAAACGTCATTCTTTGGAGTCAAACTCATTTCGTAACCCATTGGCGAATCGTCCATATCGCCGTCTTGTATAACCAAGGCTCCAGAATCTGTGCTGTCTAAGCTATTCGTATCATCATCCGGCCATCTGTCGTCCTTCTTGCGCTCTACTAATAGGCACTGGTTCGGCAACAGGTGGAAATCATCGAGCGGCTTCTTTGGATCATTCGTCAAAACCTCGCCTCTGTTCCCGAACATGTAGTCTGACACGCGCAGGTCATCATCATCGACCTCTTCCAAGCTCCCAAACGCCATTTTCACGACGGTAATGAGCTCTCCAGCCGTGCTCTCTCGCCGGACTTCGATTGACCGCTCTTCGTCTCCAAACCGCACTTGCAGAGACAAGCCGTAAATGTCTACATAAATAACCCCTCCGCGTCGCACGCACGTTCTATAAATCGATCGAGACCCCTCCACATGTCCGCACCATGACTCTAACTTCGTCATCGCGCTCTCGCGCACGATTTCAAAATCCTCTCCCTCCACCAACGCCGGTTTGAGGATAGCCTCATCGCCCGCCTCCGCGCCCGAGGTCGCCGCCCTCAGGCGCGTCACCGTCTCCCCGTTCATCACCGACGTCGACGCCAACAACACCCTGACATCGATCGCCCCCACGCTCGCTCCCGACTCGCCTTTTCCCTCCTCCGCGCCCTCGTTCGCCGCGCGTTCCGTCGCTCGCACGAAGCTTTCGAACCACACCTTCGGCACGACAGCCACGCGCTCGCCCTCCTTGAGCGTCTCCGCGTCGACGCGATCGCGCGCGATCGTCAGCGCCTCCTTGACGTCCGCGCCCGAGACCGAGACCGCGTCCATGGTCGCCACGACCGCGCGCCCGCGTGTGAGGGAGGGCCCGAGACGCGAGCGACCAAACGAACGACCGAACCTCGACCGTCCGCGCGCGCGGCAATCGACGACGCCGCTGGACGAGGGGCGAGACGCGGGAGACGCCGAGGACGCGAGGAAGAGGACGAAGATGCGCTTGTTGGCGCACAACATGCTGGCGTGTAACGCCAAGGTGCGCGCGCGCGAAGAGACTCGAGGGAGACGCGCGCGGGAGCGGGACGCCGCCGGAAGAGAAGGAAGACGCGCGAACGGACCCTGTGTGATGAGGCGGTGCGCGCGCGCGGACGAGGGTTCGCGGTGACGAAGGATTGAGGACTGACGGTGACGCACGATCGTTCGACGCGGCGCGTAGGGCGTGGTGAATGGGTTTCCGTTGAAGATTGTTCCCACAGAGACTCGCGAGGCGGAGGCGGACTTTAACGCCGAGTTTTGCGTACACATGTTGCCGAAGATGGAGTGGGAAGCGTTCGTGAACGCGGCGAAAGAAATCGGTATCGATGGATTTCCGAGCGAGATTCCCGACGACGCGGCGAGTGATGAGGAATTTTTGAAAAAGTTTCACCATGCGTTGCTCGAGGTACACGTCGAAGAAGGAACGCTCATCTGTCCGGAGAGTGGGAGAAAGTTTCCGATCAATAAAGGCATCCCAAACATGCTCCTGAACGAGGACGAGGTGTGATTGAAGTCGACTCGTGGTGTCGAAGGATGGCGGACCGTTGTAAGTTTAAGTTTATCTCTAGCTCTAATGACAAATGTAGCATACGTGCTCGGTAAATTATACATCCTCCGCGATGCCATCGCCTCCCTTCCTCGCGGTGCGCTCTGCGGCAAGTCTCGCCTGTTTTCTCTGTTCGTTTTGGGCCGCAGTGGCCGCGGCAACGGATCGACGAACCGCTGCGAGACGTTTCCTGTGAGCTTCCGAACCTCTCTTCGAAGGGAACTTGGGAACCTCTTCTCCACCGAAACCAGGGACGTGCATGTCCCAATGACGCTCGAGATGTAAGAGCACGTCTTTTGGTTCTACCGAATCGCTCCCACGATGCTTAGCCAATTGCACGGCGTGATCCAGCAAATTGTCCACAAAGTCGTCCGTAATCTCTAAAAGCAGCTCTTCCACGCCATCTTCGAAAGTCTCGTCTGGGGCGAATTCTTTGAGGAGACCCTGAAGCTCCTCCTTACTGATCGCATGTCCCCCATCTTCTGTCTTCTTACCCGCAACCGCCGCAGAAGCCGCCGCTGCCGCCTGCGCCGCCGCGAGTCTCTTCTGCGCCTCGTGCTTCTGTCTCAATTGCTCGGCGAGGTCCTCCGCCGTTTGTTTTCTCTGCGACAGCGAACGCGCGCGCGCGAGGTGAACGACAGAGGTCAGTCACGTGTTCCATCACCGTGATCGAGCGCGCTCCGGAATCGACGACGCGCGCGAGGGGCCAGCGCTGCCCTAAACTTGAACACGAGCGGTTCTTGCGCACGAAGATCCGTCGCCGTCCGCCGCACACGCCAATCGATCGCGGGATCGCCCCGCGCGCGCATCGAGAGAACGAAGTATTTCGTTCGCGTACGAACCTGACGTCCACTCATCTTGTGCACGAGTCCGAGCTTGCCACCTCGCCGAGCTCGGGAGTGGCGTTCGACCGCACGTCACACTCCGCGAGAAGTCCTTGATGAAGCGTGCCATCCTCGGCGTACTCCGCGGCATCGCGTCAGGAGCGAAGAAACTCGTCACTTTACCGGCCTCGGCCATTAGCTCGGCGAGAAATCGCTCGATGGGCGCGAAAAGCGACGCGAAGAGCACCTGGGCCGTCATCGGTCTGGGAAATCCAGGGCATAAATTCGACGGTACGCGTCATAACGTCGGATTTGACGTCATCGATGCCATCGCAACGATCGAGGGAATTGCGGTCACGTCGGCAAAATGCCGAGCGCTGGTGGGGGTGGGTAAAGTCGGCCAATGCACGGTGGTTTTAGCAAAGCCGCAGACGTATATGAACCTCAGTGGCAAGAGCGTGCGGGACATTATGAAAACATTCAAGATCCCGCGCGATAGACTCTTGATCGTTTACGATGACTTGGATACGCCGTTAGCGGAGCTTAGGATGAAAATGTCGGGGAGCCACGGTGGGCACAACGGTGTGAGAAGTATCATCGACGACGCGACGAAGGGTATGAAAGACTTTGCGAGGGTGAAGGTTGGCATCGGGCGACCAAAAGACAGCACGACCCCCGTGTATGAGTACGTGCTTTCGAAATTCAACGATGAAGACGCCGCCAAGATGATAGAAGCTGTGAACGAAGCGAAGAAAAGTGTGACAGAGGTGCTGATGGAAAATAACCTTAGCGATGCGATGACGAGGTGCAACAGCAAGTTTGCCCCGAAGAAGGTTAAGGCGCCGAAGAGACCAAAAATACCCAAGGAATCTGTGATTGTTACCGCTCAGAATGATGGAAATGATAGAGTCAAGGTGACGCTGGAGGTGCGAGCGGAACACAACAATTCAAAGAAAAGCGTTCCAGAACGATAATAGCGACGACCATTTAGAGCTAGGCTAGCGTATTGTTAAGAGCTAAATAAATCTTCTAAGTTCAAATCACTGTGATGCACCTCCATCACTTTTGGATGTGATCTCGCGTACGACTTGAATGCATTCGCCCCGTAGCACTCATACACTTGATTTCGACCTTCGTGCGAATCCGTTGCTCGAAAATTTCTCTCTGTTTCTGAAGGTCGCCGCCAAACCAACTCGTCAGGCAGATCGATCAACTTGACAGAATAGTCTAGACGAGGATTCCAGAAGTATGGGATAGAGTATCGGGAGCGTGACGTATCTGTATTCCTCACTCGATGGGGTGTCGCTAGTAAATAGCCGCGTGTGCATAGTTGAATCATTTCGCCTAAGTTGACCACTAAAGAACCAGCAATCGGCGGAGCATCAATCCAAATATCGTTCACTTTCACCTGAAGACCGCCAACCTCGTTGTCTTGAACGAGTAAGGATAAATATCCCGTATCGCTGTGTTCGCCGACGCCGAACTCAACAGACGACCCAGTCGGTGGGTAACGACATATTTTCATCTGAACGTTTGGCGCGTCACCGAACGTCGACTCAAAATAATCCTGCTCTAAACCTAAACCGAGCGCTATATAACTCATGACCCTTCGACTCAGAGCGTCCATGCGCCGTTGAAACTCGTTCACTTCTTCTCGTAAAGTTGATTCGCTCGGAAACTGGTTCGGTCCTATCAGTCGATCGTAGAACACTGCCGCGTCTCGGTCGTAAATTCCTTCCACCCCGAATTCAATCTGTTCGCGCCTGTCCGTTACGCCCGCCGTATTTTCGCAACCTAAATTCATGTAGCCTCTAAAACTGGGCGAGTTGAGGTATGAAATCTCCAGTTTCTTTTCCAGCGACCGCGCGAAAAACTCCTTAGACGACGCGAGCACGCCCTCGGCCGAGAGCTCCACGCCGTGATCGCACAGGTAAAAGAACCCAATCTCGTGACACGTTCTCACGAGATTTCGGGCGAACGAACGGTGCTCGGCTTCGCTCGCGTCGAGTTTCGGGAGACGAAAAACGGGGAGTTTCGAGGAGCCTCGGGACGAAGAAGACGCCGACGCGCGCGTCATCGCGCGCGCGTCGCCGATCTGTCGAGACCGCTGCGACGCGCGCGACACAGTCTTAATGACGGGCGACGACGTCCATCCCGACATGCGTGGTGGCGGCGCCGAGTGAGGCTACGCTTTTTACAATGCTTTTCACAACTCGCCGCTACAACACGAGACGAACTCCGCGTGCAGCCATGGCGTCGACCACTTTCCTCAGACTGTCACCCAGGGCGTCTACGATGGCCACGTTTCTTCTCAGATCGAGAACTCGCAGCGACGGCGCGAATTCTTTCGGAGTTTTGATCAAATCGTCAAACGGAACGTCCCTCGGTTGCAGAGCGTTGTCGCTCGCGTTCAACACTTCTAAAGATTGAATGCCCCAAACGACGCTCGGCAGCGCGCGGAGCGCGTTTCCGGACACATCGAGCGTTTTTAAACTTTCACCGCGACGATCGAGCGCGCGCGCGAGTCGACACGCGCACGCGTCACCGACCCATTGACACATGACGTCGACGCAGCGCAAGTCGTCGCTGCGAGAGAGAAGCAGCGCCCGCAGCGCCACCCCTCGCGGCATCTTGGGATCGAACCGCTTGCTGTTCGCGTCCAAGAGCGTGCGTGCGGTAGTCTCCTCGCTCGCGCGCGCGTCCTCTTCTCGCCCCGACGAGGACGACGAACGGAACGAACGAGACTGGTGAGGTCGTACCCGTGGAGCCGAGCACGACGTCGGCGCCCGCGACGACGCGCGCGCGTCGAACGCGCGCTCGAACGCGCGCCCGATCGTCTCGCCGCCTCCGCGTGCCGATGACGACGGCGTCTCGACCAACGCGGCCGCGGCGCGACGGCGCAACGACGCCGCGAGCATTGCGTCGGGAGAAAGCGACGACGCGCCAAAGACTGCCGCGTCGTCCGAAGGTTTCGCCCCGCTCGAAGCGACTCGCGGGGCGATGACGGCGATGGCGACGAACGCGTGCGCGCGTTTCCCGCTCGCGCTTCCCGCGCGTGCGGCGACGAGCGCGACGGGCGTCGGGGCGACGCGGTGTCGCGGTGGACGTGGGCGGACGCGTTCGCGGGCGCGCTTGGACGCTCGATCGGCGGCATTCGTCGGACGAGGCGAGGTGGAGACGATGCGAGTGACGTCGCACGCGCGACTCTCGACGCGTCGCGCGCGAGACGCGGTCGTGGTGGCTGGAAAGAAGAAACTCCGCGGTCTCGTGAAGAAGGCGGGCGACGCGGCGGAGGCGGCGCTGATGGAAACGGCGCGGTCACGCGCTGAGCGCTCGATCCTCGACGGAGAACTGAGAGAGATTCGCGAGATGCGCGGCGAAGTGGTCATGAATTCGTCTGAAGTTCAGCTGGAACTCTTGCGAGAGATTCGTTCGTTATCGGCGGAGTTGCGCGAGCTCAAGGAGGAGGTTCGAGCGGCCACGCAAGGGGGGGGATTTACAGCGGTAGCGACGCCCGCGAGCGTGAAAAGTGATGATGACATGATGGCCATGCTCGGTGTGGGTGGTGATGAGTTCGGTTTCGGAGACGCTGCGTCGGCAGAGCAACCGGAAACCCCCTTGCTCGATGTGACTCAATGGAAGGGCGATGGCACCGATAGGTCTGGAGAATGGCCGTATGTCAAGCAGAACGAAGACGATATTTATTTGATGACGACTATTCATAGCCGACTGAATGAAGCCGGATTTTGGGCGGGTGAAGACGACGAGGACGACATGTATTTTGGAGAATCGACAAAAGACGCTTTATTGTATTTTCAGGCGAACGCTGGGATACCTGAGACTGGCCTCGTCGATCCAGATACATGGCGCGCACTTCTAGGAGATGAAGTATTTAGATGGGGACCGCCTCCTGGAGCGATTGCATTCGATGAAAGTCAACTCAAAGCTGCGCAATCGGCCACCGCAAATCCGGACCATTTTCTGGCTGACGAAGACTACGCGCCAGATGAATACGATCCGTTTGGACACGAAGACGAACGCGGGGAAGCTCAAGGACCCTCTTTTGAGACGAGCGGCGCCAAGGGTGCACATAAGTGGCCAGTTTTACGTGAAGATGACGGAGGTATGGAGGTGCACAAAATGCAAGTCATGCTTGTCGAACGCGGATACGACTCTGGTGAAGAAGACATGGAGTACTGGTACTTTGGAAGCGCGACTTCTGCCGCGCTTCTGACTTTCCAGGCGTCTGAACGTTTGAATGAAACTGGGGTTACCGATTTAGCCACGTGGCGGGCGCTCCTAAGCGACGATTTGACCGACATTTCTCCAGCCGAAGCGCTCGCCGCCGTCGGTGACGGCGACTATCCGCATGATTTGGCTAGAACGGACAAGTTATTCTTACTAGGCGAGCAACGTTACGAGGATTGATTAACTTTTGCCTCGGTCTCTCTCGTGACGCGTAAAAGTTTCAACGAGCGCGAATATTTTTTCTACCAGTCACGACACCACGCCACACCACGCCACACCACATCCAGCGAGCGCTCGACAGTGCAAACTTTACTCGCGCGCACGGAGCGTGACGCGCCATGCGGCTCCCCGTTGGTGGTGAGCCGGGGGTGAAACTCGTCCCCACGGCGAGCGGCGACGTGCACCTCGTCCTCGTGGAGGGCACCGATACCGCCCACGAGCGCGTCCCGGCGCGAGCAATCGCTTTTGACCCGAGCGTCGTTCCGCTGGATTCGAGCGCGATCGACGCTTGCGAGCGGGAGTCGCGCGAATTGGATGACGCGTTTGTAGCCTCCGCGTTGACTTTGTCGCAATTGGAACTGCGAGCACAGGGAACGGTGGGCGAACCCAGCGAACCAGACGCCGCTGTGCTGCCGCGTCCGCCGTTGCTCACGCCATACGACGTCGACGCATACGACGCGCACTCCACGCCGACGCCCTCCGTGGATTGGATTAACCACGAGAGTCAAACACACGTTTTGGAAGAAACGGACTGGATCGAGGTGGATCTGCTTTCAGAAGGCGGAGCGAGGGACTCAAGTTCGCTCGCGCGTGCGCCGGCGCCGCAGAGCGACTTTGTTCGAGGTTCTTTTAGCCAGGTCCCTTTTACACCGGGAGGAGAAGGATGGGACGCGGCAGCGCGTGAGAGCATGGTGAAGCGAGCGGAACTCGCGGAGCGTGCGGGCGCGGCTTGGCTCGAGGAGTACAAAGCGGGTGTTTACTTGTCTTCATCAGCATTGCCAAACACACTTCAAGGCATGCAAGACATGTTCGACGTGGATACCGGAATCAAGAATGTCGAGGTCGAGTTGGAAAGACTGACGGTTGTCGAGGATGAAGAACTCCCGCAGTCTTACGACGATTTATTCATTGACGCACTTCGCAGTGCGGTCAGACCGGTGGATTCATCAAGCGAGGAAGAAGAAGAAGAAGAAGAAGAAGAAGAAGAAGAAGAAGAAGAGCACGCAAGTGGCGACGATAGAATGGTCGACGAAATCCAGGTAGAAGGTGAAGCTGAAGTCGAAGCTTTATTGAATGACACAAGACCGATAGCATTAGGACAAAGCCGAAGGAAGATGAGAAGGAAGACTGGGGAAACGTGGGCAGTGATGGAACGATTTGATGATGTACAGGAGGCGTTTAGACGTGAGGTTCCTGAACCTGCTCATGAATTCCCTTTTGAGCTTGATGCATTCCAGAAAGAAGCAATAGTACACTTAGAAAAGTCTGAAAATGTGTTTGTCGCGGCGCATACTTCTGCAGGTAAAACGGTGGTTGCCGAATATGCCTTTGCCTTGGCGACAAAACACTGTACGCGAGCGATTTACACATCTCCAATCAAGACCATTAGCAACCAAAAGTTTAGAGACTTTGGGAAAAAGTTTGACGTTGGCTTACTTACAGGTGACGTTTCAATCAAGCCGGAGGCAGCTTGTCTGATCATGACGACTGAAATTCTCCGAAGCATGTTGTACCGTGGTGCGGATCTCATACGAGATGTAGAATGGGTCGTCTTCGACGAAGTACACTATGTGAACGACGCTGAGAGAGGCGTTGTTTGGGAAGAGGTCATAATCATGCTTCCAGCGCATGTTGGATTGATTTTGTTGTCAGCGACTGTACCGAACGTCTTCGAATTCGCCGATTGGGTCGGAAGAACAAAGAGAAAGAAAATTTTCGTCACCGGCACAAAAACACGTCCTGTACCGTTGGAACACTGTATATACTTCGGTGGCGACAAGGAAAAAGATTTTTATAAAGTTGGTGAGCACGAGGCGTTCCTACCCACTGGCTTTAAGATTGCATCCGACGCGTACAAGAAGAAACAGCTCGGCAATAAAGCAGCGTCAACACCGGGCACAGCTGCTCCCGGATCTAAACAAATAGCTGGACGAGGCGGTAGAAGCGGGACGCAAGCCGGACGCGGTGGACGAATTGGTGGGCGTGGTGGAACGCAAAATGTCACCGGTGGGCGTGGTAAGCCTTCCGGCCCGAACGCAGGACGCGACAAAAATATGTGGGTTGAGCTCATCCGTAACCTTGAGAGTCGCGAACTTTTACCGATGGTTGTGTTCGCCTTCAGTAAGAAGCGATGCGATTCGCTAGTCGATAGCTTGACGTCAATGGACCTCACCTCGAGCTCAGAAAAGCACGAGATCCACATATTCTGCGAAAGAGCGCTGAGTCGCCTATCTGTTGCTGATCGCAAGTTGCCACAGGTACTTCGAGTGCGTGAACTTCTTCGTCGAGGACTCGGGGTGCACCATGCTGGTCTCTTACCGATTATCAAAGAAATTGTCGAAATGCTTTTCTGTCGGGGCCTACTGAAAGTGCTCTACTGTACCGAGACTTTTGCCATGGGTGTGAATGCCCCCGCCAGGTGCGTCTGCTTTCAAAGTTTGCGAAAGCATGATGGGCAGGATTTTAGAGGTTTGTTGAGCGGTGAGTACACGCAGATGGCCGGGCGAGCGGGTAGACGTGGATTGGATACAGTCGGCACTGTCATATTAGCGGCTTGGGAAAACTTTCCTCAAGAACTTGAGCTTCGACAGTTACTTTCCGGCCAGGCAACAAAACTTCAATCACAATTCCGTCTCACCTATGGAATGATTTTGAATCTCATGCGCGTCGAAGATCTCCGCGTTGAGGATATGTTGGTCCGCTCGTTTGCCGAATTCCACGCGCAGCGAAGCGTGATCGATAGGAGGGGTGAACTCGCCATCGATGCTGCTGCCCTTCGAAAGGTTGAATCACTCATAGAGGTTGAAGCTCAGTGCTCACCAGCTGAGTGGCAAAAAGCGATAGCCTGGGATGAGCATTCGAGAGAGATCGCGATGAGTGTAGAATACGTCCGCGAGGCCATTATGAGTAGCCGTGGAGCGCAAAACTCCCTGACACCTGGTAGAATTCTATTCGTCGCGCCATCTGGAGAGGGTGGCGAACAATCTGAAGGACTTCCTCGAGGAGGTGTCGCGAAATATTGCGTTCTTCTTCGCACTGTAGCGCCCGTGGGCGCTGTTAAAAGTTTCGTGGTTCTGGTTGCGTGTCCTGAAGGTCATTCGATGGAGGATACGGCGAACATGGAGGACAAGACAGAGTCAAAAGAGTTAAAGCCATTGAAGAAGGGCGACGACGACGACTTTTTTGGAATGGGCAAAAAGTCCATGGGAAAACGCAGCGCAAGCACGAATGCAAACAAGATGCCCGAAGGTCTTCCGTGGTTTAAGCAAGCGGGCGGTATAGAATACGTCATCGCGAGCGTTCCTGAGTCGGCGGTGCTCGCCATCGCAACGAGTCGAATCAACGTCGAACCCGATACCATATTAGACGATGACGATTCAGTAGCCGCAACGTCTCGGGCTCTCCTCGCCTTGGAAAAGGTATCCAACGAGACTACGTTTGAAGCGCTCGACCCCCTCAAGGATTTGAAGATTCAAGATATCGTCACAGTCGAGGCATGTCAGCGCCACGCCGAGTTGGTTTCATCGTTACCGCCGAAACCAGTCGCATCCGCACAGAAACTTCGAGAATGGTCAGCCTTATTGAGAGCGAAACACATGCTCATATCGAGAATATCTGATTTAGAATTCGGTCTGTCAGACGCCAATTTGCTTCAGATGCCAGATTTCGAAGCGCGCGTAGCCGTTCTGCAGCACATGGGATATCTCGATGAAAACAGAACTGTGACGTTGAAAGGGAGGGTTGCGTGTGAAATCGCCACGGGCGATGAGCTCGTCGGTACGGAAGTAATTTTTGCAGGTGTTCTCGCCGACGTAGAGGCAGAGGAGGCAGTCGCACTTCTTGCTTCGCTCGTATTCCAGGAGAAGAATGCCTCTCCACCAGAGCTCGAAGGCTCGCTGAAGGATGCGTGTGATCGAGCGAAAGAATTGGCGTTTGCCGCCGGAGAAATCCAAATGGCGCACGGAATCCAAGTTGCACCGGATGAGTTCGTAGAGACGACCATGCGCTTCGGTTTGTCAGAGGTTGTCTACGAGTGGGCGAAAGGGACGCAGTTCGCGGACATTTGTCAACTCACCGACGTCCAGGAAGGAAGCATCGTTCGCACAATCGTTCGGCTCGATGAGATGTGCCGAGACGTCAGAAACGCCGCGCGAATCATGGGGGATAGTGCACTCTTCACGAAGATGGAAGAAGCGAGCGCTTTGATCAAGCGCGACATAGTTTTTAGTGCTTCGCTGTACGTCGCGGGCGCGTGATTGATGTTTAGCTAAAACTTTCTATATGTTCGTATTACAATTTGGAGAGTTCCTTTTCGAACGCTTGCGACAACTTCTCAGCGCACTCACGCACGCCGCTCGGGTCACCCTTGGCGTTGTACACGTACGCGTTTCTGAAAACGGTGCGAACGAGCGCGACAAACTCATCCGGACTTTCGATGTGACCGTCGTGCAATTTAGACTCGATCGTCTTCAAATCCATCGGGTGCTTAATGATGACGGGATAATCGGGAATGTTCAGCGCTTCCCAGTCCACCGGCTCGACGAACGGCCACGCTTGTCTCTTCATGGTGAACAACTTCTTCAAAATTCCCGCGCACGTCTTTTGCCATTTCCTCTTGCCTTGGCTCAACGGCGTCGTCCATTCGCACACGTCCGGGTGCGTCTTCTCCAACGCGTTCAACTCACTCGCCGTCAACGGTCTTCGCGTGCCATCCAGCTCCACCTTGACCAACTTGTACGGCTGAAACGGACTCAGCGGTCCCTTGAGCGACGTTCCGTAGTCGCCCTCGCCGAGCGCCTTGGGCACACACACCGCTATACACACGGAACGCACGCGCGCGCGATGCCTCGTCAGTCCACGCACATTCACGACAATCTCTCTCACGCGTTCGAACACCCACCCCATGCGCGCGCGTCTCCCCCGAACGCGCGCGTCGAGATCCCTTCACCGCGCATTCCACGCCATCCCGACCCGCGCGTTCGTTCCACGCGCCCCTTCCCACCCCCGATCCACCGCGCGCGCGCGACGCTCCGATCCATCACGCACCGCACTCGCATCCCGGTCTCGCCGGCGGCGGCACGCACGATTCCATCCCTCTCGTGCGCCTCTCCCGCGCCGCGATCTCTCGACCGCACGCGGGGTCCGTTTCCAAATTTAGGGTTTAGGACATCGACCCGCGTCCACCACCGACCCACCGACCCACCGCCGCGGCCCCGGCGACGCGGCGCGCCCGGTCGTCGATGTATTTCCGCGAAAAAAAA
>CEUM01047473.1_pt1 | contig 77591 bp, 66 predicted proteins | sample 356421 | NCBI WGS metagenome assembly CEUM01 (sample SAMEA2622716, study PRJEB7988) | marine metagenome | biome: marine biome (ENVO:00000447); feature: surface water layer (ENVO:00002042); material: "saline water (ENVO:00002010), including plankton (ENVO:xxxxxxxx)" | depth 5 m
TCGCTGTGGTCGCTGTGGTCGCTGTGGTCACTACTATCGCTGTGGTCACTGCTATCGCTGTGGTCGCTGCTGTCGCTGGAATCTGAAGTTCCAGCATCGGATGAAGATCCGTCGTCCGTATCAGAGTCCTCAACACAACCAGCAAGTGCTGCTAGTAGCATTAGTAGGACTAAAGTCATGCTTTTCATTTTTACTTTCGTTATCATTTTTTTCACCTTTAGGGTTCCCTAAACATTAGGATTGAAATCTCCGACAAGCATGTAGTATATAGTATTTTTAGGGGAGCCTAAAAAACAGTTATGTTCTAATTACTATTGGCTCAGTTTGGACGGTTTACGGGGTATAGAGGGTCTGGAAATGACAAGTGAAAAACAACAAAACTTTTGTCAAGAGACTGAGAAACCTTCATCTCTTTATATAAGAGTGTTAGTTGTTGTGCTAGCATTTTCAGCTCTTATGAGATTTAGAAACTTAGACACTGAATCATTTTGGTTAGATGAGTTGACTACACTAAGTGCAATCAGTCAAGGCTCATGGAGATCGACTATGGAAGGCTGGCTTTCGATGGTTGGCATGGGTACTTGGTTGATGTATTATTGGAAAGTATTAGTTGGCGATTCAGATTTTGCATTGAGGTCTTTGAGTGCGATTTGTGGAGTGCTCTTAGTTTTAGTAGTCTCAGAGTTCACAAGGAAAATCCATGATGAAAAGGCTGCAATAATTGCATCAAGTATGATTTCTATTTCTCATTTGGCAATCTTGTACTCTCAAGAATTTAGACCTTACATGTTTACCACTCTTTTTATTTGGAGTTCATTTTATTTGATTAGATTGGATAGAAAGTTGAGACCATTTGAGATTCTATTCTGCATTATTTTACTATCGTTTTCCTACCTCGTCCATTACTTAGCAGGTCTTGCGATAGTGTTAGGCTTACTTACTGATTTTACTCTACGAGTTGTTAATCACATAAAGAATGAAGAAAAACATCAAAATGGTTGGAAATATTCAGTCTTTAATTTCATAAAATCTAAGGGAGGCCAAACCCTCCAAGTTTCAGTTTCAATTGCGTTTTTAGCTTATTTTATGCTTGATAAAATGATCTATGATTCATCTAACACGGGGCATAGCATGTGGATTAATGACGTCCCGAAAAGACCAGTGGTTTCATTATTTGATTACTTTTTTGCCTTCGATACAAGAGGTTATTTTACAGATATCGCAGAATTCATGTGGTATTTTGTCTTAGCAACTCCAGTCATATTGTTGATTCATCGATTCATGTTCAAGAAAAAAGGTGTACTGGAAGAAGCAGAGTGGTTTGTCTGGTTAGTTGGAGGTGGCACAATGCTAATTGTGGTGATTTACTCATTACAAGTTAGAAATTTATGGGTTTCCAGATATTTCGTATTTTCAATGCCAGCATGGTATATGTTGTTCGGGTTGGGGATATCAAGAATCATTGATATAATCCAATTCAAAGACATCGAATCAAATTTTAACCCAAAGTTCGATGTAAGTAAGATCATTGCGATAACCTTCTCAGCAATTTTTGTCCTGTATAGCACTACTTGGTTAGTAGAGGACTTCAACTACTATGAGAAAAATGGTAGATCAGATTTCAAAGGTATGAGCATATGGCTTGACGATAATGTGGACGGCAACCAAGATGATGTATTCATAGTTAGTCAACCATACTCTAGATATTGGGATTTATATCTTGACAGGATGGGAAGTGATGTAGAAATTGATGTTGATTCGGATTGGGGGGATGTTACATCAGGACAGGTCACCAGCATACTTGATGATGAGCCAACTGAGGTTATCCATATTAGAGGACATAGGCTATCAATGTGGGACTATGATTCTTTGACACTTGTTCTTAAATCAAATTATGAGCTTGTAGAGAGTGTTGACTTTATAGAAGGACAAATCGATGTATATCACAGGATTTAGTAAGATGAGCACATTCTTAGATTTCAGCAGCAATGTGAAGACTTCCATCTTTGTAGAATACTTGGAATGTCTCTCTTCTCTTTCTTGAAAGAGCAGCAACAGCGTCATAGATTTCGTCGTCGCTTACCTCGAAAGCCTTAGCAGCATTCTTTGTAGACCACGCAACTTCTTCAAAATCAGAAGCAGCAATCCACCTCAGAAGTTTTGCTTCCAGTTCAGTCAACTCGTCTGACATGGTTACCCGTAGGGCTCAAGACTCAAAATATTATGCAATAACGTGCCTAGATTGAAATCATTCTTCTGCAGCATTCTTCTGCATCGATATAACCATCCAATAAGGTGTTCAAAGCCTTGGTGAAAGGTACTTGAATTTCAAAGTCTTCTGCTCTTCGCATGAACATTCGAGCAGCTCTTACTCCTTCGGCTACCATTGACATTTCTTCCAGTGCCTCATCTAATGTTAACCCTTTACCGAGTTTTTCACCCATGCTACGGTTTCTGCCGTAAGGTGAGGTTGCAGTAACGTAAAGGTCTCCAAGACCTGCAGGTCCGAATGCAACTTCTGCTCTTGCTCCTAATTGTGGTAATAGAAGACATCCTTCTTTGAAGCCGGCAAAGAAAATTGCAGCTTTGAGATTATCTCCTCCAAGAGTTCCAACTTGGGCAAGACCATCTACAAGACCGCATGCAAGTGCTACGACATTCTTGAAAGCACCCCACAACTCTGCACCTTGCGGGTCATTTGCAGCCTTTAGAACGAAAGTTGGGGTGCTCAATGTCTCTGCTAATCTCTTTGCTACTGAACCCTCTTCGCTTGCAACTAATGCTGTAGTCATTACTCCATTTGCAGCTTCTGGAGCAATTGTCGGTCCAGTCAAAACTGCTAGTGGGTTATGTAGATCATTTTCCTTAAGTATCTCCTCAATCGCAGAAGATATTAAGCGCTTTTTCGGTGCTAGACCTTTTGCTAAATCTAGTAATACGTGACCTGGTCTAAGATGTGGTATCAAGTCATTCACTACATCCAAAATTACTGATGAAGGAACTGCAAGAACAATAATTTCTACTCCCTGCAGAGCTTCTTCAAGATGCATTGTTACGTCTAATCCTTTGACAGAGACGCCCTCTAAATAGACAGAATTTTCATCCTTCATCATGATGCTTTGATAGACTTCTTTTTCTATAGTCCAGCCCTTGACATTGTGGCCGTCTTTCAGCCACATTGCAGCAATAGCAGTACCCCAGTTTCCTAGCCCCAAAATGCCAATGTGTGCCATGCTATCGTTTGGGGTGGATTTGCATATGCCTTTAGTGACTTCCGCTTAGTTGCGATAAAAATCGTCTATTATCCTACTAATCAGAATAAGTCATCATCATCCTCGTCAAATTCGAAAACATCATCTTCGACTTTGGCTTCTTCATCCTTCTTCTTTTTCTTAGCAGGCTTTTTTCCAGCTTTTCTTTCTGCCTTCTTTTTCTCTTTAGCAGAGAGTTCCTCTGCTTGTGCAGGTTCTTCTTGAGATTCATCCTCTTTGTTTTCTGCTTGCTTAGCGGCGAGTAATTCTTGTTCTGCTTCTCTAATCGCTAGTTCTTGAGCGCTAACTCCAGTCTGAAGCGCAAGAGCCTTTCTTCTATCCTCTCTTGCTTTTTGTTCAAGTTGCTTATGTCTTGCTTTTTCTATGCATTGTTGCATGTACATAGCATCGTGTTCAAGTAGCGGCGAGTCTGAAATCAAGGTGATGTCTAACCATCCGCCATCTTCGACAATAAACTCTGCAAGTGGCTCGAAATTTAGGTCAGATTTTTTGATTTGAGTGTAGTGATTTGCATTTCCAGATCTGTGCTCAACTCCGGAGAAGTGGCAGTAGAATTCCTTTGTTCCAATAGTTTCTCGAACTTGGTCGAATAATTCTCCATAGTCCTCACTAGTTCTCATTCTTCCATTACCTCTAGCGTGAATGTGTGCTATGTTCAGAACTGGAATAGTCCCTTCTACGTGGTTGACTACCTCCAAAACCTCCTCCAGTGAACCCCACAGATCCTGCCTCCCTGAAGTTTCAATACCGATTTTAGATGGCTCACCATTTTTTATCCATGGGAATACAGGGAATTCATCTTCCTCATCGTTCCAGATATCATGGATTCTATCCACGATTCCAGCAAATACATTGGCTACATGCTCGTTTGCAGCTTGCCCTCTTCCAAATTCTCCATAGTGTCCAGTGTGAAGTGTCACGTGTCGTGCATTTATTGTTCGGGCAGTTTGCAGTGTAGCCTCGATTTTTGCTAGAGATCTTCCTCGCTCAACCTTGTTGCCGAGTAACTCCGAATAGTAAGGTCCGTGAATGTTCATCTCGAAGTCGGTTTTATTCGCTAAAACGCCGGCTTGCCAGTATTGATCGAAGTGTGCAGGAGATATCAGACGAACGGTTTGAACCTCCATGGTTCCTAGTCCTAGAGCAATGATATCATCCATTCCCTCAACGATTGTTCTACCCTTGCAAGATAGAGGAACTCCCGCTGGACCTAATTTTATCGACATGGTAAACCCCCCCCGCAGAGCCTATCCAAATGGTTCATGTCAATAAGTCCTTTTCGTTACCAACTACTCATTTTGAAATATTCTCTGCTTAAAGATATAACAAAACGACCTTATTTGAAGGAGAAGCATTGAGCACTAGATATGCGCAAAGAACTGGAGCAAGCACTCCAAGCCTTCCGTGATGGAAAGCCAGTTTGCCTATTCGACTCAGAAAAGCGTGAAGGAGAGACCGATTTGCTCTTTCCCGCAGAGCATGCTCACCCGGAGACTATGAGGCAATTACGACAAGATTGTGGTGGTCTATTGTTCCTAGCAATTGGTCACGAGGTTGGTGAAAGATTTGGTTTGCCTTTTTTACAAGACCTTCACACTGAGCAGTTTATGATGGATAAGTGGAAAGTTCTGCATCACTTGAAAACTAATGATCTTCAATACGACTCCCGTTCCGCTTTTACTCTCTCTCTGAATCACCGAGATACCTTCACAGGGATAACAGACAAAGACCGCTCATTAACAACAAGAAGATTTGCAGAATTGTATTCTGAACTGGTTGAAAATGATTCCTCACAAGAGGAATCTATGTCTGCACTAGGAAAAGAATTCCGCACCCCTGGACATATTCCCGTTTGCAGGGAGAGCGAAGGGGGACTGAAAACTAGGCAAGGACATACTGAACTTGCAGTTGGACTTGCGAGGTTAGCGGGATTGACTCCAGTAGTAATCGGGGCGGAAATGCTTGAACCTGAAGGAGACAATGCATTGTCGGTCGAGGAAGCACGAAAATGGGCTGAAGCAAGGGATATACCCTTCATACAGGGCTCTGATTTAATCGATGCAACACTATGACTTTACAATATATCAACCACCTTAGTATCGGAATGACGGTGAGAAAATGAAGAAAGTGATGGCAGTAGGTGTTTTCGATTTATTGCATGCAGGTCACTTGCATTATCTTGAACAAGCCAAATCACTGGGCGACCATCTCACCGTTGTTGTCGCTCATGACCTGACTGTTAGAATCAGAAAACACGAACCAGTAACAGGAATGGACCTTAGAAGAAGAATGGTAGAAGGGTTGAAACCTGTCGATAAATCGATAATAGGAAACCCTCCAGAAGTATCAATGTTTGACATATTGCCTCAAATCAATCCTGATGTTATTGCCTTAGGGTATGACCAAGAACATGCAGAAGAGAAAATCAGAACATCCTTGAATGAGCGTGGACTATCGCACATTGAAGTGACAAGAGTTGAGGGCTTAAGCGACGATTTAGATGGTACAAGAAAGATCATAGCAAAGATTCTAGCTAGAGAAAATAAACAATAATTTGAGGGATAATATGTTCACAGGAATCATCAAACAAATCGGCGAAGTTAAGTCGATTACTGATGGTCAATCGATAATTACACTCGAGATTAAAATCGAAGATGTAAGTGGTTTAGAGATTGGAGCAAGTATAGCGATAGACGGTGCCTGCTTGACAGTTGTTAAGTTCAACTCAGAATCTAAGCATGTCTGGTTTGATGTAATTCCAGAGACGCTTCAAAGGACCACCTTGGGACAACTTGAAGTTGGAAATAAAGTCAACATCGAAAGGTCACTGAAGATGGGAGACGAATTGGGGGGTCACCTAGTCAGCGGTCATGTTTACTGCATGGGAACCGTTGAAAGCTCACAAACGAGTGGTGAATCTATAGATTTGAAGATAGGGTTTCCAAACCATGTGGGGAAATACATCGCTGAGAAAGGATATATCGCAATAGATGGGATTTCGCTGACAATTGGCAAAGTAGACTCAAATTCTTTCAATCTGCATATTATCCCAGAGACACAAATTGCCACAACATTGTGCAAGAAACAAGTAGGTCAATCAGTTAATATCGAAATCGATACTATGACAATGAACATTGTCGATACTACGGAGAGAATTTTAGCGGAGAGAGGATTATGAGCAGAGTGATAATTGTTGCAGGTTCGTTTCATGAAGATGAAACAGAGAAGATGATTCAGTACGCTAAGGACGAATGTTCCAAACTAAATCTAACAGTAAAAGAAGTCATTAAAGTTCCAGGTGCTTTTGAGATTCCCTATGCAATAAAGAATTATTTCACAAGACAAAATGCTCAACAAGGAATCCCAGTTATTACTTTGGGCATAATTGAGAAGGGACAAACTGATCACGGCAAAGCGATTGGAGATGTCGTCCTATCTGCTTTGATGAAGATACAATTCACCTATGATGTACCAATCGGTTTAGGAATAATTGGCCCTGGGGCTGAGCCAGAGCATATTGCTCCTAGATTGGAAAAGCATGCAAGGGCATCCGCAAATGCGGTTAGAGTGATGCTAGATTTGTGATGGCTTAATACTTGCAAATTCTTACCAGCATAGGTTCAATAACCACCCCATTCTGCAAAACTCGAACTCATATGTCTGAAGTAAGGAATGTCATAATCATCGGCTCCGGTCCAGCTGGTTACACAGCAGGACTTTACACTGCAAGGGCGCTACTAGAACCACTAATGTTTGCTGGATATATGTCCGGAGGTCAACTAATGCTGACTAGTGATGTGGAAAATTTCCCTGGATACCCAGAAGGAATTGCCGGTCCTGAAATGATGATGCAATTAAGGGAACAAGCAGAAAGATTCGGTTTGACCGTTCAGGATAAGAATGTAGAGAGAGTTGATTTGTCTTCAAGACCCTACAAGGTTTACGTGGAAGGTGAAGAATTCCTTACTGATTCAATCATCGTTAGTACTGGAGCCGAATCAATTTGGTTAGATGCTGAAGGTGAAGCAGAGCAAAAAGGGCGCGGAATAAGCACTTGTGCAACTTGTGATGGGGCATTTTTCAGAGACGAGGAAGTGATTGTTATCGGTGGAGGAGATTCAGCAATGGAGGAAGCAACTTTCTTGACTAGATTTGCAAAGAAGGTTACACTAATCCACAGGAGAGATGTGTTCAAAGCAAGTAAGGTGATGTATGAAAGAGCAGCAAACCATGATAAAATTGAGATCAAAACATTCAGATCCGTCAAAAAATGGCTAAGTAATGATGCAGGACTCACAGGAGCAGTTTTAGTTGACCCTAGAGATGGTTCCGAAGAAGAGATTGCTTGTACTGGCGCATTTATTGCAATAGGTCATAAGCCAATTACCAGCTTTTTGGAGGAACAAGTTGAGGTTGATGAGCATGGATACATTATCCACAAAGAGCACACCATGACTTCAGTTCCAGGTGTATTTGCTGCTGGTGACGTTGTTGATACTAGATATAAGCAAGCGATAACCGCAGCAGGAATGGGTTGTCAAGCAGCCATTGATGTTGAAAGATGGTTAGAAGACCAACATTCATGAAATCGAGATGATTTTATGTCAAATCTGAGGTATGATAGACATATATCATTGCCTCAAGTTGGCTTAGATGGACAAAGGAAATTGAACGAATCTTCTGTACTTTGTATTGGAGCAGGGGGTCTTGGCTCTCCGATTCTAATGTATTTGGCAGCGGCTGGAATAGGTCGAATTGGAATAGTAGATTTTGACGAGGTTGACCTTTCAAATCTTCAAAGGCAGATCCTTCATTCTGAAGATGAAGTCGGGTCAAAAAAAGTCCAGAGCGCCAAACATAGGCTACAGCAACTAAACAGCGAAGTTGAGATAGAAACTTATGAAGAAATGTTGACTGCTCAAAATGCGAAATCAATCATAGAAGGATGGGATTTAGTTATTGATGGTACTGATAACCTGCCAACCCGTTACCTAGTGGATGATTGCTGTAGGCTATTAGGTAAGCCGTGGGTGTATGGTTCAATCTATAGATTCGAGGGACAGGTTTCTGTGTTTAACTACAACAACGGTCCATGCTATCGTGATTTATTCCCAACACCCCCGCCGCCGAACTCTGTTCCTTCTTGTGCTGAAGGAGGTGTCCTAGGTATACTGCCCGGAGTTATTGGCTCAATTCAAGCAACTGAGGCAATAAAGATGATTTTAGGGATTGGTGATGTGCTATCGGGGAGGCTATTAATCTACAACTCATTAGAAATGAGTTTCAGGCTACTGAATTTCAAAAAAGATGAGGAAATGAAGAAGCCAAGTAACCTAGAAGAGTCTGGAAAGCTATTCGAAGAATTTTGTATTATCCCAAAAGTAGAGACAGAATCAGTTAATACTCAGAGTGCCGGCACGGAGGATATGATGTTCAAACGTATTGATGCTGATGAATTCATTGACAAAAGAGAAAATGGATGGAACCCGTTTTTCCTAGATGTTAGATCTGAGAAAGAATATTCTTCTGCTAGAATTACCACAATCGATAAGCAAATCGAACACTTACAAATATTATCCATCAAAGATGAACTTCCAAAAGATAGAGAGATAGTGATACACTGTCATTCAGGAATGAGGTCACAATTAGCATGTATGTTGCTTATTGAGAATGGTTTTGATGCTGATAAATTGTACAATCTTGAAGGTGGAATTGTTGCTTATTCACAATTGAAGCCTGAGGAAATTGAATGATTTCGGTTAACCTTTTACTCACAGCAAAGGGATGAATAATACATTATTCAAGGGAGAAGTTCATTTCCCTAGTCCACTCAACATGACTAGAGGGTGTCTATTTGCCTAAATTGATAGTCGCTGACGAAAACGAGGGTAGGCGTAGTTTGCTTGCAAATACCTTCGAGCGCAATGGCTTTGATGTTACCAGAGTAGGTACACTGCGTCAAGCAGAAGGAACTGCGTTAGCAACTATGCCTGAAGTAGTTCTCATGGAAGGAGCCTGGAAGGTTGGAGATGCGATAGATTCTGCACAAAGGATGATGTCAGATCCTGAATTTGCTTTCAAGTGTAGAATTGTAATTTTAGCAAAATCACCGACTGATGATTACCTGGTCAGTGCTGCAAATGCAGGAATCAGCGAAGTGATGAAGAAACCCATTGATATGAATAAATTGATTGAGCAATTGCAAAAGCACGCTGCAAAACAATTTGTTCCCCCGCCAGCAGAAGTGACTAGCAACTCGTCTCTCTCAGCAGGGTCATTTAGCGTTGAAGCGGTAATGGGGGGAGGAACCTGGGCTCTTCCAATGCTTAGCGGATTAGTATCAAAAGAAACAATAAATCAACAATTTGTTGATGAAATTTTTGAGCAATTAGGGGAAGAGGGCAGGGTTATTGATCCAGATAATGCAACTATGCAACCACAGGTAGTATCTGAAATGCTTAGGTTGGCTTTGAATAAATTAGTTTCAGAAAATTCGGTAGCAGAAGAAGCAAATGATCAGGCTACAAGTAGGGGACCTAGCTTTGATCAAATTTCAAAGGGGCAAAAACTCGGTAGCGCAAAGAATGACAAATCCTCACAAAATAAAGTTGCAAATTTGGGCTCGTCAATGGAAGATATTCTTCAGCGACAGGCAGATGAAATCGCAAGAGAAATAGAGGATAAAATGGATGAAATCCTCGATGAAAAACCTGATTTTATCACATTACTTGAAGATGAAAACCGAGTGCCTATCGATAAAGAAATGGCTGCATTAACTAAGCATACAGCTGATTTTGTTCATGAATTGCTATGGGATTTAGGCAGACCTGGAGCAGTTAGTGACATCACTTTGATGACAAGAATTGAGGATGCAACCGAGATGATGAAAGACATACTCGATGGATTTTCCTTCCTTGAAGAAGAATAGTTTCCTTATTTAATGCAAATTAAATTGAGGAAGTAATTGAAAAAGAACATCCTTTGCGTGTGCATGGGGCAGTCAGATGGTTCAAGCTTCACTACCACCAATTTTTGGCAAAGACTGGCAACCAAAATCCCATTTGAAGTTTACAACTCTGCTGGATGTAAAGTCAGCAAAAGCAGAGGTCATGCGCTTTGTTATACAGCGACATGATGGGATGATTGCCCTTGCAGGCAATATATGGGACCATGTAATTAGCAAAGATGTGAAATCTTTTGATGGGACTTCCTGGCACGAATTTGGCAAAAAATATGTCACAGCCTTGGGCAAGGGGTTAGTGGCGAGTGCAAAATCGGTCGGAATTGATGAAAATAGTTTGGAAGAAGTCATACCTCGCCGCACTCAAATAGAATTTCTTGGGAGGAGACACACATACTTTTTGCTGGATATGCGCTTGTGCATGCGGAGGATTGCCCATTACATGTCAGTTAGCCTGGATCAAAGAATGGATTGGCAGCGCTGGATGACAAGAACTAGAAAACTCGATGAGAATTTGAAGGAATTATTCACTAATGGTGCGCCTACGCCAGATGGGGGGAGATTTGGAGGCAAGGGTTTCAGATCTACCTGGCAAGAGGGAATTGTTGCTGCTGCATCAGCCATAGTAACAAATCCAGATGCTGAGATTGGTTCAACTCCTGGAAATGGATACGACGGAGATTTAGTTGCACCAATGATTCGAGATGTTGGCTTAGGTTTGGCTATGGGAGACACTCCTCTATCGGTAATGGCAGCTAATTTAGGAAAGGTCGGAAGCAATCAAAACGGCGGTTGGGATGATGCTGGTGGTAGAGATTTACACGTTGGTGCCTGGCATGTTGGAGTCTTACCTCCTACTGCACCCTTGCCAATTGCTAGCGCTACAATGACTGGCCTTGCATTTGCCGCATGGAGGCAGAATTTGGATAGATTCCATCTTGCTTGTATCGGAGAGGGTTCATCCAGCAGCGGAGAATTTTGGGAATCATTGAATTTATCCGGTGCGAGAGGACTGCCAATTTGTTATGTTCTTCAAAATAATCAAATCGCTTTAGACACTCCACCAGTCCATCAATCAGGAGTCGAAGTTTGGGCTGACAAGGCAGTGGCTATGGGCATGCCGTCTTGGACAATAGATGGCAGTGACCCTGCCTCCATTTATGCCAGCGTGGCTTGCGCAAGAGAATTCACAATGAATGGTGGGGGACCAACATTAATTCACATTGAAACAATGCGCGGGTGTGGGCACGCTCATCATCACGATGATTTGTATCTAGGTAGCGAAACAGGTACACCACCAGGATATGTTGACAAGGATTTGATTGAATATTGGGAGGCTAAAGACCCAGTCACAACTCATAGGGAATTATTGCTAAATCTTGGAGTCAAGGAAGATGAATTAGAATCCATGGAGTTAGAGGAGGCTGAATTGGTTCGTACTTCAAGAGAGAAGTTGGACCAGATGGATTGGCCAGAACCTCACACTGTTACAAAGGGAGTAACCACTCTTAACGATTCAGATACTCATGAAGATCATCTGCAAAGATTATCTAATTCTAGCACAGAAACAGGTGAAGAATCAGGTCTTGAGGTGGGCGAATACTCTTTCCAATATGCACAAACCGGCGGTTGGACATATTCGAGAGCTATCCAACAGGCTATGGTTGAAATAGCAAATTCTGAGGACTCAAATACGGTCTTCATCGGTGAAGATATGGAAGTTGCAGGTGCCTTTGGAATGAATATGGCTCTGAAGAATGCAGGGCATCAGGATAAACTGGTCGATATGCCACTTTGTGAAGCGATAATTGTCCACACTGGTGTTGGTGCAGCACTGAGTGGTATGAGACCGATGGTAGAGATTCAATTTGGTGGATTTGCCGCACTCGGTTACAATGCGCTTGTTAACAATGCAGCAATGCTTCGATGGAGATGGGGTGCAGATTGCCCCATGACGGTAAGAATTCCACTCGGCGCAAGGACGAGAAGTGGCCCTTTCCATGCTAACATGATCGAATCTTGGTTCGCTAACGATCCAGGCTTAGTTGTAATCGCGCCTGGAACTCCACAAGACGCATATGATCTATTGATTGAAGCCAATCAATGTGATGATCCGGTCCTATTTTTGGAGCACATCGGGCTTTACGGTCTCAGAGGTGGATTGACTGGTTGGGGTCAAAACATCAACCAAGTTGTTGACAAAGATTCCGTGAAAAATGCAATATCAAACAATGAAACTTACTCACTAGGAAAGGCTAAGGTAATTCGCGGAGGAAGAGATGTTTCCCTAATTACTTGGGGAGCAATGGTGCATGTTGCTAGGTTGGCTGCTGATGAATTATCCAAAGAGGAGATTGAGGTGGAAATCGTTGATTTGAGAACAATTATTCCATTTGATGCAAAAACTTGTGTTGAATCGGTGAAGAGATGTGGTAGATTTGCAGTTCTACATGAGGCACAATGGCATGGTGGACTGGGTCATACAATACAATCTCGCATATTGGAAGAGGTGTTTTACGAATTAGAATCCCAACCTGCCGTAATCGGTGCTCTTGATACTCCAGTTCCATTCTCTCCGCCATTGGAAAATCACACCATTCCATCAGTGGAACATGTAGTAAAGGTTCTAAGAGAAATTGCCAATTCTTAGTCAAGACTTGATACAGGCAGTGGTCTAAACCTTATTCTATAGAAATACAACGAAGCAAGACTTGCTCCTAGAATACAGGTTGCGAAGTACATCCAAAGCAAATCTAATTGTTGAGAAATTAGATTCGGTCCAAAGGTTCTGGCTGGATTCATACTCGCTCCGGTGAATCTTCCAAATATGAATGCAAGAACTGCAACAGTTAATCCAACTAAAGAGGCAATTGCAAAGAGATTCTCGGTTCTTGAGACGATCAATAATATCGATGCCATCAGCATGAATGTTATGAAGATTTCAATTCCTGCAGCAGTTGCTATTGTAATATCATTTGAGACCACAGTTGGTCCTACAGGACCAATCAAATAAGCAGCCAAAAGACCTCCTGATAACTGAGCAATTATGTAGGGAATAACCGCTTTTCCTTCAAGATCCCCATGTATCCAAAAAGCAATGCTAACCGCAGAGTTGATGTGGGCGCCAGAGATTCTTCCAAATATTAGAATTGCAATCGTAACCGCTATGCCAAACACTGCTGAAATGATTAGTGCTGAATCCGTAAGTGCAATCGATCCACACCCAAGTCCAACCATCAACGCAGTTCCGAAGAACTCGGACAAGATACGATTCCACACTGGACTATGCTAATAGAAGCAATTTTTGATATTTCGTAAGTCCTTAGAAGCCATAACCATCAATAAGGACTGACTCAGGGTGTTGGCTATGCAGGCTGTGAGTGTAGAGCTTGGTCTGCTGAGTCTCCCAAAAAATAAAACATTTTTAGTGACTATATTATCATTCATTTCATTTGTTGCAGTGAGTTACTTATTTGGAATCGATTCGATGACTACAACGATTTTTTTGCTCATCGTCTCAATAGTTTTACTAATTTCCTCGGTTGATTTTTTCATCGACGGAGCAAAAGGTTTGGCAAGGAAACTTGGTATAGCCGAGGTGATTATCGGGTTGACAATTGTCTCGGTTGGAACTTCTCTTCCAGAAATCCTTGTGACTTCTGCATCAGCAATTGATTCAGCAACAAATCCAGGAGCTGCTGATTTGGCATTTGGTTCCATATTTGGCTCCATCCTATCACAGATCACTCTTATCTTGGGAATCGTGGTTTTGACAACTAGCGTAAAGGTTCACCCTAACTGGTTTAAGCGAGATGGTATGTTGATGCTTGCTTGCTTAATACTGGTAGGAATCATGTCGATGACAGAGTCTGGATTAACCAGAACAGAAGGAGCAATTCTTGTATTAATTTATCTTGGTTACGTGTACTACCTTTTGAGCAACAGGAATAAGCTTGCAGAAGATGAGGGTGGCGAATCAAATGTACAGGAAGCAATTACTTGGTCAAGCGTTTCATATTCAATGATGCTTATTTTAGGTCTCTACTTTGCATTATTTTCTGCTCAAAAGTTAGTGGAATTAGCCTCTGAGTTGGCACTAGCAGCAAATGTTCCGCACGCTATAATCGGGACTACAGTATCTGGAATTGGTACATCTCTTCCCGAACTTACCATTGCAATAATGGCTGCAAAGAAATCAGAGGGAGTTGCAATTGGCACACTAATCGGTTCAAACATCACGGACCCAACGTTATCCATCGGTCTTGCAGCACTAATCGCTCCAATGACTATGACTGGAGCGGGAGTTGATATGTTGATGTATCTTATTTTCCCCTCAACAGTTGTTGGAGTATTGGTTGCCCTTGTATTCATGAGAACTGATTATGAGTTCAAGAAGTGGGAAGGCGGAGTCCTCATAGCAGTGTATGGGGTGTTCTTGGTGCTAATGGAGATGTACAGACGAGGATTGTTTTGAATGTCATATTTTGTCTAGATAGCATTCAATAATCCGGTCTATGTCGCACCAACATGGTCAACTTTGTTCTTGACGAAATGCAGGAGATGCTAAAAGAACTTGCTCACGAATTTGCTCGTGATGAAATAAGACCGTATGCAGAACACTGGGACCTTAATTCGGAATATCCAAAGGATGCAATCCTGGCTGCACACGAAATGGGTTTGTTGAATCTTCACATACCAGAAAAATACGGTGGGGCGGGTCTAGGTTGCATGGAAGAGGTTCTCGTGAACGAGGAATTAGCTTGGGGTGACCCTGGATTCGCAACCGCAGCGTACGCCACTGCTCTAGCCTCAGCACCCATCATCACAGGCGCTACAGAATCTCAAAAAGAAAAGTGGCTTGGTAAAATTGCTAATGAGGGAGCGCTTGCCTCTTATGCTGTAACTGAACCTGAGGCAGGCTCAGACGTAGCGGCAATCAAAACTTCAGCGATAAGAGATGGTGACGATTATATCATCAACGGAAATAAAATGTGGATAACGGGTGCAGGCTATGCAGATTTCTTCTTCGTTTTAGCAAAGACAGACCCAGATGCTGGCTACAGAGGAATGTCAGGATTCATCGTTGAAAGGGAAGCAGATGGAGTCAGTTTAGGCAAAAAGGAGACAAATATGGGTCAGAGGTGCAGTGATACAAGAGCGATAAACTTCGAAGATGTTAGAGTACCTGCTGATCAACTCGTTGGGGAATCTGAATCAGGCGGATGGATGAATGCAATGATGGCATTTGACCTAAGCCGTCCAAATATCGCAGCCCATGCTACTGGACTAAGTAGAGCAGCATATGAACATGCGCTGCAGTACTCAAACGAGAGACATTCCTTTGGTAAACCACTCCACAGGCATCAAGCAGTACAATTCATGCTTGCGGATATGAAAACAAAAATTGAGGCATCCAGATTACTAACGTGGAAAGCTGCAAGTCTTTGCGATTCAGGACTGAAAAATACAGAAGCAGCAGCCCATGCAAAGAGATTCTCTGCAGATACTGCCATGGAAGTTACAACAGATGCAGTTCAGGTTTACGGTGGATACGGATACTCAGAGGAATATCCAGTTGCAAGACTTATGCGCGGAGCAAAAGTAATGCAAATTTATGAGGGTTCCAGCCAGGTTCAAAAAATGATAATCGGCAGAGAAATCACCAAGGATCTCTAAAGATTCAGTAGAATGGATCCTCTGATAATTCTCTGGCTAATTGCTCCATGTGTGCCTCGTACGCAGCAGCATCCGCACAGCCACAGTCGTATTCATCCAATAACTCGGTTAACTCGCAACAAGACGGTTCCTCATCATTATCCTCAAGGGTAAAATCACGGAAATCCATTGGAACGAAATCGTCATCAGGCCCACACATTAGCATATCATTCCAAACTACATATTCATCCTGAAAAGTGTCTATCTTGGCTAAAAGGTCTCTCGGTGTGATGATAAATTGAGCCACGAGAGGAATCCTCAGTGCTAAATCAATATCGTTTGTAAGGTGTAAACAAATCGTTGCAATTCTGTCCCCAATCGGCAATTCTCCCTCTATCCTGTCTCCCGTAACGGGGTCTTGCTCGTATCCCCTTGTTGTAGGATTCAAGCATAATTTTGCTGCAAATTTACTACCAGGTTCCGCCAGATCCCTCTTCCATCTTGCCCCATGGACCGTTATTGAATAATCTAGAGAGCCCACAGGAAATAGCTGGGCATCAACATGATTCGTTAAAACCTTATACCACCTGCCTGATTTTCCTTTTAATAAAATCATCAAGCTGAAAATGATATTCTCAGAACATGTTCTGTAAGACATTAATGTCATATCACCTGTATTCTCTACTATATCGCTAAGCATTTTTATAGACTTTAGTTTGGGTTCTGAAATATCAGAATTTTCTGGTATTACCTCGGAAATTTTGAACTCAGGACTCGGAAACATCCAGTCACTAATCTCTCTGGACGCTTGTTTTTCGAATTTCTTTATCTCTCCGAAAATCTCTGAACTAATACTCCAACTGTCGATTTGTGACATAGTCCCTAAGTAAATCGGTGAGTATTTATCAACTCAAAATACTGTATTGAAATATCACCACTTCATGAGAATAAGCATGAGGAGTGTTGCCTTGATTTTAGCTGCAGGTGCCTCCTCGAGATTGGGTGAGCCAAAGTCTTTGGTCGAAATAAATGGTAAAACAGTCTATCAGCACACCGTGAATAAATTAAGAAAAGCCGGGATTCAGAGCATATTCTGTGTCACTAGACAAGAATTATCCGTAGACATTGTGCTTGGCGCCGAATCAGTGAATGTAGTTGTGAACCTTGAGCCAGAACTCGGCAGGACCGGCAGCATTCAACAAGGTCTGCTGTCAATACTGAAATCCGAGAAAAAAACACCCAACTGCGTCTTAATTGTCCCCGTAGATAGACCTTCTTGGGATGAAAAGACGATCAATGATTTACTTGCTCAAGAATCAGCGAGTGCCCCAATTAGCGGAGGACATCCCATGATAATTTTTGAAAACGACATTCAGTCAATTCTTGTGGCAGAAAAAGATGCTCCACTGAGAGATGTAATCAATTTTGAAAGGATATACACCAGTGAAATAGAGCAGGTGAATCTTGATTACCCTGAAGACATAGAGAAATTAAAATCCCTGTCATCGATAATTTTCAAAGAATAAACCCTGTTATATGCGAGGCTATTGGGTTAATCCATGGGAGCCGAGATGCTTAGTGCTGCGGTTTCAATGCTAAGAGCAGGAAAGAAAGTGGTCCTGGCAAGTGTAATTCAGACAAAAGGTTCAGTTCCTGGTAAAGTAGGTGCGAAGTTGCTGCTTACGAAATCTGGTGAAGAATTCGTAATCGATGGCACTGTAGGCGGTGCAGGTTTAGAAATGAAGGTAATTCAAAAGTCTAAGCAATTATATGAGGGGAATAAGAAAGCTGCCGGTTTGGTAGAAACTTTTGGTCTCAACAAAGGAGCAAAGGGCTATGAGGTACAACCGCTTAATTCATTATGCGGTGGGCAGGTAACCATATCATACGAGGTGCTGATTCCAATGCCACACATACTGTTGATGGGAGGAGGACATTGTGCAAAATCAATTTCTAACCTTCTTCCAATAATCGGATGGGATCACAGCGTGCATGATACTCGGTATGAATATTCTAATCCCGAAGTTTATCCTTCAGCACTTGAAACTCATTGTAACTCCGTCGACAAATTCTTTGAGGCTGAAGACGTTGATACGATTTCTAGGTTCAGTGATATTTTACTTCTTGGACATGACTGGGCAGAAGACGAAAAGAGACTCATATCGCTTGTTAAGTTGGCGGAGAATGGCGCGGATTTTAGAATAGGAGTAATCGGCTCTAAATCAAAATGGAAGACTTTCAAACAAAGTTGTATTGGTGCTGGAGTGAGTGAAGAAACCCTTGCAAAAGTCAGGTGTCCAATTGGTGTAAATGTGGGGGCTGAGACCCCTGACGAAATTGCCATAGCTGTCTTAGCAGAAATAATGGCTTACCACAAAGATGTAGACGTTAAAGAGCCTAATTGGAGAGAGAAGATGGATTCATGAAAATCTCTTCGCGGTATGATTTCAACTCGGCTATTGATTCAAGAATGTCATCTCTTGCTAAATGAGCGCCCTTCTTTTGAAATCTCTTTAAACCGGGGTACCATCTTCTTCTAAGTTCTTTGATTGTCGATACGTCCACCATTCTATAGTTTAAATATCTAGAAACTTCGTTCATTTCCTTCTCCAGAAATTTACGATCATTCCATATGCTATTACCACAGAGTGGTGCTTCCCTGTAATTGACCCATTGCTTCAGAAATTCAAGGGTTAGTTGTTCAGCATGTCTCAATTCCACTCCTTCATTTCGAACTCTGTCAACTAATCCTGATTCATTGTGATGTTTTGTATTCCATTCATCCATGCCTTGAATTAAATCTTCTGAGACCTTAATAGCGAGATTCGGTCCTTCGGCTATGATATTCAAATCTTCATCAGTGATGATTGTAGCAATTTCAATAATGCTTTCCTTCTCGATATCTAGTCCAGTCATTTCAAGGTCCATCCAAACAAGTCGGGAATTAACAGAGGACATATGGGTGCCTAAACTCCGCCCCTCATAAACAACGCAGGTTTGAAGATAGACAGCATTGAGGCTATGCTATGACCGATGAGGTGCTTGTAGCGAGTCTTGTTGAAGACAAGTCATCCTCGGCAGATTCGAATATCTCCAAAAAAACCCAAGCAACTGCACTATCTACGCTCATTTTCGTCGCTCTATTCACCACTTTGGCTGTAATCAATCCAGCAGAGGAATTAGATGTTATCGATGGTGGAGAGGTTAGTCAAGGTAATGATGAGTTCAGACCATTTTCCGTAATTGCTCCTATAGATACAGGAATAAATGTCTATCATGACCACTTTAGAACAAACGAAACTTACCCGCAATGGTTACTCGATGGTCTAGGGGTGACGATGGTTTGCGACATTACCTTGGAAGGGACATATTCTGAGAGACTTGAAGCGGATACGGCAGATTGCTGGGACAAAATTACTGCATCAGACATAGTTTATTTCACCGGGACAAAAATAATCGGGCATTCTCCTGATTGGTCTGGCGGTGAAATACCGATTCTTGATGATCCGGCTGACGGACATGGCTCGGCAGTTACGGGGGCAGTTTTAGACGCTAATCCTGATGCAATCATTTTCTTTGTTGAGGGTTTCAGTACAAATGCAGTCTTGGCTGCAGCCCAACAACCATTGGTTGATGTAATTACAACATCATTCGGTGCCCCCGGTTCACTACCTGTCCCAGGTATCGAAACAGCTACTCAAGAGGCAGTTGTGAGCCAAATGAAAATCCATACTGGAGCAGCAGACAATTCGCCTTCTCCCGCTGTACAGGATGCTACAGCAGGTCCACCATGGTCAATAGGCATCGCAGGTTATGCGGAAGGGGGGGATGATCAAAAGGAAATTATGTCTGGCTCCTATCCAGACATCTCCGCAGACTGGACTCAAGTTTTACCAAACCACCAAGATATCGATGGCTATCATGAAACTTCAGGCACATCGTTCGCAACTCCTAGAACCGCCGGAATTATTTCATTTGTCTTAGATTCACTTAGAAGCGAATACATGGATTACACATCTGGAGCATCCCCGATTGATAGGGGCGGGTTTTTGGTAAACGGTACCGATGGTGATGGGAATGAAGTACAAATTTCAAATGCTGACATCCGTGATGCAATCAACCGCTCTGCGTGGTACCCAGACTTTGGATGGGATCCAACTAGCGGAACAATGCCAATCTCTCCGGTTGCTCCTTGTACTCAGACCGGTTGGGGATTGGTTAACCTGAGTAATATCCAACCTATCATTTCTCACTTGAATGGGTCATCTCCTCTTCCAGATCGCCCTGGAGATGTTGTTGCTTGTATGGAAGCTAACCAAGAAGCAAGAGAAGCATATTGGGGTGCTTATCCTTCAATCACGATTGAGAGGACTTACTCTGGAGAGGAAGCGATCTTTAGGGATTGATTGGCTCAAAAGTTAATATGAATTCTCCATTTGGTTTGAAACCTATAACCGGCTTAAACCCTTCATGAGGAGTATTTGCAATTGCCATGCCGATGTTCTGCAATATATTTGGAGGAATATTGACTGCAAATCCTAGATTTGTATCGACAAAGTTGTAGCTATTTGGCATGTTTAGTGCAACATTGTTTTGCTGTACTTGTTCCTTAGCAGCCTGAATTTTTTCTTCCACTTGTTCCTTCACGTCTCTAATTTCATCATGATTTTTGGAAACTTCATCCAGTACTTTTTCAACCTCTTTGATTGCTTCAGAACTCGCTACATGTTCTTCTACGGCATTGACAACACCCTCAACCGAATCTGAGATTTCTTCTTTTAATTCATCAATCGAATCCATCGCAGAAGTTGCGGCTCTAGGGGAAACCAGAGCAGGCATATTTGGCATATCCTGATTCATCTGAACAGGCTGCATCATAGCAAACGGGTCGTCGAGAATGGCTTTTTCGCTACCAGTTCTCTGAGTCCATAGCGCAGCATAACCAAATGCTAGAAGACCAACGAAAATGAATGCAATCGCTCCGAACAAATCATCGTTTATTGAGGCAGCAAAAATAATTCCAGAAATTATAGATCCAAACCCTCCGATGGCTCTTCTCCATCTTGCATCGTATTTCTCTTGGAAACCTTGTACTCCCACAAGGGTTAGAAGTAAAGTCATACAGAGAGTTACTATTATCCAATTTGAATCATCATTGAAAATTAGAATTAATCCAACCAAGGATGAAAATAGACCAGAGATCCCTAAGGTTCCGATTACATTGAAGAATTCTTCATCGTTATCCCAACTGAATAAATCTGAATCATACATGAAATCCTCTTGCATTCCTAAGATGTAGATTCCTATTCCTTCCAAAATCATGATTACTCCAGCAATCATTGTACCAGTAATCTCTACGTCTGAGCCAAAGGCAAGGAAGTATGCATTTCCTAACGTTAGAGCGTGAAGGACCGGAAGAAGTGGAAGGCTGAATTTCCTTCCATGTTTGAAAGTCCTTTCAGTAGCAAATAAAGCTCCGATAATGTTTAGGATACCGCCGAGAATGGCAAAAGATAACAAGAGATTGATAATGATGAAAGCCTCATTAATCTTGAGCATACTTTCCTTCTGAATCTCGATATATTCATCATAGTTCAATTGAGAATCCGGATTTCTTGCATTGTATGCAGCCAAATCTTCCTCAGGGTTGTATCTGACAAAGATCATTCCATTTTTTGTGATCGCATAAAATATTCCTGTGTAAACTGCGCTTCCAGCTGCAGACCAAGAAATAACTTCTAGAGGGTCATTAATCTCTGTCGAACTAAATCCGATGATGAGAGATATCAACATTACAACAGGAACAACTTGGATGAATTCTATTGCGCCTTTGGAGATAACGCTGACTGTAATGATACAAACCAAAATTGTAGGCAACCAAGCCACGCTTGTAGATGCTGAAAATACCCCGACAATTACCCAAATGATACTTCCAACAAATGGATAGTCTTCGGTTCCATTTTTTGTAAATGAAGATAGTAGCCAGACCAAACCCATCTGAATGGTAATAATTACTCCTGAAATCTGAGGAATTCCGGCAGTCCATCCATCATAAACCATTGACTCAAATCCGAAAAATTGGAGAACATCGTAAGATACATGTCCATATTGAAGCCACGACCATCCGAGAAGCAGTAAAATTCCTGGTGAAGTTAACAAAGCAGCGGTGTGTTTGTGCTGAATGCACTTCCATGTGATCAAAGCCAGCATACCAATCAGTAACAATCCTCCACTTGTGTCTAGCATTGCTATTGCGATTAATGCAAACATTGTACCGTGGTCCATGTTCCTGTTCATCTCGTCTACCTTGAGGCCTCTAAGTTGGAGAAGTAATGCAGGACCAGCACAGGCGAGAAGCAAGATTCCATCGAAAATTGCCCTAATGTTTGTGTAAAGCGTAAAATTACAACTCATCCAATTAAATGCTATTTCTGCACATGTTTCCCATTCTTCACCGATTGTCCATCTATAGTCGTAAGAATGCAGTAGAAGTGAGATTGGTAGGGCAATCACGAATAGCATCCAGGATGCAGTGAAACGGGTTGAGGCATCCTGCTCTTTCTGAGAAAGAACCTCAAAAGCCAAAATTGCTACAGGGATACAAAATAGTGCTACACCAAGGTAACTTTCCGTCACCATTTCAGCATCTAAAGAAATTATAGCCCCTACTATTACAAGCATAGGACCAAGAATAGTTATCTTCGCTAATTTATTCCAAGAATATCTCGAAAGGTCGCTCTTTTCTTTTTCTTCGGCAATAACCCATGCATTGACATCTGGGTTCCATACTTTGCCAGAGTTTGAGTTCATCGCATCAGTCAACCAACCGAACATCATTCCAAAGTCTAATTCAACCTCTCTGGTCCTTCTAAAGACCGCATAGAGAATTAAACCAATTACTAAGACTTCATATCCGAACTTAATACCGAATGCTTCGGCCGACAAAGACCCATTTAGAGCCAATATTATAGTTACAATTAAGGCAAGGGCAGTGTACAAAGTTCCATCTTTTCTAGAATCAATATCCTGCATGGTTGCCTTGTTCATTTTCAATACGGCCAAGCCGATTAGATAACCACAGAATATCCAAGGTAGTATACTTGATGAGAGGCTAATTACACCTCTGGAAAGACCCACGCATACCATCATCAAAATATCTGTCCAAGCAGAAGATTTCTTGGCATAACTTGCCGCTGAGGCCGTAATTACAAGTACTACCGGCAGTATAATTTCCATATAATCTAGCGCAAACATGTCAGTGTAGGCAAGGTCAACGGTGATTGCTCTAACGTCGGTTAAAATGAAGGAAATGGCTAGTGCTGCCAAGGTGAAATCGATAACCCATTTTCTAGCATCCTTATTGATGAAAATCATGTATTGGATAATTAGTATAGTGATTATCCAAGCAATCCATGAACCCTCAAAGGGAAGAATACCTAAAGCGAATGCTAATCCTATCGGCATTGCAGGAACTCTCTGCTTTAGAACTGCAGGGAAGTAGGAAATCAGCAGGGCAATCCACAAGCCAATTGGAAGGGTTATGCTTGAGGCAAGGCCAGTCAAATTTGAAGTCCTAAATGGTCCTAATACCAATTCAAAGTCGTTAAGGTATGAGAATAGCATAGCAGCAAATACAATCCCGACTAACCCAGCAGATGCTTTTTGCATTAATTCAAAATTTATCATTTCTTTTTCGGCATACCAACCTTGAATTGCGATGATGAAAATTAGCAGCGATAATGCTCCTCCATCAAATGGTCCGTTATTTGCCTCATAGAAAAATGGAATAATTCCTGATATAATTGCCATCGCTATGAAGTATCTAGAACGATTACTTCGGAACGCAACCTCCATAGAAATGAATGACAAGAAGACAATACTGATTCCAATTTCGTACGAGACAACATTTTCTGACCAGTTCATCCAATTTGCAGATCCTCCTAAGAGAAGAGCTAGAGGCGTTAATGCTGTCACTCCCCAAGCAAATCCGGTTTGCCCTTCGTAACGTTTTAGCAGTAAATACTCAGCAAGAACTACGAGTGCTAATGCCCCTGATTGGAGGTAAATTGCGTTGACAGAAGGAACTACTCCCCCATTACCATTTGATATTAAAAGTGCATCAATACCAAGTCCTGAAGATATATCAACGAAGTATCTTGCTCCCCAAATTATTCCAACGGCAGCGAAGAAAAACCCTAGACCTAGCATGTAGTTTTGTGATTCTTGAAGATTCATTCCTTGTTTTCTAGCCTGCATTTCAACCATGCCGACTGCCATCGCACACGATACGAAACCACCTACGAACAGTAGAAGATAAGATTCAGTGTCCGCATTTGCAAAACCTATTGTGAATATCCCCCCCCAAATTGCAATTAATGCCACAATGTACATTATCAGCATTGCAAATTTCTCAAGGGCAACGTCTGACTGTGCTCTTTGCGTAGAAGGTAGTTGAATATTGATTGGATTATTGGGGAGTGGTGCAGTAATTCCACCAGTCATTCCAATAACTTCTGAGGTAATTGGCTGGCTAGAGGCACGAGTAGGATTTCTTCTTGGTGCTGGCATCTAAATCGTTGTTATCATCGATGAATATGTAATAAAATTTTAGCCGTAAATTAGCAATAGGGTTTCAAAACGAAACCCGTTGGTTGGAACCACATTGAACCATAATCCGATGCATTCAAACCATGCGTAATCTTGGCTATGCTAGGTCATATCCATGCAACTCAAGAGAACGCTTGCATTTTTCGCTCTATCTCTGCTTATCATGCCGGTCATTGCGGCTGCAACGCCAGTAAATTCTGAACCCTCTGAGGAAGAGGGCTGGTGGATTGATACCACAGTTGACCGCAATGGTAACAGCATAGGTGATATGGTAGAGAAATTCCATGACCATCCGCTATTTTTGGATGAAGAAGGAACACTTCCTGTAATCGTGGATTATTCCAGAGACGTCTCTGAGGATGACGTGAGAATTCTTGAACAAAATGTTGAATTCCAACATCAAGTTACTCTCGACAGAATTGATGCAATTGCAGGGCGAGTGCCACACAACATGATTCTGGAAACACTTGAATTACCAGGAGTCATTATGATTGAGCTCGATGGAATTCTTGAAGCACTTAATGGAGATGTTGCTGTAGTGCACGCTGTGGATGTAGCACAGCAAAATACAGGTTACGATGGCTCAGGAGTTACAGTTGCTATCATCGACACTGGAATTGATGGAAATCACTCCGGTCTTGATGATCAAGATGATGATCCAACAACATACGACCCGAAAATCATCGGATTTTATGATGCTGTTAATAATCCATCTCTAACAAACGGGACTGAAGTGTTCCCATATGATGACCAAGGTCACGGCACTCACTGCGCGGGTACTACCGCTGGAACAGGTGCTCCAACCTACGAGCATCCAGGAATGGCACCACAAGCAAACCTTGTGGGTGTAAAAGTTCTAGACGCAGGTGGTTCAGGTTCGTTTGCCACAGTTATGGCTGGAATGCAATGGACAGTTGACCACAGATATGAATTCAATATTCGTGCCGCTTCGATGTCCCTTGGAGGTCCAGGTGCAATTGAATGGACTTCGTCTGAAGAAGACAGCGTAAACCGTTACGCTAACGAAATGGTAAGAGCAGGCGTTGCCATGTTTATTGCTGCAGGTAATAACGGTGTTAGCTCACAAATCGGAACTCCAGGTTCTGCTGAAGATGTTATCACTGTTGGCGCTCTTGACAAGGATACTAGCATTGCGATTTATTCTTCCCAAGGACCTACTGAGGAAGGTAGAATCAAACCAAACATTGCATTTGTTGGTTCAGATGTAATGTCTGCTGAGGCAAACTCGGGAGATGGATATGTCGGATTCAGCGGTACCAGCATGGCAACTCCAGGAGCGGCAGGAGTTGCTGCTTTGATGTACCAAGCTAACCCTGATTTGTCTCCATTTGACATTAGAAACATAATGCAAGAAACAGCTACTTACAGACAATGTCACTACATGTTCGCTAACGAGCCATGCGCCGATGATTTAATTCCTAAGAACAGGCAAAATAACGTCTACGGGCACGGTCACGTGAATGCAGATGTGGCCCTACAAGAAGCAGCGGAAAGGTCGTATGCATGGGACTCCAACCGTTCAATAATGATCGAAACGCCATTAGGAGATGATGACAGAATTCACTTACTTCCTGGGGACAAAATAGAATTCAATATATCTTCAGGTGTTGATTTGGTACAATGGAGAAGCAATCACCTAAGAGATGATTGGACAAATCTTGACTCATTTGATGAGGGTGACACAAAGTTCGAGTTAGAAGACATGGTAATCTATGATAAATTGCAATATCTGCCTGGAATCCCAATCGAAGGAAATCACACCTTGTCTCTTAGAGGAATCACATGTAACGACGGTGAGTGTTCAGATCCTCTTTCAACTCCCCTTGTGACGGTAGACATCATGATGATGGATGTGGACAACATGGCTTCAAACGGTGCAGAAGATGAATCAGCTGCCATAACCGGTGGTACTCTAGTCATAATCGTTCTATTGATTGTAATAGCGGCACTTGCTGCGTTTATCGTTCAGTTAAGAAACGAGAATAACGAAATGATTCTAACTGCTGAATTGGAAAGAGATTGAGATATTCTCTTCGATTTTGGCCCTTTTAATCCAAAAGTGGTTTGGTTACAATACAAGTAAAACATATACCAACACAGGGATTAAAGTGATTAGTGCTGACATCCAAGTCCTTGACTTAATCTGTTGCAGAGAAGGCGCTCCCTCTTTATTGAATTCCTTATGTCCACACTCATGGCATGTAACTTCATAGCCGAGACCAGGATACTCGACAATCCTTGCAATTGGTCCCCATGCACCTTTTATTTTCACAGCACTTGTTTTTTGTGAATTGCAACTGCTACACGTAAAAGATTTAGTCGCAGTATATCACCTATCATTCAAAGGATTGAATTTCTCAGGCACTAGCCTCTTCCCACTTCTCTTGAATCAATACTTGGTCATCAAGAATTCCTTTATGGATGTAGGTTATCTCTTTAGCACTGTTAACAAAGACAATCGTACCAGGGTTTTGAATGTCAAGTTGTTCTCCAACCTCGCTGCCTTTCATGAATTTATATGAAGTCAAAGAAACTCCTTCATCTTCGAGTTCCCCATTGTCGTCATATTCGTCATCATAACCATCCGCTGCATCATGCCAGTCGCTTAGTGTGATTCCTTGTGGGTCTTCAGTTGAATCTGTACTGAAAATTAATACTTGCAGGCCTTCTTCAAATTCCCAGATATTATGCATTGATGAGTGGCACGGGTTGCTACACCATTCAGCTGAAAAAATCGCTATGAACGGTCCAGATGTTGTTTCTGAATCATAATTCAGGCCATCATCTGCAACTGCGTTGAATTCAGGAAAGACGATTTTTTGCTCTTCTTCAGGACCAGAGTTAATACAGCCTGACAGAGAGGTTGAAATTAGAAACAAACAAAGTAAACTAACGAATGGTATCCGCATGTCCCGTGTGCTTATTGGGTCGTTTAATAATCTAGTTGCAAAAAGTTACTAAATAAAATATAACTAGGAATAAATGTCATGAGCCGTTCAAGAGTTTTAGCTATAATGGCGATAATTACTTCTTTATGCATCATAGGAGTTACAGGAGTAGCTAGTGGAGAAAATCAAAGCCAAGGTTGTAATGGTGACCTAGAAGGTAATTCAACGATTGACAGAAATGGTTGCCTTGATTCGGATGGCGATGGTTATTCTGACTACTCTGAAAATTGGACAAAGTTAGATGGTGCCGATGCGTTTCCGTTTGATGAACATGCCTGGGCTGATATGGACAATGATGGCTTTACAGACCAGAGAGGTACAAATTATACCGACGATTGTCCTTTCACATGGGGCAAATCAAGGGTAATCTTGATGGGTTGCTCAGACATCGACAGAGATTTTGTGCCGGATAATTATGATGACGATGCTGATGGGGATGGCATAAGGAATGAGATGGAGAGAGCAGCCTCAACAGGTACTCAGCTTTTTGACCCATATGATCCATCAAGCACTCCAGCAGATTCAGACCTTGACACAATCCCCGATGTTTTGGATGACGACAATGATAACGACAATTGGCCAGATGATATCGAGATTGACAGAGGTTCTGACCCGTATGATGAAAATTCCAATCCTTTCAACATGTATTTTGGAACTGAAACTGGTTTGTTTTACCTTGGAGGGTTTAAATTCACAAACGAGTATGAGCCGTCAGGTTTCGAAATATCATTATCTGTGATTATAGATGTCGCTACCGAAGAGTTGATGATACCATTTCTACTTATTCCTGCCTACGTTGTACTGTCAGTAATCCGTAGAAGGCAATTTCATGTTTTTGAAGAACGAATTAAAAATGCGGAAAATCTTGAGGAGTTGCGGCAGTTAGAATCAAAAATTAATAGGTTGATACGCAATAGAGGGATGAGATTGTATCACGGTTTAGTACTTAGAAATACAATAGAAGAATTTGAAGACAATTTTGGTTATAAAAAGAGTTATGACTTTAAAAATGAGCCAAATAATATGACTTCTAACAAAGATTCTGAAGAAGAATAGAATTTGTTGATAAAAAACTCAAACGGTAATGCTCAAAGGCTATTTTACCAAGCACCGTTTGGGTCCGATTATGGTAGGCGAAGAGTTCGTGAACATGATTCCAAAAGCCAAGGGGCAAATTTGGAAAGCATGTGTTAATGGAGACGCTGTGGAAGTTATTGCACTATCGAACGCAGTACTTTTGGATGTCTTGAGGGACAATGTAGGTACTCTTGGAGTCAAAAGAGGATGCGATCTAGGCACTTGTGGTTGTTGTGCTGTGATGGTTGACGGAGAGCCGAGGTTGTCTTGTCTATGCCTTGCAGGTGATGCTGAAGGAAGCGAGATTACAACCGTTGAAGGTCTTGCAGATGGGCACCATCTTTCTCCTATTCAGAACTGTTTTGCAGAATATGGTGGAAGCCAGTGTGGCTTTTGCACACCAGGATTTTTAATCAGTGCTCAGGCTCTTCTAAACCAAACAGATGATCCCTCTGAAGAAGAAATTGCTAAGGCAATTGAAGGCAATCTTTGCAGGTGTACTGGTTACCAACAGATTAGCGACTCGATTAGAGCAGCAGCAAGTATCCTAAGAGGTGAGAAAGAGAACAAGAATCCAACAATAACTCCTCATTCTAACCCGCATCCAACAGGTCCAGAGGAACCTAATATGCCTCCAGGACACGCGAGGTGACACCATGTCTGGAGGGTACAAGCAACAGCCAGGTTCAGGTGGAAACACCGTCAGAAAGGATGGAAAGAGGGTTGCTGGCAAGTTGAAATTCCAGCCACCTGGTGCAGGAGGATCTAATCCTAAGATGAAAGAAAGGGACCTTGATTTCATTCCTGAATCAGTAGGTGGCAAAGAGCCACAACCGGCGGGTTCACACGTACATGACAGACTCAGAACAGGTACAGTAGTCGGTAAAGAGGTTGCACTTGTAGACGCCAATCCAAAGGTCATCGGGAAAGCAGAATACGGGGATGACGTACGATTAGGTGGCGAGATAATCGGTAAAATCTTGCGCTCTCCCCATCATTATGCCAAGATCAAATCAATTGACACTTCCAAGGTAGAGGCTCTTCCTGGAGTAATTGCGGTAGCAACTGGCGCAGATGCGCCAAAGACGTTTGGTGTCCTACCTGTTACGAAAGATGAACACGCTATGGCTATAGAGAAGGTCAGGCACATGGGAGATTTAGTTGCATGCGTTGCAGCTGTTGATGAAGAAACAGCCTTGCATGCTCTTAATTTGTTTGAGGTCGAGTATGAAATTCTCGATGCTGAGTTTGACCCAAGAAAAGGAATCGAAGATGTTGACGAGCCGATTCACTGGAGAGGTAAATACCACGTTGGAAACACCAACATACAAAAGAGAGTTTTCCAAGAATTCGGTGACAGGTCACTGGTTGAGTCACCGGCTGCTAGCAGTTCTAGAAAGTGGAGGTTTGAAGGAGTTCATCATGGATTTACAGAACCGCATGCAGTGGTTGCTGAATGGGATGCAACCGGAAGATTACAACTCTACACTCCGCAACAAGTTCCACACTATACACATAGAGCTCTATCTACTGTTCTAGACGTACCAATGCACCAAATCAATGTAATTCGAACCTTTGTCGGTGGTGGATTTGGTGGAAAATCTGATCCTTTCCCGCATGAAATGTGTGCGGCAATACTAGCAAGGAAAGCAGGAAGACCGGTTAGGATTACCTTCGATAGAGAAGAGGTCTATTGGATTAATAGAGGAAGACACCCATCTTACATTGAAGTTAAGATTGACGCTGATGAGCAAGGAAGAGTTGCCGGATTTGATATCGATGCGCTAATCGATGGAGGTGCTTTTGCATCATTCGGTCACGTAACTTCATACTACAACGGAGTACTAGCAACCTCTCCTTACGAACTGGGGTCATTCCACTACACTGGAGCAAGAGTCTGGACAAACAAACCTGCCAGCGGAGCGATGAGAGGTCACGGAGCAGTTAACACCAGATGTGCAGTTGAGGTTGGGATGGATGAGATTGCTGAGCAACTTGCTGTTGATCCAATCGATTTAAGGCTAGCAAATTTATTGCCTCCACACTGCAGGACAATTACAGGATTTAGAATAACCTCAAACGGTATGAGAGAAGCACTAACGAAGGTTAGAGAAGGCTCAGATTGGGATAATAAATTCAGAAAACTACCTCTTGGAAAAGGTATAGGAATTGGTTGTGGATTCTTCATATCCGGGTCAGGTCTGCCAATTCATTGGGATCCGAATCGATTCCCACATGCAACTGTTCATATCCAAATCGACATGGATGGAGGAGTGACCGTTCACACTGGTGCAGCAGATATTGGACAAGGGTCAACAACAGCAGTCGCACAAGTTGTCTCTGAGGTTCTTGCTTTGCCTTTGGATATGATTCATGTAAGAAGTCATGAAAGCGATACTTCTCCGGTTGACTTGGGTTCATATTCAAGTCGTGTTACATTTATGAATTGTAACGCAGCTATTAGAGCAGCAATGGAAATTCGAGAACAATTGCTAAACGCTGCCTGGGAAATGACTGGTTACCATCCAACAACTCTTGTCCTAAATGACAGAAGAATCTACTACAAGCACGACCCAGCGATTGGAGTTTCATATCTTGAAGCACTACACAAAGCCCAGGAGGATGTTGGCGCTCTAATCGCTAGAGGAGCATATAGGTCCCCGCCAATGGGTGGAGTTCACAAGGGTGCAGCAGCAGGACTTGCGCCTGCATATTCCTTCTCTGCATATGTTGCTGAAGTAGATGTAGATGTAGAAACTGGAATTGTGAAGTGTACAAATGTCTGGGCGGCACATGATTGTGGTAAGGCTCTAAATCCATTGAGCGTTAGAGGACAAATTATCGGTTCATGCCACATGGGATTAGGGCAAGTGTTGAGCGAAAAGATGGTTTATGGAAGAACAGGTCACTTGCAAAACGCAAACCTGCTTCAATATCAAATTCCAAGCGTTCACGAAATGCCTCATGTTACTCCAATTATCGTAGAATCTTCTGATCCTGAGGGACCGTTTGGTGCAAAAGAAGCAGGCGAAGGTCCACTGCTCCCAATTCTTCCTGCGGTCGTTAACGCAGTTTACGATGCCATAGGCGTCAGACCGAACACTTTGCCTTTGACTCCAGATCAAATGTGGTCCGACATTCAAAAGAAAATGAAAGAATTGAAGATAAAAGATCCTCGAAAACTAGAATCGCCGAGACTTGAGCATGGTAACTTGCAACCAGTTCTTGAGCAGAGAGCTGAAGAGCACAGAATACGGGATGGGAAGAGGCAGAGAACTGAAGATACCTCTGCTTATGTAAATGGTGCTTTGTTTGGATTTGACCCTAATATTCCAATGGAAGATCAGGTTGAGGGCTGGAGAAGCGCAACAGAACCAGAGCCGGAAAAACTTGCCGAACTAGGTATTGCTGGAAAGGCTTGGCTCAAACAAGAACAAAGGAAAATGGGAGGTGACAATTGATGCTGATGCCTGCTTTTGAATTACACAAACCAGTTTCCATAGAGGAAGCAGTAGCCCTAGCAAGAGATCTAATAGATTCTGGGCAAGAGTTCGATTGGGTATCTGGTGGTACCGACCTAATTCCAAATTACAAATGGCATATTAACACTAAGCCACACGTCATAAGTTTGGCTGGAATTGAAGAAATGAAATCATTGTCAATGACAGAAATTGGTGCAGGCGTGAAACTTAGCCAGTTGGAAGTATCGGATGAGATTCACCCCTTGCTGAAGACTGCAGCAGGAAAGGTTGCGTCAAGTTTGATAAGAAAATCAGCAACTCTAGGAGGTAATATTTGCCTTGATACCAGATGTTTCTGGTACAATCAAAGCGAGGACTGGCGCAGATCGATTGAATGGTGTCACAAAGCTGATTGCGGTACAGGCGCAGACTGTAGAGTTATACCGAATCAAAACACACTCTGTGTAGCCACTTACCAAGGGGACATGGCTGCTTCGCTAATATCACTGGGCGCAATGATTACATTGGTGGGTCCAGATGGAATTAGAGAAATGCCAATAGAGGATTTCTTTGAATTAGATGGGATGAAGAAAAATGTATTACAGAAAGGGGAATTTGTTTGCAAGGTAACATTTTCTGAAGAGGTATCAAAGAGAGTCGGCGCTTACAAAAAACTCCGCGTTAGAGAAACTTGGGATTTCCCTGAGGCAGGCTCAGCCGCATCATGGATTCCAGGGGATTTAAGCTCGCTCAGAATTGGTACAACTGGTATCGAATCGATTCCACGGTCACATTGTAAAGAAATAGAACAACACGCAAATTGGAATGACGAGGATTCTATCTTTGAATTGAGTCAAGCAGTTCAAAAATCCGTAAAAGCAGTAAATAACACAATTTTAAGTCCAAGATACAGGAAAGCAATGGTTTCAGTTTTGACAAGAAGGGCTATCGAAGAAATAATCTGAGGGTCGATAATGAAAGTAAAACTAATTGTTGCTTTGTTCTTATTACCAATCCTTATTCCAGCGATATCGGCTCAGTTCGATGTTCCTGAATGGGAACTGGGCTGGGATACCAACATGGAAACTACTTACGAGTTACAACTAGATGTTGATGATTGGGATCTTGAAGAAATATTGGTCTTGTATGTAGATAATGAAAGAAATAACGAAGTTAACCTAGAACTTACAATCGAGCTTAGCGATGAAGATTTCCCTGTTGAGATAGATGCTCCAGAATCAGTTAGCATTAGCGGCGGTAGTAATGATAGCATTGAGATTTCGATAACCTCAATTTCTGATGAAGTAAAGGTGAGAGAGTATTCTCCTACTAAAACAGTAACAATCACCGTAACTGCGGATGAAGTTGTAGCAGGTTCTGGTCAGTCCCGTTCTACTCAAGAAATAGAGGGCGATCTAAGGTTCTCCAAAGAGCATAAATTAGACCACGAAATCCTAGAACAAAACATTGAGTTGAATGCAGGCACTTACATTGAAGTTACTTTGCTGGTACACAATTTCGGTAATCACCAAGACGCTATCAAAGACAGTTCTCACACAGTAAGAATGTGCCCACATTTGGATGTTGAGCAACTGGATACCACAGAGGATATTGTACTGAAAACTACAGGACAAGGCGGTGAATTAGCAAATCCTCACGAATTTACAATTAGAGTCAAAGCTAGTTCTTCAGCATCTTCAAAGACTTGCGAAGTGAGTATTACATTGGCTAGCGAGGGTTCAGGAGAATCTTACACCAATTCATTTGAGGTGGAAGTTGATGCTGTAGAATCCGACGATGATAACCAAAACGACCAATCCCCTACGGATGAAGATGAGCCTGTTATCTCAACCGAACCAAATTCAACACCGTTTTTAGGCTTGGTTGAGATCATCACACTGCTGTGTATAATCGGTTTAAGTTCAAGAAAAAGGTAGGATAAAAACATCCGTATTTTATCAACCTTTGTAACTGAATTCAATATATCGCATTTTCACCCCTATTCGTTGCATAGAGTCCATATTGGCTCTAAGCATTAGGGGAGAATCATTATGAGTAGTTTGTTGTTCGGGAGGATGTCCACAGGTTAACTCGCGTTACTCTAGGATAGTTAGGTGATAAAAATGTCCGAGGAAAATGAATCAAAATTTTCTCTTGAGACAATCCTAGCAATAGGACTTGTCACAACAATCCTTCTCTCAACCATCCTAATCATTGTTGCTAGCGCAGGCAAAGAGACAGTGCTTTCTGCCTATGAGGCAGATGCTGAAGGAAATCTAGCATACATGCAATTAACCGAGATGAGAGCATCACTGGGCGAAGATGATTACAGAGTTGCAAACACGATGTCTACTCCAATGCTGGTGAATGACTGGGAGGATCCTCACAGAACAATGCTCATAATCGCTGGTGCAGAGAAACCATTCGACTCAGCCGAGGCTGCAGCCATTTATGATTTCGTAACAAATAAAGGAGGCAAGGTAATTATTGCCTCAAATTCAACAAATGCACAACCAGTAGCAGAAGCTTTTGGTGTGAAATATTTTGATGCTCCAGTAGTTGATCCGTTCAGATTCTATGAAGTAACAGATGATACAGATCAAAGAGTTCCTGAAGACCAAAGAAAACTTTGGGCTGTTGCTAGCATAGATAGAGATGTAACCCAAATGGGTGAAGAGAGAGCACAGCCTTGCACTGATGCTATGATGGACGCAGCAGACATCAGTAACTGCAGGACTCCAGTTTTATTCCACAGACCAACCGCTTTGCAAGTCCTTGACGAGCAAACAGAAACTAACCGGGAGGTGAGTGTCCTTGCACATGCATCAACACCTGCTTTCATCGCTTCTAACAGTTACAGGTCTGACGATTCATCAAATCCGATATTGGGTGAAGGAAAAACAGGACTAGTGGTCAGAATTGATTATCCAGTGGAGGGTGTGCTTGACGAAACTCCTGAAGGTCAAGGGAAATTGAACGTTACCGGGTCAATTGTTTTCGTATCTGACCATTCTGTCTTTGCTAACCACTTGTGGAGCCCTGTAGTTGCAGAGCAAACTGGAAAGGAGCAATGCGACTCAGTTCATTACCAGCAAAATAACCACAGTTGCTGGTCTACAGATTCTGAAGGACTAGACGTTGCATACGGCGATGCTACATTCAAGGGCAATGAAAAGTTCTTCTTATCCCTAATTTATGACATGATGGAATTTGACAACAATGGATTGTCCTCATCAATTACATCTCAAACCCAGAACTTCAACTTGGTCTTTGACGAAAGCAGACACACAAGTGGTGCTTTAGTTTCTCCTTTCACAGAAGCTGTAGGAGCAGTCGTGTTGTTAACCAGCGATGCTGCATTAAAGTGGTTGATTGGACTCAATCTATTTGCACTTCTTGCAATTGCAATAATGGTCGTTCCTGAAAAAGAAAACTGGAGACACGTCTTTGACCTTACAAGGTTCAGAGAAAGACCAAACAAAGTTGACGAAAGTAAATATGTGGCAAGAGTCAGAACAGCATTCCTAACAAAAGTAAGAAACATGCACGATCTCACAAGAGATGAGTTCGCAAGGAAAACCCCAGCGGAGGTTATGCAATTAGTCCGCGATCCAAGGTTGGTAGAACTAGTAAGTTCCAACCGCTCATATTCCAACGATGAACTAAGGGAGTTAATCCCGCAAATCCGTCGTTGGGGCAAATAAATAGGAGGAAAATGACATGCAACCCCCAACACCACCAGCAGCCCAACCGCCAGCACCAATGCCTGCGGCACCTGCTCCGGCAGCTCCAGCGCCACCAGCGCCAGCTGCTCCAGCAGCACCAGCAGCACCAATGCCAGCGGCGCCAGCAGCACCAGCTGCACCGGCAAGACAAACGCACCAAAGTAGCCCTGAAGTCAGAGAGCGCCTACAAGCAGTAGGTGCAATTGCTCAAGCAATTAGCGCTGAAGTTCAGAAGGTAATTATCGGTAAGTCACACGTTATTGACAATGTTCTAATCAACATCCTGTCAAACGGTAACCTACTTTTCGAAGATTACCCAGGTTTGGCTAAAACCTTGATGACAAATACCTTTGCAGATGCATTGGGTTGTGACTTCAAGCGTGTACAATTCACACCTGACTTGCTTCCTGCGGACATCACAGGTACAAACATCTATGATGCAAAGAAGGGGGAGTTTACTTTCAAGCCGGGTCCGTTATTCTGTAACCTACTTCTAGCTGACGAGATCAACCGTGCTCCACCAAAGACTCAGGCTGCTTTGCTTGAGGCTATGCAAGAGAAGCAAGTAACAATCGGTACTGTAACTCACAAATTACCATCACCGTTTATCGTTATGGCAACTCAAAACCCTGTCGAGCAAGAGGGTACATATCCTCTGCCTGAGGCGCAACTAGACCGTTTCATGTTCAAGATGAGCGTCGGTTACCCTGACAGAGCAGACGAGGATGAAATTCTAGCAAGAAGAATCAACCGTGGAAAGGACGCTGTAGACGTCGATGTAATCACTGACCCACAACGTGTAATCGCTATGCAACAAGCATGTGAAGATGTATTCGTTGACCCTGGAATCAGAATGTACATGGTTGAGATTGTAGCAAGAACTCGTGAAGACCCTCGTGTCCTAGTAGGTTCTTCTCCTCGTGGTTCACAAGCTCTTCTGAAAACATCTCGTGCAGCGGCTGCAATGAGAGGCAGAGATTTCGTTACTCCAGATGACGTAAAGGCAGTTGCTGAACTAGCGATCGCTCACAGAATCATCTTGAAGCCTGAGCACCAAATCAAGGGACTAGAGGCTGGAGAAGTCATTCAAACAATCTTGAGAGAAGTTCCAGTTCCAACTGTTTGAGTTACTTGGAATCAGAATCGAATAGGAAGTGCGTAGCGTGTGGTCCAGAAAATCAGCAATGTTAGGAAGTTTGGCAATTGCCATGTACCTTTTGGGTCTTACCTTGAGGAATTCCCAATTGGTTACAATAGCAGTTGTTATCTTTGTATTCCTGACTTGGGCTGCTCTATTTGGTGGCCACGCTGATGTTTCAGCATCTGGTCGTCGCTCTGAAGAGTGGACTGGCGAAGAGGGAGTAGCCCTCGGAAGCGTCTCAGCAATGAGAAAAATGTCAAGCGCTAGAATATTCGAAGACGGAGAATTGAATGTTACTTTACGTATGCAGAATCATTCGGGATTAGCAAAAATCCTGGAGGTAAGAGACCGTGTACCAGAAGTTATGAGAATAAAGGAGGGATCTAACTACATCTTGATGGAGTTGGGTCCAAGAAGAGAGACTTTCATCGAATATACTGTCGAATGTCCACTCAGAGGGTTTTACAGTCTTGGTCCTGTTGCTGTCAGGATTCAAGACCCATTCGGCTTGTTTCACAAAGAAAAAGAGTTGCATGTCTACAACGATTTCCTAGTCTTCCCTAAGATGGAGGATTTGAAAGAAACATTTGTGAAGTCTAGAGTTCCGAAAATTTTCACTGGTGCAGTCAACATCAGACAACCAGGACCTGGTTCCGAGTTTTACTCGCTGAGAGAGTACTTCGAAGGAGACTCCTTCAGAGCCATCAACTGGTCTGCTTATGCAAGGTCTGGTAAATTAATGGTCAATGAAAGAGAGAGAGATGCAGTAAGTGATGTCATAATTATTGTAGATTCAAGAGCCGTATCAGAAACAGGACCTGTTTCAAGAAATGCCCTTGTTTATTCAACACGTGCAGCCGCTTCTCTTGCCAAGTATTTCCTAGGAAGAAGAGATTCGGTAGGTGTCATTACTTACGGCGACGAAGTTGTTAGCGTAGACCGTGATACTGGTAAGAAACAATTGTATGTAATTCTAACAAAGTTAGCAGGAGCAGTAGCAAAAGGAAATACACCTCTCCAGGTTGTTGTTAACAGAATCATGCCTCACATAAACAAAGGTTCTCCGATAATATTCCTGTCTAATCTTGAAGATGACCCAACAATTGTCAACGCGCTTAGAGATTTCAGAGCAAGAGACTTTGATGTAACTGTTTTGAGTCCTTCTTCACTAGAATTTGAATTCGATGCGAAGAGGCTAAACAGAACTGGATATGAAGTTTTGAAGACTGAGAGAGATGTTCTAATTTCTGAACTTAGAGGTCTTGGAGTTAACATCATGGATTGGGAACCTGACATGTTGTTATCAACAGCATTAGCAGGAGCAAGAGGATTCTGAGGTGGTTTAGATGGCTGTAAAAAGAGAATCAGGCGACACATCCCACCTTTACGATGGAAAGACCGTAAGATCCAGCGCACCTTCAAGGAAGGCTTTAGCAGGCTCTGCGGGAATTGGGACGGAGATTCCGAAGGATGCAATTCCAGAAATTGAAGTTCCAAAGTTCATTGAAAGTCTACTCGGCGGTCCGATTATTCCTAAAATGAAGTTTTTGAAGCCTGATAAAATGGTCCAAAATCTACAACTTGCGGTCTACGGAATTTTAGCCGCCCTTGGCTTCTTGACATTCATCGTATCTCCTGGAGCAGGAACAATCTGGTTTATGCTTACTGGCTCTATTGGGCTAGCATCAATTATTCAAATCGTGGTTATCGTCGCAGCTTGTGGGCTTGGATTTTACGGAGTCTTCAAGAGAGATGGAAGATTTTTGCTGGGAAGTCAACTACTATTCATCCTAGCAATTATGAGGTTCGCTTCATCCAAGGTCTCTTTATCATTCGATCCATTCGGATTAGCAGATAATAATTTCTTACTGAGCACGCTAGTTGTCATCTATGCAGTTTTGCTTATTATGTACATTGAACTTTCAAGTGGTGTTTTGCGTTACAGTATGCTTGACACCAGTATTCGTACTAACGAAGTATATGTGATGAACCCTGGAAAGATTGTAGGAAAGTATCACAGGGCTCTAATTATCAATCCAGTAATCGCTTTGATTCTGGCTACATTAGTGCTGAGTGCAAACAAGATTGTTCCGGTTATTGTGAACATCTTCAACAGTGATTTAGCAGGTCAATTACGTGAATCGGTTGAATTAACCAGTGTTTATGGAGTTGCATTAGGAACTCTATTTGTTTTCCTAGTAGTCGGTGGGCTGTTCGCATTAAATCTACCAACACATATTCAGAATTGGAGAGAGTCATCCGGCGAATGAACTCAAATCAGGTAATCACAGATCACGAGTGTAGCCATTGCTTTAGCAACCGCAACAGCTCTTGGACCAATAACAGGGTCATGCCTACCTTTTACAACTAGTTCCTCGACTTCTCCAGTTTGTATGTTAAGGGTTGACTGAGGCTTAGCAATACTTGAGGGTGGTTTGAAAGCGATTCCAATCCTTATCGGAGACCCAGTGGTTAATCCAGCGATAATTCCATCTGGATTTTCCCCGTCTTGAACGATGTTTCCTTGCTCTTCTTTCCATCCGTTGTTGTGCTCACTTCCATGCAAATTGATTGCCTCAAATCCTTTTGAAAATTCAACCCCCCTTGCCGCTGGAATTGCCATCATCGCTGAAGCAAACATAGATTCCATTCCATCAAACCATTGCCCTCCGATAGCGATTGGCATTCCTGAAATTAGAACTTCAACTTTTGACCCGATTGAATCTTTGGACTTTCTAACCTCATCCAGTAGTTCAATCATCTTTTGACCAGCTTTTTTGTCAAAGCATCTAACATAATCAAAAATATCTTGGTCTTCTATTTCTGAGTTTTCTTGTAAAATTGGCGCTTCTACTCTACCAACTTTTGAGACTTGAGCGGTAATCTTTACATTATTTTGAACGAGTATTTGCTCCAAGATTGCTGCTGCTGCAACAATGCCTGCAGTTAATCTTGCACTAGAAGAGCCACCGCCGCTTAGGTCAGCATTTCCCTCTGATGCGATGTTCATTACCATATCTTGATGTCCCGGTCGAGGCTGTTTAGGTAAAAACGAGTAATCTGTTCGCTTAGCATCTTGGTTTTGAATCTGGATTAGGATTGGTTCACTTGTTGTGATGTTATTATTAACTCCAGAAAGGAACTCAACATTATCCTCTTCAGTTCTTTTACTGGCATATTTTCCCCCGGTTTTTCTCAGCCTCATTGCCGACTCTAGAGTTTGCATATTGATTTCTAGTCCAGGAGGTATGCCTGAAAGAAGGCAACCAACAGATGGGCCATGGCTGGTTCCGTAAACTGACAAAGACAGATTCTTGCCTCGAAACATGACCGCCCTCAATTTATCCAAACACAAGTCTGTTTTGAACTAAGCGTTTCACAAATCCTCATCAACTATGCTATCATCACTTTTGAATTTAGTTTCGATTATTTCAATATCCTTGTATCTTGAGGAATACCAGTTTTTTAGTCTCTCAACCGATTGTGTGCTTACAGATGGTACTATCACAGTAATTGCAGGTCCAGAACCAGTGATTCCTGCTGCCCTTGCACCATTTACGAAGGCATCATTTGCAATTTTTCTACCCGCAAGATCTTGAGTAACCCCAACCATTGCTCTTCCATTCCAAGTAATCGCTACGCTCCATTGCCCATCCTGCAACGCTTGTAGGGCTTGAGAAAAGGCATTTTGTTGGGAAGGGAACATTTCCAAATCAGGAATATTTTCCCTTTGCTCTCTTATCAATAAAAGCACTGTCCAATCCTCAGGATTTGGTCCCGGTGATTTTAGGATTAAGCCATCCGCTGATTTCTCTGTATTGATATCGATTAATGCCCACCCGGGCTCTGCACATGCCCAACTATCGTCCTTTGATCCAGTTAGTGAAACCCCAGCAGAAATTTGAGCGCTTGCAGCAATATCTACAATTTCTGCTGTTGTTAAATCTGCATCAACTGATTGAGCTAGGGCTCTTATCGCTGCTACTGATACTGCAGAAGATGATTTCAGCCCTCTTTTACTGGGAATTTTTGTTGCGACTGCCCAGTATAACTCCTTTTTTCCGAGCCCCTTTGGAAGTTTTCTGCCTGAAGCAACCCAAGAATCTAAGATATTATCAAGCAATGATGAGTCATCTTTCAACTCTCTTTTACTTGGCTTATCTAGAAGCCTAACCGTGCAAGATAAGTCTAATGCGATGCTAGATCCGTACCCTAATCCAGCCGCATGAAGAAGAGAACAGGCGCCATGAGAACTACCCTGTCCCAATATTCCCATATCTAAATCTCCCGCACGCTTGAGGAGACCGATTTTCCAATATGTCTGGTTGTTTGACTTTCGTACGTGATTATTTCTGTATCACTACTCAATTCAGTAATTGAAACAGTTTTTCCTGCACTACTCACCAACCTAACGGTCTCCGCCTGCTGGATGCATGCATGATAATTATTACCATTTCTATTCGACCACTTCAATAAAATTAGAGGTCGATGCTCAATCTTTACTCTTCCGATACTGGCAGTACGTGTTTCACCATCTATACCAACCAAGAGAACTTTATCTCCGCTAGTTAATTCTGAAATGTATTTTGTACTCATGTCAGCCATCATAACATACATGTTGACACTACCGGCGTTAACTCGAAAAGGTCTAGTTGGAACATATTCTGATTCTATCGTTTCTCCGTGGATTAAGCACATCGATTGCGAAGAGGAACCAACCAGCATTCCTTCTCCATTTCTAAGAAGAACCGTGAGGTCAACACATGCCCTATCGCCAGTTCCTATGGGTTCTGTTGTTTCAATTACAGATGATGATAGTTTAATTTGGTCTTTCTCGACTTGATTATGGATTTTCACCGCTTGGTGAGTTTCTCTCCTTATTGATTTGACAATTTTACAAGCATCAATCAGCTCCTTATCAGGTGTTGTGACAAGGGCGTCTACGCCTAGTTCCAAAGCAAAACCAGCACCTTGTGCCTCTGGAATTGAGCGAATAATTGCAGCTAACTTTGTGCCTGTGTTATTGAATGCTGAAATTAAATTCTCGATTGGAATCATAGCCCAGTTATCAAAATCAACCAGTAGCCATTCAACTATTCCAGCCATTCCCATTGCTGTTTGTTGGTCATTTTCATTTTCTATAGTCATATAGGATCCGATTAGTCTTCCTTTGTCGTACAATTTTCCATTTTCTATGGTTAAATCAGTGCCAATAATGCGGTCAACTCCTTCCTGTAAGGAATAGCCAGAAATCCTAGCATCGACCCAAATTTCCATTTTACAGCCCCGCTAACTCATGAGCTTGGACAGCAGATTTATTCTCATGGACGATCAATCTCAGTGCCGTTGCAATTTTTTGAGGTGATTCATGACCGAATACTGACCTGCCCATGCAAACCCCATTTGCTCCTAACCCAATCCCTTTTTGAACCAATTTTAGAAGTTCAAGATCGTTTGTTATTCCTGTTCCGGGAGTAATTAGAATCGGAATTGGCACTGCTTTCCTTATCATTCTCAGGGAATCCTCATCACCTGTCCAAGAAACCTTTGCAACATCGCATCCAATCTCGAATGCAAGTCTTGCAGCATGAGCACCGCAATTAGAAGGGTCTCCATCGATGGGGTTCAGATTTTCTCCTCTAGCATAAACCATTCCAAGCAATGGAATACCGAGATTATGGCAATCCCTGCTCAACGAACCCATTCTTTCTATCATTGATGCTTCGTTAGGGCTTCCCATGTTTATCTGGGCGCTAGCACCAAATGCCCCTCTTGACAATACTTCGTCAGCACATCCAACTAGAACCTTGTTACTCACATCAGGTCCACCGTGTCGAGTTGATATTGAAAAGTGAATTACGAACGAAGTTGAGCAATTTTCTGGTTTAGTGAGGTGTGAATAGTGAGATACTAGCCCTTTTTGAGCAATAATAGCATCGACACCAGCCTCGATCAATTCTGTTATCCTCATTTCAGTATCATCAAGTCCTGAAACAGGATAATCACTGACTCCATGGTCCATCGGAATCCAAACTCCTCTGCCATTTGGAAGCAATTTATCTAACAGAGATACCTTGTCTGCCATGAACAAGCCAATAGATGCTCTTTCTCAACCTTTTGTTACTAATCCTTCATCGAAGAAACTGCCCAATGGATTAATTTCGCTTCGGCATTTTTGAGATGTTCTTGTACCGTTGACTTTGGCTTGTTGAGCATCTCAGCAATATCTTTCAGAGTATTCTTTCTTGGACTCTCGTAATATCCTGCTTCACTTGCGAATTGAACGACCTCAAGCTGTTTATCAGTCAGTAGTTCTGTGATTAGTTCCTTTGCTTCTCTCCTATCGCTAACTATTACTTTGGTTGGCGGGAATAAATTTCTTGCAGATTTAAGGAAACCAGACACTCCCTCTAAAGTTCCAAGAATTCTAATGTCGATGCCATCGCCGCCAAATGTGTATGGTGGTAGAATGTGTATGTTTTCGAATCTAATTGCAGCCACTGAAAGTGGGTGAGAATTCCATACTACCAATTGTTGTATTCCACCCTTTTTCGATAGATCGGTGCTCTCTGATTCCACGGTAATGAAACTTAATTCATCCAAATCAGTTGGTGATTTCTCGTCTGAGAAGCTTGCTCTGACAAGTTGTCTGACTCCTTCAGGTTTAACATCTAGGTGTGCTAGAACTTCGATAGTGTCACAAATTCCTGCAATTTTTGAAAATTCAGAAGCGAGGATGGATTCTTTTGACCACTTCATCCTTGCTTCTCGCATGAATTAAGATAAGATGCAACCCCATTAATAATTTCTTGGTTTTTTGATAATCCATTTCGTCATAACCCTTTTTAGCAAATTCAATGCCATATGAGTTGAGCATAAGATGGATTTAATCAGTTTAGAGGGGATTTCAAGATTCTACGGCGAAGGTGAAACCCTTGTCAAAGCCCTAGATGAGGTGGATTTGAAAATAGAAGAAGGTGAAATAGTGGCATTACTGGGCCCGAGTGGTTCGGGTAAAACCACTCTGCTCAATGTTATCTCAGCACTAGATGTACCAACCGACGGAAATTACCAATTTAGAAACCAAAAAGTTCCTCTTGGGCATGTGGAAAAGATGACAACCTTCAGGCGTGAAAATGTAGGTTATATTTTCCAATTCTTTAATCTAATTTCTGATTTAACAGCGGAAGAAAATGTCCTTCTCGTGCAACAATTGTCTGGTTTAAATGACCGAGAGAGGGCCAAGAAAATGCTCTCTTTAGTCGGATTATCTGGTCTTGAGAATAGATTCCCTGCACAGATGTCAGGAGGTCAGCGTCAGCGTGTTGCTATCGCTAGAGCACTTGCAAAAAGTCCCAGAATAATTCTTGGAGATGAACTAACTGGTAACTTAGATTCAAAAACAAGTAGACAAGTTATGGAAGCGCTGATCGATATTGTTAGGGCAGAATCATCGACCTTGATCTACGTGACACATGATGAGAAATTAACAAAATATGCAACTAGGGTGATTAAATTAGATTCAGGAAAGATAGTCTCTGATGAATCTGGTGAACTTGCCTCTACTATAGGTCATGCAAAGGACAGTGCGAGGAAATTAGTGAAAGAAGTCTCTAAATTAGGGGGCTCTGTTTCATCCACAATTAACAGGATAAAGGATTCTTTTTGAGGTGTTAGCATGAGAGTCCTGCTGATCAAACGACTTTCTAGGAGTATGTGGAAAACTAAATTGCGTTTATTCACAGTTATTGCTCTAATCTCCATGTCGATATGGGCCGGAGCATCAATGATCGAGCACACTAAGAATTTAGATCTTATTTACGAGGATTTTTATGACGAAACCAATTTAGCGGATGTTTTTGTTGATATTCCTGGAAATTTCACAGATGTTGAGACTTTGAATTCAGTTTGTGCGGATTTCTCTATTTTGTACGAACTAAACGAGTGTGATACCCAACTTGTGGTCAAGGGTACAGCAATTTTCGATGCAGAGGATGGAACTAGTTTCATCCCTTCAATTATTTACGGATTTGACCAAGCATCGGTGAGTAAATCGCTTATTGAGTCCGGTAGATATCCTTCGAACTCCCAAGAAATTACACTTGATGCACACATTTTGGGACCTGACGGACTTGATTATCAAATAAACGATATAATTTCTATTCAAACCGGAGACGGAATAAAAAATCTCACAATTGTTGGATTTGCAAACCACCCACATCATCTTTACTATGCTCCTGAGGGTTCTATTTTCCCCACATATGACGGTCTTGTTATTGCATATACTGATGTAAATTATTTGTCTGATATTGGTAATTTTACTCAGAATTCAAGAAATCAGTTGCTGATTGACTTGAAAGAAGATATCCAATATGATCTGAGAGATACTACGGAGAATGAAGGCGAGGAAATGAGTCTTGTAAAACAAAATTTGAGTGATATCCTAGTCGAATACGGTATCGAACAAGGCTTAGTCAACGATAGAGCAGGGATTTCTTCTGTTGAATTTTTACGCCAAGATTTGGAAGGCTCCAAAAAGTCAACGCCAATCATTGTAGGCGTGTTACTAGGAGTTGCTGGCTTTGTGATTGCTATCTCCTTAGATAGACTTGTCAAATCCCAGCAAAGAGAAATCGCAGTACTCAAGACTCTGGGAATCAGCGCAAAAGAATTGATTGAAGCCTATTTGTTGCTTCCAATAGTCTTAGGAGTTAGCGGTGGAGGTCTAGGTATTCTACTTGGAATCTCGCCATATGGTTCACAATTCATTACGGAATACTACGCATCATTTTTGAAAATCCCGATTATAGAAGTCCACCACTATCCAAAAGAACTAGCTATTCTTTTTGCATCAACTCTTGCTGTAACCTTCATTTTTGGAATTAGGCCTGCAATCAAGGCTAGTAGAATGGAGCCGCTAGATGTTATGGGTCAAGATGCTGAACGGGTCCCTCCGGCTATAATCACGAAACTCACTAATTGGATGCCACCATCCCTTGGATTTGGGATGCGCTCCACTTTCAAGAGACCCGTTAGATTATTGATGACGTTAATTGCTCTTTCACTTTCTATGGTTATCCTTGGAGGCATGATGATCCTAATGGCTGGATTTGATGAATTATTCACCTCATCAATTGACGAAGTTGAAAATTGGGACCTTGAGGTGACAAATTACGACCTCACTCAGATAGAGCAATGGGCAATAGACAACCAAGCTGAGTATGAATATGTTCTTAGATGGCAGGCAAGGATTGTAGATGATGAAAGAGATTTCCAGATTTTAGGGATGGATGATATAGGAATTTCTGGAGATGAAATGCATTCTGTAAGCTTGCAAGAGGGTGAAATACCAAAGGAGGGGATGTCACCAATTCAGGTTTTGATCGATGAAGGGATGAGTGCTCAATTAGGACTCGAACCTGGTGATCAGACATCTATTGCAATCGGTGCGCAAGAATTAGAGGTTGAAGTGACAGGAATTAGTAGAGAGATGATCAGAGTAATGACTCTACATCGGTCTGATATTACTGATTACACGTTTACAGAAGCGACCAGTATCTGGATGTCATCGCCAGATGGTTTAGTCGCAGATGATGAACTCATTGAAGCATCATTAAGCGTTGATAGTTTAGAGGAAAGAAAACAGGTTTATGATGAGCTGCTAGAATTACAAAAACAAAACATGCAAGTGATATACTTCATTGGTGGTTTAATGGCTGTTGCTGTTTTGTTCAATACTTTACTGATTAACCTCTCAGAAAGAGACACTGAATTAGCAACTTTGCGTGTTCTAGGGGCCTCTAAATTCAAACTGGCAATCATATTAACAGTTGAGCATTCCATAATCGGTTTACTAGGAGGAATAGCAGGATTATTCGCAAGTAGAGGAATGGCAATGGTTCTAGTTAACGAATTTTCAACATGGACGTTCCACCTCCCATTTATTGCTTCAAGAGGTACAGAACTTACGATAATCGGAATCATTTTCGGAATTTCTGCATTGATAACTCCGCTTGGAATTTATAGGTTGCATAAGATGAATTTGCTGAAAGTGGTCGCAGAACACGAGCGTTAGTTATATGGACAAACGGCTTAGTGCATTAACAAGGCAGGGAACATCATGGAGCCTAGTGAATTCGTCGTTGCTGGAATTTTAATCGGTGCTGCAGGGCTCGGACTTTTGCGAGCAATCGCTAGGAGAGAGCCCCCAGTTGAACTGAATCAAGGCCTCACAGCAAGCGGATTAGACACAGATCAGAACTCTGCTAATTTTACCAAAGCAAGGCATGAATTTGATAAGAAGTTAGCAATGCTAGCCAATAGAAAAAGTTCGGGACCATCAATGTCAGAGTTAGCAATAAAGCGTTTGGAGGAGGAAGAGCGCAATAGATTGGAAATTGAAGCCAAACTAGCAGAAAAGGAAAGGGAACGTGCTGAAAAAGAAGCAAGAGCCCGAAGAGAAGCTGAATGGGAGGCTGAGGAGGCTAGACTCGAAGCAGAACGCCTTGCCGAAGAAGAGCGAATCGCTGAAGAAAGGCGTGCTGAAATGGAGAGAGTTGAAGCCGAGAGACAAGCAGAGTTTGCTGCTGCTGAAGCAGAGCGTCAGCGAGAGGTTGATGCTGCAAGAGCAGAAAGAGAACTCGAAGCAAGAAACGCAGCAGAGGCTGCAATGGCTGATTTGAGGGAGAGATTAGAAAGAGAGGGGGCAAAATCCTCGGATGTTCAAATTTCCTTAGTTTGGAACAATTACAATGACCTTGATTTGCACGTCGTTTGCCCGAGTAAGGAGAGAATTCATGGAGGAAATAAAATTTCCAAATGTAATGGTGAATTAGACGTCGATGCGAATGTTAAACCAGATACTAGGAAGCCTGTTGAGAATGTTGTGTGGCCAGAAGGCAAAGGTCCTGGAGGAACTTACGAAGTGTATGTCCATCACTACAAAAAGCACAACAAAAGAAGATCACGAGACCCAACCAAATTCCAGGTTATCGTTAACGCTGCAGGGGAATTCAAAGAATATGAAGGTTCATTGACTCATGGTGATCCAATCATGAAGGTATGTGAATTTACTATCGATCCTCCTGAGGTGAGAGCTGCTAAGAAACGAGAAGAGGAAGCAAGACTTACTCAACAACTTGCTGAGGTAGAACGTAAACTATCAAGCGGAAACCTAGTTGATGAACCACAAGAAGACTCTCAAAATGAGATTGAAGAAGTTGAAACCATCGCCCAACCCGATGCACTTTCGGGTCTGATGGAAGAATTAGAAGCAGACAACAGCTCAGAAATAGATCCTGAAATTGCTGATTTACTTGAGGATTGATTTTCTCGCTTACTTGAACAGGAGTTCTAGAAATGATTACATTAGACGATGTGAATAATGCTCAACGTGCTTGGGGTGAAGGAATTGTTGCGATTGCATCAGCACATTCGAGCGGCGGAGATTACGAAAAAGTCGCAATTAAGCATGTTGAAACACTATATGCGTATCAAACTTCTACAGTTCTATTCAAGCCAACCTTGGCCTCAGTCCAACAATTTCGAGGAGACTTTGATTCAGCATTGTCATATTTTGTAGCCACAAATAATGCTTGTCCTGAGGACAAGGGTTTTGCCATAAAGGGCTGGACTGCCGTGAGATTTGAAAATACAGGAATAATCCTCACAGAAAATACTGCTACTGCAATGGGTAATTATTTTTTCACAGATTCAGAGGGAGCAGAAACAAAGGTTGAGTACACTTTTGGCTACATTCTTGATGAGGGAGATAAATTGAGAATAAATGTGCACCACTCATCCATTCCGGCGAATGGTGACTGATAACAAGAGACTATTTCGCCAAAGGAAAATCCTTTTTATCGACAGAACGATGGTCGCCCATGAGCAAAGAGTCAGCGGTACCTACGGATTTGAAACTTCATGCAGGGATGAAATATTGAGCGAGATTAAATCAATTCGAGAAGAGATTTGTAAGTAATTCCTCAAGATAGAACATCTTGCAAGCAATCTCTGTCAATCGCTTTCTTGATTGCTCTTGCGATTCTCCTTCCTGTAGACATAAATGGCTCATTGATGTCAGAATATGGAGAGCCACCTACAAAAGGATTTGAACCTGCAACGATTCTTGCGCTTATTTCAAACACCTTGAATTTTAACTCGTCTGTGACAATAGTTTCCAAGCAAAATGGTCCAATCATTCCTCTGCTTCCTTCTTCTAACAGGAAGGATGATGATACAACACCCTCAGCCATCTCAAAAGCTCTTGGAAGCAATGATTCTCTGATTACGACTGGTTGATTTCCTGTAACAACAAAGGAAGGCTCAAGGCTCATTTCTCTTAAATCCCTGAGCGATCCTAGTTTATAGAATTCGTCAACATTCGATTCATCTCTCCTGTCCATAGATAAGAGTTCTAAACGTCCTAAGTTCTTGCCAGCATTCTTTCCTTTCCCTTGTACTTGGAACCCATCACTCCTAGTTGGGTCAAAGAAGAAATGGAGATAATATCTACAACCAAGGACATATTCTTGGATAGTAAATTCTTCTTCAATGTCAACATTCCTTCTAAAATCTCTGTAGTCTCTAGCAAGGAAATATCCTCTGCCTCCTTTTGCACCGGCATATTTTACGATTACCGGTCCATCGATTTCTTTCGGGTCTCTAATTACTTTAGGCATATCACATCCGCCAGCTTCTAACCATTGTCTTTGTCTTTCCCGTGAACTTTCCCAATGTAGAATTCCTCTATTGCCGAATGTTGGGACTTGAAGTTCCCTGAAGTTAGAAGATCCTAGATATTCAACCAGAGACCCATGAGGGACGATTACGACGTTATTCTTACGAAGGTACTCTGCGTAATCGAGCATTTCTCTATACTCTTCGAGCATCAACCACTCATCAGGCTCAGCACCAGGGAATGCTTTGTAGAACCTTCTTCGGTTCTCTCCAACTGCTATTCCTAGGGTTCTGAAACCTTCCATTCGAGCCCCATGTAAAATTTGAAGTGATGAATGAGAGGCTACAACACCGATTGTAATCGACTCTTTGTCGTAGCCAGCCAACCAGCCTGCGAGTGTATCGGAGTCTACGCCCATGTTGAGGGGTTTAGTATTCGATTAATGACAGTTTACCTTGGAAATCTGAGTTTTTTGAAATTTTGAACAGATTTTCAAAACCCTAAGTGAATACTTCAAGAAGCGTCTGTATTCTGGTGATGCTATGTCAGGTGAGCAAGAATCGAGAATGACCTATGCAAATTATCTGAGAGTTGAGGATTTACTGACTCTTCAATCTGGACCTTCAGGGCATTCACCTGCTCCTTGTAATGATGAGCAACATTTCATTATCGTCCATCAGACCTTTGAACTTTGGTTCAAACAAATATTAACCGAACTTGAACAAATTCATGGAATCCTTTCTCAGGATAAGGTCTCTGAATCTCAACTTCCTAAATTGGTTGAACACTTGCATAGAGTAGAAGTGATATTCAAGGCTACCTCGCACTCCTGGTCTGTCATGCAAACCTTAACTCCCCAAGGTTTTCTTGGATTCAGAGACAGACTTGGAACCTCGTCAGGGTTTGAATCCTGGCAGATGCGAGCCATGGAATCTCTTTTTGGAATACGGGCAGGGAGAGTGGGTGGAATGGACCCCATGGCTCATATGGAGAGATTATTCAAGGAAAATAAGTTGTCAAAACATGCTTGGGATTATCTTAACGATATCGAAAGCAGACCATCTATTCATGAATTATTGGTTAACTGGCTCTCGAGAACACCGATAAATGGTTCTCTTATAGAATCAGAAAACGACTCTGAAATAGTAAGAAATTTTGTTAATGATCACCTAAATTCCATGCAAGAACATGGGTCAAAGGTTATTGAACATATGATTGCAATCGGACACGGTGAGAGAAAGCCGCTTACAGATAGGTTAGAGTCTCAAGTTAACGCTGCAAAAGAATTCCTGATCCAAGATGGCATAGTTAACAGATCTAGAGCGGGTTTACTCTACATAGAAACATATCGAGAGTTGCCGCTTTTGTCTTGGCCGAGGGCATTAATTGAGCAATTAGTTGCAACTGAGCAGGCTATGATTCTTTTCAGATCGCATCATGCTAGGATGGTTGAGAGGATGATAGGAAGAAGAATGGGGACTGGAGGGTCTTCTGGAGTTGATTATTTAGATATGACAACGAAGTATAGAATATTCAAAGATCTGTGGGAGGTAAGGACAATCCTTCTAAAAAATTCAGTCCTTCCTGAGCCTAAAAATAAGCCGTTTTACGGCTTTTCGTCTGAGTAATTACTCAAGATGAGGGTCGATGTCTATTGGAATGAGTTCATGGTCGTACTCATACATAGCGATTTTGAGGGGATCCAAAACGAAACGAATGTCTGCTTCGTCTAGACCGTATAGGGAGATTAGCTCATTCTTGAATGCCTCTCTCAAATCTTTTTCTTCAGCGAATAAAGGAGCACCCATTCCGATTTGAAGGGCTCTTGCACCAATAATTCTCGCTCTTTCGAATCTTGTATGTGTTCTTGCTGGAGCTACCATTTTAGACACCTTGCGGGTTTTCCCGCAGGATGGCGTGAAGGGTAGTGTTCTTGAACTCTTCTCTCTTATACTTGAGATTGATATTCGCTCATTCTTCCTCAAATTTTGGCGAGTAACCTTGCAAATAGCGTATTTGTGTCACGATCGGAGGTATAAGAATTAGAATTAATCCAATGGTCACAAATGTAACCATTCTAGGAGATAAAGGTTCTATGTAATCTCTTTGCTCAGGGATTTCATAAATTGAAATTAAATGAACCGGTTCAGTTGTCTCTAGGACGACTACCATTCCGTTGCCATGTGATAAATTTGAGTAATTAGCAAGATTGTGATATCCAATAGTGGAATTTACTCTCTCTTCTACACTGACTAGATTTTGGTGTGTGTAATTTCTAAACTCATGTTCTGCAGTTTCCAAAAACCAAATTTTCACTTCAAAACCATCAGGAGCACTCCAGAATAAACTACCGTTTGCAGTAGAAATGAACTCAAACCCGTTCAAAGGATTGTAAGGTGTATTCGAGATTGATTCATCAAGCGTGTTTGCTTGAGTTTCTCCGCTAAGCAATCCTTTACCGTTAACGACAAATGATGGAAGTCCCGCTAATCCGTATAATTGCTCAAATCTAATTTTTGAGTCTGATGAAAATGTCATATCGGCTGGAGAGGGATGATGTTGAACAATAAGTCCATCAAAACCAGGAATTGTTACTTCCTCCACGGATTCACAAGGGTCACACCAATCCGCTCCATAATACTCAACCAAATATTCGAATTCTTGACCAATACAGCTTGAATTCAAAACACATTCTGCATCAAAGTAAACCGCTCCAATGATGTAATTTTCCTCTTCCTCTGGAGTCAGACCAGATGCTATTGAGGTGCTCAGAATAAAGCAAATTAGGAAAATTACAACCTTATCGTAATTTGCCCAACCCACGCTAATCACCTGTCCGCTATTGTTGGCTGTATATTCCGCTTTGTTAAAAGAGGACCTTTACACGGACCGTAACATGGGAAAATCAAGTTGGCGCATGCCATCCATGCTCCCTCTTGCACTAGTTGCTATGGCAGGAATAATTATTATTGCTGGTGGAACAATTAGGATTCTAGATGCAGGCGAATCATGTCCCGATTGGCCGAAATGCTTTGGAAAGTATACATTTGTAATTTCAGAAGAAGAGCAAGAAGCATTTTGGGAAGAATTCCCAGAGCATGAGGACTCAAGAGGTATCGAGCATAGATACACGGTTCTTGAGATATTTAGCGAATGGATCCACAGGTTGCTTGCAGCAATCATAGCAATTCCGGTTTTGATAAATTTCCTCATGGTTTACAAAATGAGAGAAAAATATGGGCAGAAGGTCGTCAATACTTCGATTGCTGTTGGAATTCTTTTGATTTTACAAGCTGCAGCAGGTGCTGTAACGGTAGTATACGACAATGTGGACTGGTCTGTAGCCCTTCATTTGTCAATGGCTACAATCTTCACTGCAACCATCGTTTATCAATATCTTCAGATGAAAGTCGTTGAAGGCTCGAACTGGAGTTTTATAAAAACTAGTAAATCATTCTTGCAGAGTTCAAAGAAGAGGTTCTATGGAAGCGGTGCTGCTGTTTTTATCTTGATGATACTAGGTGCATGGGTCTCTTCAACAGCGGGCGGCAATTACAACCAAGCTTGCAGCATAGGATTCCCAGATGGCTGGCCAGCATGCCGGGGTTCATTATTACCAAATCTCAAAGGAGAGCCAGGAGTTATTGTGCAAATGGTTCACCGCTTTGGCGCAGTTATTGTAGGTGCACTACTGGTAATTAATGCAAACAAGATGAGGCTAAAAGTTTCAGAGTTCGCAGTTGCCAAGGTATGGGCTAATGTCCTTGATTTTGTCACTGGTTTCTGGATTTTGAATGTCGCAGTTGGAGGCTCGTACATCATTTTTGCAAATGACGGTGATTTCCCGGAATGGCTTTCATTACTTCATTTGGTGATTGGTGTTAGCGCAGCAATCACTGGATTATTGGGTATAATGTTTCATAAAATCGCTTCTGATGCCCTAACTGTAGCAGGGGATTCAGGGGTGGAAGAGGATGAGTGAGGATAACACTGAACATCCTGGCATGCTCAAAGTTTTCATCAAATTAATGAAACTAAGGGTAATAATATTGCTGCAGGTCACGGCAATCTGTGCGATTTTGGTACACGATTTGCTTGCTAGATATGGTTCTATAGATGCTGAACGCACTTGGTTCGATACGCTTTACTCCTCATTTATCACCGTAATTGGAGGAACACTGTCTGCAGGTGGTTCTAATGCCATCAATATGTGGTATGATGCTGATATTGACCCTGGAATGAATCGAACAAAGAACAGACCAGTCCCTATGGGTTGGATAAGTAAGGAGGGAGCCTTAGCATTCGGTTTGATTATAGCAATTTTAGGTTCTTCTACCTTTTTCTTAATCCATTGGAAAGCAGCATTTTGGTCGTTTTTTTCTGTTGGTTTTTATGTTTTAATTTACACCATACTCCTGAAAAGAAGAACACCACAAAACATCGTTATCGGAGGTGCTGCAGGAGCCACTCCGCCGATAATCGGATGGGCAGCAGCAGCATCAAATGATGCGCTAAGTGGAATGAATCCACTCGACCTAGGTTCAGCAATTCCATGGATGCTCTTTTTTCTCATCTTTTTATGGACTCCTCCACATTTCTGGGCACTTGCTTTGTACCGGTCAGGAGAATATGGCAAAGTTGGCATACCTATGATGCCAGATATCAAAGGACCGGAAAGGACTGTTAGGGAATCAAAGATTTACTGCATGCTTTTGTTTGGGTTGGGGGCTGTCCCTTGTGTCTGGCCTGGCAGCGGATTACCTCTATTATGGTCATTTGTAGCTGGAATTCTAACGTTATGGTATTCTAGTACAGTTTGGAGTATTGATCCAAATGAAGCCTTGGATGAAAATGGAAGGATGCCTAAAGCAGCAAAGTCATTTTTTGCATCCTTGAAGTATCTCGGATTTATGTTCGTATCTCTTGTTTTGATTAGCGTAATTCCCCCATCATTCTTAGGACCACTTGGACCTTTGTGACTAGTAAATGGCGCGACGAGGGGGATTTGAACCCCCGAAGGAAGATCCCACCGGATTAGCAATCCGGCGCAATGGCCAGGCTATGCGATCGTCGCAACGAAGCCTGCGAGCAAAGTGCCTTTCAAGAACTATACGGTCAAACAACGACCTCTATCTCAGTTGAAAAAATCTTCAAAATCTTCTTCAAAGTCGTCATTCCTTGACTGATTCTTTATTCTTGCATCAACCACCCTTTTGAGTACTTTGTACTTATTCCAGATTAGCGGTAGGATGAACAATAATCCAAACAGGAAGAGACCGAAACTTACAGCAGCGCTGATTTGTACCCTACTATCTTCGGTCAAACCCTCGACAAGGTCTCCAATCCATTCAGAACCAAGAGGTGGCTCAGGTTCTGGCTCAGGCTCAGGTATTAGGTGTTGGTTGTAGTCCCAGAAAACATCCTCTATTTCCACTCGCTCAACGTTATCTGCAGGGTAATTCACGATAGTCTGCTCATTGCCAACACTATCTACTGGTGTTAGGATGTAATAGTAAGTTCTTTGTGGTCTTATTCCATCATTCATTTTTCCAGTTCTTGTAACTGAGAAACTCTCACCTGGGACTGCTTCCATGCCCGAAACAATTGGAGATAACAAACCGATATCAGTGCTGGAAGGTCTTGATTCCATCCTGTATAGATTCCAAGTAAGGTTCCCACTTGCTTCATGGTCTGGCCAGGTCCAAGTAAGTTCAACCTCGTAACAGTAAGCCCAATCATATCTGTAATTATAGCATTCAGTTGTGTTGTCATAACTTGTTTGGTGTGTGAATGAAATCGGTTCTGTCACAGGAGCTATTGAATCACCGCAAAATAATCCGGGTTGCCCATTACTCCGAGTAACATTTATTCTAGAGAAATCAGGGTTATTGCCTCGATCCATTGGAACGATTGCATATGATGCACACATACCTGTATCTAGAGGTTCTGGGTCAAAGTAAGAGTTCTGAGATTTTGTTGCAAATGTGATGTTCGTGTCAGTGGTCAGAGATTCGAAAACTGCCTCAGATGTGGAATTAGGATCTGGGAAGTATGTTGAAGTTCCAACCTCTGAGACTATCTTGTAAATCTGCCAACCCGTAAAGTATTGGTTTTCCATATCTCCAGAATTTTCCCACATTAATTCGATGTGTCCATCAGCCCTTCTTATTGTAGAGAAATTTTCAGCAAAAACTTCGGCTTTAGGGAGTTCTCCGATTACCAGGAACACTACATTTTCTTCGACATAAATGTCCAGATAGTCGTCGTTTAATTGCGTAAATGTAGGTGCTTGAATGTTATACCAAACCGTATCATTTGTTGTGTTCATTGTCTTCAGTTCAACAGTTGTAAAGTCAACGTTTGAAGGAAGTAACTCCGAGAGATTAAGGGATATTTCCATCCAATCCATCCCAATATCATCTCCTCCATCATCTGTTCCGAGCAATTCAAACTCAAGTATAGCAAGGGGTGTTTTCCCTCCACCAATTGTGTAGTCCTTACCTTGATGAGGCAAATCATAAGACCATTGGAAGTAAGAATCTTCTCTAGCAACCGCAGAGCCGGTGAACAACGGGTTTTGATCAATTTCAACTTGGTCAAAAACAGTAATTTCCGTGTGCACAGCGTCAATCTCTGCTAATGCATCCTTGACGTACAGGGTAATGGTGTGGTCTCCAAGTCCAAGGGTGGACCCCGAGATATTTAGTTCAGAACCGTAGCCAAGAAGGAATATTCCTGCAGCGTACCAACTATAGTTCAGAGGGAATGCTGCTGTCTCTGAGACTCTGGCAGACATAATTATGTCATCTGTAGTGTAATAAATTCCTAATGAATTTTCTTGCTGTATATTGGCGTTAATGCTTCCAGCAACGATGTCTGCAACTTCGGTTAGTATATTGTTGGATACACTCGAATCACTTGAGCCATCCAAGAAATTGTTCGGTGCGCTAACTCTAAGAGTACGAGAATTTCCTGTGAATAGTAAATCAAATTTGCATGTGAAAGATGTTCCAGGGTGTAGAACTGGAATATTGCATTCAGATTCGTTTATTGATTCGCCATCTGAATCTGAAACTTCGAAACTGATTACTACATTAGAAACTGCCTTGTATCCTAGATTGGATATAGCAGCGGTAACCATTTCTTCTCCGTAGTAGTATTCTGAGTCAAATTGATTATGGCTTGGAAGCATTGAATCAATCTGGACATCAACATCATCATCAATTGTAAAATTAAAACTGTAAATGTCATTAAACTCATTCAAGTCACCGCTTGGTGTCCCGTTTGATGTCAAAATCCCCATTTCGAGTGTGAAGCTCCCCTCCTGTGAGTGAGAGAAATCAGGCATTAGCCTTCCGAACTGAGACCAACCTCCCCAGGCGGGTAGATTTGTGTAAACATTAGATTGTTCTGTAATTAGGGTATTGCTATCATCAAGAAGTCTCCAACCTATGCTTATGTTGGTTTGACAACCTCCACAAATGAATACGTCTCCTTTTGCCTTGAAGGTGTAGTCAGTATTTGTGTTCAGGACAATACCATCTTCGTTGGTTCTTAGGTTTTCTAAATCATCTCTTGGGTCCCAAGTTTCATCGATGTCAATGTCAATGAAGTCTCTAGTTACGTTAATCAGATACTTGATGTTGTCATCAGTTGGATCATTGTCATTAATATCAAATGAGAAAATTACCGTGAAAGTCCCCTCAGAACCAGATGGATTCCAGTTGTCTGCTGCGTTAACGGTTACGGCTGAACCTGGGATTAAACCGGAAATTTGCATGTTTCCTCTGTCGCCTTCAATCGACGGGCTGTTCCAATTGGACTTGCACCAGCCGATGTTTACATCTCCTTCGCAAACATACCACTTGAACAGCCTTGGCTCGCTTGGGGTACTAATTCCTTGATTTTCTACTGTAATGCTAAAATCTATGGGTTGATATGCTGAATACCATCTGTCTTCGATAGGGCTCACTTGTTGAGTAAATGCGAGGTCACCAGCAGAGGATGCACTGGCAAAACCTACTGATGTAAAGAGAGAAATCAATAACACTAGAACAAGCGATATTGACTTCGTGGCAGAAGCATTGCGTCTATAGGCTACGCTCGACATCATATAATGGTCGCATTGATACTTCAAAGACTCATCGCTTAGATTTCCAAAAAAAGTTGAATCTTTATGCCGTTTTAGGTCTGGCAAACAGACAAACTCATTTAATTGGGTATATTGGAAATAACATGGGTCCGCAATCCACGGGTGATTTGAACCGTGATGAAGGTGCCCTGACTGCTGTTATTGAATTCCTAAGTGCCTTTACCTTATTTTTAATGATACTAGTAGCATTTATGTCTTTAGCCAGCCTACAAATGGGTCCAAATGACCCGGGCACGGATAGATTAGATTCAACCGCTGTAAATGCGCTGGATAGATTACTTGCTGACGAGGGTCAATTTATTCCTTACCAGGGGGCAGAACTTGATTATAACAACTCAACAAGCGAGTGGCACACTCTTAGTGGTGAGGAAATAAACGAAGGAAGAGTTTTGCCGGGGCTTCTTTCTACAACAGGCGAAATAGATATTGATCGGGTAACTGCTTTGAGAAATGTTACAGAAACTGGCATACTAGAAGGACTTGCTATTCCAGAGGGAATGAATCTTCATCTAACAATAACCGTGATTGAATCAAATGATGAAAACAGGACCAATCTTGAGATATTTTCAGGCGGGACTCCAAGACTAAGTGCATCATCATCAACATTTTCAATGAGAATGGTAAAATCAGGGGATGAATTAGTAAGAGTTCTTCTTGAAATCCACAATGGAGGAAAGAAAAATCCTGTGCTAGAAATTCATGAGGTGTCTCCAAGAGGAGTAAATGGAGGCCCTGAGTGGTTTGAATTATACAATCCAAGTGATTTTGCTGAGGAGTTGTCCGGTTGGAGTTTTGAATCAGAGAAGAATTCGGTAACTAAATCAGTTCTTCTAACTGAGGGCGTTATGACTGGCGGCTCCTATGCTGTATTCACGGGCGATCCAAACGGGCAAGATTCAGGAAATGCCTCAGAGGTCATTGACCTTGGTTCCTTAGGTTTCTTAGGAGTGGGGGCAATTGATGGTTTGGCTGATGGAACCGGGAGTTTGAAAATGTATCATACCCAACAAGAAACCAATCAACCATCAAGAATTCAAACAGTCCAATGGGGCGGTGACACCGGACTGAATATAGGATTTGGAGAATCTTTGGTCTGGGATGGTAATTCTTCCTACCAATCCTCCTCTTGGACAGTGGTTGATTCGCCTACTCCGGGGAACTGAAATCTTAACTAAATCAAATATTTCAAAGCGCATTGTTCATGAACATCGACGCATTCACATGTCCTGTTCGCCATGATGCCGAGTTCAGTTTATCAGCGTGACAGATGTATTACTGGTATTCACGGCATGGATGAAATCCTAAGGGGTGGTATTCCTTACGGTTCCACTGTTTTGGCAGCGGGTACTTGTGGTTCAGGAAAAACTACTCTTGGAATGGAATTTCTGGTTAGGGGTGCTTTGGCAGGTGAAGCTTGTGCACATTTTACTGCTACTGAGCCGAGTGTAAAACTTCTCGAGAATATTAGGCAATATGCGTTTTTTGACATGAACATGGTCGATACAGGATTAATCAACGTTTTCGACGTTGACGTCCTATACTCATGGCTAGGATTGGATAAAGCCAGTTTCGATTTGGACGACGTCCACGCCCTGATCAAAGCAATTGTGGATATAGTGAACACCATTGGTGTAACTAGACTTGTAATCGATTCGGTAACTACTCTTTGTTACAAAATTAAAAGCGAGCAATTGATTAGAGATTTCTTGTTTACATTGGGTAAGAAATTGGCTACACTCGGATGTACAACAATTTTGATTTCTGAGATTACTTCTGCCACGGAAAACGCTCACTGGTCCTCTTTCGGTGTGGAAGAAGCGATTGCAGATGGAATCATAGTAATGGGTGACGTTGAAAGGATGGGGCACTTACTGAGATTCTTACAAGTGGTTAAGATGAGAGGCACTGCTCATAGTAGGGCTAAACATGCAATCGAATTGACTCCGCTTGGAGTCATGCTTACTCCAATGCTGAAATGGGGTTCAGCCGGTGAGGCTAACTGGGGTGGCTGATAATGTTCGAACTCGACCAAAGAATTGCCGAGCAACTTTCAGAGGTGTCATTGAATTCTGCAATTCAATTACGTTCTGGAACATCAAATTCGTTCATGGTAACTGCTAGCACTATGTTACCCTTGATGCAAATGTTCGAAATGGGTGGAGTGTACATTTCCGCATCAAGAGGAGCAGTAGAGATTATACAAGCGTTCGAATCGATTGGAGTTGATGTGTCTCATATCCAATTTATTGATTTGGTGTCCTCTGGAATACTTGGTGGAACTGATGTTCCGTATCAGAATATACACTTTGTAGATAGTCCAATTATGTTAGAGTCGATTTTGTTGAGGACATTGTATATCCTTAGAACTACGCCTACAGAAAGAAATTTCGTATTCTTGGACAGTGTAAACGCATTGAGCATTTACAACGAGGGAAGGATGTTAGCAGAATACCTGCACACATTCATCAATACCTTTAGGCAAAGAGAGATCCTATCGGTTATTTTGAACATACCAGATCAAACCCCTCCCTTGGTTCTGTCTAATTTGGATCTATATTGTACTGACTTGATTGATAGAGGGCAGGTTGTAATTAACTGAGGTGATTAAGATGGCAAAAAAAGTTACTTTTAGTAAAGAGGACGAGGAATTTTTTGGTAAGAATGGCTCATTCGGAGTTCCAAAGTTCGATATGGAGATGAACGGGGGAGTTCCTCGCGGTTTCACAATTATTGCATTCACGGATACAGGTTCTGGTGCTGAATTATTTGCTAAGCAATTTACCTCGCCTGCTGAAGAGCCAGACAACACTCTCTACATATCAACAAATGAAGGGCAACAAGAAATCATTAGAATTTACGAGAAATACAGCTGGCCATTAGATATCAGCGTTAGAACAATTGGTGAAGAATACAACTCAAATGTACTTGAAAAGCAATTGTTAGCGAGTAGGTACAGGCTAGAAGGATTTAGGATTGACGATATTCAAAAATTAGCACAAACAAGATTTGTTGATGACTCTAATCAGGATTACTTGACAGAAGTAACTAATGAAGTAATGGCTCTTGACCCTTACTTTAGAGTTGTAATGGATTCATTGGATTTCTTTACTCAAAGAGAGGACCCATCAAGGGTTATCGGAATGATTAGGATGCTGCAAGCACACACCCAAATGTATCGTGGTTTGTTGTTCATCACAGTATCAAACGACGGTTTACCGCCTGCAGTAAAACAAGAATTATCGCAAATCGCAGATATGGTACTATCATTTAAAGTTCGAACAATTGGTACTGATTTCGAAACATCGATGATCGTGTCCAAGTTTAGAAACTCCCCGGAGAACCTGAAAATTCTTGTTTTCCGTGTTACTCCGGACGAAGCGATCACTCCAGAAACGGTCGAGCGTATTGCTTGATGTTCTACGACGAGGCCAACAGAACCTCAAAAAGGAGGTTCTCGAGGGTGGACCATGTCCGAGGCAGGAGATGCTACTGTGATGGCTTTCCCAGGCATGGATTCGAAAGAATTGGCTGTTGAAAAAAGAAAGGATACTGGGGGGTATGACCCATCCGGTATCGACTTAGAGGCTTGGACAGAACTCGAAGAGCAGCTGGTTGCAACAATACCAAACTATGACAGAGTAAACAAATGGATGACATTTGGACAAGACAAGAATTGGAGGAAATCGGTTGCAAAACACGCCCTAGAAGGAATGAATGTCCTTGAAGTGGGATGTGGTCCGGGCTCATTCGCAGAAACAATCTCTGGCGTGGATTTGACCTGTCTCGATCCATCTGCTGAAATGTTGCGTGTGGCCAAGAAAAGAGTTGATGCAGTGAGGTCTGCAAACGGAGATTCAGATGCCATTTATGTTCAAGCGATAGCAGAGGATATTCCTCTAGAAAGTGACACTTATGATAGAGTATTTTGTTTATTTTCATTCAGAGATTTTAGGGACAAAAGGAAAGGCTTAGAGGAAATACACAGGGTTTTGAAGTCAGGGGGAAAATTAGTTATTTGTGATGCAGGGAAAGCTAATGCTTTTCACGGTTTTTTCGGAAAAGTTTGGATGGCTACTGGAGTCCAGTTGATGGCTAGACTGATAACTAAGGATAAAGACCACCCTTGGAAAGGATTGGCTAGATCATACACTCATTATGGTACCAATAAATTTTACAAGAATCTAATGGAGGAAGTTGGCTTTGAGGTAAAGCAGGCTAAACTGATTCTTCCGTTCGCTATGGCCTCTAGATTTATTGCTGTAAAAAAATAGATTCAGTTGAGCCTGTAATCGTCAATAAGACTCGAGAAATAATGTGATGATTTGACATCATTACCCTCATAAACCCCATTCAAGTCGGGAAGTTTAAGGTGAGTCTCTTGGATTACGAATCTACGGTTAGGGGCATCAAAGAATCCGACATGAATGTCGATAAAACTCTAGCAGAGGCTCACGAAAAAGCATCTAAGCTTCTCGCTGACGCTCGAAGAGACTCTGCTAATTTAGTCTCTCAAGCAAATGAGGAATCTTCGAAGGAAGCTCTTGCCACAGTCGATTCCGCTAGGGAAGCTGCTGGTAAGGATGCAGAAAAAGCAAGAAAGGATGGTGCTTCCGCTGTTGAGAACGTTGCAAAAAGTGCAAATGATAACAGCCAAGCAGCAATCGATCTGGTAATTAATGCAATGTTGGAATGAGGTGAATCAATGTTCAGTTCTGTTCCAATGACACAAATTAACGTGGCATCTCCTGTTTCGAAACTAGATGATGTTCTCAGTGTTATGGAAAAACTTGGATGTATCCACATCCAACCTTATACTCAATTCGAAGATGGTGTGGGAATCGGGCAAGCACGCTCTGGCGAAGAGGCACAAAGAAACAGCTCTCTACTAGCAAAGGCACGTTCTCTATCTGGGCAACTCAAAGTTTCAAATGAAGGCGGCTCAATGAGCTCCTCTCAAGTTGAGAAACTACTGTCAAGCGGTTTTGAAGACTCAATGGACTCTGCTTCTTCCCTGCAAGGAGAGATACTGACACTTGAAAATGATATTAGAATTAAAACTGAAGAACTTGAAGTTCTAGAGATATTAGCTCCGCTGAATCTACCTTTAGACCTTCTTACTGGTTCTAAAAGCATGGAAGTCTATGTTGCTCAAACCAACAAATCTTCGAAAATTATGGATAAATTATCAGATTCCAAGGATGACATCATCGCCCAATATGCATCAAATGTGATTGCAATTGCCTGTTCCCCTTCCGTATCAACAGACGTGCAAGTTGTTTTGGCTGAAATGGGTGCAAGAGTGATTCAAATTCCAAGCGGAGAGGGTTCTCCAAGAAAGATATCTGCCGAGTTTTCCAAGCAATTGAGCCAATTAGAGGCAAACCTTGTATCAGCACAAGAAAAACTGGAACAATGGGCATCAACAAACGGAAGAAGCTTATTGTGTGCTGAAGAATACCTGTCAAGAAAAGTCGAGATTGATCTTGCCCCTACGAGCATAGCGGTATCCAAGAAAGCTTTTGCAATCGATGCTTGGACTCCATCAAGCAAAGCAGGTGAAGTAAAATCACAGCTTGAAAAGGTCGCTCCTTATGTTGAACTCAGCGAATATGTCGATGACCATCACCATGACGAACATCATGATGATGAGCATCATCACGAAGCAGCAACCCCTCCTACTGAGTATGATAATCCAGGCTTTGCTAAGCCATTCGAGCTGATGGTTGACTTAGTTGGAAGACCAGCGTACGGAAAATTCGACCCTACGCTACTGATGATGTTCACTTTCCCAATGATGTTCGGTCTAATTTTAGGTGACTTCGGATTTGGTGCAATCATTGCATTAATCGCGCTCTTCCTAAAATCAAGGGCAGTTGACCCTGCTATCAAGAATGGGATGAACATCATGCTTTGGATGGGTATCTGGTGTATGATATGGGGATTCATATTTGCCGAAGGATTCGGTTTCGTCTGGGATAATACCACAGATTACATGACCAATTCACCACTAGCGTTCTTCTATGATATGTTGCCGAAATACGATGCAATGCCACCTTTCATCACTGAAACTCTCGCAATGACGCACCTAGCATTGCCTTGGCACAGAGCATCAGCGGGGCACGGTCTAGAGGAATATGTACTGATTTCTGTATACCTTGGAGCAATCCACTTAATGTTAGGATTCATCATTGGATTCTTCTCTGTAATGAAAGCACACGGAATAGTTGCTGCTTTCTTCGAAAAAGGATCTTGGATACTAATTCTAATTGGTGGATTCATGCACGCAAGAGGCAATCTAAGAGCAGAATGGGGGCTATTCGAAGGTACACCGTGGGCTATTATGCTAATCATCGGTGTACTTTGCTTGATTGTAGGATTGGCAATATTCGAGAAATTTGGCTGGGCTGGTGGAATCATTATGGGACCAATCGAAACATTCGGTCTACTGGCTAACACATTGTCATACCTCAGGATTATGGGTGTTGGTGTTGCAGGTGTCAAAATTGCAGAGGTCTCCATCACAATGGGTTGGGTCTCAATGACCAACGGCTTTGAAGCCGGTGGAATTGGATACCTAACTGGAATCTTGTCTTTCTTACTATTCTTGGGTATCCAAGCATTCGCACTCGCTCTCGGTGTTCTTTCACCGAGCATTCACGCCGCCCGTCTGCATTTCGTGGAATGGATGGGCAAGTTCTATGACGGCTCAGGGACGGCTTTCAGGCCCCTTGGCGGCAAATCCCTCCACGTAGAGGGTTAATCACAGTCCATCGGACAAAAAAGGAGGTAAAAAAAATGAACAAAACCATGAAGAATACCCTAAGAGCAATGATCGTTCTGGCTGCACTAGTCCTTGTCGCACAAGGCGTATCTGCAGCAGAAGCAACTGAAACAGCAACCGGCAACACCATCACTGGTGACCTTGGAGTCGGTATCGCATTGGGACTAGCAGCAATCGGTGCTGGTTTCTCCCAAGCAGCTATCGGCAGCGCAGCTGTTGGAATGCTTGCTGAAGACGGAACAAAGTTCGGTCCAGCATTGATTTTCACTGCTCTACCAGAGTCTATCGTGATTCTAGGTGCTCTACCGCTTTTCCTTCAATGAAGAGCAGTAAAGTCATCGATTTGATTTACGTAACAGAACAGGTGAGAACATGTCAATGAAGAAATTAGCAGAAGAAGTCGCTAAGGATGCCAAAGCAGAGGCAAAGCAAATAGTCGCACAAGCCAAAGAGGAAGCATCCTCCATAATGGAAAAGGCGCAAGCTGAAGCAGATGCTATCAGAGCAGGCGCTTCTGCCAAAGCAGAAAAAGAAGCAAAGCAAGTTTCCCGTGAGGTTGTTGCAAGTGCTAACCAAGCAATGCAAAAGGATATCTTAATCGCTAAGAAAGAAGCACTCGATGCTACTCTAGCAAACGCAAAAGAAATCCTAGCGGATGCAGGTTGGAAGAAGAGATCATCTCTCCTGAAAGCACTAATGTCACAAGCAGATGAAATGAGTGATTCTTCCTTCACCGTACATCCAGTAGAAGTTGATAAAGCGGCTGTTAAGAAATTAGCAGGTGATAGAAAAGTCGGCGATACTGTAGAAGGCTTGGGTGGATTCACTCTAGTAAGTGCTGATGGAAGCGTATCTTTTGACTTCAGATTTGACAGTAAACTAAATCAAACCTGGTCTAATAATCTAGCTGGAATAAATAAAACTCTATTTGGATGAGGTGAAAGAATGGCACTGAGCAATGTTTCGTATGTTTCTGCAAGAGCAAAAACACGTCGCAAGCAACTTGCAAGCGATTCACAAATCAGAGCCCTAATCAGCCAATCCCCTGAGCAAATTTCAGTTTCTGTTGGAGATATCCATCAAAGACTTAGGGAGGACCTTGACAGATTCGCTGGAATATACAGTGGAGGAGACTTAGTTGAAGCAGCACTTTCTCACAATTTGGAAAAAGAGCTAAACTCAATCTTCAATCTTTGCGCTGGAAAAGTAAAGAACCATCTAAGCGTGTTTACACAAAGATATCAATACCAAAATGCAAAATCCGTATTGAGGGCAGTGTTTAACGAAGTTGATGTTGAAAAGGTAGAACATGACATCCTGCCTAACATCGACCAAATTAACGCACCTTGGTTGGATTTCGTCGAGAAATCAGAGACTTTGCGTGATGCAGTTGTTAACATGAAAAAGATGCCTTATGGAAAAGTGCTGATGTCGCTTCCAGAGGATTCAACACTAGCACAATATGAAGATGCTTTGGACATGCACTACTATGCAATAGCCAGTTCATCAATCAAAGGTAACGGACCAGATGTAAAGATGCTTCAGGACTTAATAGCAATGGAAATTGATCACAAGAACATCCTGAACATCTTAGAAGCAAATGCAGTTGGTTACCAGGACAAGTTGGACCAAATTCTAATCCCTGGCGGTAAATTACTGCCAAAGCGCTCATTCCAATCGATTATTTCTGGAAAGAGAGCGGGTATGCTTGAAGTGCTTGCGAAATCTTCTAGGTTTGACTCTGAAGGATTTGCAGAGGTTCTACAAGAGTGCGAAGAAAGCTTCAGTTTGGACCCAGCTGTTACTTGGTTGAAAGAAAGAGAATATGCACACATGAGCAGGATGAGTTACCTCCATCCTGTAAGCTCATTGCCTGTAGTACACTATGTTTCAATGAAGGTCAAAGAAATTTCAGACTTGAGGCTTGTAGTTCGTGGTAGACTCGCAGGTCTATCCTCTGAAGTACTTGAAGCACACATATTAGGAGCGTGAAGAAATGGAGATAGCAGTATTGGGTTCTCCTGCATTCACTCTAGGATTCCAGTTAGCTGGAATATCACATATATACAACCCTGAGGGAGATGAAGCAATTCAATCAGAACTCAAGGTTCTACTAAATTCAAAAGATGTTGGAATTGTCGTGGTCGACTCTGAGGTTCTAGCGTCTTTGCCTGACAGATTGCGAGAGCAAATGTCGGCATCTGTCTCCCCGACAATCCTAGGAATAGGTACCGAGGAAGACAACACCTTGCGTGAGACAATACGCAAGGCAATCGGAGTTGACTTGTGGAAGTGATTTCCAAAAAGGAGGAAAAAAGCATGGCAAATGAAGGTAAAATCTACAGAATTTCTGGTCCGGTAGTTACGGCAATCGGAATGGAAGCATCGATGTACGACGTTGTAAGAGTAGGTGACGAAGGTCTAATGGGCGAAGTTATCGAATTACACGGTGAGAAAGCAGTTATCCAAGTTTACGAGGATACATCAGGTATCAGACCTGGTGAACCGGTTATCAACACAAAGGAGACTCTTTCTGTTGCATTAGGTCCTGGTCTTTTAACTCAGATTTATGACGGTATTCAGAGACCTCTACCTACTCTAGAAGCAGAGATGGGTTACTTCATCAAGCGTGGATTAGATGCTGACGCATTCGATATGGAAAAGAAGTGGACCTTCAATCCAGTTGCATCCGCAGGTGACGCTGTTCAAGGCGGTCAAGTGATTGGAGAAGTGCAAGAGACAGAAACCATTGTTCACAAGATCATGATTCCTCCTGGTGTATCTGGAACAATCAAGTCCATTGAATCTGGAGATTTCAACGTAACAGAGAATATTGCTGTACTTGAAGACGGTACTGAGATTCAGATGCTACAAAAGTGGCCTGTTAGAACTCCACGTCCTTACACACAAAAGTACGCTCCCGACACCCCTCTAATCACAGGAATGAGAATTCTTGACTTCCTGTTCCCACTCGCAAAGGGTGGTGCAGCGGGTATCCCTGGACCATTCGGTTCTGGAAAGACTGTTACCCAACAATCTCTAGCAAAGTTTTCAGACGCTCAAATTGTTGTCTACATCGGATGTGGCGAGCGTGGAAATGAAATGACTGAAGTATTGGACGAGTTCCCTCACTTGATTGATCCAAATACCGGAAAGCCTCTGATGAACAGAACGGTCATGATTGCAAACACATCAAACATGCCTGTAGCTGCAAGAGAAGCATCTGTGTACACTGGAATTACTATTGCAGAATACTTCCGTGACATGGGTTACGATGTTGCATTGATGGCAGACTCAACCTCAAGATGGGCTGAAGCAATGAGAGAAATTTCCTCAAGGCTTGAAGAAATGCCTGGTGAAGAAGGATATCCTGCTTACCTTTCAAGCAGAATTGCCGAATTCTATGAGCGTGCAGGACGTGTAAACTCTCTAGGTGGAGATGACGGGTCTGTTACAGTTATCGGAGCGGTATCACCTCCTGGTGGTGACATCTCTGAACCTGTCAGCCAAGGTACTCTGAGAATTGTTAAGGTTTTCTGGGGTCTTGATGCTGGTCTGGCAAGACAAAGACACTTCCCTGCTATCAACTGGTTGAACTCATACTCTCTATACCCGCCTTCTTTGAACCAGTGGTACAGAGACAATATTGCACAGGATTTCCCTGAGATTAGAACTGAAATTTCTACTCTATTACAGATTGAGTCCGAACTTCAAGAAATCGTACAATTAGTCGGTTCAGATGCTCTACCGGTCGACCAACAACTAACTCTAGAAGTTGCTAGAATGATCAGAGAATATTTCCTACAACAAAACGGATTCCACGATGTTGATGCATCCTGTGAAATAAATTTGGTCTACAAGATGGCTAAGGCTATCCTAACCTTCCAAACAGCAGCAAAGGCTGCTATGGCTGCAGGTGCTCAATTAGAAGACATCACTGGTGTACCATCAAGGTCTACCTTGATGAGAGGAAAATTCGAAGCATCATATGTTGACGATATCGAAGAAATGGTTGCTACCATGGTTAAAGAAATCGAAGCGACCGTGGAGGACAACTGAAGGAGGAATAATCATGGCAGGAAAAGAATACAGAACAATCACAGACGTAAAGGGACCACTAGTATTCCTTGAAAAGACTGAGCCAGTAGCGTTCGGAGAAATTGTAACTCTAAAACTAAGCAATGGTACAATCAAGAATGGACAAGTTCTTGACACATCCGATGATTTAGTGGTGGTACAAGTTTTCGAAGGGACTGCTAAGGTGGACAGAAACACTGGTGTTACTTTCATGGGAGATGTTTTCAAATTACCAGTTTCAACCGACTTAGTTGGAAGAATTTTGGACGGAGCAGGAAGACCAAGAGATGGTGGACCAGAAATCGTAGCAGAAGAGAAAGCTGACATTATCGGTGAAGCGATCAACCCGTTCTCAAGAAAGAGTCCACACGACTTTATCCAAACAGGTATCTCAGCAATTGACTGCTGTACTACTCTTGTTCGTGGACAGAAGCTACCTATCTTCTCAGCATCAGGTCTACCTCACAACGACATTGCTCTACAAATTGCAAGACAAGCAAAACTGAAGGATTCAGATGAAGAGTTTATTGTTGTATTCTGTGCAATGGGAATCACTGCTGAAGAATACAACTACTTCAGGTCTGACTTGGAGAGAACCGGTGCTCTAGAAAATGCGGTACTATTCGTAAATCTTGCTGATGACCCTGCTGTCGAGAGAATCATTACTCCAAGACTAGCATTGACTGCAGCAGAATACCTTGCTTTCGAGAAGGATTACCACGTACTTGTTATCTATACTGACATGACAAACTACTGTGATGCATTGAGACAAATCGGTGCTGCTAGAGAAGAGGTTCCAGGAAGACGTGGATACCCAGGTTACATGTATACTGACTTGGCTATGCTTTACGAGCGTGCTGGAATTATCAAAGGAAAGAAAGGTTCAATCACTCAATTCCCAATTTTGACAATGCCTGGTGACGATATTACTCACCCAATTCCTGACTTGTCAGGATATATTACAGAAGGTCAGATTGTTATCAGTCGTGAGTTATACCAGCAAGGAATTTATCCGCCGATCAACGTTTTGCCTTCATTGAGCAGATTGATGGGTTCCTGTATTGGTGCTAAAACAACTCGTGAGGACCACAAATCCGTATCTGACCAAATGTATGCTGCATACGCTCAAGGAAGAGAACTAAGAGGACTTGTAGCGATTGTTGGTGAAGATGCACTAAACGAGCGTGACAAGCAACTTTTGGACTTCTCCGGAGTCTTTGAGGATAAATTCTTGAGACAAGGACAAGATGAAGACAGGTCCATTGATGACACTCTCGACCTATGTTGGGATTTGATGTCAAGCATCTCTACCAAGTACTTGGTAAGACTTGACCAAAAGTGGATTGAAAAGTACCACCCAGACAACAGGGCTTGATTTCAAGGAGTAAAAGCGGGAGGAATATGAAATGGCATTGGATATTAAGCCAACCCGCAGCGAATTAATTAAGCTGAAAGCAAGAATTAAGCAAACCAAAAATGGTTACAAATTGTTGAAGATGAAGCGTGATGGTCTATTCCACGAATTTAGATCCCTTCTTGCTGAAATGATAGAGGCAAAGAAAGATCTTACTGCAACTTACAGATTAGCCAAGACCCGTATTGACTTAGCGAATGCTATCGAGGGTGGTTTAGCGGTTAGAGCAACAGCAATTGCAAACTCTGCACATCCAGAAGTTGAAGTTCAGAGGAGAAATATCATGGGTGTAGTAGTACCAAATATCCAAGGTTCAGGTCTGAAATCATCCTTCGATAGCAGAGGAGTCGGTTTTATTGGTTCAAGCCCATATATCGATGAAGCGAGTGACTCATTTGGAAATTTGATTGAAAAAATAGTCACCGCTGCGGAGATGGAAGCTACTCTAAAGAGGCTACTGGAAGAAATCGAAGCAACAAAAAGGCGTGTAAATGCTTTGGAATTCAAGGTCATTCCGGAACTTGAAGAAGCACAAGGTTTCATCAAATTAAGGCTTGAAGAGATGGAAAGAGAAGAAACCTTCCGTTTGAAGAGATTCAAAAACAAGTAATTGTTCTCTAAACCTAAGGGCGACGATGTCGACGATGTTGGACCTCTCGGCAGAACAGTTGGTGAGTTAATGCAAAATGGAGAAGAAGAGGGTGATTATGTCTCCCAGGACTCCGTTGAGCAGATTGATATTCATAGAAAAGTTTGGGACCAAAAAGAGTTGATAGTAAGAATTCTAAATCGTCACTTCACCTTGCTTGAAGATTATGGCGGAAATTGGCCGCAATGGAAAATAGATTCCTACCCTGACTCAAATGTTCATGACTCTCTGGAGGATGCCAATAAGGAACTAGACCCACTCAACTTAGTCGCTAGGCTGAGTTTAGGAAAACCATGGAATATTCAAATCGTTCCTATGAAATCAAGTCAATTTCCACATGTTAAATGGAGTATTCTTTTGTGGTTAATGTCGGCAATCACCCTAACAGCTGCAGCAATTAATTGGATGTCACCAAGAAGACCCGCAGAAGGATACTTTGCTTCATCTTTGATTTCAGATGCAATATTGAGTTATACTTTGCCTGTACTTTTTGCCTTAGGCATAATTTCAGTCATTCAACAAGTCACATCTCGTAAAAGGGGTACAAGAGCGGGTGTTTTAGTACCTATTTTTGATCCATCAATTCTCCTTTGGATTTCTGGTTTGTCCTCGGAATTATTGTTTTGGCCCTTCGGTATTTTGATGGTCACAACATTACCAAGAATGTCTTCAAGAGTATACAAGAATAGGGAAGATCTTGGAATAATCTCTCTTGTACCTGTTTTATCGATGTTAATTTTTGGTATGGCATATTGGATAATTGGTCTAATCCTTGCTCCTGAACAAACGCTTGTAACCTCAGCCCCTCATTCGATTACGCCAACATATTTCATGCAAGTAATCATTCCACCAGAACTGATTGCAAGCTCTGTTTGGGCATCTCCGATAGTTCTAGCAGGTGCTTGTTTGGCTCTGATGTCATGGCTAAACTCTTTGCACATACCTGGCCTTCCCGGAGGCAGGTTACACATATCCAGAAGAACTTCCAAAGAAGTAAGAGACTTTTGGACTTTCACATTCCTTCTATCTTCATGCTTTTTGGGAGCAGTAGTCTACAACGTATTCGAATATTTTTCCATGTGGACAATGATTATCCCATTCCTTGCTGCTTTACTTGTCCTAAATGGCACAAGGCAAGGAATACCATTTGTTCTGGATGAGGAGAAGCGTCTTTCTAACACAAGCGAATTTAGGATAGGATTTGTTTGGGGGCTTGTATTGCTTGTTGCTCTTCCTGCAGTAGAAACAATGACCTATCATGATAATTGGAATTCGGAGATTGAGTACTCAGTTGAATCGGATTTAGTGGAGATGATAGGAGACGATTGGAATTTCAGTTTCACTATCCAAGTTGTTAATCCATCACTGCAAGACAAACAATGGGAATTCTCGCTAAGAGAATCTCCTAATCAGGGCTGGAACTTTGACTCCACATGCTTAGAATCTATTTGCAAAGGGGAACTTTCAGCCCTCGATTTTGAAATTATCAGAATTAACGCAACATGGAATAATTCTGTTTATAGCCCAACTTCTTCATCATTCTTAGTCGAAGTAGGAAATGAATTTGATTTTAGGATAGTAGAGATTGATTTAGGAGAATATAATGGTCCTTTATCCGACCGTACTTCAATCATCGAGATGGATCAAGAATACTTCCACTGCGTCGATTTTATGAGTAACCAATCCGGAAACCTATCCCTAAATCTCGACCAGGTTAACTCATCCTTCTTTTCTTTTGAATCTTCAAATTCTCAGGTTGTTGAAGTAAAGGAAGGTAATAATCAGGTATGCATAGATGCACGGGAAGAGATACTATTCAAAACTAGGGATAACTTTGAAATTTCGTTTAACAATTCTACATATTTGGTTGGTTTGTCTGAAGATGTCGAAAAATCACTCATAATTCCGCCTGCCGGATGGCTGTTGAACGGTAGTGAGACCGGTTGGACAGATTCATTTGCAAATGGTGGTGAATTGATTTTGAATGATTATAATTGTACATTTTCCCCTCTCATGGGTCCAAGCATGCCTCAAGAAGGAGAATGGGTTTGGAATATGAGTAACCGTAGTATGGCATCAATTCCATCGTTAGGAAATGATTCTTTGAGACTGATTGTGCCTGATGACTCTAGTTTATTGCTATGTGATAATGACTTCAATATAGTCGCTAATTTTTCGGTTGAATACGGACCGGAAATCCTTGTTAATCATTCCAACGAGTATTCAAGAATTTGGAATGATGAACTAATTTGGGTAAACTTTGGGGAAGAGAACAATACCTTTGAAATTGAGATAATTAATCCATCAAATCGAGCAGTCGATTACACATCCAATTGGCTAAGGGGTCAATCTTGGAGTCATGCAGAATCAAACCCAGAACAAATTTCTCCGGGAAGCAATACATTTTCACTCAATGCTGATCATAGCAATCCCTCCTTTGTCTTCCTTTCTTATGATGACGATGAGATTATTTTCAATTTCATATCTTTTGAGGTATAGTCATGAACATAGCAATAGTTGGTGCAGGCTCGATAGGGGGCTTATTTGCAGCCAAGCTATCGAATGCTGGAGTAGAGAATCTTCTAGTTCACTCCAGGGGAACAATGGGCGAATCATTCATATCCACTGGAATTAATATATCCGGTTTAGCAACACTTAGTATTCCAGTGTCGAACTTTTTTCCAAGCATTGCAGAAGTTGGTATTCCTCCTGAATGGAAACAAGCATCGGACCTGATAATCATCACAGGGAAGTCTACTCATGCTGAAGAGTTAATTGAAACAGCACACGTTTTATCCCACTCGAAGTCAATCATATTTTCACCTTCAAATGGAATTGGTTGGGAAGAATTGCTTTGTAAGAAATTCGGCAAATCGAGAGTTCTTGCAGCAAGTACCACTCATGCTGCAAAAAGAGAAGGCAACTCATCGATCATATATACTGGAATTGGAGAGATAGTTCTAGGTGCAATCGGAGGAAACATAAGCGAAGATGCCGTGCAAGAGATTATTGATTTATTATCTAAATCCTCACTCAAACCTAGATGGGTTGATGACGGCGAATCAGTTGTTTGGGAAAAAGCGATTCTCAATGCGGCAATAAATCCTCTAGCGGCTCTCTCTGGAGTGAAAAATGGGGAACTGCTTAAAGGAAATAATTGGTTTACGGCATTAGAAATAATGTATGAAGCCTGCCTTGTTGCAAGAACTCATGGCGTATTGATTAGGCAAGATGAGGAAATGGAAGAGCTACTTTCTCACGTTTTAGAATCGACTGCACAGAATACTTGCTCTATGGGTCAAGATTTGATGTATGGCAGGAAAACCGAAATCGATTTCATAAATGGGAAAATAGTTGAATTGGCTGAAACATATGGTATTCCAGTTCCATTCAATCGTTTGCTGACTACATTGGTAAAGATGTCAGAGCCAAATAAAGATTAAATCAAGTCTTTATTGAAATGCAATCCTTTATTCTCTCTACGCTCTAAGGCATCTAAGATTACTAACTTCGCTAATTGAGCCATATTCCTTAATTCAACTAAATCTCTAGAAGGAATCGATGATTTCCATAATTTGTCTACCTCGCCGTTGAGTAGATCAACCCTTCTCTGAGCTCTTTTCAGTCTTGCGAAACTGCGAGAAACACCAACTTCTCTAAACATTGATTTTCTAAGATCCTCCCTATCGTTTACGATTGGTGAGTGTTCCACCAATTCGTCTAAACCATCAGCTCTCCAATTTGGTAAATCTCTTTTATCTGCTCCTTCAATAGGGTTAGCGATTATGAATTCAGCAGCCCTATGTGCATATACAACTGCCTCCAAAAGGGAATTACTTGCAAGTCTATTTGCTCCATGCATTCCAGTTCGTGCTACTTCACCAATTCCAAATAAACCGGGCATTATCTCACCATTTTCCAGTTTAACAGCACCCTTTGAATCAACGCTGACCCCACCAACCATGTAGTGTGCAGCGGGGGTAACTGGAATCTCGTCATCACCCAATTTAAGTCCAAAATTATCTAAGTGAGATTGAATTGTTGGAAATCTGTTGGTAAGATAATCTGAATCCAGGTGTTTAGTGTAAAGGTATACTTCATTACGACCAGATTTTTTCAAGTTGGAATCAATGGTCCTTGCTACGATATCTCTCGTTGCTAAAGACCCTAATTCTGAGGCATTTTTCATGAATGAAAAATCATTAGCATCTATCCTTTTTCCTTCTTCAATGCTACTTTCTATAGATTTTAAACCTTCAAAGTCAAGTAAAACCGCACCTTCTCCCCGAAGTGCTTCAGAAATCAGAAAAGGTCTGTTAGAATTAAGAGTCGATGCAGTAGGATGAAATTGTACATATGCTAAGTCCTGAACTTCACAACCTGCCCTTTTTGCCATCATCATTCCATCTCCAGTAGCAACACTAGGATTTGTTGTTCTTGACCACAACTGCCCGGCTCCTCCAGTCGCTATAATGACATAATCTGCGGGAATTGTTTCAACCTCTCCTCCGGTGGAATCCATGCACCACAAGCCGGTGATTCCCGCGCTCGGGTTTCCATGCACCTTCTGAATTAAATCAATCACCAGAGTATTATCTCTTATCTCGATATTTTCATGTTCATATACTCGATTTAGTAAAGATGTCTCTATCTCCCTTCCTGTAGCGTCTTTAGCGTGAAGAATTCGAGAGTCACTATGTCCGCCTTCCTTGGTAAGGTTGAATTTCCCCGAATCATCCCTATCAAAATTAACTCCAATGTTAATCAAGTCAAGAATTCTATTTCCAGATTCTTCTACTATTGATCTTACAACATCATCATCGCATTCACCATCACCTGATTTGAGTGTGTCAGAAATGTGTGATTCTAATGCCTGAATATTTGTTTTATCCAATATTCCTGCAATACCTCCTTGTGCCCAATTTGTGGATGAGTCTTTGCTTCTCTGCTTGGTTAGGATAAGCACTTTGTGACCAGAATCGGCAATTTTAATCGAACAGAATAGACCTGCTATTCCGCTGCCTATCACGACAACACTACTCATGCGAATACAGTCCTCCCAATTGGTGGTTATTCTTCACCTCATCGGATTTATCACAATTCTAATCGCATAAACTAATAATGATAATCCTCAGGATTTAACTGATGGCAAAGAGGAAAATTGCGAGTTTATTCGGCCTCGCAATTCTTATTTTTGTTATTGGAAATGCTCAATTTGGCGCAGTCGCACCTAGAGCTTATGAGGGAATTGATGAGAATTACAAAATCAATGTAATGAGCTTGAGCGATCCGCTTTGTACAGGTGACCAAATCGTGGAACATCTGGAAACATTGGGTCAATCTCATTGCCTTGAGGAACCAGGAGTTTGGAATGGTGAAGATTTACTGATGGGTATCGAGGGTCTTGCATTGGTGGCTGCGGGTTTTTTGCGCATGCCTAAAGATCCACTAAAAGCTCAAAAAGTGAGAAAATTGATGTTTGCTTCGGGTGCCATGCTATTCGGTGTGGCAATTTTAGATCGGTTACAATATCTCCCTTCTTCTTATTCTTCCGCTGGACTTGTCGATATAGTTCCATTTATTGAAAAACCAATCATGTTACAATTGCTAGTTGCTTTTGTTGGAACCCTGCTTTTGATGGGTCCCAAGTACACTAATTCAGAATTTGCTATTGAAAGGGCACGCAGGCAACAAAATAGGGACAAACACAGAAAAGCATTCGCTGCAACTTACAAACAAGATGTGTCCAAGAGGATAACAAGATCAAGACTGACTCAATCTCAATACAGTCCTCAGGGTGGTACAACAAGAGGAGTGAGAGTCTTTGCTACATGCCCATACTGTAAGGGGAAAGGTTGCGATGTTTGTTCTAAATCTGGCGTTTTCTGACTTTTCGGCGTTAAATTTACCCTACAAAAATATGTCATTTTCATTGCACACCACTCGATTTCTTTAAGACCCCTCAACAACCATCCTGTCAAAGGTTAGGGAGTAAAAATCCCATCTGGAGGTTATTGGATGTACCTGAAACAGTTAGAAGTCCGAAATTTCAAGTCTTTCAAAGGGGAAGTAACGATCCCACTGGAACAGGGATTTACCGCTATCACCGGTCCAAATGGCTCTGGGAAATCTAACTGTGGAGATGCAATCCAATTCGTACTTGGGCCAAGGTCCACCAAGGTGCTAAGAGCAGGCAATGTGAAAGACCTAATTTTCAATGGTGGGGCAAAAGACAAGCCTGCCAGAGAATGTGAGGTCACCCTCGTTTTTTCCAATCCAGTTATGCCCGATGGTTCTAGGAGAATGGCATATGATTCAGATGAGGTGAAGATGACCAGATCGGTTAGGCTCACACCTTCAAACAATACAGTTTCGGAATACACATTGAATGGCGAAGAATCCAACCGCTCTACTTTCCGAAGGTTACTTTCTTCTGCAAACGCCAGGCCTGACGGATACAATATCGTCCTCCAGGGTGACGTAGCATCTCTCTCGAAAATGAGTACGAGGGAGCGAAGAAAAGTTCTCGATGATGTAGCAGGAGTTACAAGCTACGATGATGAAATAAAGAAGGCTGGAAAACAGAGAGTAAAGGTAGAGGAATATATTGAGAGAATTCAACTTATTGAAGATGAGCAGAAGCAGAGATTAAGTGAACTCTCAAAGGAAAAGAAGCAGGCTGTAAAAGCAAAGGATTTGAAGGACTCTCTCGATTCTGCGAGGACATTGCTTCAGCAGGTAAGGTATGCTACAGTTAAAGGAGAAATTCAGTATCACAATGAGGAGAAGGTTAGGCAGTTAGAAAAGGCAAATACCTTGGACGAAGAGGTCAAAACTGGATCTAAAACATTGCTTGAACTAGATGATCAAGTTTCGGAAATAGAAAAGAAAGTTAGAGAGCAAATGGGAGAAGGCGGTGAAGAGCTATTGGAATCGATAAATGCTCTCAAAATCACAATCGCTACATCTGG
>CEUM01016212.1_pt1 | contig 76732 bp, 63 predicted proteins | sample 356421 | NCBI WGS metagenome assembly CEUM01 (sample SAMEA2622716, study PRJEB7988) | marine metagenome | biome: marine biome (ENVO:00000447); feature: surface water layer (ENVO:00002042); material: "saline water (ENVO:00002010), including plankton (ENVO:xxxxxxxx)" | depth 5 m
AAAAAAAGAGCCGGTAGCCTTGGGGCAAGCTACCGGCCTAGGGTCCGGCTCTTGGGGGAAAGCCGGTTTGCTGTAGCCGATTTTACTCGGCTGGGGATTGCTGCCTTAGCTTCATGTATTGAGACGATGAAGGTCGGAATAAGTTCACTGAAATCGAAAAAAAAATTTCTTTTTTTCAGTGTCCGACAGGACTAAGGCGTTTATCCACGCTGTTATGGTTATTATTTGGGCTCATTAGTGAATTTCAAGCGGGCATTGGGGGAACCCACCTAAGCTAATGAGCTTGATCCCAATTATCACCCACCCCGGCCTCTACTAGCAAGGGAACTTTCAAATCAGCAGCGCCCTCCATCAAGGACGTTACTTCTTTTGTGATGCAGTCCAACTCTTGTTCCGGAACTTCGAACACTAATTCATCATGCACCTGCATGATGATCTTTGATTCCAGTTGTTTTTTAACCAGCCACCCGTCTACTGCGATCATGGCGCGTTTAATGATATCGGCGGCGGTGCCTTGCATGGGCGCATTAATGGCCGTGCGCTCGGCCGCCTGGCGACGTGGCACATTACGGGAATTGATTTCCGGCAAGTACAGGCGACGGCCGAACAAGGTTTCCACATAGCCCTGGCTTGCGGCCTGTTCTCGAATGTTTTCCATGTAGTTGTGAACACCGGGATAGCGTTGGAAATACGTGTCGATGTATTCCTGGGCTTCCTTACGGCCGATGCCCAGTTGTTTTGCCAAACCGAATGCTGACATGCCGTAAATCAGCCCGAAATTCACCGCCTTGGCTTTACGCCGCATGTCGCCGGTGACCTCATCGATGGCGACACCCATGACTTCCGCCGCCGTGGCTTTGTGAATGTCCAGCCCCTGGTTGAACGCCTGCAGCAGGTTTTCGTCACCGGACAAGTGGGCCATGATGCGCAACTCAATCTGCGAATAATCCGCCGCCAGCAGTTTGCAGCCTTTTGCGGCGATGAATGCCTGGCGGATTTTGCGGCCTTCCTGGTTGCGGATGGGAATGTTCTGCAGGTTGGGATCGGACGAAGACAGGCGTCCGGTGGCCGCCACCGCCTGATGGTAGGAGGTATGAATACGCCCGCTATTGGAATCGATCAGCTCCGGCAGTTTATCCGTGTAGGTGGATTTCAGTTTACTCAAACCCCGGTATTCCATCAGCACTTTGGGCAGTGGGTAATCCAGTGCCAGTTCCTGCAACACCGGCTCTGCGGTGGAAGGGGCCCCTTTCGGTGTTTTCTGGATCACCGGCAGGCCCAGCTTTTCAAACAGAATCTCGCCCAGCTGTTTGGGAGAGCCCAGGTTAAAAGGTTCACCGGCAATGTCGTGGGCTTCCTTTTCCAGTTCCACCATGCGTTTGGCCAATTGCTGGCTGTGCAGGCGCAGCATATCGGCGTCCACCAGTGCTCCGGTGCGTTCGATTTTGGACAGCACCGGAAGCAACGGCATTTCGATGTCGTGAAAAACTCGGCACAATTCGGTTTCCGGTTCCAGTTGCGGCCACAGCGCATGGTGCAGGCGCAGGGTTATATCAGCGTCTTCGGCGGCATAATCGCTGGCCTGTTGCAGATCGATTTGATTAAACGTCAGTTGCTTGCTGCCTTTGCCGGCGATGTCTTCAAAGGCAATGTTTTTATGGCCCAGATATTTCAATGCCAGGCTGTCCATGTCGTGGCGTGATGCGGTGGAATTCAGAACATAGGATTCCAGCATGGTATCAAAGCCGATACCTTGCAGTTCGATGTCGTAGCGGGCCAGCACACTTTTATCGTATTTCAGGTTCTGGCCGATCTTTTTCGGCGTGTCCGCTTCCAGTAATGGTTTTAGTTGTTGCAGCACCCAATCCCTGCTCAGTTGATCCGGTGCACCGGGATAATCGTGCGCCACCGGCACATAAGCGGCTTTGCCGGGCTCGATGCTGAAGGATACACCCACCAGTTCCGCCTGCATGTAGTTCAGGCTGGTGGTCTCGGTGTCGAAGGCGAAAGCGTCACAGTGTTGCAGTTGCTGCAGCCAGGTGTTGAATGCGTCTTCGCTTGTAATGCAATCGTAGTGGGTCTCGGTGATCTCTGCGTTATTGCTTTGCCCGGGGTCAACATCATCCGCCAGTTCTGCAATCCAGGCCTTGAATTCCAGATCCTTGTACAGCTCCAGCAGGCTGGCGTTATCGGGTTCCTGAATTTTCAGGTCGGTGGGCTGTTGTTCCAGTTCGACGTCCAGTTTGATGGTGGCCAGGTCTTTCGACAGTGGAATCTGTTCCAGGCTGGCTCGCAGGTTTTCGCCGATTTTTCCCTTCACCTTATCGGCGTTGTTCATCAATTCATCCAGCGACCCGTATTCGGTTAACCACTTCACCGCTGTTTTCGGCCCGCACTTGGGTACACCGGGAATGTTGTCCACGCTGTCGCCCACCAGGGTTAGATAATCGATGATGCGTTCCGGCGGAATGCCAAACTTTTCAATAACCCCCTCACGATCCATTTTCGAATCGGTCATGGTGTTGATCAGGGTGACGTGATCGGTTACCAGTTGTGCCATGTCCTTGTCGCCGGTGGACACGATGGTATCGATGCCCTGGTGGCTGGCAATGTGACACAGCGTGCCGATCACATCGTCTGCCTCTACGCCGTCCACAATCAGCAATGGCAATCCCATTAAGCGAATGGCACTGTGCAATGGCTCAATCTGGCAACGCAGGTCATCCGGCATGGGGGGGCGATTGGCTTTGTATTCCGGATACATGTCATCACGAAAGGTTTTACCCTTGGCATCGAAAATAACCGCCATGTAATCCGGATTGTAATCCTTGCGCAGCCGGATCAGCATGTTGAGCACACCCTTGATTGCGCCGGTGGGCTGGCCCTTGGAGGTGATCAGAGGAGGCAGGGCGTGAAAGGCGCGATAGAGATAGGACGATCCGTCAACAAGCACCAGGGGTTTTTTGGAAGACATGGTGTTCACTGTTACAGCTCCATCACCCCATCCATTTCAACCTGCGCCCCTTTCGGCAACGCGGCTACCGCCACTGCGGCCCGGGCCGGATAAGGCTGCTGGAAATAGCGCGCCATTACCTCGTTCACCAATGCAAAGTGGCTCAGGTCGATCAGGAAAATGTTCAGCTTGGCGATATCCTGCATGGAGCCGCCGGCGGCTTGGCACACCGCTTTCAGGTTCTCAAAGACCCGCACAATACTGGCTTCCATATCGCCGTCAACCAGCTCCATGGTGGCCGGGTCCAGTGGAATCTGCCCGGACAGGTAGACGGTGCTGCCGCACTTAACCGCCTGCGAATAGGTGCCGATGGCCTGGGGCGCTTGATCGGTGGAAATGATTTTCCGTTTGCTCATGTGAGGTCTCCAGTGTTTTTAATTGCGCACACGAACAATGCGATGTACCGCTTTCAGAGTTCGCATGCGGCGGATGGTTTTTGCCAGATGTTTCCGGTCGCGGATGGAGATGCGCAGACTGACCACAGACAAGTGAGCATCCTTTTCTTTTATGTTGATGGTTTCAATGTTGGCATCGGCCTGGGAAATCAGGGATGCCAGGCTGGCCAGGGCTCCCCGTTCGTTTTCCATCTGCACCCGCAGATCCACGTTGTACTCGCCGACAAAATCCTTGGCCCATTCCACCGACAGGCATTTTTCCGGATTTTCTTTCAGTTCGGTCACAATGTTTTTGCAATTGTCCCGGTGGATCACCATACCGCGGCCGGAGCTTAAGTGGCCCATCACCGAATCCCCGGGGATCGGGCGGCAGCATTTGGCCAGGGCAATCACCATGCCCTCGGTGCCCCGAATCACCAGCGGCTTGGGTTTTTTGCTGTCCGGATCGGTGTTTTCCTCATCGTGGGGCAACATGCGGCGGGCGGCTATCTGCGCCATTTGGTTACCCAGGCCGATGTCTTCCAGCAGATCATCCAATGTGCGGAAGCCGGCTTCTGTGAGGGCGGTGGTAATGCGCTCCTGGGGAATGGTATCCAGCGCCAGGTCGAACCCGGACAGGGCCTTGTCCAGCAGGCGGTGGCCCAGTGACACGGATTCCGAGCGCCGCTGGTTCTTGAGGAAATGCCGAATATTGGCGCGCGCTTTAGCGGTGGTGACAAAACTGAGCCAGGCCGGATTGGGGCAGGCCCCCGGAGCGGTGATGATCTTGATGGTTTGCCCGCTCTGGATGGGGGTGGATAACGGTACCAGCCGGTGATCCAGGCGCGCGGCCACGCAGCTGTTGCCCACATCGGTGTGCACCGCATAGGCGAAATCAACAGGGGTGGCGCCGGTGGGCAGCTCCAGAATGTCGCCTTTGGGGGTGAACACGTAGACTTCATCGGGGAACAGGTCAATTTTCACCGTTTCCAGGAAATCCTGGGAGTTACCGGCACGTTGCTGCATTTCCAATAGACCTTTCAACCACTCCTTGGCCCGGTTCTGGGCCCCGCCGGCGGGATCCGGGTCGGATTTATAGAGCCAGTGGGCGGCGATGCCGTTGTTGGCCATGGCGTCCATTTCTTCGGTGCGGATCTGGATTTCAATGGGCACACCGTTCATGCCGATGAGGGTGGTGTGCAGGGATTGGTAACCGTTGGCCTTGGGGATGGCGATGTAATCTTTGAAGCGTCCGGGAATGGGTTTGTAGAGGTTGTGGATGGCACCCAGTACCCGGTAACACATGTCGACGGAACCCACGATAATGCGGAAACCGTATACGTCCATGATCTCGTTGAAAGGTTTGCGCTGGGTCTTCATCTTGCTGTAGATGCTGTACAGGTGCTTCTCACGCCCGATGACCCGGCCTTCCAGGCCATCCCGTTCCAGTCGGTTGTCGATGGATTCCTGAATACGGGAGATCATGTCCTTGCGGTGGCCACGGGAGGTTTTAGTGGCCTTTTTGATGCGGGCGGCCCGCATGGGGTACATGTGGGTAAAGGACAGGTCTTCCAGTTCCACCCGAATATTGTTCATACCCAACCGGTTGGCGATGGGGGCGTAGATTTCCAGGGTTTCCAGGGCAATGCGGCGGCGTTTGGTGGGGTGCAGCACCCCCAGTGTGCGCATGTTATGCAGGCGATCCGCCAGTTTTACCAGGATGACTCGGATATCCTTGGTCATGGCCAGGACCATTTTGCGGAAGTTTTCCGCCTGGGCCTCGGCTTTGGATTCAAATTTGATGGCCCCGATCTTGGACACACCGTCCACCAGGTCCGCCACGATGGCGCCGAACGCGCTGGTAACGTCGTCTTTGGATACGTGGGTGTCTTCAATGACGTCGTGGAGCAGGGCTGCTTCCACGCTCTGGGCGTCCATGTGCATGTCCGCCAGGATTTTGCCCACCGCCAGGGGGTGAACGATGTAGGGATCGCCGCTGCGCCGGTATTGGCCCTCGTGGGCCTGCTCGGCGAAATAATAAGCGCGCCGAATGTCCTCCCGCTGCTCGGGAGGCAGGTAGTCAAGTTTTTCTATAAGTGTTTCAACGGTTTGCAACTGCTCAATCCCTCCTCAGAGGATTTAGTGTAATGGGATTGAGCGGTAATGAGAACAGCAGAATGAAAGTGACTTATTCTTCCATGCCGGGATTGTTGAAGGCACTGTGGAACGAGGCTTCGCGGAACTGTTTCGGCTCCGGTTTGCGGGCCAGAATCGATTGATCCACGTAACCTTCGGCGATTTCCCGCAGGGCAACCACGGTGGGCTTGTCGTTTTCCCACTCAACGTAGGGGTCTTTTCCGCCCGTGGCAATCTGTCGAGCGCGCTTGCTCGCAACCAGTACCAGTGAGAATCGGTTGTCTACTCGAGTCAGACAGTCTTCAACGGTGACGCGTGCCATGTTTTACCTCAGTGTTTTTTCGGCCTAGCCGGCCATTGTACAAGTTTGTGGGATCAAGACAAGAGACTGCTGATCAAATCCAGGTGCCTTTCTGCCTGTTTGTCGTGGCGCAGGCGCTGGCTGGTGATGACGGAGCGCAGTTCGGCAAGCGCCACCTCGAACACATCGTTGATGATCAGGTAATCGAACTCCACATGGTGGGAAATCTGCTCGGTGGCCTGGGCCATGCGGCCCTGGATCACCGCCTCGGAATCCTGGCCCCGCCCCACCAGCCGTTCACGCAGGACCTCCCGGGAGGGCGGCAGAATGAAGATGCTGACGGCCTGGGGTGCCTGGCGGCGGATTTGTTCGGCACCTTGCCAGTCGATTTCCAGAATCACGTCATGGCCGGCATTGAGCTGGTCGGTGACGGATTGCATGCTGGTGCCGTACAGATTGCCGAACACCTCGGCGTGCTCCAGAAAGGCATTGTCGTTGAGCATGGCGCTGAATCTGGCCTTGTCCACAAAATGATAATTCACCCCGTTTTCTTCACCCGGGCGCTGGGGGCGGGTGGTGTGGGACACGGATACGTGCAGATTCGGTGTGGATTCCACCAGAGCGTGAACCAGACTGGTTTTACCGGCACCGGACGGAGCCGATACAACAAACAGGGTGCCTTGCATGGGGTACCTTTATTATCTGAGCAGGTGAATTCTAAATAATCAGTTTAGTGGCAAGTGGCGAAATTTTCGATGTGAGCCACCAGGTGGTGCTGGTGCGGAATTATAACCGGTTTAGGCGCAGGGCGGCAGGGTGGGGCGGCGCTTAAAGCACCGCCTTGAATCCTTCGAACTGGGGTGGGCCCAGGTAAATGCCCTTGCTGTCCCCGGCCTGGGCGTGGGCCTTGCGGAACGCCTCCGACTTGGTCCAGTTGACGAATGCTTCTTCTGAATCCCACACCGAATGCGAGGTGAACAGCGTGCATTGTTCATCCGTGGCGCCCTGCAGCAGGTTGAACTGCCTGAAGCCGGGTACCTCATCCAGGTGGGTGTCGCGGTTCTTCCAGATGTTGATGAAGTCTTGTTCCCGGCCGGGCGCGATGCGAAACCGGTTCATGGCGATATACATGGGTTGTCTCCCTGATGCTGGTTATGGGTTTTGGTAGGAAAGGCTACAGCAACATACAGGCATCAGGACCGGGGGGTCAATGGCGCAAGCGGTTTGTCGTGAACGCGACAAGTGGGGTAAATGCGCCAACTTATCGCCAGGTTAACATGTTGTTTTTACGACGATTTGCCTGCCGCTGCCCAAGGCACGGGAATTGCCCTGTGGCTATTATCACAAATGGCCAGGAGTCGATCATGTTATTGCAGCAGTACAAAGAGAATGGGTTGTTCATCTCGGTGAATTTTCTGGAGGAAACCAGCAGCGCGGGAACCTGGGGCTACCGCGGTGACCTGGTGCTGGTGGCTGGGCCGGACGATGACAAGGGGCACGCCATGCCTCCGGAGTTGATCATGCGTGGGGCGGTGCTGTTGGCGGATGACAAGCTCAGGATGCTGGTGGGCGGCCTGGATGATGTGGCGGATATACCGGTGTTGTTGGAGAAGTACGGCGCCGATTTCGCACCCGGTATGAAAGCCATGCTGTTTATTGTGAATCTGAAGGACACGATGAAGGTGGAATCGAATGGGGCCAGTCTGGTGTTGATCCCATTGGTGCAGGGCGTTCCCTGGAACGAAGCCATGGAAGAGCTGGCCCTGGAGAAAGGCGACTTCAAAGGGCAATCACCGGCGGATAAAGTCGCCACCCTGGCCGCTGAGCTGGCCTCTTACCAGCCCAAGCGCTGCCCCGATGCCACCCTGGATGAGGCGTTGGCCTCCACCACCACAGCCAAGCGTGAAGTGTGGGGCGCGGTTTGATTTCTAGCGGTTTGCTGCCGATCGTGGAGTAGCTGAGCGCCCGCTGCGGAGCCGGATAACGGCTTCCGTGCGGGCGTCAGTGATGGCTGGCCCGCAAGTGGGCTGCCAGCGCCGCATCCATGGTGGTGATGTGCAACTCAAACCAGGGCAGGAGCCGCTCTGCAACAAAGGCCCGGCCAAAGGGGATCAAGCCCCGCTTTACCCGTTGGTGAAATTGCTTAAATTCTCCCATGACCCGGGCGTGTTCACCCCGGTGTTCGCCCATAGCAGGGTAGCCACTGGCTTCCATTAATTTATTTTCACGCTCGAAATGGGCCTCGGTATGGCTCAGCAGTGCCTCAAACATTGTGGCAAACCCTACATTATCCACACCCATAATATCTTCAATAATGGCCATGAAATCCCGGTGATCCTCATCGATGGGATCGTAACCCAATAACAACAAAGGCTTTTTTTCAGCGCTGCCAGGCATGGTGTTGATTGCTCCGTGGTATCAGTGTTCGGTTGGCTGCAGGTGATCCTGGGCTCACCCTTGCAGTGGCCGTGCCATGGCGCGGTCTGATGGATGGTGCCGGACAAACAGAAGACGCTAATAGCGAAGCTGAGATCCAATGCTATAACTAAAAGGTTATCGAGTATTTTTGCAAACCCGAACACGCGCTAGCAAAGGAGCAGGGAGTAAAGCTGATATGAATTGGATGACGTATCTGAGTGTGAAGGCGAAGATGGGGCTGGTGATCGCCCTGTTTGCGGTGGTGGTAGCAATCTTCGCCAACATCGTGTTTACGGAATGGGGCAAACAAGAGCGCTTCTCCCAAAAGGAACTCTACGGCACGGAATTTTATAAACCCTCCTTTGATTTGATCAAGGCAGCGCAGTTGCACCGGGGTAATGCGTTTCAGGTGGCGCAGGGTGTTGAAGCGGCCCGAGCCCCCATGGATGCGGCTGCAGTGAAGTTCGAACAAGCCATGCAGCGGTTGATGCAGTTACAACAACAGTATGCAGCGGAGCTGGCATTGGGTAACCGGCTCGACGACATCAACCGATCCTGGGACACGCTAAAGCAGGCGCACACCAGCATGGAGCCAAGGGCAGGATTTGACGCTCACTCGGCCTTGATTGAAAGTATCCTGACTTATATAGAGTTCTATTCGGATCAGTCCAATTTAACCTTGGATCCGCAGTTGGACAGTTTCTACCTGATGCAATCTATGTCGTTCACTTTGCCGCGCGCCATAGAGTATTCTGCCCGCCTGCGCGGTGCCACAGCCGGTGCTGTTGCCAGTGATCCGGTTTCTCAAGGCGCTATTGAATCGCTGATCGGCTTGCACCCCATCGCGGTGGCTAAAGTGGAGGATGCCCTGCGTTCTGCCGACAAGGCCAGTGCCAGCATCGATGGTGCACTCAATGCGGACATCCGTGCCATGCGCAATGCCAATGCTGAATTTTCCAGGTTGGTAGTGGGCATCATTAACAGTGGACGTGCCGCTCTGGACAGCCGGGCCATGTTCGCCAAGGGCACCGAGTTGGTGAATGCCGGTTACGCGCTGCAGGAAAACACCGTGCCCCATCTGCAGCGTATTCTGCAATCCAGATTGAATGCCATGAAGGCAGAACAGCGCTCAAGCGCCATCATGTTGGTGTTGGCCGCTGCCCTGGCGTTGTTGATCACCTTTATAACCGTGCGTAATTTGTTGGCCGGAATGTCCGCTGCCAATCGGGCTCTGGCGGAAATACAAAGGGGCAACCTGGATGAACGGATCGACGTGAAAGGCAGTGATGAAATTGCCACCTTGATGCAAGGAGTCAGCTCTTTGCAGTCGGCGTTGAAAGGCACCCGGGAGCGCGAAGCAGCGGCCGCGGCCGAGTTGGACAGATTCGCAGAAGAGTCGCGGCGCAAGGCCGTTGAAAGCAAACGGCTGGCTGACGCGCTGACGGTCTGCGATACCTCCGTCATGGTGGCGGATGCGGACTACAACATCGTGTTTATGAACAGCGCGGTGAAAAAAATGCTGGAAAAAAGACAAGACACCCTGTCCAAGCATGTACCCAACTTTAAGCTCAGTCAGTTGATGGGCGCCAATATGGATATCTTCCATAAAGACCCTTCCCATCAGCGCGGCATGGTCAGTAAGCTGAAAGAAGTCTACCGCACCAGAATCAAGGTGGCGGATCTTACCTTCGTTCTGATAGCTACCCCTTTATTTAATGACGAAGGTGAACGTACCGGCACCATTGTCGAATGGGAAGATATTACAGACCGCCTGGCCAAAGAGCGCGAGGAAAGAAAAGCCGCAGGCGAGAACAAGCGGGTTCGAATTGCGCTGGATAATGGTTCCACCAATACCATGATCGCCGATCCGGATAACAATATCGTGTACATGAATGAAGCATTGACCGACATGATGTCGAACGCAGAAAGTGATTTGCGCAAGGATCTGCCGGGCTTTCAGGCCAACAAGCTGATGGGCGCGAATATGGACGTGTTCCATAAAAACCCGGCCCACCAGCAACGGCTCATCCGTGATTTGAAAGACACCTACGAAGCCCAGATCAAGGTGGGAGGGCGCACGTTCCGGCTGGTTGCCAATCCGGTGCTGGATGATGATGGCGAGCGCCTGGGCACGGTGGTGGAGTGGTTGGATCGTACCCAGGAAGTGATCGTGGAAAATGAAGTGAATGAAATCGTCAAGGCCGCTGCGCAGGGTGATTTCAGCCGCAGCCTGCCCATGGAAGGCAAGCAGGGCTTCTTTGCCAACCTGGCCGGTGGACTGAACCAGTTGATGAAAGTCACCGACGACGGTATGCATGATGTGGCCCGGGTGTTATCGGCCCTGGCAGCGGGGGATCTGACGCAGAAAATAACCGGTGATTACCAGGGTTTGTTCAAGCGTTTGAAAGACGATGCGAACGCTACGGTGGATAAACTGGAAGAGGTCATCGCCAATATCATTGAGTCGTCTTCTTCGGTCACCACCGGTGCCAACGAGATTGCGCAGGGTAATGCCGATCTCAGCCAGCGTACCGAAGAGCAGGCCTCGTCACTGGAAGAGACCGCCTCCAGCATGGAAGAAATGACCGGCGCTGTGCAGCAAACCAGCGACAACGCTCAGCATGCCAACCAATTATCTCAAAATGCTGTCAGCAAAGCCGAGGCCGGCGGTGACGTGGTGAAAAATGCCGTGGTGGCCATGGGTGAGATCAACAGTTCAAGTAAGCGTATTTCCGATATTATCGGTGTCATAGATGAAATCGCGTTCCAGACTAATCTGTTGGCCCTGAATGCCGCGGTGGAAGCGGCCCGTGCCGGTGAGCAAGGGCGAGGGTTTGCTGTGGTGGCGGGTGAGGTGCGTAATCTGGCACAACGTTCCGCCGGTGCCGCCAAGGAAATAAAAGAACTAATCCGTGATTCTGTTACCAAAGTGGAGGCGGGTACTGAACTGGTCAATCAATCCGGTACCACCCTGGCGGAAATTGTGGGCGCAGTGAGAGAAGTGACCAATATGATTGGTGACATTAATGCAGCGGCCAGCGAACAAAGCTCCAGCATTGTTCAGATCAACCAGGCTATCGGTGAAATGGACGAGATGACCCAACAAAACGCAGCGCTGGTGGAACAAGCCAGTGCCGCCGGTGAAGCGATGGCGGAGCAAGCCCGTGCATTGATGGAGTTGGTGGGTTTCTTCAAGCTGGATCATGCCGCTGCGGCGGTGGGGGCATCCCATCGCTCGGCACCGGTTGCCCCGGCGGGGCGTAGCCCCAACAAAGCCGCGCGGCGGCCAGGTGCCAATGCATCGGCACGAACTCCTGCCGCCCCCAGCTTAAGTTCGGACGATGAATGGGAAGAGTTCTGAGCCACCAAGCAAAAAAGCCCCCGTGCCTGTAAGGGTGCGGGGGCTTCTTTACGCTTTAATCGTCAAACTGCTCGGCAGTGTTGCGAATGGTTTCTGCCAGATTCTCCATTTGGTCGGCCACCCGGTCCAATTCCAGAAACACAGCAGCATCAATGGCCGACTCAATCAGTAGCTGAAGTTCGTCGAAATGTTTTTGACCAACGTGGTCGATGCCGCTCCTGCTGAGCTTTTCCTTGAAAGCGTTGACAACATCCCGCGCATGTTGGGTTTGTTTTTGCGCCATATGCCGAGTTCTCCTGTCAGGCTGGGTCTTCCCGTGTTAAAACCTGCTCATCTTTTTCATGAATGTCCTGAGCGCTGCCGACGATGAGCGGGTCTGGTGCAACCGCAACCTCCGGATTCTTGTCCGGGTAATCGGCTTTGCTCAACAGATAGCGCATGGCGTTGATGCGGGCTCTTTTTTTATCGTCGGATTTGATCACCGTCCAGGGGGCATCGGCGGTGTCGGTGTAAAAAAACATGGCCTCCTTGGCACTGGTGTAGTCGCTCCACTTATCCAGTGATGCCAGATCAATGGGGCTTAGTTTCCATTGCTTTAGCGGGTCTTTGCGCCGCTCCTGAAAACGGCGGAATTGTTCCTCGCGGCTGACCGAAAACCAGAATTTGTAGAGCAGGATGCCGCTGCGGGCCAGCATTCGTTCCAGCTCCGGCGTCTGGCGCATGAATTCAAGATACTCCTGCTCATTGCAGAAGCCCATTACCCGCTCCACACCAGCCCGGTTATACCAGGAACGATCAAACAGGACGATTTCACCGGCGCTGGGGAAGTGTTGAATATAGCGTTGAAAATACCATTGTCCCGCCTCGGTTTCGGAGGGCTTCTCGAGGGCAACCACCCTGGCGCCGCGCGGGTTCATGTGCTCCATGATTCGTTTGATGGTGCCACCCTTGCCGGCGGCATCACGCCCTTCGAACAGGATGACCACCTTCTGTTTGGTGGTCTTCACCCAGTTCTGAAATTTGAGCAGTTCCACCTGCAGCTCTTGTTTGAGGGATTCGTATTCCTGCCGTGTCATCTTTTTGCGGTAGGGATAATAACCGTCCCTGAAAATATCCTGCTTGGTGAGCGATTTCTTATCTGTGCGGTTGTTGGATTCCTGTTTGATCTGTTCTGCCATCTCGTCGATACATCTGATTTGCTGCACTGCCTGCTCCACAATGACGGGAATAGTGATCATTACCGGGGAATAAAAGTATGGCATAGGCAGGGGAAAGCGCCCCCCAACCTGTTGCAGGCGATGATCTGCATCAGTAAATACAAGGTTGCTGATAACCGTTTGACGTTTCAGATAATGGCGTTAGACGGAAACGTTATGACGGCCTTAAACCGTAATGACCGGAGGTGCGCTGCCGGTAATGTGTTGCACCAGAAGCTCCCAGTCCAGAAGGTTGAACTGCTGCTGGGAGCTGCTGAAAAAAGCATGGGCGTTGGCAACCACATCCTGCAATACCAGGGATACAAATTCATCGGCGCGCTGCGAATAGATCATTTGTTCCGGTACGGCTTTTTCAAAATAGAGGGTGTTTTGCTCTGGTGTATACCCACCCATCCGCATGCCGGAAAAGTCCGGTTTGTCGAGTTTTCCCGGAAGCATAAAATTGATGTCCAATGTGGGGCCCTGCGGCAAAGGGTGTGTGCGTCTGGCGTTGAGTGCGGCGGCCGCCATCTTGGTGATGGCAAGATTGATGGGGGTATCGCTCAATTCGCTGCTGGCGGTTGCGATGCTGATATGGAATGTCATGGTGGTGGTCCCCGGGTTGTGAGCTGGATTGGCCAGGGCACTGCAGCAATTTACGCGCCCGTTTCCAAAATCGTCAGCCTGTTTCAAAAAAACCATTGCAATCAGCAAGCTAGGAGGCCGATGCGGTGGTTTGAGCATGGGCTTCATTTGTGTTGTTTGCCACACTGCCTATGGGTTCGCTCGACAATGCAGAACCTGATACAGCGTTGGGTTCCTGCTGGGTATTGATGGCACGAATGGGATAAGGAATGACGATACCCTCCTCGCGATAGCGTCGATGCAAGGCTTTCATGAATTCCGATTTGATAAAGAAACGATTGAAATACTCCTGCGCCCGTAACATTACCGTAAAATTAATGCTGGAGCTGTCGAAGGTGTGAAACACCACAAAGGTGTCGTAGTCATCCACTCCCCATTTGTGGGATTTGAGTATCTCCCGGGCCACTTCTACGGTGATACGCTCCACCTCTTCCAGGTCAGAGTTATAATGCACACTCACTTCCACAGGGACCGACAGCTCTTTCTCGGGGTAAAAATAGTTAATGATCTTCGATTGTGAGAGCACGCTGTTGGGCATGATGACGGTGTTGTTGGGCAGCATTCTGATCCAGGTGGAACGCCAGCCGATTTTCTCCACAAATCCCTGTTCGCCGGAATCCAGCTCAATGTAGTCGCCCACTCTGATGGGCTTGTCGATTACCAGTTGTACCCCGGAGAAAAAGTTCTCCAGCGTGGGTTGCAGGGCCAGGGCCACGGCCAGTGAGGTGATCCCCAATGACGCTATGATGGGGGTGACAGAGATGCCCAGTGTGCCCAGCAGCACCAGGGCACCGATACCGAAGACAATTCCGCGGGTGATGCCCACCAGGATGCCTTTGCTGTTCGCCAATGCCTCGGACCGGGTGGTCTGGCGATGCAGTAAACCAAACAGGAAGCGATCAGCAAAAACGACCACGGCGATGATGAGCAGAATTTTGTAGGCTGGTTCGGAAAACGCCTGAAGTGAAAAGACTTCCACTTTCAAAGCCAGCAACAGATATTCCAGCAGCAACATATGCAGAATAACAATGAGCAGTGAAAGCGGAAAACTGAGCGCGCTGATCAGCAGGCTGTCGTAGTAATAACGGGATTGGCTGGTAACGTTTTGCAGGTGCTTGAGCACCAGTCGTTTGATCAGTAGAGCGGCCAGCAGGGAGCCCAGTGAGATGATGGTGGCCATTGGCCAACCCGACAACTCTGATAGTGTCCATTCGCTCATGTGCGGCCTGCTCCCGGTGATCCGTTCCAGCAAAAGCTGCAATTTCTATTCCGCGCATCTGGACGCGCCAAGTGACTGATTTGTCACCTGCTGGTTGCAAGTAAGCGCCTGCTATTGGAGCGGGTGCAAGCCCAGAGCACTGAAATGCATCACACTGGTTGTGGGCAGAGTGCTGTTATCCGGTCAGGCTGCCCCCAGCGCTGTGGGTTGCAATGCCTGCTCAGGTGTATCGTAGCCCGCCATGCAATGGGCCCGATTGTTGATGATCTGCATAAACGGCAGCAGACTTTCCATTGCCAGATCGTAGCTGAGCCAGGCCTCCTCAGGATCACAGCGGTTCAGCTCGGTGATTTCACCCAGTAACAGATTCAGCATTTTGTAGACGTTGTCGATGTTCATCAGTAACCAGCTGTCATTGTCGACGTATTTGTCGATGTAGTTGAGCAACCGGTCAAACGTGCGGCGCAGTATGGGGAAGCGGGTGTTGGCATCCCGGGTTTGCGCCAGAAGCAAATAGGCTTCATAGGCGCATTCCGCTTGCTTGCGGGGTAATCCGTTTTTCTCCTGCAGACGTAACCGGTATTGGTCAAAGGCGCTATCAAAACCGGATTGAAAATCGGATTCTGTTTTGATGTTCAGCAGGGGCTCCAGTACATACACCAGTGTCTGATAGCTTTCCACCAGCGGCTGGATTACCTTGTCAAGCATGGCGAGGGTATCCGCTTGGGTAAGGTAACGGCGCAGTAAGCGACGAACGGCTGCCAGTTCGGTTGCGGTGGTGGCGATACTGGCCGCCTCTTTACACAGGGTGAATTCCAGTTTGCTGGTGAGCGGCGTTGCCGGCATGATGGGCCTCCTGTGGGGGGGATCAGGTGAGGTCGATGGTGGTAGCAATGCAAGCGCTGTCTTTTACGCGATGCAGGGCATTGTTGAACACCATTTCGGAATCAAACAACACACTTTTTGCCAATACCTGGCCGGCGGAATTCTTGATCACAAAAAAATTATTACCTTCCGCTGTTTTGCCGGCGCCAATCTGCGGGCTCATCAGGGATCCCACCTGCACGTCCTTGATGGATTGGGTAGCGTCGTCCTTGGACTCGTACTCACCGCTCATCAGTAGCAATGTGCCTTCCTTGTCAAAGAATTCAAAGACAAACAATTGCTCGTCATTTTTGCTCAGTTTGAAATGGGCCGATGCCATGGTGATCTCCTCCGGTGTGTTTATACCAGGAGCAATTAGCAATTCGGATGCCAGTGCCGTTGGTGACTGAAAAGCGGGGCATTACACGCGCCTTGCCCGTCGTTTGTCGGGTTTGTGACAGGAACAGACGGGGCATTGTGGGATTGCTCACCGTCATGGTGGCGGCGCATTGCTGGCTGCAGCGCCACTGCAGCGGGAGTGCAGGCGGTAAAACATTCTGGCGCAAGGTTTGCTCCATTTCAGTTGCAACCCATTTTGCAACCCATTTTTCAACGTTCAGGATCAATGTCATGGCCAGTCTATTGTTGCCATCGCAACAGCCCTCAGCAATGTGCAATCTGAAACCCGTGTCTGCAGCGAGTCAGTTGACACTGGCAGCGGGGTTTTACTCCCGGGATGAAAGTGACTGGATATATCAATGTCTGCAGCAACAACAGTCCTGGCCTGATAATCATTACGTTATGTCAGGCCGGCGCTTTGAACTGCCCCGCCTGCAAACCTGGCATGCCGACCCGGGGATAGTGTACAGCTACAGTAATAATCTGCTGGAGACCCGGGGCTGGTCGTCCCTGTTGTTGTCCATTCGCCGCAGAGTGGAAATGTTCACCGGTCATGACTTTAATGCGGTGCTGGTAAACTATTATCGTGACGGCATGGACTATGTGGGCTGGCACAGTGATGACGAGGTGGAAATGGGGCCGGCACCGGTGATTGCGTCCCTGAGCCTGGGGCAGCCGCGCTGCTTTCAGGTGCGTCCGCTGCAAGGTGGGCAAGAGGGGCAAGGGGAACAAGAGGAAACGTTTTTACTGGATGCCGGGGATTTGCTGTTGATGGCGGTGGGTTTTCAGAGTCGGTGGCAGCATCGTGTGCCGCCGCAGCCGGATGTGACCGGCGGCAGGATCAACCTGACGTTTCGTCGGGTACTGCCGCCGGCGGCAAGATAACCCCTATTCACCCAGTGATTGTTTGATCTGGCCGCGCAATAAGGTGAGGTCGGTGGTGATCCAGTTGCTGAAGGTCTCCGCTGCCAGAGGACGGCTGAAGTAATAACCCTGCACCTGGTTCACTGGGTATTTGCTCAGCACAATAAAATCCGCCAGTGTCTCCACGCCTTCTGCCACGATGGAAAGGTCGAGATCCTCCGCCAGGGCAACAGTGCTGGCGAGAATGGTTTCCAATTGTGGCTTGCTGGAAATTTCATGCACCAGTGTGCGATCGATTTTCAACTCGGTGGCCGGCACCCGCATGAGCTGCTCGGCGTTGGCAAAGCCGGTGCCATAGTCGTCCAGTGCGATTCCAAAGCCTTTCAGTCGTAGCCGGTTGAGCGTCTGCAATGATTTGGCCACATCCCCCAGCATCACGTTTTCAGTGACCTCGAATATGATTTCTTCCGGTTTTAAACTGTATTGCGTCAGTGCGTCTTCAATCCAGCTGATGAGATTGTCTTCCAGCAGCACCAGCGGCGACAGGTTGAACGCCAGTGAGAAGCGCAGGCCGTAGCGGTTCCAGTAGACTTTCTGCCGCAGTGCCTGATGCAGCAGATGTAAGGTGAGCGGTGTGATCTGCTGGTGTTGTTCCGCGGCAGCAATGAAATGCAATGGTGAGATAAATCCAAGCTCGGGATGGTTCCAGCGCGCCAGTGCTTCAGCGCCTTTGAGAATGATGCCTTTGCAGGTGAGTTTGGGCTGGTAGTGCAACGCAAACTGCGCCTGCTCCATGGCGAGCTGAAGATCGTTACCATCAATGTGTTGCTGATTGTCTTCCGGGGAAGGGGGAGGGTTGGCCCGCCCGTTAAACTTGCTGTAGGCTTCCAGCAGAATGGCCTGGGTGATCGGTTTCTGGTAACAGCCCAGCACATGCAGGCCACCGGCTTGCGCCATCACCCCCACGCTGGAGATCAATTTCGCATCTTTGGAACTCATGATCAGCACAGCGCAATCCAATTGGCGGCTGGATAATTCCCCGATCAGTTCAATGCCATCCATGACCGGCATTTCAAGATCAATCAGAATCAGGTCAGCCGCCATGGTTTGTAGCTGATCCAGGGCCTGGCGGCCGTTGCTCGCCATCACGATATGGGTGTTGCCAAACACCGCACCACAGACGTCAGCCGCATGCTGACACTGTACCTGGCTGTCATCCACCACAACAATTTTCTGAATCATGCACAGTTGTCCGCATTCACCCTGGATAACCCGTTGGGGCCCGGGCATAAGACGCAGGGGCACCTGCTTAAGCATAGTGGCTGGGCAGCAAAAGGCCAATCTGTACGGCGGCGCCTAAGTTAAATCAGGGCGTTGTGACGCAGGGGGTATTAGAGTGTGCCGGTGGCTAGTGCAAACAACACTTTTTGAACTTCTTACCGCTGCCACAGGGGCAGGGGTCATTGCGCCCCACCTTGGGCTCGTCGCGGAACAGGGTGGGCTGGGTCGGCACGCCTGCCGGCATCCCCGCCGTTTCCGTCATGCGCTGGCTTAACCAGTAACCGTGCAGGGCCACGGCTGCGGGTTCAATGCGCTCCACCATTAACTGCAGAATTTCCGGTGTCTGTTTGTCCAGCTCTTCCTGTATCTCCAGGTCGGCGTGAATGGCAATGGCCATCAGGTGCTGCTCGTATTCCTCCGGCAGCTGTTCCCAGCCGCCGCCCAGGGCAACGCCGCGCATGTAGCCCAGGCACCAGTCATCGACAATGGTGTGAATCTCACCGTTTTCTTCCGCCTGCATGAACATGGCTTCGTACTGTTCGGGAGACTCCATCAGCACAGCGGTGTTGTTGTTCATATGCTGCATCACCAGAGCCATAAAGCGGCTGGCTTCGGCTTCGTTTTCCCAAGGCACGGAATCCGGGCCGGATTCCGTTTCCCAGATGGCCGGCAACCACTGACTGGGCATTACCATATTGGGACCGGACACCAGTGCGGTCAGAAAGCCATCCAATTCGGAAACGTTGATGATGGCGGCGTCGGTGCCGTACTTTTCCAGGACGGCATCCAACCAATCCAGCTCTTCCTGAGTGAGAGGGTCGTCGTTTAAATTCAGCATAGAAAATTACTCAATGTTCTGAATCTGCTCAAAGAATAGTAAATTAAAATCCTTTAAAAACAGATGTTTAAATTATTTTTTGCATCGATCTTCGCCAAGTACTACCCATTTTACTACCCATGGATAGAAACTTTATCTCTGATTGGCCCAATCGGTTACTACCCACGATTATAAACTGGGATAAGTGGGAAAGTGGGAATTTCTGATCCTTTTCCGATTTACCAATACCTTGTCTCAACCGAAAAAACCTGCTGGCAAGTCTAGCAAGATCGGCACTCCCGATGCACCACTGCTGATACATCGAAGTTTGTACTGAAAGTACAAACCATTGATTTTATTAAATATTTTTTGATTTTCCTCTTGCGTATTTGAAACTTCGTGCGAGTATTTTAGAAAACGCAGGAGTTCAAAATGACCAAGTTGAAGACCATTTGTTTTGCTGTAACTACAGCCGCGCTCGCGGGTTGCGCTGCCACGCCTCGACACTATGACGACGAATCATCCCGCGCACTGAATCTGGCCCGTGCCGGCGGCGTCTACGATCAGGGCCTGCGAGATTCACCAGACGGGACGCGCTCGTATCGAAAGGGTTTGTTGGTAAGCGCCCTCGACCTGGCCAGTCTAGCCACCTCATTAGATGCGCCACTCCGTCATCTTACGGGCACCCAGACACTGCTATTTAACGCCACCGATATCATGATGACGCCGGACAACCCCTCGGCACGACCCAGCCTGATGGGCTGGATGCCGAAATCACTGGCGGCGAACGAGGATGACGCCTATGACCACTATGTTGCCGTCGTTGATGAGGCCATCACCCAGGCCGCTAAATCGATGGCAATTACGGCAACGAAACTCACAGACGTGAAGACGCCAGAAATTGACGGGCACCCGCTCATGCTGTGGTCGGTAACAGCCGAGCGATATGGCTGTGCCGATAGCAACTGCATCATCGCCTACAACATCCAACAACCGAATCACTGGAAGACACCAAGCTATGTCATCGGCGGTGAAGCAGCCAGTTACAACATCGCTGCCAACCATCCCGAGAAATATTCCCGACTGGTATTTCGGCAGTCCGGCCATGAACTCACCTTTCCTGTAGATGAATTCTATGGCGCTGTCAGCGCCGGCATGCCTCCTTGGATAGTGATGTACTTTCCACCGAACACCGTGATCCAGGACGGCGAGCCACTCCCCTATCCGGTGTTGTATGAACAGGGCCAACAGCTGATGTTCAGGGAGCCCGTCCATGAGTGACTGGCACGATGAACTTGAGTTGGCACTGCTGCCGCTGGAGGACCTGAGAGTCGATAGCGTCTACATGACTTTTGTGATCAGCAATGCCCTGAGCGAGCGAGGCATCTTCCATCAATGCCGGATCGGATACGCGGAGGACCGGCTGAGCCGCATGACCACGTCACCCCATTGCTGGATCGAGCTCGAACAGGACTGGTGTATCGATCTCCGGCTCAGACAGTGGCTGGGCGATGAGGACGACCTCCCTCATGGTGTATTCCAGCCATCCAACTATCCGCGAGTTCGATATCAAGGCACTGCGTTGGCGGTTCCACATCTGGACGTGGAAGATTTGAGGGCGATGACGAACGATGTCTACAACAAAGTGAAACTGCCATGGCTGTCCGAGCGGGTCAGAGCGGCCTAATGCTGGGCAAAACTTGCATTTTCTCAGGTTCTGGTAGCTTCAAAGTAAATAGCTATCGGGGACTGAAACCATGGTGAGGGTGACAAAAATAGTAGCAGTGGGGCTCGCCGGAATCGGCGTTGTGGAGCTCGCCTTAAGGGGTACCGATGCAGCGCTTTACGCATGGTATCTATTGTTCGTGCTCTGGGTGGTCCTACTGCTCATTCGCTTCGCAATGGCCGCAGTCGATGCTTACAAGACGGTTTTCACCAAGGGACCCGATGGGGAAATGACGTTTCCTGAATTCGAACAAAAGATGGCGTCGTTCAGTCGAGGCAGTGATGAGGAGGCAACCGGCGCGAGCAACAAGGCAACTTCCGGCAATGGGAGCGATGGCGGTACAGAGGGTTTCTTCGATGACGACAGAATCAACCAGATTTATCGAGCGGACGATCCATTCGGGGAGTTTCTCGACTCTTGAGGTGGTTCCTTATGGGTACAGATCAGAGAAACCAGAGGTTCGAACCCGGTAACGGCCAACAGAACCACCTAAACCAGACCGGCCAAAGAGAACCACTTATAACAGACTGAGGAACCGACAATGTTTATTCGAGCCTACCTTCGGGCATCCACGCAGGAACAGAATGCGGAGCGAGCCCGGGACTCACTGGTACAGTTCGCAGCCAACCACGGTCAGCGCATTGCGGCTTTCTATGTGGAGAACGTATCCGGAGCCACCTTGCACCGCCCCGAGCTAATGAAGCTGATTGCGGATTCGGGCGACGGTGACATTGTGCTGGTCGAACAGATCGACCGGCTAGCCCGCCTCAAACAGAGTGACTGGGACTCTCTCAAGCAAAAGCTGGCCGCCAAACGACTGGCCATTGTTTCCCCGGAATTGCCGACCAGTTGGCTCGCCCTGGAGAAGAAAGACAACACCGGCTTCACGGACTCTATTCTTCAGGCAGTCAACGCCATGATGCTCGACATGCTGGCTGCGGTGGCCCGAAAAGACTACGAAGATCGCCGGCGCCGCCAGTTCCAAGGCATCAACAAAGCCAAAACGGAGGGTAAGTATCAAGGGCGGCAGCGAGACCTGAAGCGCAGGCAACACATCGCCAGCCTTCTCAAGAGCGGCCACAGCTACAGCGAAATCCAGGAGATTCTGAGCTGCTCCCGGCACTTGATTGCGTCTGTCGCCAAAGAACAAAGACAGGCCGATGCTGCGGCCTGAAACCAACAAAGTGACCTCAAAGGGCCATCAACCATTGGAGACCTGAATATGCTGAACCTATCTGCCACATTGATTGCATTCCTGAGCTTTGTCGCGGTTGTGCTTTTTATCTGCGTTATCGCCTACCGCAACGCCGAGCGACTGGAAGCGTTTGTGGAGCGAAAGTTTCCAAAAAGCGCTTCCCGACCTAACCGTAGCCACGAATAAATATTGGGCAAACTGTTGTTCGCTGCCGTTTCCATTATCCGCAGTCTTCGCGCTTTGACTCAACCGGACAGGTTCATTCCGGCTGCCAGGAGCAATCTACCCAGTGCTCTTTATAGCGTTTCACAAAGTTTTTCATCTCGCGAATGTTAGCGGCAGGTTCTCGGCAGGCACGGGCACAGGTAGAAACGACATCCTGGTAGAACTTCGGAGCGACAGCCCTAACTCCGTCATAATTCATAAGCAACTCCGGAAGGCGCTCCGTGATTTTGGCTCCACGGGGCGCCATCACGAGGCTTGGGGGCTCTCCATAGGTGTTGATCAACACGTATCGCCAGCTGGGGTCTGCGGCACCTTGGCGTGGGACTATCTCACAGGGGCGTGCATCTCCGCCGCCGGATATGCCTTCATAGACTTCCTTAAGGGCCAGTGGTTTGTGGGCTATCAGGACATAAGGCCCAGCCTCTACATATCTGCCCATTCGTTCGTCGTACTCGATGCCGAGCAATGCTTCCAGGTCAAAACGCGCATGCGGGTCAAGGGACGACTTTCCCAAGGTGAACCATTGAAGTTCCCGCAGGGTGATCCCGGCACGCCTGGCAATCTCTGCAGGTGGATTGGGCCAGCACGCCACGAGGTTCTTGGCAATCTCGGCCGCGTTGTCATAGTCACTGTCGGCCCAGAAATCATCATCCTCGACGATATCCTCCGGTGCCGCCTCACCTGAAAGCAGCCAGGTACTGCCATCAAACCCATCCAGAGCCAAATATCGGGGCTTACAGGGCGGTAGCGAGGTCTCCCAGGATGACATTTCCAGTCGAGCCCACCGGTCGCTGTAGGCACCGGCAATTGCACCGGTAACGCCAGCCACTGCTGGATTCTGTCTTCAACCTCACGGTTATTCACACCTCTGTGACACCCCTGACACGAAAGTCGTGCTCATCCTGAGCGTACCGGCAAAGAGCCTGGATGGATCCGGCAGGAGACCGGTCTTTTCCGTTGTGCTTCCTCAGCAGCCACCGGCTGGAGTCCTGGGCTGAACGCAGAGACGCTGGGAGGGATTTCTCCTTGGCGTCGGCGACCTCAACCTGGACTCCGATTTTTGCCATGTCCTCTACCAGCCTAGGGCTGGCCGTCGCGATGTGGCGGTTGACCCGAAGGGTGTCGGGGCAACCACGCAAGCCTTCCGCGTTACGCCATGCATCCAGGAGAACATCCTGGAAAGCTCTGGGTTGATCGACTGGAGTGAACGTCATCCAGCGAATGGGCAACCCGCTAACAGTAATGCCATAGAGTATGAGGGGGCTGAGCCCGTACCGATTCGCGTCCTTGATCTTGATCGGGTCCCGCACTGACACAATGCCATGCTCCGGATGGTGGAAAAGGAACTTGGCAATCGCTACGTAGAAATGATGTTCTCGTGGTGAAAGCATCGCCTGTCGATTCATTTTCAAGTTAACCTGCCTCTACGGCCCGCTCTGTAGCGCTCAACCCGCCGCATCCCGGCCCCGATATCTGGCTTCTCCCGCCAGTTTGAGGTGTAACCTGGATCTGCGTGCTGATACGCTCCTTCAAGGCAGGCACGTGTGAAATAACGCCGATCAGCTTGCCGTCCTGCTGCAGACCCGAGAGAGTTTCCAAGGCAGTATCAAGGGCTTCATCGTCCAGCGTGCCAAAGCCTTCATCCAGGAACAGCGAGTCCACACGGACATTCTTGCTGGCCATATGGGACAGACCCAGAGCCAGGGAGAGACTGACGATAAAGCTTTCACCACCGGAAAGATTCTTCGTGGGCCGAATCTCCCCAGCCTGGTAGTTGTCAACCACGTTGAGCTCCAGGGGCTGAGCATCATGACGGACCAGCAAGTAGCGGTCGGTCATTTTTTGCAGTTGTCTGTTGGCGTGGCCAATCATCATTTCGAAGGTCAACCCCTGGGCAAAGTTTCTATACTTTTTACCGTCTGCGGATCCGATCAATTCGTGCAGGTTTTCCCACCTGCGACACTCTTTGCCCTGGGCCTCAATAGCCGCTTGTTTCTCTTTTATCCTCTCTTTGGCGGCCGTATTTTCGCTCAGCTTGTGCTTAAGACCGGCAATGATGTCCCGCAACTCCCTCAGAGACTCCTCGTACTCCTTGAATTGGGGTTCGAGCTCTTCCAGAGATTTGTCGGTCACTTTTCGGGCCATCTCTGTGGCCAAGCGCGTCTCCCGATCCTTTTGCCTGGCTTTCAGATCTGTTTGACGCTCATCCAGTTCATTGGCCTTAACCGCCAGCTCACCTCTCCGCTCAGAGGTCAATCTGGCTCCCAGAAACTGTTCTTCATCTAAAAAACCAACTGGCGTAAGTGCTTCGGAGAAATCAGTTTCCATCCTTCCCAGTTCCGGCTCTCGCTGGTCGATCCGCTTTCTCAGGGATTCGACATGGGCCTTTGCGGTATGCCACCTTTGCTGTAGTTGATTATGCTGATCTCTGGCCTGCCTCTCGGCAACTTCGGCGTCAAATACCGCCTTATTCAAACCGCGCTCTTCTTCGTCGGGATTCCTGTCGTCGTAAAGTGCTTTGCGCTCATCATTTCCTGCGGCAAATTCCGTTTTCAGTGTTTCCAGGCGCTCCCGTTTTTCGGCAAGGGAAGTGCTTTGGGTTTCGATAACCGCATCCAGTCTCTTGATCTCACTGTCGAGGTCGGCAACCTGTTTCTCGATGTCTGCCTTCTTCTTGACTTGGGCCTGCCATTCCTTCAGCCGTGCTTTGAGGGTCTCGAGCAGCGATGAAATGTCCGTTTCAGGGATGTTCTCAACACCAAGCGGCAGGAGCCTGGAGGAAACGGCGTGCCTGCGTTCGGCAAAGTCTGCACGGAGCTTTTCCAAGCTGCCCTTTACCTCGGCAAGTGTTCTTTCGGCTGCCTTTTTGTCATTAGCCGCCGCTGACTCCAGCTTTTCAGCCTCCGTCAGGTTTTTACGGGCCAAGCTTTCAGCTACTTCGAGCTTCTTGATGGCGGCTTCCTGATCCTCGGCTTTGTTGATCAGTTTGGTCAGCGCTTCAATCTTCTGTTCGGTTTCATCAGAGGCAGGCACATTCCCTTCCGCGAAGGGATGCTCGGTGGCCCCACAAAGTGGGCAGGGCTTGCCGTCTTCCAGTTTCGCCCGGTGATCTTCAAGCTCCGCTATTTTCGTCAGGAAGGCCATTTCACGCAGCAGAGTTTCCTTCTCCGTGCGATATTCGCGCAGCAAGCGGCCCCCCAGTAGCTGGCTCAAAACATCTTTGCCTTGCTGAAGCTGCTTTGATGCGTCCTCCAGCTCCTGCTTCCGAATGCCGGATTGCTTCTGACGGTCGTCGAGTGACGTTGTCGCCTGTTTCAAAGCGTTCTCGGCCGTTTCTTGATCGCTCTCTTTTTGAAGGGCTTCGCTTTGCCTAAAGAGCAGGCCTCTCAACTGCTCTTCAACACCAGCCAGGCCGCCGATCAGCCATTCATCCCGGGCATGCTCCTTGAGATACCCTTCAACAAGCTCCAATGCCTGTTGGGCCTTAATACGCTTCTCCTGTTCCTTGAGCCGGGTTTGTGTATCTGCGTCAATCTTTGCCGAATCCTTCTTGCAGGCCTCATCACCCGCCGTAACTGCCTTTTCCTGATCGGCAAGCTTCTGATCGAGGGAGCGAACCTTTTGCAATATCGGTGCGGCCGCTTTCAGCTCTTCTTTGGCCCGAGCGGTTTGTTGCTCAGCCGCGCTCATCGTCTCGGCTTGCTCCTTGGCGGAGGATTCCAATCCAGGGAGCGCCTCCTCCTCAGTTTTCAATGCCTCTCTGTCATCTGCCTGCTGTTTGCGGGTGGCCATAAGCGTTGCATATACGCCATCAAGCGAGGAGGCACTCAAAGCCCGGTTGAGCCTTTCACGATCGGGCTTGAACGCCCTAATATCAACATGCAGCTTGCTATCCTCATCGGCAAGATTGACGATTTCCTTCTTTAATCCATCGATGATGGAGAGCCAGGCAATGGCCTTTCCGGCCTCGGCGGACTTGGCGGCGAGGTCTGTTTCCTCCTTCTGCCTTGTCTCGAGTGTCTGCGCAATCTCTTGTTCCTGCTCCGGCTCGAGAATCGCGATGCCTGCTGTTTCAGCCTGCAGTAGGCTCAGCTTTTCTCGCTCTTCTCGCTGTCGCTCATGGACGCGAACGGATATCTGGCTGTAGATCTCTGTGCCCGTGATCTGCTCCAGGATCGGAGCCCGATCATCCGGTGCCGCCTGAAGGAACGCGGCGAAGCCGCCCTGGGCAAGCAACATGGAACGGGTAAAACGATCAAAGTCCATACCGGTAGCCGACTCGATCTGGTCGGCTACACCTCTCATCTTGGATTCGAAGATCTCGCCGGAATCAGCATTGGCAATTTCATGTTTCGGAGCCTGGAGCTCGCCATCCGGCTTCTTGCGTGCCCGATGTTGGCTCCAATGACAGCGGTAACGCCCACTCTGGGTTTCGAAGGTCACCTCGGCAAAACATTCGCCGGTCTGCCGGGACATGATTTCGTTTCCGCTCTTGGTAACCTTGTTCAGGCGAGGCGTCCGCCCATAGAGGGCAAGACAGATAGCATCGAGGATCGTAGTCTTACCCGCGCCGGTCGGGCCGGTAATGGCGAAGATGCCGTCAGACGCGAAGGCTGGGTGCATCAGGTCGATTTCCCACTCGCCTACCAGGGAGTTCAGGTTTTTGAAGCGTACCTGCAGTATTCTCATCGACAGCCCCTCTATTCCGCTTTCACGTCGTCTTCATAGAGAGACGAAACAGTTTCCTGGTAGGCCCGTAGCAGTTCAGGCCGCTGGTCTTCAGGCACTTCATGAACGGCTAGGCAGCGCTCGAACACGTCGTTCACATCCAGGTCGTCGAGTGTCTCCTCTTCATGGATTTGTCCCAGCACGTGGTCGATGATGCGGTTGTTTTTGATCCGGAGGATCTCCACTCCAGTGCCAGAGACGGCGGTCTCCAGACGTTCGCGCAGGTCGCCAATGACCTCCTCACCTTCGTAGATGACTTCGACCCAGCCTTGAAAGTCTGTTGCCGACAGCTCGAGCATACGGCTTGAGATGCTCTCCCAGTCTCCCTTAACGCGCTCCAGCTTTTGAAACACTGGCACGTCGATCAGTTGCACGGATGGCGGCTTGCCCTGGCCCTCTTCATGATTAAAAACAACCAGGCAAACGCTCTTTTGCTGTTTTGCCTCCCCGAACCCCATGGGCAGAGGGGAGCCACTGTACCTGATGGTCTCTAGGCCATTCACCTTCTGAGGGACGTGGAGGTGTCCAAGCGCCAGATAGTCAAAGCTCGCTGGAAAAATCCCGGCCGTCACATGAGCCAGGGAGCCAACGTAGAGTTCGCGTACACCATCACCATCGATGGTTTGTCCGCCGGCAGTAAACAGGTGCCCCATGGCCACAATGGGAATATCCACTCCGAGTTCCTCACGTTTCTGCTCAGCGAAGGCGGCGACTTCGGCGTAATGAGACCGGATCCCCGCAAGTAGTTTCCGCTCCTTGTCCTCGACACTCTCACCCGCCTCCGCCACCCGGATATCCTTGTCCCGGAGGTAGGGCACGGCGCAAACAATCAGCTCCGGAGCGTTCAGCTCACTGCGGAGCACCAGCACTTCGTCTTCCAGGGACTCAGAGCTACTGCCGACCACGTGGACATTCAGCGCTTTGAGCAGCTCCCTGGGGGCATTGAGGAAGGAAGGCGAATCGTGGTTGCCCGCGATGACGACAACATGCCGGCAGGATGAGGCAGCCACCCGGCACAGGAACCGATAATAGAGCTCCTGGGCACGATTGCTCGGAGCGCTGGTGTCAAAGACATCACCTGCCACCAGAAGAGCATCGATTTCATTCTGCTGAATCGTCTCCGCCAGCCAGGTCAGAAAGGAATCGAACTCCTCGTAACGTTTTCTGCCGTAAAGAGTTCGGCCGATATGCCAGTCGGATGTGTGGAGGATTTTCATACTGCTACCCCGCCACCGCAGAGGCGAGGCGCTTCGCGTATTCTTCACGCCAGCTTTTCAATGAAGTCATGTCGGCCAAAAGATCATCTGGCTTCGGCAGCTCCACAGGTGATTCTGTCGGCTGCGAGTGTTCAAACCCGGAGTACTTGGTCATGAGCGAATCAAGGAGATTGCAATCCGCGTCCTTCAATTTGGCCAGATCCTTGAGCTTTAACGTATGGACCGGTCGTTGGAATCTTTGAACCACCCCACACAGCAGATCATTTTCAATAGAGCGCTCCACCAACGTCCTGAAGTCGCTGCATATCGACTTCAGCAAGATTTCGGCATGTTCAAATTCGCCGTTCTCACTTGCCTTCTTTGCATCCTGATACCGCTGATTCATGAGTGTGTTCAGGGCGGATTTGATGTCACCCTGTGAAAGTGGAATGGGGGCTGGCTCTCCGGTACCCCAGTCCGCAGTGCGAATGCTCACCACATCGGGCTTAATGGTCTTTTTCTCGGCAAAATGCCTGACCGTTCCCAGCAGGGACAGGCGGTGAGTAAAGACAATGACCTGTTTATCCTGAGACAACTCGATCAGCCTTTGAACCACGGCCTCCTCATAGCTTTGGTCAAGCGAGGATATTGGATCGTCGAAGATAAACGGGGCTTGGTTGCTCTTGCCGGTGACGTCGGCCAAAAATGCCGCAATGGAAACGATCCGATTTTCTCCCTCGCTCAGGACATCGGCGAGCCCATTCTGAGGGGCCCCTCGAAGCTGGAGCTTATGAAGGACGCGGCCCTTGGAGACTTTTGATTTCACGAGCTCAACTTTAACCTGAGACGCGCCCAGGGCCTTGAGCTCCGCGTTGAACCTTTGCACGAACGCATCCGTGATCAAGGCTTCTGCCAGCTCCCCTTTCTTTTGGGACAGGGCTTTGGTGTTGGTCGACTTCTTGGCTTCCTGAATCTGGTTCAGTAGCTTCAATCGTGTGACTTCTTCATCAATGGCGGCGCGGTGCTCAGACAACCACTTTCTGGCCTGCAGGCTGTTTAGCTTTTTCTTGATCTCCTCTCGATTGTCGTTTTTGGCGTCTTCGTCATATTTTGCCGCGAGTTCACCGAGGCTTTGCGACTGGGCGCTGGCTTCTTCGATCCAGTTCGGTGAGAGCAAAGGATCGGGAATGGCTTCTTCGGAATCGATTTCAGCCAGCTGGTCTTTCCTGGTCTGCAATTGAGCAAAGAAATCCGTAACCTGGTTGGCGACTTCATCCTGTGGAATGCCAGCCGCATCGATACGCGTCTTAAGCGTCTCCGATGTCGGTAGCGCCTCGATAGTTTGACTGGCGGTTTCATATTCCTTGGCCGCATCCGTTGCGGCTTTCTGCATTTCGCCTTTCACGAAGTTTTCGAAGGAGATCAATCGGTCCTTGGCCTCCTGGGTCAAAGTCTGATGGCACAGGACGCAACGGGAACCATCAGATACATTAGGGTACTCAGCTTCTTTGTAGGCAGCCGATACGGAGTAGTTCCGGGCCGCTTCCCATAGCTCTTTCCAGACATTAGAGCCAATGCCTTCCAACTCGCTGCCGGAGAATACCTTTTCCGCCGCCGTATCTGCCGCTGTTTTCTTGAGGATCGACTTCTTCTTGGCAGCAATGATCCGTCGGTAATTCTCGTCCGATAGTTGCTCCAGATACTTTTGGGCATCCTGAACCAGAGTGTCGATATGCTGTTTCTGTTTTCTTAGCTGCTTCGCTTTTTCCGCTGGTGCCTGTTCAGCAAGGCGCTGTTGCAGCGTTTGCATCTCGGTCTCGTCAGCGCCACCAAATGCGCAATGTTTGTCGATGTCTTGGATGGTGGTCTTGGCGCTGATGGCCTCGTACCAGATGCCTTCAGGAGTTACCTTCTTGTCAGCGGGGATATTCGGCTTTTTGGACTGGTGCCGGTTGGCCCCAGTGTCCAAGGCCGATGCGACCTTTTCGCATGCGAGGATGAGCGAGCTGAAAAACGATAATACCGGCGGCTCATAGCTCACCTCGTCTTCGCTGCTGACAAAGAACTTGCCAAACGAGGTGTCGAAAATATCAACGCTCTTGAGGTCATCGCAGACACCTTGTCCTGACCAGGTATGAGTCTTCAGTACGCCGTCCTGCTCAAACGAAATGCAGGCTTTCTGTGCGGCAGCTCCGGGCTTATAGACATTGCGGTGAAGGGTACCCGTCTCGCGGGCACCGCATACATGCTTGAGAAGCCTGACGTAACCGGATTTGCCTGACCCGTTGTTGCCATAAACAATCGTGATATTGCCCTTACCAAACTCAAGTGGTTTTTTCGGGGCAAGGGCGTTTACTCCTTCGACATCACTGATTGAACACAAACGCAAGGTGCCTGCTGTGCCCTGGGAGAACGCGGTAGCGGGAAAGGAACAGGTCGTTTTGGGCAATGTCCCGTTAGCCTCCTGCTGGCACAGGGTTGCGAGGTCAGAGACGTCTTTGTCAGTAAGCTCAGACTGCTGGAGTAGCCGAGTAGCCGCAATCTGGAGCCACTGGGGGCGCCCTGAAAACCATTTGGTCAGTGATGCCGTTACGCTGCTCATGTTATTCCCCCTCAGTTCCATTCGGCTTTTGTTTAATAAACGTCACCTCAAAGGCCTTGCTAGACCGAAACTGCTGCAACCGGTTGGCAAACGCGAAGGCCTCATTCATCTCGTAGTGCTGAAAGATGTCCAGCCCCCGATCCAGTGATATCTTCCAGCCGTGGTCCGTGACGATATGACGGGCGTGAATGGTGCCGCTTTCATCAAACTCCCAGGTGAAGTCGATGCCCACGGTGCGAGCGGATTCCTGGATCTTTTCAAAACTCTCGTCTTGTAGGTCACCCTTGAACTCGTCCCGGACGGTGACGAGGTGAACCGCCACTTCATCTTCCTCGGCCTTGTTCTTCACGATGGCTTCGAGAAACTCCATGAAATTTCGGACCTGGTAGAAAAGCCGGATGTAGGGGTCTGTGACGGTGATCTTGCTGGCGCCTTTCAGGTATGCGCCAAACAAGCCGTCGAATGAGATGCCTTTTTGGTTCTCCTGGAAGGTCAGGTGTTTTTCCTCCAGCGCAGGCTCAGGGGCGCGGGGCTCTTTGGGCTCGCCACCTTTAACGTCTGCTGCTGGCTCGGGCTCCAATCCCCCGTCATCAGGAGTAGACACTGTCTGATGGTAGTAACCCGGGTACTCTTCTTCCTCAAGTGTCGTGACCAGTATTTCCTGGCCTTCCTGGTCCTGATAGGAAAATCGGACTTCGCCGTAAGTAGTATCAATCCGCTGTAACTGGTCCTTGACCCGCTTGCGCCCCTCGATGGCAAAACGCAGCACTTCTTCAACCTCATCCCTGGTCGCTCCGCCCTGGGGAAACAGGATCTTCATCAAGCCGGAAAAGGTCTTATTGATACCGTCTCGGTCACGGGTCGAGATATCCGAAGAAAGGGTAAAGTGCTCCCGGTATTGATCGGAATAATCGTAGTTCCGCATCGAGCGCAGGATTTCTGCAAGGTAGTCCACCACGAAGCCATAGCCGTCGGAGAACATCTCGCCCCGGATGATATCGACCTCCCATCCCGGGATGTAGAAATGGATTCGGTCCAGAAAGGCAGAATCGTAGAACTTGTCCGGCAACTCATCGAACAGATCCGAATGTTTCAGCATATAAGGTACGGTATGCCGGGTATTCCCCACGAACACCATGGAAGCTTCCGCGCCCAAGGTCTCCACGCCCCGGGAGAAGGACTTGTTGGCCATGTAGTTCTTCATGATGTCGACGAGGGCCTTGTCGACTCTTTTCTGCTTGCCGGCGAACTCGTCGAAGGCCACGCAATCCCAGTAGCCCACCAGGCCGATCTTGCCGCTGGAGTTATTCACAAACAGCTTGGGTACGGTGACTTCACCACCGGACACCAGAATCCCGTGGGGCGAGAATTCGGAGTAAACGTGGGATTTACCCGTCCCCTTGGGGCCAAGTTCGATTAGGTTGTAGTTCCGCTCGCAAAACGGAATCAAGCGGAGCAGCTGGGTTAGCTTGCTGCGCCGACCGAACATCTCCGGGTTAAAGCCGATACTCTGGATCAGCAGGTCAATCCACTCATCGGTGCTGAACTGCTGCCGCGCGGCAACGTAGGCGTCGTAGTCGAAGTGAGATAGCTGAATCGGCTTGAGGGTGGACAGAATCCAGGGGCTGACGTTCTGGTCTTCAGAAAATACGTATTCGATGTCCGCAATGCACCAGACGCCGCTTACCAGCAGTTTGGGGTGGGCCTTCACGGTCCCAGAATCCACCAATACCTTCTTGATTCCCAGGTTGGAAAACTGCGCCTCGTAGGCATCCGTCTTCTCATTCAGGGCCACGCTGATCTTGTCGATGACCTTGTAGCGCCCCTTTTCCTTGATATTCGAGCGCACCAGTCCGGCCTCGTTCCGGTGGACATAGTGCTTGGCCAGAATCTCCTTGACCGTCTCGATACCTGTCTGAATCGTAGCCTCGTCGTTAGTGGCGCAGTATTGGCCGAGCAGATACTCCAGCACGTATGAGGGAACGATGGCGTTGCCCTTGACCGTTTTCACCAGGTCTTTGCGCACCACCAGCCCTGGGAAGTGTTCGTTGATCTTTTGGTCAAGCGTGCTCATTAGCTATAACCCTCAGAAATCAAAATCGCTGGTAAAGGACCGCCGCATCAAATACCTGAGCGACTTGTATTCCTTGTAGTGGGAGGTGCCGGCGTGCTGTTCTTCCAGCTTCAAGAAGACCTCCTGGCCGTTGGCCTCATCCGCCTTGCGGCTGAGCACAAAGCGCACCTGAAGCTCCCGCTCGCGGGGGTTCTCCGAGGTCAGGTCGAACGACAACTCGTGATTGTCCGAAATCAACTCCCCTGACTGGGTGTAAATTCCGGCCCGCAGGTGGCGAGGCTGTACTTTCTCGGTAACCGGTCCGGACTGATACAAGGTGACGGCCAGTTGGCCGGAAGTGATCACCGAGCTGGCCCCACGCAGGATGTCCACCTCAACGGCGCTGACATCACTCTGGCGCTTCTTGTTAACCTTCAGGACCGGAATCACAACCTCCTGAAGGGATGCGCCGCCATGCACAAAGCGGCTGCCAGAGCCCTTTAGGCGCAGCCGGTTGATGGACTTGGGAATCTGCACTTCCATGTCGCCATCCAGCCCAAGCTGCTTAGACGAGAAGTGATGGAAGGCCGGAGAGCCGGACAGCCCCTTACCCAGCACGAACCGACGGTCCCGGTAGCGAATATCATCGCCAGAAACAGCGTCGCCCAGGAAGTCACTCTCATCCAGCTCACGGTTCTGGTAAATAAAGCCATGGTCAGCGGTGATCAGCAGGTTATTGGCGTTGGCCGCCGTGAGCTTCTTGATCAGACGAATCAGGTCATCCAGGGTTTGTTCTGCGGCTTCAAAGGCCTGCCCCTCTGAATGCATCTTGTCGCCGGTGTGATCGATGCGGTTGTGGTAGATGTACAGCACATCATTACCCTTGAGCAGCTCACGGCTGTCTTCCCGGTTGAGCTGCATAAAATCCTCCGCCTTGACGGCCTGGCCCCGACCATCCAAGGCGGCCTGCAGGATTTTGGTACGGTTGACCGTGCCCTGTGAGCTTTGGCCATCCACCAGTACCGTGCCGGTATCGTTGTCGGCGATCGCCAAGGACTTGTTGGGCAGCAGCGCCGCCATACCGAGCTGGGTATAGCTGGGCAGGGTCGAGAGAGCCGGCTCGAGCTCCGCGCTGTAGCGATCTTCCTGCCGGATAAGGCCCAGCAGCTCGTCACCAATCTCATAGCGCATGGCGTCGGAAATGATCACGCAGATCCGCTTGTCCTTGCGCAGGTACGGGCGAACCCAGTGCTCGAAAAAGGCCTTTTGCTGAACGACCGGATAGGCCTCCCAGCGCGGCGCGGCGTCCACGTGGACCTGGAAGCCGTCGCCCAGCTTGAGCAGGTAGTTGTTGGAATACAGGTTCTCCACCTGCTCACTGAGCTCGCCCATCAACGATGCCTGGCCGGACATGCGCACATGGTAGGTAAACTTGCGGTAGAGCTGATCCAGCTGATACCAGGAGCGGCTGTATCGCTGAACGCCGTCGGAGAGGCTGTCCATGGTGAGACGAGCCTCACCCAGCATCTGGACAAAACGGGCCGCAAACTCAATGGCTTCATACAGGTGGCGGAACTCCCCGTACCAATGGCCCTGGCGCCGCTGCCGCACCCACAGCGCCACATCGCCGCTGGTAACTGTGCGGCTAACCACCGCCCGCACCAGGTCACTGATAATCTTCTGGTCGATTAGCCGGAAGTAGTCCAGCTCAACCAGGTCCCGGAAGTCCCGCTTGCCCAGGTCCTGCTCAATGCCGAGCACCTCGGCACACTCGGCAGACAGGGTTTCAAACCCCTGCTCGAACTGCCGGCTGTCTTTCCAGCGTTTGAGGAACACCAGGGCGTCGCCGGTCAGTTTGACCTCGCCATCCGTACGCTCTCCAACAACAGTCATGGCGTAGCAAGACTTGAACAGCTCAATCACGAAGTCTCGCAGGCTCGGCTCACTGGCCTCGTAGCCGTAGAAACGGGTCAGTTGTTCCCACAGGAAACTATCCAGACCACAGCGCTCAATCAACCGGATGCCATCATCTCGGTCTTCCGCGAGTTGCTGCAGCAGGGTTTCCACCACCGAGTCCATACGCGGCTCGCTACCGGCACAAACAGCCAGCATCTTCAGGCGCAGCTGGCCGGCAGTGTCGTCCGATTTCAGCAACTTCTTCAAAGCGTCTTTGCGCTTGATCGCCTGGAAAAATTCCGCGTGGGCCTGGGCCACCTCGGCGAACTCCAGGCCCAGCTCCAGTTCGGACAGCCAGATAGCCACCTGGTCAGTCCGGAACTCGCCGTGGGCCAACTGCACATCCAGCAACCAGTTATCCAGATCCTCCGGTTGCGGTCCTTCTTTGTACAGAAGGAACTTCTGGTCGGGTGACTCCCGCAGAACACGATATTTCAGACTGTACTCGTTGTTGGCGATTTCCAGCTTCTCCACGTGCGGGATGGAAACCGTCTCGAAATCACCGCGCAGCTCTTGCTTGGTGTCGTACCAGAAAATGATCCGGTGCTTATCAAACAGTCGCGTCAGAGCCGTTTGAATCTGGCTGCTCATGAGACCACCTCTTCCAGCTCTTCGTCTTCACTGTCAGCCACACTCTCCGCCGCCAACGGCGCGGACATGTAAACTCGGGATATCAAGCGCTGTTTTAGGGCTTCTCGCCTTGCCAGATAGAACGCCTTGAATGAAGTAAATTCCAGATCCACATTCTCGATGAGCAGATCACTAGGGGTCAGGTGCACATTCTGGTCAGAAAGCCATTCCTTCAAAGGGCGGTCTTTCTTCGCAAGGTTTTGCGAATGATTCAATAGGTGAAGATTGGGGATCGCATTCCAGTGGACTGGATTACGATAAAACGCCATCAACTGCTCGTCATCCTGCAGGAAGCTAGCTTTATTTAACAATTTCTTGTCAAAGGATGCCCTCGGGTGAAGGTGATCAATGTGAAAAACCTCTGAAACGTTCATTTCTGGGAACAGCAAATGCAGTAACGCGCGGCAGCGCCCCTCTCCGTGCTGCGTTTCCAGCAGTTTATCGAGGGTTTCTTCATCGAAACGCAGATCCTTGTTCGTCGCTTTGTAACGCTCAATGATGGCGGGCAACGGGAAGGTATCGTCGGTGAGGTGTTTTACTAGAACATCCCTCATGCTGCTTAAAATGGAGTCAGCCTGACCGCCGAAGACCCCTTTCAACAGCGCCATGTAAAACCACTGGCTGATTACCGCACGTTGCTCATGGCATTTCGCTAGATTATTAATTTTCCTGAAGAGCGGCTCTCCTGAAGAGCATTTTTTATACAAGTAGTAACAGATCGGAATAACAGCGTTTCTGGAGGTCAGGGACTGCGGCGTAATACCGAACCGCCGCACGAGGCGGAATGTTTCGGTAATACATTCTTTGATCTCGGGCCACTCTTGCTGGATTCGAGCAACCTGCTCGCCCTTGAAATTTCTCACTTTGAAACGGACATCGGCTTCCGTGAGCATCAAGCAGGTTTTCAACAACCAGTCACGCTCTATGTAGAAACCCATCTCCGTGTTCTGATGGATGTGCTGGGTCAAGTCGTCAAGCTCTTTCCGAAAATCTCCATCCCAGTGGGCAACGGCAATCGACATCAGAAGGTCAGAAAAGTCCAGCTTGGTGCCTCCGCTGTTGGTTCGGATAAATACATCTAAAACATGGTCGATTTGCTGACTGTTCTCATTGAAGTAGTGAATGATCCGCTGGGAACGGATCACGTCATAAACTTTCAGCAGTGTCTTTCGGGCAAACGTATTTGTTCTGAGTCCTCGTCGCTCGAGCTCTGGCATTACCACCTCCAAAAGCACATCATCGCTACTTTCGTGGTGTGGATACCTGAGTATTTCATGCATGCAAAGCCAGTGGTGGGCCGGGGTCTCTGCAGCCAATGAGTCTTTATATTGCCGATCTGTGAGGAATCGGAAGTTGTAATACATCAGTGATTCATCGTCTTCCGATTCCAGTGGTGCTTTCAGGTCCAGATACAGTTTGCGGGGCGGCAACACCTTATCGTCGCGAGTGCTAGGCCACCAAACTCTTGGCTTCTTGTACGCATATGTACCGCAAAGCCCAATGTATAGGGATGTAAGACGCTGCTGGCCATCGATAACTGCCCTGAAATCCTTATAACTCGCATTGGTTGAGACGTGAGGGTTTTCCTCACTGAAACGTTGGCAGTAGGATTTCAGGAACTCGTAGAACTTGTAGTCGTTCTTGATGCCATCATCTTTGATTTCCCACATCATGAATGTGTTGATGGGGTAACCCCGCATGATGGAGTCGAACAGCACGCAGATCTGATGGCTGCTCCAGACGAACTTCCGCTGTATTGCCGGCAACAGATAGTCTCGCTGATTAATGGCATCAATCGCGTCTTTGATAGTAATGGCCTTTTCGTACTCACCTGCCATGCCGACAGCTCCTTACTGCTTCAGGACAAGCCTGGAATTTTCTTCAAGGCCTCGCCAAATTTCGGATAATTGGCCTTCACCCCGTCATCGAGATCAATTTCCACCTGTTCGGTGGCCAAGGGGTAAAGTACATCCCGCTCGTAGTCATCCAGCTCGGCTAGGATTTTGTTGATCTTCTCGATCTCTTTCAGGGCCTTGGTCTTATCACCCTGGGAGGCCCCGGCGCTGATACTGACGGCCTCCAGATGGTTTTTCCGGGCTTTCAGTTTCTCGTCTTTGAAATCCCGCAAATACTCCAGCACCGTGCCCACGGTGTGGGGCTGGTAGCGGTGCATGTAGATCAACGCATTGAATGAGCCTTTGGGTGAGGAGAACAGCCAGTAGATGGGTCGCTTCTTGTAACGGCGCACGTGGTCGTTGTAGAAGTCCTTCAGGAAGTACTTGCGAATATCCTTGCCCAGTGCCTGCTCGACAAAGCGGAGGTTTTCCCCATAGTGCTCTTCGCCAAAGGCGATGCGCAGGAATTCACGGAAGCGTTCGGTGATGTCGTCGGTGAACCAGTCGCCATCAAGCATAGGGATGACATTGTCATCGTCCGCCGGGAAGCTCGGCTCCGGAACCCGCTTCAGATAGTCCTCTATGGTCTCTCCCTGATTGGCCAGGATCAGCCCCGGCTCTTCCAGTGCATAGCGACCGAACATACAACCCACAGCATAGGAGATGAGTTCCGCCGTGGTGTCAGCACGCAGGCGGGTTTCCCGATCTTCCTCAGAGCCTTTTACCCCATAGCGGTAGGCGGGGTTGCAAGTGAGTGTGATTTCCTCAAGCGGTACCTCGGGGGACAACTCGTCCTGCAGACCATAGGCTTCGATGAAGATGCGGTTGTTCTCTTGTTCCAGTCGCTGCATCTCATTCGTCATATCCTGCCAATGGGTGCGGAGGCCGGTATAAGTAGCTTCGAGCGTCTCCGCGCGGTAATCACGCAAGAGCAGTGGAAGGCCGGAGAAATCCCAAGAGGTTTCATAGGCATCCCAGTCAGATTTGGCAATGTCAATTAGTTTCGCTGCACGCTTTTCCGCACTTGATTCCTTGTCGAGTGACAGCGCTACGGGCAATGCGCCGATGGTTCCTGGCAAATAGTTGAGAGTCGGATTTATTAGCGGCAACAAGCATTCGGTGACTTTAGAGCATAACAATCCTACAACTGATAATTCGGATATATTGCCCGTAGGAAACGCGTTTGCCGAAGCATCGTTGAAGAGGAATCCTTTGGGTTGAATGCGGGCGGATATTGGGCCAGTGGAAATTTTGGTCCAAGTGGCAGCACCCAAGAAGACTTTATCCAAGTTGAAGTTGTGAGCGAGAGTTCGATCCCCTGAGGAATGCAGACGTGTTTGCAATTCGTGTCCATCCCTGGACCAGTCGAGGAGGGTCTCATGGTTCCCATACCATTTTCGATATTCACCGCCCTTAGACTGTGGAAACCATTTCTTGCCACTCTCAGCAGCTGACGCTCTGTCGAATCCGATGCCCACTCTCATGAAAGACACCTCAGCCCAATTCCGGATATAGCGATTGTTATCGCCGGTAATCAGTCCAATCCGCGTATCCACTTGAGCGGATAAAGGCGGGTATTGCGAAAATGTCAGAAGCGTTGATGGAGAAGCCCAATACGAGATTGGGCTTCCGGGAATTGAGCGAAAAGATGTCGAAGGGATGCGGTAATGCTCCCTGGATAAAGCAGACTTTAACGCTTCACTTTTCTCTTTTTCGTTTCTTCCATCCACAAGTCGGATGAAGTCGCCATTGAAGGAGTTATCTGCACCTAAACGGATTACAAAGGCCGTGGTTGAAACTACAGCACCTCCGATGGAATCGAATCCACGTTCGCCAATGTGAGCGAGAGTGAGGATTGTAGATTTCTTCAATAGGCGGGAGCGAAGCTTTTCAAAAGCGGATAGGAACATCCACGATTGCATATTGATCATTGCTAACATGCCGGTTTCGACGCATAGATCCATTCCGCGAACCATAAACATAGCGAAGAGGTCAGCTTTCGCCGAAGGAAAGCGTGCAGCCCCCCAAGTTTTCAGACCTGGGTTCAACCCGCTTGCCGCTGCATACGGTGGGTTGGCCACCACCACGTGGTACTTGGACGACAGAGCATCGGCCATGCGCAGCACAGCTTCCACGCGTGCCTGAACCTCCCTCATAAGCAGGTCGGAGTTGTCACTCTGCGCCTTCACTACTCGCAGCGTATCCGCTGGATGTCGAAGTTTCGGCACAATCAGTGAGCCAAAGTTCTTGGCCTGGTCGAACTGGTTCAGCGTTTCGCGAAACTCATCTGTGAACAGGTTCTTGCCTACCAAGGCAGCTACATCTTGCATTTCAGCCTCGGTGAAGGTTACGTTCTCCAAGACGACAATATTGGGCTGAACCGGCTTCCGAAAGAACCGCCGATGCTTGGCACGCGCCTTCATGGTCAGAGCAAAGGCTGCCAGCTCCCCAGCACGCTCATCGATCTCGATTCCATAAAGGTTATTTGTGATAATCTTCTCCGAGATCTCAGCAGGCTCGTAGCCTTCCTCCTCGTATATGGTGTAAAGCAGGTCAAAGGCATAAGTCAGCATATGCCCTGAACCGCAGGCTGGATCACAGATCTTTATCTCTTCTGGACTGTTAATTCGAATAAAATCGGCTTCGGCTTCCTCTGGCTCGATGTAATAATCCATCTGCTCAATCAAGCCAGAGTCCGGTCGGTTTAGCATCCAGAGCCGTCCCAGCGAGTTTTCCACCAAATAGCGGACAATCCAGTGCGGTGTGAACAGCTGGGTCGCTGCTGGGAGGTTATCGGGAGTGATTTTCCTGTTCTTCTTAAGATCAGCAAATACCTGGTCTTTCTTCTCGGAGATATAGAACTGATACAGCCAGCCGATCACCTCAACATCTTCACAGACATCCGGCGTCATGGCCTCGCGGGTATAGGCCAATATCGAATTGCCTGACAGCAAGTCATCCGGCATCAAAAGCTCGGTGTAATCGTCAATGCGCTCAAACAGGAACGGCATCGCGCTGTACCAATAGTTACAGGCGGCTACAATCAGCAGGCGATAGGCCTCCCCCTGGGGGTCCTGACTGGGTGTTTTGCCATCCAGCAGTGCGAAGATCTTCTGGCGGGTTGACTCCGACACCATTTCTTCATCGATATGGCCCATTTTGGCATCAGCCAAGATTTCGGGCTGGAACTGCCCCTCGGCAGGGGAAACAATGCCAATGCGGTTGTAACGATTCACGTCCATAAAACGCAGGGCGCAAAAGCGGTTGAACCAGATATAGGCCACCCGTTCGATAATCTGCTCTTTGCCTTGGTCGGTTACCGCCTCTTCCAGCTTTTTAATCGCTTGTGGCCTTTCTCTCCGGGCGGGACTCTCATCGGCGAGTACTAGTTTGAGCTTGGCTGTAACCTGTTCGAGGAGGCTGCGGCGAGCGAATTGGGCGAATTTTTTAAGTTTCGATGTTTCCATCTGATTATGCTCCTTCAGCATCCGCCAAGCGTGTAACAGGCCATTTGGGAAAGTTTTCGTTCCACTTCTGCAGGTTGACGACATGACAGCTGGTGGCCAGTGACTGAACCCAGCGCGAGGAAGCTTTCCCCACAGGTAGCTCCTGCTTCAATGACTTTTGCATATGGCCATTTAAGGCATTCTCAAAAGTGAGAAGACAGACATAATGGACGGGTTTATCCACTTTCTGTTCGGCGTGTCTATAGAGATAAGAATCTCGGAATTTATATTTGAGGTAGTTTTTTAGCCATTTAAAACTATCTTGCCTTGCTTTCTTCTGCTCATCGTTTGCCGCATTGCGGACATCATAAACGGACGGATCGTCATAGTCTTTCAACTCCACATAGACATAGGCCTCTTCAAACTCGGCGACTATGTCGACCCCTTTCATGGGAGCGCCATGAAATGTAGGTTTTGAACGATCTTTTTCATCGAACACAAACGCATCCAGTGCATCAGTGAACTGGAACTCAAAGCCGTCAGCAGCTACAACCTTCATTTACCAAGGTCCCCCATATCATTTTCAATTTCTTGGTTGATGAGAAAGCCGAAAGCTTCATCTATGGGGTTTGGAGCAATGTCTAGATAGTCATCAACTGACGATACTTTTATTTGTTTACTATCAGAGTCGCGAAATAAACTGTGAAATCGGACATGGTCCTCCTTGCCTTTGTCTAGGAGCAAGTCAAACCACTTGAGTAGAACGTAATCATGGGTTGCCACTACCACTTGCTGTCCGTTTCGCGCCAACTCAAATAATACTTCCACGACCAACTTCATGAGCTTCGGATTAAGATTGGATTCTGGTTCGTCCCATAGCAGCACCCCGCTTCGACCAGGATCAAGCTCATGATTTTCAAGCAAAAGCTGTAAGGTCCCTAGTTTACGCAGACCTTCCGCCGTCATGTCTGCTGAATCACGGCGGCTAGCACGGAATGTCAACTGGTTATAGTTTTTACTTTCTTTATCCTTGACTCTTTCATAATGTCCAGTTTGAAACGCAATGGCCACCTTTCCGGAAAGTTCCGAAACGTTAAATCGTCCACCAAGTAGCTCAATGAGTTTAAGGTAGATCGAACCAAATCTCGGGTCTTGGTCGATTTTGTCTTCTGATTTGAAGGGGGGCTTTTTTGCCAGCTTTTTAGCAATATCGAGGTAGCTCTGGTCAAATAGAGCCTGTAGAGTTTCGCTATTCCCTTTACTTGCCAAGATGCCCTTCATTAATGAGAGCACCTCTTTTACAGGAATGAAATTTGGCTCTCCTACTACTGGCGTGCTGACAAATCTCTCTTTTGCCAAGTGCTTTGAGTTCGCTGAAAAATTGACATGTAAGACTTGGCCGTTTGCGAGCTGACAAGAAAGCTCGGCCTTTGATTTTCCATCATCACCAACTAGCCCTTTCAGAGAGTTGCTCAAGGGCCGATAAAGCCGTAGCATTTCTTCGGACGTCGCATCTTGAAGCGCAAGCGATTTGTTGGCGAAATACAGCGCTTTCAGCAACTGTGTTTTGCCGGTACCGTTTTCACCAATGATCACGTTGATCTTGGGTGAGAAATCGATGTCCAGATCACCGAATGACGTAAAGTTTTTGAGTTCAAGCCGGTCTATCATCATTACTTCCCGATTGTTCACTATCCCCTGATCCAGCACCCGGTCGGCCACTGCCCTCACTTGCATGCGGAAATACGCGCGGCGCTCGTATCCGCTCGTATTTTTCGTGCGCCGCACGTATTTTATCAGCTTCGCTCATATCGAGTCCCCTTCCCCTGGCCTACCGGGCGTATCACACCCTTGTCTTTCAAGCGGTTGAGCAGCCGAGTGGCTTGGAAAGGGCTGATATGGCACAGATCAGCGGCATCCGCTCGTTTGATGCTGCCGTGGGTATCGATGAAGTTCAGCACCATCTGCTCCTGCTGGATGGCATCGAAGCCCGCCTGGCGCACATAGGCGGCTTTTTGCCCCGCTCCCCGGTATACCTTGGCGCTCAAGGTGTAGGTGCGGCCCTTGCCGGTTCCGTGGGCTTCCACCATGCCGGCCTCCACCAGTTTCTCCAAGGTGCCCCGGACCACGGTTTCCGGCTTCTGCACCGACTTGGCCAGGTCCGCTGTTCTTAAACGCCGCTCATTGCGCAGCCGGGACAGGATAATCAGGCTGTCGATGGGCATGGCGGCGCCGGTCTGTTCCTCGCGCTCGACGATCATGCGCAGGAATTCGGCGTCCGCGTCCGCTGCGCTCATGCGCACGGAGACGGTGTGAGCGGACGACATGGAGTAGTCGGGGGCGGTGCGCCCGTAGCGGAGCATACCCTCGAAGATCCGGTCGATGCCCCGGCCAGTGCGTTCGGCCAGGCCGATGCGTTTGATAATGTCAGCCAGCAGGGGGTTACGGGAGCGGGGGTCGGCCACCAGCAGGTTGTCCAGATTAACGCCCTCCACAAAACCACCGGGATTGCTGATGCTCAGGCCGTCGTCGTCCAGTTTGACGTGGACGGCGCCCAAAGCACTGTAGTCGCGGTGAACCAGGGCGTTTACGAAAGCTTCCCGGAAGGCCCGGCGGTCGAAGTTGGGGATGGGCACGCGAAACAGCCCGACCTGAATCTCCTCTTCCTCCACCCGGGCGCGGAACAGCACTTCGACCTCTTCGAAGGTCTCCAGCAGCGGTTTGCGGTAGAACTCATTGACCAGGACATCGGTACCGCGCAGCACCTGGAAGGCTACCTCGTGGGAGGGCAGGTGTTGCCGGAGCTGCATGTCGCTCCCCAGCAGCAATAGACCTGCAACCGTGGGGCGGCGCATGCCTCCCACGCTCACAGTCAGCCCCAGGGCGCCGTCCAGCTCATCGTCCGCCAGGGGCATCAGGCTCTGGTCGCCGCCGTACTTCTTGATGGCGTTGCGGATCCGGATGCGCTGAATCGGGTCCAGGTCGTCAACCGCCAGGTTTTCCACCGGCAAGGCCGAGGGGTCCGTTACCCCCAGACTGGACTGGCGCTGAACAAACTCATGGGGGTAGAAGGGCACGGCCTCCGGAGTGCCGTCCATCCTCAGGCGCCGACGTTGCAGCAGGCCATCCGAGGTGGACACCAGCTGCCGGGACTTGGGCACCTGGATCCTGGCGATGGGTTGCCCTTCCAGCTCAAGGGCCTCAACGCGCACGGCCAGCGAGGGAATGGTCTTGTTGGCGATCAGTGCGGGCAGGCCGGCGAGGTTGCGGTGGTTGGCATGCAGCCCTGTCGGGGTGCCATCGTCTTCAACGCCCAGGAACAGGTCGCCGCCCTCGGTGTTGGCCAGGGCCACCACCGCGGCCACCAGATCCCGGTCCGGCAGGCTTTTGACGTCGCTCTTGAACTCGACGGCAAGGCTTTCGCCGCCGCGAATGAGCGCCTGGATTTCCTGTTCGGCTTCGTGCATGGCTATCCCCAACTTTGACCGATTAGACGGTTCGGCACGCTTAGATCTGGACCTTGCGCCCTTGCTGGACTTCAACCAGCAGGGCCTCGCGCAGGGCATTCAGATAGCGGTCCACATCCCCCTCGTCGGCCAACCAGGCCTTGTCGAACGCGACACGGAGGTTGCGGGTGTGAACGTAGTCGGCTGCCGATTCCTTGACCTCATGAGGCCCCCCGTTATCCTGGTCTTCACTCTGGCTACCTGGGGGCTGATCGGGGTCGTCTGCCGGTGCTGATTTCTGATTGGCCAGCGCCACCATTTTGCCCAGCAGCTTCTGGTAGCCGTCTTCTTCAAAGTACCGGGTCCGCTCCTTGATCACGGCAATCAGGCGCTCCCGCCCGAGGTAATCGACCAGATCCCGGAACGGTTTATTGAGTTCCTCCTGACGGGGCTCCGGCAAGGACTGATATTCGTCCATGCTTTGCATGCGTTCCTGCATGGTCTTCAGGGACGTTTCTGCCTGAGCTCGGGTTTGCTGTACTTTCTCGTCGATGCGCTCCTGCAGGCTATCCAACTGGCCCTTGAGCTGCTGAATGCGATTTCCTTTGTAGCAGTTGGGGTCGTTCAGGATGGTGCGGATCTGCTCGATCTCATCCCCGGACACATAGATAAAGTTGGGCTCCTGGCTCTGCAGGAAGGACCGAGCCTGGTTATAGATGTCTTTTTGTGAACCGCCCATAAACTTGCGGATGGGGTCGATGACATCCTCTTTCAGGTCCAGCAGTTGATCTTCCTGCTTGCCCAATTCCGTCAGGTGCCAGGTGTAGGGCTTTCCGGCGACCTCTTTCAGCGCCACCAGGGCAGGTTTCAAGGCATTAAGAAACGGGTACTGGTCGACCTGTGCTACCCGCCGGTCCAGGTCGTGGTACATGTCCTGGAAGGCTTCGCCGGCCTCTTTACCCAGGGCCTTGGCTTCGCTGCTGCGGGGCGGGCTGTCGAAGAAGTCCTCGTAGAACGACTTGAGGGCTCGGACCTGAGAGGCGGTGAACTCAATCTGTGGTTCCAGCACCACGTTGCCGTGGCCGTGAGTGTTACGCAGGGCGCGCTCCAACTCGCTGTCCTCCAGGATGTTACCGTCGAGACGAACTTCCACCTTGCCACGGGCACAAAGGTTGGCCAGGGTGCAGAGAATCGCGGCGTAATACCAGCCGTAGGGTTTGCGTTCGAACTTTTCCAGCAGGCTCTTGAGGGTGGTGCGGACACCGCCCCGATTGTTGCTCTGAATGAATGCCAGCACCTCTTGCTCGGATTCCGCCAGGGCCGTGGCGTCATTACCGAAAAGGCCATCGTCTGTGCGGTTAAGGCAATTGCTGATGTCGTTTTCCGTATAGGAGACACCGCGCAACATGCGAAGGTTAGGGTAAGCCCTTGAGATCAGCTCATGGAAGCCCCGAATAATACGGGTCTGAGGGTCCTCATTCGCCACTTCCACATCGGCGCCGCCAATGAGCAACTTGGACTTGCCAATGAGGGTGTGAACCTGCTGCCGGAGCCTGGCCTCGCGCTCACGGTTCTGAAAGCCCTTGTCATTCAGGATCCGCTTAACGGCTTCCTGCTGGGTAACGGAAATGTTCTGCTTGATGTACTTCTCGGTGCGCTTGAACATGAGCAGATCGCGCACCAGGCGCTCGTCCGACGGCATGAGCACGAACAGCTCGTCCGCCTTGTAGGTCGAGGCTGTGCGTAGCATCTGCTCGTTGTCAGTATGCTCGTGGAACGGGCTGATGACATTGATCGAGAGCTCGTATTCACGCCCATGCAGACGATCATCCAGTTTGCGCGAAAAAGAGTAGTCCTGCCCCTGGTTCTGGGAAGAGCCGGCGTCATAACGGATCTTGCGCTGCTTTATAACAAAGTCGAAAACGATCTTTTCCAGCTCGTCCGCGACATCCGATGATTCGACCTCGGTGTTCTTGATCTCCTGCTCGACGTCCTTTTCCTCGTCCGTCAGGTACTCGTACTGGTCCCCGTTGCGCTGTATGTAGGTCTGTTGCTCCAGAAGGCTCAGGGCTTCCTCGACCTTGGTGCGAAGTGCCGGCAGATCCTGATCGAAGGCATCCAGCATCAGCACGCAAAGGTTACGCACCGTGGGCTTGAATTCCTTGACATATTTGACCAGGAACAGGGCCTTCAGCAGCCGGATGGCGAAGGCATTATCGAGGTGGTTCTCTGCCTGAATAATCGCCCGCTGTATTTGTGATTTCAGTGCAGAGCGGATGCCTTCAAACATCAGGTCAAAGGTGGCCAGCTGGCCCACCTGATGGTTGCCGATGTGGATGGCCACCTGCTGGAAAACCCCCAGCATGGAGCGCTCACCGACGGAACTGTGCTTACCCTCGAAGGCGTTGTGCTGCGACAGATTCTGGATCGCCGATTGAAACAGCGCGAACTGGTAGGGGACGAAGGGGTAGCTGTGGATGAAGTGGTCCCTGTCCCGGAAGTTCCGGTAGGTGGCCGATCCATCCGCGAAGTCAAACAGGGTTTTGAAGTTGTTTGCCTGCGCGTGATAGACGTCCGACAGCTGATTGACGCCTTCTTCGGTCTTGGTTAACAGGCGCTTCTGGATGACCTCTGCCACGTCCGCGCTGGACAGCTTCATGCGGTTATTGAACCGTGCCTGAATTTTCGAGAAGTCGTTGCCTTGTTGCTTGCCCATTTCGCCAACCACGTTTTTCATCTCTTCCTGCGCGGTGACGATAATCCAGGCCCGGCCCCGACACTTGGTGGCGAGGCTCTCGGCAATGGTTTGCAGGTTGGTCATCAGCTTGGTGTTGTCGGCAATGTACTGGCCGACCTCGTCCACAAAGAAGTTCAGGCGGAACTCTTTGTGGCCACCCTCTTTTGCCTGCTTCTCGATATAGGCATTCACATTGTCCGCGAAGTCTTCAATCGAGACTCGGTATTCGCTGCGGTACTTGTCCAGAATGCCCGCTGCCGACTGCGGGTCGCCACCGGTCACAGCGGCGTAGGCTTGGGCAATATTCGGGCCTTCCAGAAGGGCTTGCTCCCGGCCTTTCTGCCAGGGGCGGCCGGCGATGGTCTCGTACTCGGCTTTGAATTGTTCGTACAGGCCACGGCCGTCCAGATCGCGCTCAAACTGGGCAATGTGCCCTTGTTTGCCGTAGTAGCCGCACATTTCGTCGAAGACTTTAACGAACACGGCCAGAAGCGCATCAATCTGGGTTTTGCTGATGACATCGGCTTTCTGATCGATGTTGAACAGAATGCTCTTCGCCGGAATTGAGACAGCTCGCTTCAGGTCGCCCCGGAGAATTTCATTCTCGCTGCACTTGGGAAGGAACAGGTCCAGGGTTGTAGCACCGTCCATTTCCCGGTTTTCAAGCAAAAGGGCCAGCATTTTGAGCAGGTGAGACTTACCGGACCCGAAGAAGCCGGAGACCCATACACCGTTGGCCCCTTCGTAATTGTTGTAAGCGTCCAGGAACTCTTCGAGGCGTTTCTCAACTTCGTTGGTCAGTACGTATTCTTCGATTTCGAGGCGAAGACTGGCTTCATCGTCGGCTTTGATAACGCCTTCAATGGGGCGGTCAACGGGCTTTAGAAAAATATTCTTCAATGTCATTGTACTTTCCCTTAATGATTACGCCTCGAATCGTATCGTCCGCTCAGGCTTCGTAATGAAAGATGTTGAACGCACGGTAGTACTTGTCGTCATGCAACCTGCCGAACAGATCCAGCGATGCCCCGGTTTCCAGCGAGTGGGTATAGGAGCCCGGGAAGAACATCACCGTTGGCTGGTCTTTGGCGGTGCTCTGTAAGTTGTTGAGCACGTTATGGGAGCGTATGTAGGGGAAAACCTCGCCCACCCCTGAGAGAAACAGCACGTCAAACTCAACGGACTGGAGTTTTGCCGCAATAGCTGGCACCAAATGGGCTTCCGGGTCCAGCACTCCCTGTAGCAGTTCTTTCAGCTGATCCTTTGAGACCGTGGGCTCGAGCTCCAACACCTGCTCCCAGATGTCTCTTTCTTTCAAAATATCGACGGCCAGGTCATACAGATTGATGCTCAGGATCCGGATGCCCGCCTGCTCCAGTCGGTTAACCAACTGCCGCTGAAGACGCTCCATTTCGACCGCTTCTTCAGGCCGGTAGGGGCAGATGAAGAACGGCACTTCATTACCCAGTCCCTGTTTGTTCAAGAACCGTTGGCCGGAAACCACGCTGAACAGGTGCTGTAGTCGCTCCTGCATCGGCATTTTGGCAATGTCCTTTCTCAAGCTGACATCCCCCTGATATCGGATTCATAGACTGGGAAGTAGAAAAACTCGTCAGGATTGTTCTGACGCAGCAACTCAACCAGCCTGGGGCTTAGCAGAACTGCGTTTATGGTTTTGTCCTTAGCTAACAACCCTGCCTCCCGCAGCATTCTGAACAGGACCTGCCGCAATTTATCGCGCGTTGAGGCGCTGGCATTATCCAGTTCGTCATGCCATTCCGATTTACGGTTATAGAAGGCATCGAAATCCTCAAAACTGAGATCCAGCTTCATCGCGACAAACCGTTCGTGTAGCACTTCCACCGCAAAGTCCGCGATAAAGCGGTACAGGCGGCACACCGCAATCCACAGGAGATGAGCCTGGTCCTGGTGGTTTGCCTCGGCCAGGAAAGTCAGTTCGCTCTCGGTCAACGTCTTCAGGCGTGCAATCGCCTCTCTACAGGTGCGCTTTGCCGTGCTTTCTGTTCTGGCCTGTAGCAGGTTGTCATGTAGAGCTTGAGTCCGCACATCTTCCCAGTCACGGAGCGACAGGTAGAGCTCGGCCAACTTCACCGATTCGCGGTGATACAGGCTGCCGGACGTGAAGGAGATGCGATACCGGCCTTGGGTCATTCGGAACGCTCACCTTTGCTCGTCTCGGCGGCTCCACCGCCCTTGACCCACTCATCCACTTCGACTTTTTTGAACTTCCAAAATCGCCCCATACGGTGGGCGGGCATTGCGTGCTTGTCGATCCAGCGGTACACGGTGTCATTGCTGACACCGAGGTGCTTGCCTATTTCGTCTACGGATAACCAGCGATCTTCCATCTCGGCCATGTTTTCGCTTCCTATGGGCGATGGTGTTGCCACCTTATCTGAGGCGGCACGGTCTCATGGGCGGAACAGCCCTACACTACATTGACTGATCAATATATAGAGGTACCACGCTGCATTCAACCGATTTGACCCGGATAGACCAGCAAAGAACGGCATATATAGCCACCTGAAATCTGGGCGATCCCATCAATAGCCCCACGCAATCAACACCTGCGGTGTGAGCGGCATGCCTTTTACCGCCAAACAGCCCTCATCCCTCCTCGCTTGAGGGGCTTGCACTCCCGCTGGCAGCCTCCTTCAGTCCACCGAGGTGCTCCTCCAGATCTTTCAGGAGGCGTTCGCTTTTCCGCACGATTCGACAAAGCTCCGCCTGGTTGGCATTGAGCCTTCGCAACATTTCAAAACCGTCCTCAGTTTCCATGATGAGCGGTTTCTCCCAATCCTGTGCCCGCGTGAAGGCTGGTTTGTGATAGCGGAACCGACCTTCTTTGCGGATGTACTCACTGAACACTGATCGTCCCTCGCCGCTCTTCTTCTGGACGAAGCGATTGTAGTACCAGGACAACTCCAGCTTTCTTCTCCGGAGTCGGACGCGGCAGCCGAAGTGCCCGGGATAGCCGGGTGTCTGGTCGGTACGATGCGCGACGTTGTGGGACCAGAAGTGATCACAGAGCCGCTGCGCCAGATAGCGGTACCTCGCTTGCTCCACGTCCGCTTGCTGGTGAATCGCCGTCAGAAATTGACGGCATTGCGTGATGGCCGCTTTGATACCACGTTGGTGGTTCACATTTTGGGCTCGGCTGACCGACTCCCACTCTGCGCAGATTTCCTGGTGAGTCATTCGTTTGCTCATGGCTGGCTCCTCGCTATGGATTTGCCAACAATCGTAACCAGTCGAGTGCTTTGAGCTGCCATGTGCTTTTGCCCTTTTTGGATACAAAGGCGGGGGCGGAGCAGATCCTTTCCTCCAAGCCATGGGACCTTTCCAATTCCTGTCCACGTGACTACCTGATTTGGGACTTTCGCGTTGCGTTCCCCCTGCCCGACGGCATAGGTAGCATGGGCTGAAAGCGTCGTGCACCGGTATTTATTTGGGACCCTGGCCTCCCACCTCAGTGACAACACCGGTATACAGTGGCGTTACTTCCTCGGGGTACTTACAAGGGGCTTGGAAGAGACCTTTTGGAGCCGCAGTGTGATGCGGGCCTGTTCGGCGAAATAGCAAGGTCTCGAAAAAGTTCTTTAAGAGACTGTTTTGGTCACGTCCAGTGTTGACTTTCACATGTGAAAGTCAACGGGAGTTACCGCTTCATAAAATGATGCCGTGATGATGGCGGCTAGCGGAGACTGTTCACATTTTCGCCAGAATTTGTCCAAAAACCGATGTCCGCCACATAGAAAGCGCCTAAATCATAAAATTTATCCTTTAAATTCAGCGCTTTAATATCTTTTTCTCTTTGCGCCCAAATTGGCCAACTCCACGGTTCTGGTGTGAATTCAGGACTATTCATAATCACTCCTGTCCGTTAAACAACGAATCAGGAGTGGATTATGCAACGACAGTATTTCAACGAGACGAATGAGCGTTTGCTCACCTATGAAGAGGTTTGTGCCGTCACCCAGCTTTCGCAAGCCACGCTTCGACGGTACGTGAAAGCCGGTCGTTTCCCTGCCCCCATAAAGCCAAGCCCGCAAGGAAGAGCTGTCAGGTTCCGGATTCAGGATGTTCGTGACTGGCTGGACCGGTTGTGACGGAGGCGCGAATGAAGTTTCAGTTGAGAGACTCTGGCCTGTACTGCTTCAGCTCTGATGAATGGCAAAGGGTTGGTGGGTGGATTGAGGTTATTGCCAGAACCCGACTTTCCAACAAGAAGCACGGTCACGGTGCGCTGTTGCAATGGAAAAATATGGACAACGTCCTGCTCCGCGAGGTGGTTTACGCGCGTAACCTGAACGGTGATAACGCCCGGCAGATAAGAGAGCTGTTGGTGGACACCGGCTATCCGCTCGAACCCGGCAATGTCAGTTGGGCACGATTACAACGGTACTTGCTTGAGGAGATGGCGAAAGCGCCGCCGTCGACCACCGTCGACCGCACCGGCTGGCATGGCCCCATCTTCGCGACGAGCAGCTGGACGGCAGGTCAGGCGGATGAGCAGCACCACTTTGTCGGGCAGCTATCGACCTCACCATTGCTCCAGGAAAGCGGGTCTCTTCAAGATTGGCAGAATCAAGTGGGGAAGCTCTGTGACGGCAACCCGCTGGGGATCCTCAGCGTCGGGGTGGCACTCGCGGCGCCCCTGCTAAAGCATGCGGAGCTTGAAAATGGGGCCTTTCACTTGGTTGGTAATAGCTCCACCGGGAAAACGACGTTGCTGCAGGTGGCCGCGAGTGTTTGTGGAGCACCAACGTTCGTGAGGAACTGGGTAGCGACTGCCAATGGCTTGGCAGCCGTCGCTGCTGAGCACAACGACATGTTGTTAGCGTTGGACGAAATTGGCCTGGCTCGTCCGGAAGATGTGGATGTGGCGACGTATCATATAATGACTGGCGCCAGTAAGCTGCGTGCGAATATATCAGGGGACCTTGCTGCACAAACGCACTGGCGAACGCTGGCGTTAAGTACCGGTGAGGTATGGCTGTCGGAAGTGTTTCAGGAAATAGGGAAGTCGGTTAAAGCCGGTCAGGAGAACCGACTTGTCGAGATCCCGATTTTTGGGAAATTTGGAGCCTTTGATGAGCTGCATGGATCCAACAGTGCCCAAGAGTTCGTGGACGCGTTAAAAAGCCGCACCAGGCATTACCACGGCACACTGTTCCGGCATTGGCTCGAACGTCTTACAGAAGATGTGGATGACTTGCCCGGCTACATCCAGAGCGAGGTTGCCCGGTTGACGGAGCAGTGGAAGACCCCTCATATGGCCTCGCAAGTTGTCCGGGTGATCAGACGGTTCGCACTGATCACCGCTGCTCTGTGCCTGGCCTGCCGGAACTACCTCCTCCCTTGGACGGAAGCGGAGTCGGTTCGAGCAGTACACCAAGTAGTTGGAGCCTGGCTTCGGAGCCGAGGTCACATCTTCAATTCGGAGGAGCACCGCATTTTGGCTCGCCTTCGCGATGCCATTTACAAGTGGAATCATCGTCTCGTTGACATAGAACGGGGCGATTACGGAAGAGCAATTGGCCTGCGACGCAAAGTGGCCGGTGAGACGCAGTGGCTGATACCCAAAAATACTCTTATCAAGGAGCTTGGCCTTCGTAGTCGATACACCCGGGAAATTGAGCCGCTGATCCAGAGAGATTTCCTGGAAACCAATGAACAGAGCCGTGGCACCATGAAAATCAAGCTGCGGGATCGATCGGAGCGTTTTTTCGCCCTGTGGCCTGATCGCATCAAGGCGTATTGGGAAGCGCTACCGGATGGAGATGGACTTTCCCAGTTTCCCACTATTCCCACTGGTGATTCGGAGGTAGAGGAGGATGATTGATAAAACCTTCAGTCCGCCTTCGGAAGAGGTGCGCACCAAGCTGCTGGCTCGTTCTGGACAGTGTGAGCGGCTGGTCCGGGAGTCAGACCGTCGAGTGATTACAGGTGTCAGCCGGACTCAGTGGTGGACCTTGGAACGAAAGCGAGCGGCTCCGGCACGGCTCAAGCTAGGCTGCAACTCGGTGGCGTGGCGGCTATCGGATCTGTTGGCCTGGATCGAGCAACAAGGGGCCTGATCTGGCCCCTTTACTCTCCAGAACTGATCTCACCCTTGACGATGGGGGCAAGCCAGTCACAGAGCGCCTCGTGAGCCGCTCTTCGTTCTTCAAAATACGCATGCTTGTTATAGACCCGGTCCGTCCGGTTGCCGGGCAGCTGATTCAGGCAGCGTTGGGCCAGATTGTCATCAAAGCCGAGTTTTCCCAACTTGGTTCTGGCCGTGCCGCGAAGATCGTGGACGCGGCGCTTGTCGAATGAGAAGAGCTTTTTCTCAAAGAGCTTCTTGAGCGCATGGTTCAGCGTGTTTTCACACACGTGTGGAGTCCGTGCCTTTTTGCTGATCCTGCGAGCTGGAAACACCCAATCACTACCGCAGGAACGTACCTTCAGCTCATTCAGCCATTCCACGGCGGGCTCTGCCAGAGGGATATCGATGGCCCTTCTCTTTTTGGTCCTTTCCTCGGGCAGGTACCAGATACGGCTCTCCAGATCGAATTCCGACCAAGGCGCTGCCAGAAGCTCCATTTTTCTCGTACAGGTCGCAATCAACAAAGCACAGGCCAGGTAGTTTTCACGGCTGAACTGCGCCGGAATCACCCGGAGTTTGCTGAAGAACTCGGTGACTTCATCTTCATTCATTGGGTAGTTGGCGGCCTTCTCCTCCCCGCCGGCGTCCCTGGGGCGGAATGGCGAGGCTGGATTGAACCGGGTGACATCCAGCTTGATGCCATGATCAAACAGGTTCCTCAACAGACGCATCAAGTCATTCGAGAGGGTCGGGCGGGGCTTATTGTCGTCATAGCCATTGGCCACGTCGCGCAGGATCTCGCTGATATCCACTGGCCGGATCTTTTCCAGTTCCACCTTTCCGATGCGCCAGGCCACCTCGCGCTCGTACAGGCTCTTTTCTTTCTGGTGGGACGCGATTTCTCGCTTGCGAAGCTCGTAGTAGTCAGCATATAGGTCATTGAGCGTTTTGAAGGGGTTTTGATTGACCTTCTGCCGTTCCTGAACCGGATCAGCACCCTCACGCTTGATCGCCAACCTCAGCTTCGCCGCTTCATCGCGGGCGTCGGCCAGTGACCAGTCGTCCACCTTGCCGATGGTGTATTCACGCCGGAGCTTGGTAGCTGGCGTGGTGTAGCGCAGCATCCAGTAAGCGTCGCCGCGCTTCGGGGTCATGAGGTAGAGGCCATTGCCGTCGGCATGCCGAACGGATGGCTTCTCTTTGATCAATTTCTTGACGGTTTTGTCGTGTAGCTTGCCCACCTTCCTGCCTCAAAAAAAATTGGGGAGTACAATCTCGCCGATACAATATAGCGAGAAAACACTCCCCAATCTACTACCCACCACTACCCAAACTTGGCAGAACTTACACGAACATCATGACCGTCAAAATTACATAAATATTTGATTTATATTGACATTAAGAACACAAATGAACGTCTAAGAACATCATTCAATGTTCTGAATCTGCTCGCGCATTTGTTCGATCAGCACTTTCAGTTCCACCGCCGCCTGGGTGGTGAGGGTGTTGATGGATTTGGAGCCCAGGGTATTGGCCTCGCGGTTCAGCTCCTGCATGAGGAAATCCAGGCGCCGGCCCACGGCCCCGCCCTGTTTCAAGGCGCGGCGCACTTCCTTGACGTGGGTTTCCAGGCGATCCAGTTCTTCGTCCACATCGGATTTTTGCGCCAGATAGACGATTTCCTGCTCCAGTCGCTCCTGGTCTACATTGGCGCTGATTTCCTCCAGCCGAGCCAGCAGTTTCTCTTTCTGTGCCTGCAGGATCTCAGGCAGGTGCTGGCGTACAACGGTAACCTGTGCGTCGATTTTATCCAGCCGGTCAATGATGATGTCGTTCAGCATCTGGCCTTCCCGCTCCCGGTTGGCCACGAAATCCTGCAGCGCCTCCTGCAGCAGGCCCAGGGCTGCCTGCTGGATTTCGGATTGATCGGCTTCCGGGGTGGTTACCACGCCGGGCCAGCCCAGCAGATCGGTTACCGACAGGCCGCTGGTGTCACCGGTCATGTGGGTAAGCCGGTTGGCGGCTTCCAGCAGCTGTTTAACGTAGGTTTCATTGATTTCCAGGCGGGTGGGCGCCAGATTTTCCGCCTTCAGTTTAAGGGTGCATTCCACTTTGCCGCGGCTCAGTGTGCTGCGCAGGGATTCCCGCACCGGGTTTTCCAGGTCCCGCAGGGTATCCGGTAGTCGCGGATGCACCTCCAGATAACGATGATTCACTGAGCGCAGTTCCCAGGACAGGGTTCCCCAGGGGGCGTTGAGTTCCTTGCGGCTGAATGCGGTCATGCTGCGGATCATCAGGCGGCTCCTGTCTGTCGATTGAGCGATTAGGAACCCTATTCTAACCGAGTTTGGCGTGCTCTACCTCCTGCACGGCCAGATTGTTCAAAATCCGCGGCGGATTTTGAGTATACTGTGCGGCCTTTAGATCAAAGCCACTATTTCAAGGAGCTACACCATGCGACCCAGCGGACGTCAACCGGATCAAATGCGCGACGTAAACATCACTCGAGAGTACACCTGCCATGCTGAGGGTTCGGTGTTGGTGGCGTTCGGCAATACCAAGGTGATTTGTACCGCCAGTGTGGAAGAAGGTGTACCCCGTTTTTTGAAGGGCAAGGGGCAGGGTTGGGTGACCGCTGAATACGGCATGTTGCCCCGCGCCACCGGCACCCGCAATGGGCGGGAGGCCGCCCGCGGTAAGCAGGGTGGCCGTACACTGGAGATTCAGCGCCTGATTGCACGCTCCCTGCGGGCTGCGGTGGATCTGAAGAAGCTGGGTGAAAACACCGTGTACATCGATTGTGATGTGATTCAGGCCGATGGCGGTACCCGTACCGCATCCATTACCGGCGGCTGTGTGGCCCTGGTGGATGCCCTCACCTATATGCTCAACAAGAACATGATCAAGCAGGATCCTCTGCAGCGCCTGATTGCCTCCATTTCGGTGGGCGTGTTCAAGGGAACACCGCTGCTGGATCTGGATTACCCGGAAGATTCCGGCGCTGAAACCGATATGAATGTGGTGATGACCCAGCACGGCGGCATGGTGGAAGTGCAGGGTACGGCCGAGGGCGAGCCGTTCCAGCGTGCAGAGATGGATGCCATGATGGATCTGGCGGAAAAGGGCATCAAGGAGTTGTTTGCGCTGCAGCAGAAAGCACTGGGGTGGTGAGCCATGATCAAGCCCTATCAACGTGAATTCATCGAATTTGCCCTTAGCCTGAATGTATTGCGTTTTGGGGAATTCACCCTCAAATCCGGTCGCCAGAGCCCCTATTTTTTCAACGCCGGGTTGTTCAATACCGGCCTGGCGCTGGCCAAACTGGGCCGCTTTTACGCCGAGGCCATCGTCGATGCGGGGGTGGAATTTGATGTGTTGTTCGGCCCTGCCTACAAGGGCATTCCCATTGCATCGGCCACCGCCGTAGCGTTGGCGGAGCAACACCAGCGCGACCTGCCCTGGTGTTTCAACCGCAAGGAAGCCAAGCAGCACGGTGAAGGGGGCAACCTGGTGGGGGCTCCGCTGACCGGCAAAGTGCTGATCGTCGATGACGTCATCACCGCCGGGACCGCCATTCGTGAAGTGATGGATATCATCGCACAGACCCCGGCGCTTCCGGCCGGGGTGGTGGTGGCGCTGGATCGGCAGGAAAAAGGCAAGGCGGAGCGGTCGGCAATTCAGGAAGTGGAGCGGGATTACGGTATCCCGGTGATCAGTATTATCAATTTGAATCAGTTGATCCGCTTTATGGAGGAGCAGGCATCCGGGGCTGCCTCAGGCCATATGGCCCAGTATCTGCCCAAGGTGAAAGCGTACCGGGACCAGTACGGCATTCAGTGACCGCTTCAGCGTGCCGGCGTAAGTGCGGCGCTGTCACCAAATCGTCACGTTAAACCCCTCTATTGTAACGGCGGTGGTGCGGTACAATGGAGCCCATGACGAAGTCCAGTGCCGATCCGGTGTTGAATATTGCAATACAACGGGTCAACAAGCTTGTGAAAAAACTCCAGGCTGCAGAGGCCCCACTGCCGCCGGCCCTGGTGCATAGCCTGCGGGTCTGCACCAAGCGTCTGCGCGCGTTACTGCAGTTGTACCGGCCGGTGGCCAGTAAAACCGCCATCAAGAAGGTGGATCAACGCATCAAGGTGATTGCCAGAGCCTATGCCGGGCAGCGGGATGCGGTGGTGCAGTACGAAACCCTGTGCCATTTGGTGGAGGTTTACCAGCAGAGTCAGAGCAGCGATCTGCAGCCGTTGCTGGCCCACTATGCCGCTCGCCAGGCGCGGGAGGATGCCAACGCAACCCCGCTGGATCCGGTGGCGGCCTTTCTGGACGTGCTGGATGTGTGGAAAGCGCGCCTTAAAAGCAAACGGGTACCGGATTTTGAATCCGGGCTGGAGTACGCTTATCGCAAGGCACGGCGTTTGGCCTACGAAGCCGAGGCGTCCGATGATGACGAGGTGTACCATCAGTGCCGCAAGTGGACCAAGTACTATCTCTATCAACTGCAGATGTTGCTGGAACATCCCAGCCCTAAAGAAAAGGCGCTGATCAAGCACCTGAAGGCCCTGGGTGTGTTGCTGGGGGAGTTTCATGACCGCTGCCTGCTGGAACAGTCATTGAACCACCTGCTGGACAAGAACAGCAACGACGAGCCCCTGGAGCAGGCTGCATTGTTGATGCTCAGTTGGCTGATGGAGCAAAAACGGCTGGACAAGAAACGGTGTCAGGAATGGTTCGAAGGCGTTTTCTCACGCCCCCATAATCCGGTCAGGCCATCGTGCTGAATGCCGCTAGCCCTTTCAGGCCGCCTGATTGATCAGGTTGGCCAGCAGCAGTTTAATGTCCTGGGGGCTGGCCACCTTACTTAGGAAATGATCGCAGCCGCATTTGGCGAAGCGGGCACGCTCTTTCTCGGAATCCTTGTAGGAGACGATAACAATAGGGGTGTTGTGCAGTTCCGGCATGGCTTTCAATTTTTCCACCAGCTGTTCCGACACCATATCCGGCAGGGTGGCGTCGATCAGAATCAGGTCGTGATCCCATTGCTGGCATTTCGCCAGGCATTCAAAACCCAAGGCATAGAACTTGATTTGGTAGGTGTCATCCAGTGACTTGCTCAGATAACGACGGAATCCCAGATCATCGTCTACGCAAAGAATATTGAACTGACGTTGCATAGTGCACCTCTAAATTTGCGAGCGGCCTTTTGGTAGTTATTCAGCCAATTTTGAATATAGACCCTGTTCACAAAAAATACAGGTGAGTTTACCCAACACTACAATAATAAATTAATTAGTTTCATGGGCTTGGGTTACAGCAGGCTGTCACCGATGAGTTTCACCCCCACCACCAGGGTGAGCAGCTCAAAGGCGCGCTTAACCCACTGATTTCCTTTTATAATAGAAAGATGCGCACCGGCATAGCCCCCCACCAGGGAGCCCAGCACGAGGGCGGGCAGCCAGTCCCAGCGAATGGGGGCCTGCAGGGCCAGTGTCAGTGCGCCAAAGCCGTTCCAGAACAACCCCACCAGAATCAGGGTGTAGGCAACGGCTGTTTTATAATCCAGGCCAAACCAGCGTACCAGCCACAGGGTAACAAACAGGCCGGTACCGGAGGTTAAGCTGCCGTTCAGGGTGCCGATGATAAACAATATACAACCGCCCACCAGATAGCCCGGCAGGGTGCGGTGTTGTGGATTGGCGGTGTGGCCCAGCTCTTTCTTGAAGGCGGAGTAGAGCCCAAGCCCGGTGGTAAGCACGCCCAGTGCCAACTTCGAGACCTGATCATCAAATTTCAGAATGATCAGAGCCCCGCATACGACACCGGGCAATCCACACGCTAGAATGAATAGAGCAAAGCCCCGTTGCAGGCGGTTTTCTTTCAGATGGCGGACAGTGGCACCGACACCCAACGCCACACTGGCGATTTTGTGGGTGACCAGGGCACTGGAAAAACCCAGCCCCAGAAACAGCAGGATGGGCAATTGCAGGAGGCCGGCACCGCCACCGGCCAGTGCCGACAGAGTATTGGCCAGCAGGGACGCCAAAAACAGAATGCTATGCTCGATCACGTGGATTCCTTGCGTGGTAACGGGCGCAGATCATACCGGAAACCAGATGGGTAACAAGCGGGTATACAGTGGAGAAAGTTCAAAACATCATGACCGGATCGATGCTGATAGTAATGGGTTTGGTGGGGCTTATGGTCAGCCAGTCGGCCCTGGCGGTAAACTTCTATCGCTATGAAAACGATGACGGGCGCAAGGTAATGACCCAGACCCTGCCTCCCAATGTGGTGCATCGGGGCTATGAAGTTCTGAATGAAAGGGGCACGGTGATCAAGGTGGTGCCCCGGGCTCTGACAGAAGAAGAGCTGGAAGCGTTGGCGGATGAACAAAAGCAGAAGCAGCTGCAGGCCGAACAGCAGGAGCGCGACAAGCAGCTGCTGGCCATTTTCAGCAGCCCTAAAGATGCCGAACGGGCGCTGGGGCGCAAGCTGGAAGCCATCGATGTGTACATCAATGTCACCAAAGGCAATATCGCCAAGTTGCAGGGTGAATTCAATTCCGCCCAGGCACAGGCCGCTGAGCGGGAGCGCTCCGGGCAGGAAGTACCCGATTTCCTGATATCAAAAATGGAGAGTTTTGCCCGCCAGATACGGGAGGCGGAAGAGTCCATTGCCGAGAAGGAACAGGAAAAGGTGGTGATCCGCAAGGAATATCAGAAAGACATTGAGCGCCTTAAATACCTGATGGAGCAACGCCAGCAGGCTGGCAGTGAGTGAATCAAGCCTGCCGGAACAGGGCCTGCGATAATAATCCCCACTGGTCGTCCCAACCGTCAACAGGCGAGCGCCTGAAGCCGGAGCGCACGTACTGACAGATGCGTCCTTCTGCCGCTGACAACATCAGGTTGGCGGTCTGCACCGCGGTGAGCTGAGTGCGTTTGCCTTCTTTCAATTCCGCTTCCCGCAATATCTGCTTCAACTGGGTCTCGATGCGATCGAATAATTGAATCACCCGCTGCCGCAGGCGGTCGGTTTCGCCGGTAATGGCATCGCCGGTGAGGATGCGGGTAATGCCGGGGTTTTTCTCCGAAAAGCCCAGCAACAGGCTCAGGATCTGGCCGCATTGCTGGGTGCTGTCGGGTTCTTCTTTGACGATCAGGCTGATGCGGGAAAACAGGGTGTTTTCGATGAATTCGATCAGCCCTTCAAACATCTTCGCCTTACTGGGAAAGTGGCGGTACAGGGCCGCTTCGGAGACCCCCACTTCTTTGGCCAGGGCTGCGGTGGTAATGCGTCCACCGGGGCTGGCTTCCAACATATGGGCCAGGGCCTGCAGAATCTGTTCTTTGCGTGAAGCTTTACGCTCGCTAATGGCCATGTTCACAGGTTCTCGCTGGTGATCAGGGTGCCTACGCCTGCGTCGGTAAAGATCTCCAGCAACACGGCGTGGGGAACCCTGCCGTCGATGATATGAGAACTGGTCACGCCGGCTTTCACTGCGTCCAGGGCACATTGAATTTTGGGCAGCATACCTCCGTATATGGTGCCGTCTTCGATCAGGGCATCCACTTCCTTGGGTGACAGGCCGGTGAGCACCTGTCCTTGTTTATCCAGTAATCCGGCGATGTTGGTGAGCAGCATCAGCTTCTCGGCGCGCAGGGCTTGCGCCACCTTGCCCGCCACCAGGTCGGCGTTGATATTGTAGGATGCACCGTCTTCACCCACGCCAATGGGGGCAATCACCGGTATAAAATCGCTGTTCACCAGCATGTTGATGACATCCGTATCGATCGAAGCCACTTCACCCACATGGCCGATATCGATGATCTCCGGGGCGTTCATGCCCGGGGCGTTGCGACTGATCTGCAGCTTGCGGGCCTTGATCATGCGGCCGTCTTTGCCGGTGAGGCCCACGGCCTTGCCGCCATTATTATTGATCAGGCTGACGATGTCCTTGTTGACCAGGCCGCCTAAAACCATTTCCACCACATCCATGGTTTCGGCGTCGGTGACACGCATGCCCTCGACGAATTCACTTTGCTTGCCGATCTTTTTCAGCAGGTCGCCGATTTGAGGGCCGCCGCCGTGCACCACCACCGGGTTCATGCCCACCAGCTTCATCATGACCACATCGCGGGCGAAACTGTTGGTCAGCTCTTCGGTTTCCATGGCGTTGCCGCCAAATTTAATAACGACGGTTTTGCCGGTAAAGCGCTGGATGTAGGGCAGGGCTTCTGACAATACCTGGGCGATGTTCAGTGCTTGGTCTTTGCTAAGGGTCATGATACTTGTCGCCGGGCATCAAACTGCCCGGCGTCCGATTCTGTGCGTTAGGTTTTGATCGTTAAAAAGAGATGTTCAGGCTGGGCTCGACGGCCAACAGTTGATCGCGGAACACGGTTTTTACCGTTTCCAATGCTTCTTCGGTATCACCCTCGAAACGGGCTACCAGCACCGGCGTGGTGTTGGATGCACGGACCAGCCCCCAGCTATTGGGGAAGTCTACCCTGACTCCATCGACTTTGACCAGATTCCCGCCCTCAAAATTGCCCTGGGATTCCAGTTTTTCCATGATTTTGAACTTATTGGCGTCCGAAACCTTGATATGCAGCTCCGGGGTGCTGACTTTTTCCGGGAATTCCTCGAAGACCTGCTCGGCTTCGAAGGGCTCCATGGAGAGAATCTCCAGCAGGCGGGCGGCACTGTACAATGCATCGTCAAAGCCGTACCAGCGGTCATTGAAGAAGATATGGCCTGATAACTCACCCCCCACCACGGCGCCGGTGTCCTTCATTTTGGCTTTCATCAGCGAATGGCCGGTGGCGCACATGATGGCACGCCCCCCCAGGTTGCTCACCAGTTCCGCCACGTCGCGGCTGCATTTGACGTCATAGAGGATATCGGCGCCCGGATTGCGGGCCAGCAGATCCCGGGCGTACAGCATCAGCACCCGATCCGGCCAGATGATCTTGCCGCTTTGGGTGACGATGCCCAGGCGATCTCCATCCCCATCCAGGGCCAGCCCCAGTTCGGCACCTTCCGCCTGCACGGTACGAATCAGATCCTCCAGGTTGGCCGGGTCACTGGGGTCGGGGTGGTGATTGGGGAAGTCGCCGTCCACCTCCGTGAACAGCGGTGTCACCATGCAGCCCAGTGCTTCCAGCAGCTGGCAGGTGACCGGGCCGGCCACGCCGTTGCCGGTGTCCACCACAATGCGCATGGGTTTGGCCAGTACCACATCGCTGCATATGCGCTCCAGGTAGTCGGGCACAATGTCGATGGCCTCATACCGGCCCTGTCCTTTCATCAGTTTGCCGCTGTCCAGGCGCTTGCGCAGGCCCTGAATGCGATCCTGTGCCAGGGTTTCATCGTTGATGACGATTTTGAAGCCGTTGTATTCCGGCGGGTTGTGGCTGCCGGTGACCATGACACCGCTTTGGGTACGCTGGGTTTTGGTGGCGTAGTACAGAACCGGGGTGGGCACCATACCCACATCAATGGCGTCGCAGCCGGTGGACTGAATGCCATCGGCCAGCGCTTCCGCCAGTTCCTGGCTGGAGTGGCGTCCATCCCGGCCCACCAGCACCGCCTCCTGGCCGGATTCCCTGGCCTCGCTGCCAATGGCCGCCCCCAGGGCATTGGCCACGTCCTTGTCGATGGTCTCACCGACGATGCCACGAATATCATAGGCGCGGAAAATGCCGGGGGAGACGGTGACGTCCATGCTGGCCATTTCCGGCTCCGCCATCTGCACATCTTCCAGCTGCAATGGGCTGTCGTCGATTTCCGCGGCGGCACTGAGCAGGTCGCCGTCATCACCGTCCAGGTCCATGTCCATATCCAGCACGTCGTCATTGCGATAGGACGGGTCGTAATCAGGCAGGGGCTCTGCCGCTTGCGGGCCGCCTCCTGCTGCCCTGGCTTTTTCCAGCAGGCGGGCCTGCTTGGTTTCATAGTCTCCAAACAGCCGGCCCAGGGTTTGCGCCAGGGAGGAGAAGATGCCCAGGGTGAAGGCTTTGTCGCTTTTGCCGTTTTGCAAGCGGGCCTGGAAATACGCGGCCATGGCCATGGCGTTGTGTTGCAACGAACGGTTGAGCAGGAAGTAACTGGTGGCCGACAGCACCAGCACCATGATCACGGAGATGCCCACCAGAACCCACACCATGGTGCTGCTGCTGGCAATGATGTTGCTGCTGGCGGCAGGGTAGAAGCGTGCACTCCAGTGGGGAATGTTGCCGGTGGCTTCGTAGCCGCTGCCGATTTTATGCTGCTGGTTGCCGCTGCTGTAGATCACCTTGGGGGTGTTGGCAAAAGTCTGGATGATTTCCACATAACCCAACTCCGCTGACAGGTTGGGCATGTGGGCGCGCAGGTCTTTGAGATCAAAGCTTACCAACAGGCTGCCCAGGTGTTTTTCGCCGTCTTTGATGGCCTTGACGATGGTGAGATAAGACGCTTTGTCGTGCTGGTGAATCTCCGGTGCTGCAGTATTCTTTTTCTCAGCCTTGGCCACCATGTCCAGCTGGGCAAAGCTGATGGGGGGCACGCTATCGGCGTCTTTTCTGGCCTTGCCGCGAGGATAGATCCGTATGCTGCTGGCAGCCGGGAACAGTTCCATCAACTGCTGCTGCCGTTGCCGGCGCAGGGCGTTGTCACCCCGTACTGCTTCTTTCACCAGGCTGCTGTTGGCCGCCTGTTGCACGCTGGCCTGGTAGCTGCGGCCCAGTTGAGTGAGATCGTTGAGGTAATCTTCGGCCTGGGCCTGGCCCAGGATCGCCATTTGCTTGTCGGCACCGGGGAGGATCACCAGGAACAGCAGCAGTGCTCCGCACACCGCCGTGACCAGGGCAGACCCGACCATGGCGGGGAGCATGATCTTGATCAGGCCCGATTTGATGGAGGGGGTGCTGGCATGACTGTCTTGTGTTTCTTGTGCCGGTTTGTTTTTCTTCTCGGCAGCAGCCTTTTCGGGCTTTGCTTTCTTAACCATGGGGTGTCCTGCTCAGAATTTGGTCAAGGCCATGTCTTATCTCGTACGATGCTTATTTTCAGCGTAGCAGTTCTGGCCGACACTGCTTAGGCTATCGGGTATTTTTGTAGTGTTCGCTGATAAGGGTCACAAGGTCCCTGGCAATCTGCGTTTTGCTGGCCAGCGCCATGAGCTGCTGGCCACTTTTCCAGATAACGGTCACTGCATTCTGATCGCTGTTGAAGCCGATGTCCTGGCGGCTGACATCGTTCGCCACGATCATATCCAGGTTCTTGCGTTCGATTTTCTGCCGGGCATAGTTTTCCACATCGCGGGTTTCGGCGGCAAAGCCCACCGTAAAGGGCTTGGGCTCGTGTTGCGCCACCGCGGCAACGATGTCCGGGTTTTCCACCAGGGTCAGGGTCATGCCGGGGCCGCTATTATCCTGTTTTTTGATCTTCTGGTTGTGTGAATTTTCCACACGAAAATCCGCCACTGCGGCAGTTGCGATAAAAATATCGGTTTGGGTCAGGGCGTCCATGCTGGCCTGATGCATATCCAGGGCGCTGATTACGTCAATCCGCTTGACCCGGTCCGGGGTGGGCAGATGCACCGGACCGCTGATCAGGGTCACCTGGGCACCGGCATCCCGGGCCGCCTCGGCGATGGCAAATCCCATTTTGCCGGAGCTGTGATTGCTGATGTAGCGCACCGGATCGATGGCTTCGCGGGTGGGGCCGGCGGTGATGGTGACCCGTGTGCCGGTCAGAATCCGGTGCGGGAACAGGTTGGCGGTGCATTGGGCCAGTTCGGTGGCTTCCAGCATGCGTCCGGGGCCGATGTCACCGCAGGCCTGCTCACCGGCCGCCGGCCCGAACACATGGACCCCCCGTGCCTGCAGTAAGTCCATATTGGCCTGATTGGAGGCCGCCGCCCACATGGCCTGATTCATGGCCGGCGCCACCGCCAGGGGGCAGCGGGCGGCCAGGCACAGGGTGCTGAGCAGATCATTGCCGTGACCGTGGGCCAGGCGTGCCAGAAAATCCGCGCTGGCCGGGGCCACCAGAATCAGGTCGCCCCAGCGAGCCAGCTCAATATGGCCCATGGCGGCTTCTGCTTCCGTGTCCAGCAGGGTAGTGTGTACCGGGTTGCCGGACAGGGCCTGCAGTGTGAGGGGGGTGATGAATTCCTGCGCGGCCGGGGTCATCACGGCCCGCACATCGGCCCCCAGGTCCTTCAGGCGGCGAATCAGTTCGGCGCTCTTGTAGGCAGCAATGCCGCCGGTCACGCCCAGTATTATGCGGCGATTTGCCAGCCCCAGCTCAGTGGTGGCCTCTTGTGCATGCATCTTTCAGTGCTTCCAGTGACGTCTCTTTGCAGTGTAGTGCATGTTAAAAGCCCCGGCGCCCCTTCACAAGTGTTTGATTTTTTTCCTCCGCTGCGTCTATCTCTTGTAGATGCTGAGATGGGATGTGATGTGTCATGGCGATAACAGACTGGCCCGAGGAGGAGCGTCCGCGGGAAAAGATGCTGTGCCGGGGGGGTGGTGCGCTGACGGACAGTGAGCTGCTGGCCATCTTTTTGCGGACCGGAGTGAAAGGCAAAAGTGCGGTGGAACTGGCACGGGATATCCTGGCGCATTTTGGTGGCCTGCGTCAGGCAATGGAGGCGACACCGGCCCAGTTCAGTGAAATCCACGGTATGGGTAAGGCGAAATGGGCCCAGCTACAGGCGTGTCTGGAGCTGGGGCAGCGTTATCTGGAGGCGAACCTGGATCGTGGCGATGCCTTCACCAGCCCGGCATTGACCCGGCGCTTCCTGCAGGCCCGCCTGCGGGCCTATCACCACGAGGTGTTCGCCTGCCTGTTTCTGGATAACCAGAACCGCCTGATCCGTTTTGAGGAGCTCTTTAACGGCACCATTGATGGGGCGTCGGTGTATCCGCGGGAGGTGGTGAAGCGGGTACTGGCAGTCAATGCGGCGGCGGTTATCTTTGCCCACAATCATCCTTCCGGCGTGGCGGAGCCCAGTCATGCCGACCGCAGCATTACCCAGCGGCTGCAGTCGGCTCTGGAACTGGTGGATGTGCGGGTGCTGGATCACTTCATCGTCGGTGATGGTGAGGTGGTGTCCATGGCGGAGCGGGGCTTGCTGTAGGCGCCAATGGAGCCCACCCGGGTGCGGGCAAAATCGGCCAGGGCGCGGATGGCGGTGTGGGCGGATCGCAGCAGGGCGGTGGCCAATTGAAAATCGTGCCAGCGCTGGTGGTAGATTTCCAGATTGACCTGCCCCCCGGCCTGGCGCACCTGTTGCAACAGGCGGGTGGCGTCTGCCAGCAGGATTTCCTCATCACCCACCTGAATCAGCATGGGGGCGAGATCAGCCAGATCCTGATCCAGTAATGAACTGCCCGGGAAGCGGCCTTCATAGTGTTGAATGCAGCTGCGCAGCCAGCTTTGCCGCAGCATGGGATCCGTTGCTGCCTTGCTTGGCAGGGTGTCGCCACTCAAGCGGTTGTCCACCAGGGGTGACAGCAGCATCAGGCCCGCAGGCTGTGGTTGGCGCGCCTGCTTCAGTTTCAGGGCCAGGGCCAGGGCCAGTCCGCCACCGGCGGAATCGCCGGCCACCACAATGTCCTGCGGCCGGTAACCTTTGCTCAGCAGCAATTGGTAGGCGGCATAGGCGTCATCCAGCGCCGCCGGATAGGGGTGCTCCGGCGCCAGCCGATAGTCCGGTACCCACACGTCCATGGCGGCACTGGCCGCCAGATGGCTGGTGAGGCTGCGGCAGGTATAGGGGGATCCGATGCAATAGGCACCCCCGTGCAGATACAGGATTGCGCCGCCGGCGCCGGTGGTTTTCGGCGCCAGTATCTCACCCTGCAGGCGGTGCTGGTGGATCTGCTCCTGGAACCGGTAACGGATAGCCTGGGGGCTGGCGGGCAGGGTGGCGGCCAGCAGGGTGCTCCAGCGGCGCTGGAATTTCACCCCCAGTGATGGCCGGATCAGGGCCTTGAAGGTCAGCCTGAGAAAGAGCCGCAGCAGCCGGGCGTTGAGCGCCTCCAGGCGGCCGGGGCTGAGCAATATCCTGGCCCGGGTTGCCGGGTCGCGGCGCTCAAATCGATACCCCAGAAGTGCCCGGTATCGGGTGTACCAGCGATAACGCAGGGTATTGCCCGGCCAGTTGGTGCTGTTGTGGCCCCGGGCGTCGATGTACCAGCTTTTGCAGCCGTTCCACACGGTCAGTTTGAGCATCTGCTGAAGGCGGTAGTTGAAGCGGCGAAAGGTGTCCTCTTCCAGGGTCATGCGCTCAACCTGGCGCTGGCGCATGAAGGTCAGGCAGCGGCTAACGTGGGCGATCTGGCTTTCCAGCATGTAGATGATGGAGTTGTGGCCCAGGTTGGTGTTGGGGCCATAAAGCATGAAGAAATTGGGAAAGCCCGGCACGGTGATGCCCAGATAGGCTGCGGCACCCTGGCGCCAGGCCTGGTTCAGCTCCAGCCCCGCCAGGCCGCTGATGCGCATGGGAGCGAGGAAATCAGTGGCGGCGAAACCGGTACCGCAAATGAGAGTGTCCACTTGATGCTGTTGGCCGTCTTCGGTTTCCACTCCCTGTGGCGTGATCCGGGTGATGGGAGTGCTGATGAGGGCGACGTTGTCCTGATTCAGGCTGGCCAGATAGTTGCTGCTCAACAGGATGCGTTTACAGCCAATGGGGTAGTCCGGAATCAGTTTTTCCCGCAGCTCCGGCGCATCCACCTGCCGCTTCAGCAGTCGGCGAAAGGGCCAGCCGACCATGGGTGTCATGAGCCAGCCAAAGCGGCTGAAGGCCAGGCTGCGGGATTCAAAATTCAGGAAGATCTGCAACCGATACAGCTTGGTAAGCCAGGGAAAACGCTGCATCAGGCGCAGCTCCGGTCCACTATAGGCGCGGTCTTTGCGTTCCATGATGTAGTTGGGGCTGCGTTGGAACACCAGCAGTTGTCGCACTTGTTTGGCAATTTCCGGCACGAATTGCACTGCCGAAGCGCCGGTGCCGATGACGGCCACGGTTTTGCCGCTAAGGTCGTAGTCGTGATCCCAGCGGGCAGAGTGAAAACGGTGCCCCTTGAAACTGTCCAGGCCCGCAATATGCGGCCACTGCGGTCGGCTTAATTGGCCGGTGGCGGTAATCAGGTAACGGCAGGACAGGGTGGCACCCCCTTTCAGTTGCACCTGCCAGCGTTGCTCGTCCTCCTGGTAACAGGCTTGCTCCACCTCCACCCCGAATTGAATGCGCTGGCGGATACTGTATTTGTCGGCGCAGTGATTCAGGTATTGCAGAATTTCCGACTGGGGGGCAAAGGCCCGGGTCCAGCCCGGGTTGGGTTCGAAGGAGAAAGAATACAGATGCGAGGGCACATCGCAGGCGGCGCCGGGGTAGGTGTTATCCCGCCACACACCTCCCAACTGGTCGGCTTTCTCCAGTATCCGGATGTCAGGGAAGCCGGCCTGCTGCAGTTTGATGGCCATACCGATACCGGCAAAACCACTGCCGATGATAATGACGGATTGATCAAGTTCAGGCATTGGCTGACTCCTGCTCGGGAGCAACCTCCTGCGGCGCCTGTTCCACCCTGCTGTGGCCGCGGATCAGGTCCACCGCTTTCTCGGCAATCATTATGGCCGGGGCGTTGGTGTTGCCGCCGATCAGGGTGGGCATGATGGAGGCGTCAACCACCCGCAGCCCTTCCAGGCCTCTGACCTTCAGTTCCGGGTCCACCACCGCCATGTCGTCTACCCCCATTTTGCAGGAGCCCACCGGGTGGTAAACGGTATCCACCCGTTGCCGCAGAATGTCACGAATCTCGTCATCGCTGTGCACGTTGGCGGTAAAAGGGTCTTCGCTGATCCAGCGGGCGATGGCGGGGGCATTCATCAGGCGCCGGGTGGCCTTGTAGGCGGCCACCATATCCTCCAGATCCTGTGGATCCTGCAGGAACGCCGGGTCGATCAGGGGTGTTTGCAGCGGGTCGGCGTTGCGCAGGCGCACGCTGCCCCTGCTGCGGGGCCGCAGCAGGCACACGTGGCAGGAGAAGCCCTGTACGTAATGGCGTTTGCGGCCGTGGTCATCCACCAGGCCGGTCACCAGGTGCAGTTGAATATCGGGGGCTGCCAGCGCCTTGCGGGTTTTCAGAAAGGCCCCCGCTTCGGCGAAGTTGGAAGTCCAGATTCCCCGTCGCTCCCGGCGATAGCGCTTGATACCCTGCAGCAGCTTCACAATGCCGCCGGAGGTGAAGCCAAAGGTATCCATGCTGGAGGTGTGGTAACCGAAGATGAAATCCGGGTGATCCTGCAGATTTTTGCCCACACCGGGCAGATGCTGCACCAGCGGAATGTCATGCCGGGCCAGCTCCCCCTGGTCCCCCACGCCGGACAGCAGCAACAGTTGCGGTGATTGAAAGGCGCCGGCGCACAGAATCACTTCCTTGCGGGCGTGCAGGGTGCGGATTTTGCCCCGCTGCTTGATTTCCAATCCTGTGGCCCGCTTGCCGTCGAACAGGATACGCAGTACCTGGGTTTTGGTTTCCACCGTGAGATTCGGTCGGCTCTCCAGGTGGGGCAGCAGGTAGGCGCGGGCGCTGCTCCAGCGTTCGCCGTGTTTCTGGGTAACCTGATACACCCCGGCGCCTTCCTGGGTGGCCCCGTTGAAATCGTCGTTGATGGGAATATCGCATTCCCGGGCTGCTTCCTTGAAGTACTCATGAAACGGGCTTTCGGTGCGCAGATCGCTGACCCAGAGCGGGCCGTTACGGCCGTGGTATTGGTTGTCGATGCGCTCGTTGTGTTCACTGAGGCGGAAATAGGGCAGCACCTCATCGTAGGACCAGCCGGGGTTGCCCAGCTCGGCCCAGTGATCGTAATCGCTGCGGTGGCCCCGGATGTACACCATGGCGTTGATGGCGGAGGAGCCGCCCAGGGTTTTACCCCGGGGCTGATAGCCCAGGCGCCCGTTGAGGCCGGGCTGGGGGACGGTGTCGAGGGCCCAATTGTTGATCCCGGTGGGGCCCATCATCACCAGGCCCGCGGGAATGGTGATCAGGGGGCCGGTACCGTTGCCACCGGCTTCCAGCAAACACAGACTGGTATTCGGATCCTCGCTCAGACGGCCCGCCATGACACAGCCGGCCGAACCGCCACCCACCACCAGATAATCAAAGCTGTCGCTCATGTCCCTTCTCCTTATTATCATGCCGGGATCTTTTTCCTCTGTGTGTCTCAGTGTAGAACGAAAGCCGGCACCCGGGCACTGGCCGGAGGTGACAATCCAGGTGAACAAAAGTCGTTTTGGCGGATGGCGTTTACTGTTTTTAACGGATTTGTTGATTTTGACAAGGGGGTTTGGTATAAAGCAGCCCCCCAGATCAGGGTAACGGTTTTTATATTGATAGGTTGTGTCGGACAGCGATATGGCCGATTTGGAGACGAGTAATGGCTAAGGTTTGTCAGGTGACCGGTAAGCGTCCGATCACTGGTAATAATGTTTCACACGCAAACAACAAAACCAAGCGCCGCTTTGAACCCAACCTGCACCACCATCGCTTTTGGGTTGAGAGCGAGAAGCGCTTTGTAAGGCTGCGTGTATCCTCTAAGGGTATGCGTATCATTGACAAGAAAGGCATTGATACGGTGTTGACCGAGATCCGTGCCCGCGGCGAGAAAGTGTAAGGAGTCAGGATCATGCGTGACAAAATTCGATTGGTTTCAAGCGCCGGTACTGGCTATTTCTATACCACTACCAAGAACAAGCGCACCATGCCTGAGAAAATGGAGATCAAAAAGTTTGATCCCGTTGTTCGCAAGCACGTTATGTTCAAGGAAGCCAAGATCAAGTAATTGATTTTCAAGCTGAATTGCGAGAAGCCGGGCTGGGTAAACCAGCTCGGCTTTTTTCGTTAAAGGCACTGCCTGAGTTTACCTTCTGCGGTTTTCTGCCAAACTTAACAGGGGTTTGGATCCGCTTGGGTGAGAAGTAACGGAATGGAAATCTATCTGGCGCGGCAGCCGGTATTTGATCGTAATCTAAACGCGGTGGCCTATGAGCTGCTGTTTCGCAGCGGTAACGTCGGCACTGCCATCATTGATGACCCTACCCGCGCCACCATGCAGGTGATGGTCAACGCCTTTTCCGAGATCGGCCTGGAAAAAATCACCAACGGCAAGCCCGCCCTGGTCAACATTACCCACGATATACTGGTGCGGGGAGACCTGCCCAAGGGCCTGCAGAAGCTGCTCATTCCCGAAGTACTGGAAGACGTGGTGGTGGATGGCAATGTGATTCGGGAAGTGAAAAACCTGGTGGCCCTGGGGTATAAGGTGGCGCTGGATGATTTTGTGTACTCCGATTCCTGGCGTCCGCTGCTCGGGTACGCCCACTACATCAAACTGGATGTGATGGCGCTGGGGGTGATGGGTGTGCGAGAGCAGCTGGCGCGGCTGCAGGCCTGCGGCAATGTACAGGGCAAGCTGCTGGCAGAAAAAGTCGAAACCCATGAGGAGTTTGAACTCTACAAAACATTAGGCTTCGATTACTTTCAGGGGTATTTTCTCAGTAAGCCCCATGTCATGGTGGGGCAATCGGTGCCGGCCTCCCACCACGTGCTGACCACCCTGCTGGGGGAGGTGAGTAAGGACGATTATGATGTGGATCGGGTGGCGCATATTATTGCCCAGGATCCGCGCCTGTCTTACAAGTTGATGCGGGTGGTGAATTCGGCCTCCTTTGGCTTATCCCGTACCGTGAAATCCATTGAAGATACGGTCGTGCTATTGGGGGGCAATGAGTTAAAGCGCTGGGCGGCCATGCTTGCCCTGGCCACCGTGGATTCCAAGCCCCATGAGTTGTTGGTGTCGGCCATCGTTCGCGCCAAAATGTGTGAGCTGGTGGCCACCCGCCTCAAGCGCCAGCACCCCAGCCGTTATTTCACGGCGGGTTTGTTTTCGATGCTGGATGCCCTGTTGGATCGACCTCTGGATGAGGTGTTGTCACAGATGCCGTTGGCGGCGGATCTGGAGCTGGCGCTGTTAACGGGCAGCGGCGACGTCGGTGAGGTGCTGTACTCGGTGAAAGCCTACGATGAAGGCCGCTTCGATGAGGTTCCGTCCCTGGGCCTGGAGTCAACCGACATGTGGGAGGTCTACCTGCAGGCGCTGGAATGGTCCGATGTGGCACGGCACAGTATGCTGAGCGCTTGATAGAGATATAAATTAGAGGCTGAAATCTTACCTTTCGCATCAGGAGATGCTATAAAAACGATCCCAGCAACGCACGGGCGTGCTGGTTAATTTTCTTTTCAGCAGTTTTGGGGTATCAGGGATCAGAAGTATCGTCTGTATTGGGGAATGCAGGGAGTGAAGGAGGAGTTCACCCGGACTTGTCCTGGCCTTTTATAAATCAACTACAGCCTGTTTGTTCTGTTCCATATCCCCTTTAGATATGGAGTTTTCGATGAAGAAGTCTGCTTTGAGTATGGCGGTGGCGCTGGCCTTGGCCGCGTTGGTCGGATGTGGTGGTGGCGGCGGCTCCGGCGGAGGTGGTTCCGATGACAGGAACGATCCGCAACCGGTTGCCAACAGCGTTTCCGGCGTGGCGGCAAAAGGGGTGGTCCAGCAGGGTATTGTCACGGCCATCGAGTTGAACGGCAGCGGGGTTGAATTGGGTGCTGTGGGCAGCGCGGTTACCGATGCTGCCGGCGGCTACCAGCTGCAGTTATCCGACCAGTATCAGGGTGGATTGATCAAGTTGGTGTTGACCGCGGACGTCAACACCCGCATGAAATGCGATTCCTTTTCCGGATGCAGTGGGGCCGCCTTCGGCGACACCTTATCCCCACCGGATGGATTCACCATGAATGCCGTGGTGGCACCAACCGGCTCCAGTCTCACAGGCCAGATCACGCCACTTACCCACATGGTGGCCGCGCGGGTGTTGTCCCAGCCGACGGTCAGCACCGAGTCCCTCAATCAGGCGGTCAGTGAAGTCAACCAGCTGGTGGGAATCAATGTGCAGAACACCGGCGTTGTGGATATTACTGACGCCACTGCGCTGGCGGCGGCCGCTGCCGATGCAAAACGCCTGGCCCTGTTTAATGCCGGCCTGGCTGACCTGATCGTGAACAGCGGAAACGTCAACACCGCGTTGGATGGCCTGGCAAGCAGCTTTGCCGATGGCGCCTTCGATGCCGGCGATGCCATCACCATCAACGACATTCTGTCCGCAGTGGCCCTGGCAACCGACCAGCTGCCGGATTACCCTGCGGTGGCGGGTCTGCTGGAAGAGGCGGCCGATGATGTGCAGCAGGTGCTGGATGTGATTGCCAGTCAGGTTGTTGCCGGTGGCTTTGATCCCGAGCCTGCCAGCCGGATCAATGCCGGCGAGGTGGCTCAGGCCAAGTCATTGATTACCGATGCCCGTTCATTCCTCAGCGTGATTGCCGATGACTACGAACAGCCCATGGATGCCATGGCCGCCGATCTGGAGGCAGTGGACGCGGTTGTGAGCCTTGAAACCCAGGCCAATCTGAGGCTGGTGGGTGTGGTGCTCGACCAGGTGCTGGAGGATTTATCCCAGCGTAACCTTGACCTGCAGCAGCAACTGGATAATCCACAAACCTATGTGATCGATGTGTTCAACGAGGAAGCAGTGGCGGTGGGCACGATGACAGCGCAGTTTGCCGTTGATGCCACCGGGTTGTCGCTTGGTATTACCGGTACCCTGGGTGATGCCCCTGCCATATCGGTTGACCTGGTGTTGGGCACCAATATCACCGAAGACAAGCTGACGGTGAATGCCGGTGTGATTGAAGCCTTCACTGCGGACAGCGTTATGTTGACCTTGTCCGGTGGTGTGGCAGATACCAATAGTGAATTGATCTTCAATGGTATGGCGCTGAGCTTTGACTACGATGACGGCCTGGTGATAACGGACGAATCAGACCCGGCTTACGAGCTGGCCTGGTTTGACCGTGCCCGTTTTGCCGGCGATGTTGAGGTGGTGGTCAGTGATGCCAGTTTTACCGGTCGCCTGGCGTTTGATCTGGTGACTCTGGATCAGGGGGTGGCGCGCCGTGATGAGCAATTGAACATTGAGTATTTTTTGCTGGATGGCGCGTTCTCCACCGGCAGTGCCAGCACCAATGCCCGCGTGCAGTTGGATCTGGACAACGCCACCCAGTTTGATCTGTTCGCCTATGTCAGCAGTGAGTCGCAGCTTGTGGGCAGCATGCTGGTGGAAGGGTTGCCGGAAGCCTATGACAACCCCGGGCAGCGCCTGGCAACGGCATTCGAAGAAGCCCGGGGGGATGGTTCCCAGGCCCTGCCGGACACCTTTGTCTGGTACGGTGGCACCGGTGGGGGATTGTGGTGCCAAATGCAGATCGATTATCTGGCGCCCGGCGGTAGCGGCCCCTATACCTTCTATTATTCAGACGACAGTGACGAAGCGTTGCAGTTTACCCAGCAGTTCTTTTTGGACGCCCGTCCATTGGTTGAGGCAAGCCTGGGCTATGGCGGTGGTCTGCAATACGTGGATCTGCAGTATATGGAATATGAAAATCCCGGCTACCGGGTGTACTACCAAGCCTACCTGACGCCAATGGTGGAAACCGAAGACAACTTCATCAGCGGCCGTCTCAGTGTCACTGCTCAAGTGGACAGCCCTGATTTGCCGCAGGCCACCGCCACCCTGGCCATTAACCGCGATCAGTTCCGTATGGCCGATGCGATCCTGACCATCGCCTATGACGGCCAAAGTTACAGCCTGGAAGTGGATGTGATTGAGCAGCCAGACAGCGCAACCGGTGTCATTACCTTAAGCAATGCCGATGGCGTTGAGCTGGTGTTGGATGTGCAGGCTGAAGATGACATCAGCGGGGTTGCCCGGGTGGGTGGCAAACAGGTTGGCACGGTATCCACCACCAGCGATGGCCTGACCCTGATTCGCTATAATGACGGAACCTTCGAGTCTCTGTTCTGAGATGGTGAATTCTGTTGTGTTGGTCAGGGCTGCCCTGGTGGCCCTGACCCTGGTTATGCATTGCTCCGCGCTTTACGCAAACGACAGCCTGGGTGTGTATTTCAAGCTGGAGAGTTTTACCTACAGTGAAACGGTTCCCATTGATGCTGCCCTGCACGAATGGGAAACCACGGATTTCGAATCCGGTGACCGGCAATGGAGTTGGAACTGGCTTGAGATGGGGGTGCAATGGGGGCACTTTTCCCTGGGGTATCTGAGGCGCGAGGAATACGACTTGCGTTTCAGCCCGGATACGGCGGAGCTGTACTGGCGCACGGCCAATCAACTGGATCTTGCACCCAACACCGACTATGAGATCGATCTGCGCGCCCGCCACTTTCAGGCATCCGGGTTGCGTTTTGCTTTCCGTAATCATCATGCCTTTGCTGTGATGGCGCTGGATTACCAAGTGGGGTTTGCGCGATTTGAAGCGCAGGATCTGATTGACGGGCGTCTTGTGGGCCGTGGCCGCACCGTTAATAACCGTGATTACGATTATGTGGCGGAGCTGAATTACCACTACTCCGAAGACCGGCTGTTTGAGCGCCAGGTGGAGGCGCCGTCGGGAACCGGCTACGCTGTGGATCTTGCGTTGCAGGCAGAATACCGGCAACACCGGCTGTCAGTGGTGGCGACGGATCTGGTGGGGGCCATTTATTGGCGGGATGCGCCTTATACGGAGGGCACCCTGAATTCGGATAACAAACGTTATGATGCGTCAGGGTACGTGCGGGTTAATCCCATCTTGTCCGGCTATGAAGGCGTGTCTGATGAATTTCGCCAGCCGTTGCAAACCCGGATTACGGCGGATTACGACTATGCAGTATCAGACAGGCTGGGGGTGGGGCTCATGCTGCAACAACAGTATGATAAAACCCTGCTTGCCCCGTCCGTGGCGTTATTGGCATCCCATGCGTTAAAGCTGGGTTACTGGCCGCAAACGGAGATGCTGCAATTGCAGTGGCGAACACCGGGGTGGGTTATTTCCCTGGGCGCCGATGGCATCGATGAAGGCATCAGAGCGCTGGCCCTGCGGTTTGCTTATCAACCCCTACTCCACCGGTGACGGCGGCTGCTTGATTGAAATCATGAGTTTGGTGTCGAAGGCGCGCTCGAATTGCTGCAGTTTCTTGATATGGGCTTCGGTGAGCACGCGGCCTGCAACCAGCATGACCATACCGTGCTGGTTTATAAGATCCTGACTCAGGGTCATTCCCGGTTCGATCTTGTCCAGGGGGAGCAACGCTTCCCGGTCTTTGGCGAGCAACAGTCTGACTTTGTCGATCACGGTGTCGAACGCGGAAACCACCTGCGGGTCGTAACGTTTGCCCGATTCCTGAATGATGAACTCATGTGCCTGCATATCATTGAGGTTCTTGCCAAGAAAGTTGTTGGGTAGCAGGATGTTGTCATAGTCATTGGCCACAGCAACAATGCGGGCCCCAAGCGGGATGTCGCTGCCGGAGAGCTTACCGGGAAACCCCTTGCCATCAAATCGCTCATGATGGCTGCGCACGATCTGTGCGGCATCCCGCAACGGGTCGAACGACAACAGCGCGCTTTCACCCAGAATGGCGTGTTGCTGGTAACGTTTTCGCTCCAGGGGCGACATGTTATCGGTTGACTTGCCCCTGATGCTTTGTTCCAACCCAAGTTTGCCGATGTCATGGAGGAGGGCGCCGATAAACAGCTGGCGCATTTCCCTGTCGGGGAGCTGCATTTCTTCACCGATGATCTTCGCAATGTTGGCCACCCGGGCGGCATGATTCTTTTTATGGCGCTCGTTCATTTCAACCAGGTTCGACAGCAGGGGTATGGACTGATAATAGCTCTCCTGCAGTTCCTGGTAGGCTACATCCAATTGTGA